>Ga0114983_1000429_pt1 | contig 17980 bp, 18 predicted proteins | sample Shrwel_input2_RT_FD_87182 | JGI IMG/M metagenome (GOLD analysis project Ga0114983, IMG submission 87182) | Subsurface microbial communities from deep shales in Ohio, USA - Utica-3 well 1 S input2 RT | ecosystem: Environmental > Aquatic > Deep subsurface > Shale gas/oil reservoir > Produced... | reverse complement strand
CCCGGATACTGATCGAGGATACGAACGGGCATCCCCCGTTGCCCGAATATCTACGGTTCAAGGTGAGCCCCAAAGAACACAAGGAGTAATCCATGACCGGCGCATATGTCGAAGGCGGTGCCGATCTCATTGATGCTCTAGGGGGTGGGTTCCTCGACGAATCCACCAAGGAGTGGTTTGCTCAACAGTCTCAAGCGGTCACCCACACACTGGGTCAGGCCGGACAGGCGTTCTTCAATCGCGCCCGTGAGATGTACCAGACAGTCAGCGAGTCTCAGGCCTTGCAGATGTTAAGGAACCTGAAGTCTCGTGAACATAATGTCTGGTCGAGCAGCATGATCCAACCCCTACGGGCATTGGAGGTCCTACAGACCGCCAGTCCAATCATGCAGCGTTGGGTCATGGCCCAGCCTGACCTGCGGACACGTTACCTCAATCAGGAAGTGGAAGGCTACGGCGACAGCTACATTAACTATCACGGTGACGCGGTGGGTGTGGACCATTACGACTACCGCAAAGTGATGGATGCCATGGTTGTCATTCCGAATGACAATGATGACGACTGGGTGTCGCGTAACTTCTTCGAATTCGTGGAAGACGACCGCAACCTGACCATTCACGAACGACTGGACATCCTGGATACCTGGGATCTGGTCAAGCATTACCTGGAGGAAGGCGGGGAAGACCCCACCAGTCCTTACGGGAATCAGTTGTAATACACACGGGGTCTCGAAAGAGACCCCTGTTTTATGTCGTTGACGAGGACGAGTCATGGCTATTGATGATAAGGAAACCTGGCTGGAACACAACCCCCAGTTACTACAGCAAGAAGATGTGTCCTTATTTCAAACTGGACACCGCCTCAAAGTTAAGAATGAGTTGATCACTAGTGCACGGCTTATCGAACGGCTTAACCGGCCTTGGGAAGAAACGGTTTCTTTACCCGATCCGCGGGAGGTGATAGCATACACCTTTCACATGAACGACAACGACCCCCTTCTCGATCTCCTTATGGATAACGAGATTGTTCCGATTACCTGTGCAGATATGTTTTTGGGTGGGAGTCCAGATGTCGTTCTATCGCGGGTCTTCTATATCACCAACGGTGAGGCGATACACGCGGAACTAGATCGACATGGACCACTCGGCCAAGAAGGGGCTCGAGAGTGGACACGAGAACTGTTCGCCGTGTTTGATGCCGACTTCACTCGTGATGGTGTCTTTGCCGCCGTGGGACAGATTTACGTAGGCGATGATGCACATCGAAAAAACTTATTGCTGTACGACGGAACTAACTTTCGGGCGATTAAACACAAAGAACAAACTGCTGAGGTCGATGGTTTTAGTAGCCAGGATAATCTCGAAGAGGTGGTCACCCGATTAAACCGGTTAAACGCGACACGGTATAAAGGGTTTATTAATGTGGAGTGGGTGATTAAACAACCCTACTACGTTATCGAAGAGACCTACCGGTTACTGGAAGAACATTACCGTGAGGTATTAGGCTCGTTTGTCGATTCGGCGGAACATGGTGTTCATGCCGACGACAAGATACGGTATTTTTACCAAGACACATAAACGACTTTCCCGGAATAAGGAACGAGGTTCACCGCAATGGAAAAACTATCGCCGGAACAGCGCCGTGTTACCCACCCCATCCGTGGTCAGCTGGTAGGTAAGGACAAAAACCTGTTACTCCACCTCCGTGCATTCCATGTGGATCAGTTGGATGAGGTTAACGGTGGGGACATCATCTGGCTGAACGTGTCACGCCACGACACTGTCCGTCTTTTTCGCTTTAACCTCGATGGCAACCTTCAACGGCTCTCGACGGCAACACTTGCTCGGGAGTTGCGGCTTGACCCGGAAGAGCTGGAACACCACTTTCGGGCAACGTGGGTGGATTTGCGGATCACGCAGTTAACCGGAACCATCCTACCCATCATGGCATACACGGAGGACTACACGTGACATTGGACCAACAATGTGGGATTCCTGGCTGCACCCAACAGATTCTCGAGGGTCATGCGATCTGCGAAGAGCATCACTCACTGGGGTATGGTCCTGACTATCGCCACTACCGGGATCTGATCGAGGAGGGTTATCCTCGCGGTCAAGCTGCTATCATGGCGGGATTGAAAGACCCCGACCAATAAGAAGACGATAAAAGGCACCTTCGGGTGCCTTATTTTTTTGACTCGTCGGGTCATGATATGCTAACACTTTAGGAGTATGTCATGGGCACCATGGTACCAACCCTTTCGTCGATCGGATGGATAGACACCATCGAAGAAAAAGGCGATCACGTTTTATCGTATTTCATCACCAGCGAATATTCACAGAGTGTGCTGTATCACGGCAAGATTTCCTCACTGCAATGGTTGGTTCAACGCCATGGTAAGAATGAGGTTGACCTTGAGCGGGAAGTCAACGAAACCCTCGAAGGGTTGATGACACGTTACTTCGGGGACGACACTGAAGTCAGCGTTACCGTCTCAGAACGCGATCCCGAACAACCCGGTAAACTAACAATACATTTCCAGTGTATTGTACGTGAAGGAAGCCATAGTGCTTCACTGGGCCGTCGCGTCGAGTTCTTAAATGGCAAGTTGGCTAACATTGCCACGATCAATAACGGATGATATTCGCATGATGAATGACCAAGAAACCCATACCGACGACACTGCAATTAATGAGCCGGAAGTAACGGCTTCCGGTAACTACCCTGGCGATAACTTCTCGTCCAACGAGAAGGACATCGAAGATCTACCGCCCCGGGACCTCAATCCGGAAGAGCTGCAAGATGCTCGCCTGCGCGATCTGGAAACCCAGGTGGCGCAACTGACCCAACGCCTTGGGGTACAACACCAGCGCCAGCAGCAAGAGATGGCCAACTTCATGCATCTGCTGGGCACGACACTGGTACAGCAGGCGCAACAGATTCAGGCGGGTATCGTGTATCCGACAGCAATCAAGTCCGTTCCGGATGAAGAGGAGGACAACGGCGGTACCGTGCTTCTGACGCTGAGTGAAGGCCAACCCGCACTCTATCGTGAGGAAGAAGGCGAACTCAAGCGCTTTTACCCGGCCGGGGTGGATGCCAACGCACTGAAACGCTTCATCGAACAACGTCAGACATCTGGCGCGGCGTCCAGCCCCATGTACCGTGTGAATATCTATCTGGATCGATAACACACGTGGTTAACTGTATAACAACCACCAACACGACGTTGGTGGTCTATGGCCGAACTGGAGATGTCTTGTGAGTGAAAGTAAAAGTTACGATCAGTTGATTCTGGGTAACTCCCTGGAAGTGATTCTCGAAGAAGAGCGCCGCAATACCCCGGTGATCTCGGAATACCAGTTCCAGCAGGAAGTGTTGCATATCCTGCAGAATCCGTTTGGGCAAGAAGCCCTGGCGCGTTATTCCATGTACGTGGGTGAACTGACCAAGCCGCTAAATGTGGTGGCCAACGACAATCGGGAAAACATCCTATTCACCGTTCCAGCATTGGTACAGAGCCCACTAACCACCATTGCGTATGGATCGGGCATGACGGCTGAGCAATTCATGAACTCGCTCTCCCGGGATCATGAACTGGGCGGTCGTGGGGTGATCGAAAAGATCCGTAACTTCATGATGGCCATGACCCAGCGGCCCAACTACCTGCAGATGGTGATTTACCCTATCCAGCAGATCCTGGCACGTTACGGCTACCAGATGACCCAGCTACCGGGTGTCGAACAACAAGCTGTTGCCACACGGTCTCTGGCCGCTGACGGTGTACCCGCCACTTCCTTCTCGGATGAATACGATGATTAAAGGAACGAAGACGCCTGGCGTTTTCCGTTTCATTAGTCTTGGGGATATCCACTTCATCCACCATCAGACCCCCACCTCAACCATCATTGATAACCTGGACCGCCATTGCACCAATGAACGCATCCTGCGTGATCTGGACATGGTGGTCCTTACCGGTGATGTCTGGGATCGTCTGGTGCATAGTGCCGACGACAACCTCCACCTGGTGAATCGGTGGATCACGTTGTTCCTGTTCCGTTGTGCACGCCTCAATGTCAAAGTGCGCATCGTCGAAGGCACCCCCTCCCACGATCGAATGCAGTCCCGATTCTTTGTGGAGCTCAAGGAAAACGCCAAAATCCCGGTGGACTTGCATTATGCCACCACGCTCTCCATTGAGTATATCGAAGACTACGACCTGAACTTCCTCTACGTGCCGGATAAATGGCGTGCCGATACCTCGGAAACCCTCCAAGAGGTCAGGCTGCTGATGAAGCGCCATGATCTGGAGCAGGTGGACTTCGCCATCATGCATGGGGCGTTTGAATACCAGCTTCCAGCGGTAGTGAAAGAACCCTCACACGACAGCGATGTCTATCTGGGGTTAGTCCGCTACTTTATCCTGATCGGGCACGTCCACTTCCCCACGCAAAAAGAACGCATTCTGGCGGCGGGGTCTTTCGATCGCCTCTACCACGGTGAAGAAGGACCCAAGGGCTTCTATGATGTGGCGGTGCGTGGCCCGGATGATTATAACATCACCTTTGTAGAGAACACCACTGCCAAGAAGTATGTGACGGTGGATTGTCGGGGTATGGACACCAAGCAGGCCAACGTGGCCATCAGGAAGGCCGCCAAGGACTTACCTGGGGGTAGCGCCATCCGACTGCATTGCGAGCGTCACAGCCCCGTAGTGGGCGATATGGACGCCATCAAGCAGACCTACCCGGAATATGAGTGGTCCACCCCCAAGATCGAGAATGAGACGACCACCAAGAAAGAAACCATGGACACCTTGATGAAGATGGACATGGAGGCATTCATTCCCATCGATGCCACAACAATCAGTGAGCTGGCAGAAGTAGAGCTGGCCAAACACACCAACGACGAGGCGACCATGACACGCTGTCAGCAACTATTGACAGAGTTGATTGAGTGATGGTACAGGTCCCCGAAGAAAGGAGTACACGATGGATTATGTAGTACGTGAGACGGGGGCCTTTCCGTTATCGATCGGCACGTCGCTGGCGTTGGAAGGGTTATTGCAGCGCCATCCCAATCAAGCGCGAATGCCCCCTGGATACAAACGCATCCGTGGTGTGTGGGTGAACCTCCGCACCTTGGTTCGCAACTTCTATGCTTCCTTGACCGCAGCCCAGCAAAAAGAGATTGTTGTCGAGCAGGCGATTGAACTCTTGATGGAGGAGTGTCGGGCAATCCCCACGGTCCTGTCTCATGAGACGAAGAACAGTCTGGTCGTCACGTTCTATGTAACGGACTTTGACGAAACCAAGTGGTTATATCCCAATGCGAAATATTGGAAACCCAGCACCGAGAAACAACGCTTCCGACACAATCTGGAACACTTTACCCTCATCGCCCTCACGGAGCATCTGGACGCAGAAGGACTTTCCTATACGGTAGTGAAAAAACGCCCACCAACGATTCCGGGCGTCATCGCACTGCTAACACATTATCCACACGAACTACTGTGGCGCTTCCAATTTGATGGACTCTTTTTACTGGAGTCCCACACAGGGAAGCTGAAATCTTATACACAGTGGCGCACGAAGTTGAAGGGTGTGAAGGATGAAGACCACATTCCCTTTAATGACTTCACCTTACAGCTCTTTGGGGATGGGACATTGTTTGATGCCTACCCCAAGCAGTTACGTGACGAGGTTCGTCAGTTAGCGGACACCCGCAACTGGACGGGGGTCACCACCTTGGAGAAGATCCAGAGCGACGTAAGACGCTACGGTGGCGAGAACCTGAAACGGACCTTGGGTGAGCTAACCAGTCGCGTGTAAAACTACTCACCCTCCTAATGATACGACAGCGCGCGCAACGCTTCTCCCCTCGCGGGAAACACTAGGGACTATAGCCCTACCGACCTTTAATGAACTCCGGAGTATCTCATGGCAGAACAGCCGAATCGTGCCCCCATCAAGCCCACTCCCCTGGACGTAATGTCAACCTGGCTCTTCACCGAGCCGACCGCAGGTGCCACCAAGCGTCCCAACTTCCGCGTCAAGGTGATCGGCAACGTACCCCGTTTCGTCGTCAAGACCAACGTGCCTGACGACAAGAACAACGGCCGCATCGATTTCAACATGGACGTTGAAACCTTTGCCGTGATCATGCACAAGATCGAAGAGCTGGCCAACGGTGGCGATAAGGGCTACGACGTCGAATACGTCGATGACTTCATTGCCGGCAAGAAGCTCGACAAGCCAGTGACCATTGCCACGGTCAAGATTGGTCGTGATCGCAGCAACGGCAAAATCTTCATCGCCGTGCTCGGCTACAACCGTCCGAAGATTCAGTTCTTCTTTGGGCCGTCCAAGTTCCATGCGATCAAGAACAGTGATGGCAGCGAGCTGTCGGAAGCCGAAGTCAGCAACGCTTACGCGATGGGCTTTGTCAAGTCCTTCTCACCCATCGTCTACAACCTCCTGTGCAGCGAGTTCAATCCCGATGCCAAGAACGTGGCGAAAGCTCCGACCCAAGGTGGTGGGTTTGGTGGTGGCGGTAACCAAGGTGGTGGCGGTGGTAATTATCAGCAGCGCAATTCTGGCGGCGGTAATGCTGGCGGCGGCGGTGATTTTGGTGACGTCGAAGGATTCGGTGATTGGAGCTAATCCAGTAAAATCGTGAACGCATAAAGGTCCGGGGCACTCGCCCCGGGTCTTGTGCGCTGAGTCAGACTCGAGCAAATTTGACATCTACATTATTAGTTTGCAGTACCGAGAGAGAACAGCAAGTCCACATGAGAGAGGATAGGCTATGAGGCTTGAGGTTACCCAGCTACAGGGTGGCGGGTTCTGTGAAGTCGCTGTCATACATGGCGAAGAGTCGTTGGTCTGGACCACCGGCACCTACGGCAAGGTGAGAACCCTGACGCCCCAGGGTACCTTCAACGAGATCAACGGGTATTGGGAATCCCTGCCCCTTGAGACTCAAAACAATATCTGGAGCACTTACAAGGAAATCAAAGAACTGCTGGACGAGATGGTGGACCCGTTCCATGTGGTGAAGTACCTCCGCCAGTTGGTTGAGAAACTCTACACCCACATGCCCATGGACAGCTTCTCCCAGTGGATGCTGCGGGGGAACCTGTTTATTCCGTCTGATGTCCATCCCACCATGGACGACACGGCGCGGTATAACAACCCAGATAAAACCTACCTCACCGAGGATTACATCAACCTCGCGGTGGTGGCATTGGCCCTGCGCCCGATGATCCCGATTTGGGGCGAGTATATCGATCAGGGTGGCCAAGGCACGGGCAACGATCTCTACAAGGAGATGGACGCCATGGGGCTGATCACCGGTACCGAGATTGTTCGGTGGCCGGAGAACAACCCTGCGTTTGACAAGCTGGAGCGTTATGTCCAGTTCTCCTCAGAGAGTACTCCAGTATCCTTATCCAGCATCTGGAAAGGGATGGGCAGTGCGGAGATCCCGGTGTGGCTAACGGCTAACGTGATGGTCCGTCGTCTGACCATCGTCCCGCTGTTCGACCACCTGGCCGGTATCAACATTGCTGCCTACGTCTATCGCTACGTGCGCAGCAAGATGCGGGCCGGTGACCGTCGTACCAGTGATCGAGTCAACGAGAAGCGCAACGAAGGAGGGGGTGGTCGCGATGAAGACGACAAGACCTCGCTGCTGGAAGAATATAAGGTAAAACAGCGTATCGCTGATGGGGATGCGGTGCTCTATTCGGTCTATAGCGAAAACATGGCCGGGATCGCCCAACGGGTTGATCCCACCATCGACCTGAAGCTACTGACCCAAACCATCAAGACACTACCCAAACTGGATCAGGTCAACGTCAATACCCACCAGATCCGCATGGCCCAATGGATTCTGGCAAAAGGGTTTCCGCCGCGGGCACTGGGCCACATCAACAAGGCAAGTCTCAACCGCCTGTTGGTGACCTCGCAGGCCCTACTGTGGCATTGGGGGTTTCTGGACCTCGCATGTCTGATGACCGTGGAGAGTATTTCCACCACCGATCAGAATGCGCCGGGTCTCACCCATCGCCCGAAACCCAACACCCGAATCTCGCGGAAATACATCGACGAGCTGATGGAGCTTTATCCGCACGTCAAGCCGCAGCGTGGGAAAGATACCAACCTACGCAATGGTAATGTAGCCGCGATCGGCATCAACAACCTGACACGGGAGGTTATGGCGGGTAACTGGCATTACCTGGGAAATCACGAACTCAAGAAACTCGCCGAGCAGCCAGAAGGGCGCGGGTTGTTGGTGATTCCCCCCACAATAAAAAATAACCTGACCGAGATGGCGATCTACATCGCTCGTCTCAACCAGTAATTCCTTAACGAGGAGTATGAGATGTACGGCCAAAACGCACAGATCCAGGTTGCAGATTTCATTCTGACCCAAACCGGGACCTATCAGACGCAAGAACTGCGTCCCTTCGAAACAACGGTCAGCCAGCATCATGTGGACCAGCTGGCGCGCACCACCCGCGAGGGACACAACATCACCATCAGTGCATTGCAGGACATTGCGGGCGATATCCTGCATCCTCAGGCATCCACCGAGGGACGTGTCAACATCGCCAATGGGTGGATGGAGCGGCGCTTCCGTTTCATGATGCGGGTGATCGAGAAACAACCCTTCCAGGAGAACGCCACCAATCAACGCATCTTCTTCGGGTACACCGATAAGTGCGATGCCAGTTTCAACCACCTCGATCCCAACATGCGGATCTACTTCAATTCCGAAACCACGGTGGCCAACAACATCCGGCCCACGCCGAACGGACCGGTAACTGAGGCCATGGTCGTCGGTTCAAACCAGATCGTCTCGCCGCTCGACATGAGTGGGCAGGCCGGGATGGTGAACGGGATGCACCATCGCCCCACCTCGTACCTTATCCGTCCCGACGACGTGTACCATGTCGGACACACCGAGCAGGTGGTCAGCAACATCAACTTCGCCGGAACCCATGGTGAGGTAGTGGAGTCCTACGATACCCGCGCCATGATGGGTGCTGGTGGGGCGTACAAGTACAGTCGCCGCCACGATGTATCGCCGACCCGTTACCTGAGCAAGACCTTGGGGGCGTACTCCCATGCGATGAAGGAATCGCAGATCGACGGCAACGACGGTGACCTGGAACACCTTTACAGTGAAGCAGCATCCCACGCTGGTAACCAGGACATCTTCTCCAATGACTTCTTCTCCCGCCTTCGTGATGAAGCCGGCTACATGGAGAAAGGTTATGTGACCCTGGCTGATCTGACGCGGATCTTCCCGGAAGTGGCCCAGACCATGAAGTACAGCATGGACGATGGTCGCAGCATCCGGCGGGTCAACCATGCCCAGGACAGCAACCACTGGCATGGCTCCAGCCGTACGGACATCGCTGCCAGTACCTTGGCCCAGGTGATTCCGGCGATCATGATGGATAACTTCATCCGAAGCATTTCCTTCGCCGCCACCAACGGTCAGGGCCTGGGGAACTTCGCCATCGAGATCCATGCGCACGGTACACGCAGTGTGGTGGATCACCTCAATATGCGTCCCTACCTCGAGGAGTTCCAGCGCCGTCTGATCATGGATGTGTTGAACACCATCACCTACCGCAATCAGATCGGTTTCCAGATCTCCATGTCGTCTGACCTGGCCGGTGACAGCGTCATCGATATCTCCCTGGAAGGCGAACCGCCCATCCGCTTCGTGGCACCCACGTTCAGTGACTCCCTGTTCGCTCCGGTCATTACCCATGACCAGCAGCGTCCCAAGGCGATCTCGTCGGACCTGATCTATCTGGCCCAACAGACCGTCGATCCGGGTAACGTCAACATGAATGGGGTTCTCCAAGACCCGCAACAGATGGCCCAACCGCACTATCCCCAGCAGCCGCAGACCCCCAATCACCAAGGAGTGAACAATCATGTCGAAAGCTTCAACTATTCAAGGCTTCTATAAGCAGGTCCTGGCCGGTCTCTCCCACCGGGTTGAGGACGACGATCTGATCAGCTTCGTTGAGCCGGGTGGTAAGGTCCGCCCGGCCACCGTGGAGGGGCGCCGTCTGGTGCTCCCCACCAAAGCCCGCCTCAAGGATGGCTTTGACGACGAACTGCAGCCCTTCCATCCCATCGCCGAGAACATCGCCCGTAAGGGGGCCTCTCCGGTACTGGCTACCATGCAGCGTACCGCACGTGCGCTGATCGCCCATCAGTTCACCACGCTGGCAGAGAACCTGCTGGCTGTGGCAGCGGAGCCGTCCCTGCATAAGGACCTGCCGCCGGACTGCAGCGAGTACCTCAAGAAGGTGCCGCAGGCCGACAAGAAGTGCCTGCAGAACTTTCAGGAGCTGGTGAAAAAGGCCATCGCCAAGAATGCCCTGATCACTCTCTACCTGAAGAACGGTGGCAAGCTCCAAGGGGAGAAGGTCAATCGGCTGTGTGTTATCCGGTTCCCGATCATGGATCACCTGGAATCTGATGACACCAACATCCTGGGGGTGGAGCTTCGCAAGAAGGACAAGAAGACCATCTCAGCCCTGCTCCACTACATCATGCCGTTCGGTGATGATCCGGAAGAGTATAGCGCCGGGTCCAACTCCAAGGTGGCGCCGTTCCTGGATGCCTTCCTCCATGCCTACCTGAAAGTGGGCAAGCAGCTCAACAAGCTGGTGCATCGCTACAACAAGCCGCTGGCGATGGAAATGGAACAACTCGACCTGCATTACGAGGAGTCCCTGAACCACCTGAACGACTATTATGACAAGCTGCCGTCCTTCCGGGGTAACGAGGGGTCGCTGTCCAAGGATGAGGAAGAAGAGGCGACTGCCGCTCCGGCACAACCGACTCAGCCTGTGCAACCGACCCAACCGCCGGGTTATGGGAGTCATCCTCAGCAGCCGACTACACCGCCGCCCCCGCCGCCTCAGCCGCAACAGAGCGGCAAGTCGGGCATGTCGCTGGATGAGTTCCTGGGACGCAACCGGCAGCCCCAGCAGCAAACACCACCGCCGAACTACGGCTATAGCCAGCCGGTTCAGCAGCCCATGTATAACCAGCCCCCGTCCCAACCGGGTTACGGGTATAACCAACCGCAAGCGGGTTACGGGTACAACCAACCCCAGCCGGGTTACGGTCCGCCCCCGCAGCCGCCGGTGACTGCCGCCGGGATGTTTGGTGGTCCGCCCCAGCAGCAGGGTCATCCGTTCGATCAGTTCACGGGTGGTGGTCCTGCACAGCCCCAAGGTGGTCCGCCGCCCTGGAACCCCAGCACCAGCCGCTTGTAACGGCATAACGGGAGTCCCCTTCGCGGGGACTCCGGTTATTCTGCACTTCCCTTTTTGCATTACAGGATCAATCCTGCGTGGTAAGGAACAGGCTACGAAGGTCATTCATGGCCTCCGTGGATGGAATCAGTAAGGTGAACTCATACCGATCACGGTACGGGTCACGCAACTGAGCCCCGAACTGGTTAGGACTTTCCAGGTTATTAACCCGCATGAAAATCCAATGGAACTGAAAACTCACCCCCATCTCAATCAACAGTCCATAAAAATCCCCTTCGAACCGGTGGATGGTGTCAGGACTGATACGTTGCCGCTGGGTGGTGGGTGAATTGCGTAGGATGGTTAAATGACTTTCGATCACGGTACGAAACCGTGGGTCGTAATATACCGGATCACCCGGGTCTTTTGCTTGACTTGCAATTGCGAATGCCATAAAGGACTCCACATGGAAAGATAGTTAACATCTATATCATCGTTGTGCTAACGTGTGACCAACCAGCAGTACGAGAGTAACGAGGAGACGCATCCATGAAACTCAAGCGCGGTGAGCTTGGTGTTGATCTACTGGGGATTAACGCCCTAGACCCATTCTTCCGGAACAGCTCATCACCCCGGAAGACGATGTTTGCCACCCAGATCGGCCAGGCACCGGTAGTGGATGGCAATACCCCACGTCGTATCTTCACCGGGGCAGAGGCTGAATACGCGAAGTACACGTTCGATGTGAAGTTTCCTTGTCATGCCACAGTGCTCAAGGTGCTCCACAAGTATCCGCTCTCCGCTGGTGGTGATGCCATTCGCCACAACCCAGTCACAGCGATTCTCTACGAGGATTATTACTGCCCGTTCAAAACGATCGGGGTACTGATGATTCCGGATTACTGCTCCATGCATCAGGAGTTCGGCTTCCCGTACAAACGGGTCAGTCAGAACTGGGAGCGCATGGCAGCGGGTGCGCAGTTTGCCAAAGACGAAGCACTGGTTGTCTCTCCAGCCGTCAGGGAAAACGGTGAGTACGGCTACGGCGTCGAGGCAGAAGCAGCATTCATGTCCATGCCCGGCACCATCGAGGACGGCTTCATTCTCTCGGAGTCGTTCCTGAAGAAGATGACCCCCACTGCCTACAGTACCCTGGTCGGCAACTGGGGTCGCAAGACGTTCCCGTTGAACCTGTACGGCGATGACACTCACTATAAACCGTTCCCTGACATCGGGGATCGCATTCGGGAAGATGGTGTGGTCTTTGCCCTGCGGGAGATCGATGACGACATGGGGATTGCGGAGATGACCCCGCGTGCCCTGCGTGAAATCGATCATGGGTTCGACCGTCCACTGTACGGTAAACCCGGTGCCCGAGTGGTGGATGTCACGGTCTTCCATGACGATCGACTGAACCCCTCGCACACGCCATTGCACATGGATACACAGGCCCGCAAGTATTACGATGCGCATGTGCATTTCTATCAGTCACTGATGGAGGAATACAATCGTCTCAAGCGTCGTCGGAAGCAGAGCCTGAAGATCACCCCGGAGTTCAACCGCCTGTTGGTGGAAGCTCAGGTGTTCATGCCCACGCCGATGGAGCGTCGCAAGCTGACCCGGATGTATCGTCTGGAAACCCTGGACGAATGGCGGGTCGAGGTCACCTACGAGTACAAGATGCCCGCAGGTGAAGGTTACAAGCTGAGTGACACTCACGGCGGTAAGGGGGTTGACTGTAAGACCTTGCCCGACAAGGACATGCCGATCGACGAGAACGGCAACCGTGCTGATGTGGTGATCTACGGTGGGTCAACGGTCAAGCGGATGAACTTCGGTCGGATGTACGAACAGTTCATCAACGCAGCCAGCCGTGATCTTACCCATCGCCTGCGGAAAGCCTGTGGGTTGGAACCACACCTGCCACCCACAGCATATCAACTGACCCAACTCAAGGGAGAGCAGTGTATCGAGTGGTGCTGGGAGCGACTGATGGCCTACTACGGTATTGTCGCACCACTGCAGCTTGAAATGATGAAGAACGACAGTGATCATCACCGCCATGTCGCCAGTGTTCTGAAAGATGGGATCTACCTGTACATCCCGCCGGATAACCCGGTCAACAACCTGGCCATGGCCAAGGCACTGCGTGATAGTGAGTTCTGTCCGCATTATGGCCTGGTGACGTATACCGATAACGCGGGCCATCGGGTGAACACCAGCGGTCCGGTACTAATCGGTAGTCTGTACATGATCCTGCTGGAGAAGACCGGCGAAGACTGGAGTAGTGTGGCCTCGGTCAAGACCCAGCACTTTGGGGTTCCGGCCAAGCTCAACAACTACGACAAGCAGACCTCCCCGGGTCGTCAGGCGCCGGTGAGGGGACTGGGGGAGTCAGAGACTCGCTCCTTCATTTCCACCGTGGGGCCGGAAGGCACGATGGAGCTGCTGGACCAGTCGAATAACCCGGAGACTCACCGCGAGGTGACACGCAGCATTCTCCAGGCGAAATACCCAAGCAACATCGAACAAGTGGTAGATCGCAAGAAGGTACCCTTTGGGGGGTCACGACCCGTGGGGTTCGTCAACCATCTGTTGGCCTGTCGGGGACTGAAGTTTGTCAATGGTCCCGATTCGGCGGAGGATTAATCGATGAAGAAATACCAGGCGAGAGATCTTCTCAACCTGAACAAGGATGAACTGTGGGCGCTCCCGGAAGAGCGCCATATCATCGTCTTCGAGGATGGCGAACTGGAAACCCACACCCGAGCGACGATCACGTCGGTCTATCTGTGGTACCCGATTCATGATCGTCCTGACATCCCGTTGATGAAGCATTACCATCTGGGACCTCGCCGGTTTACCAGCAAGCTGATGCTGAAACTGATCAACCAGGTGATCTGGGCCATCCACGCCAAGGACAACGAAACCACCGATCCCGAATGGTTGGCGGAGTTGGCCTTTGAAACCGTAAACCGGTTCTACAACGACTTCACGGTCCACCTGTCGGCGTACGTGGCCACACTGTCGATGTTCGACATTCTGGAGGTCATGGAACATCCCGAGATCCAGAAAGCCAATGCGGAGGTGGAACCCACTGAGCACTCGATCGAGAAAGTCTGCTATAAGCGGATCAAGGATACCCTCAATGATCCCAATGCCCTGCGGGGTAATCCTATCGTGGAAGCGGTCAAGTCTGGCACACTAAAAATGGACCAGGTGCTTCAATGTATAGGACCTAGGGGATATATGACGGACATTAACTCCGACATCTTCCCTGACCCCATCACCACCGGATACGTGGAAGGTATCGCTAAGCTCTACGATGCCATGATCGAATCCCGGTCCGGTTCCAAATCCCTGCTGTACAACAAGGAGCTGCTGCGCGGTACCGAATACTTCAACCGCAAGACCCAGCTGATTGCTCAGTATGTCCAGCGGTTGCACAACGAGGATTGTGGCTCAACCCATCTGATCAACTTCCCTGTGATGGAAACCTCCTTCTCGCAGTTGAAGGGGAAATACTATCTGGGTGAGGATGGGAAACTCACCGTCTTCCAAGGCACGGAAGAGCACCTGATCGGTCAAACGATCCGTATCCGCAGCGTGCTGGGGTGCATGCATCCCGATCCGCAGGGCGTCTGTGCAGTCTGCTATGGCCGCCTCTCGTTCAGTGTCCCACGCGGCACCAATGTGGGTCAGGTCAGTGCGGTAAGCATGGGGGACAAGATCACCTCCAGCGTACTGTCGACCAAGCACTCGGAGAGCACCTCGCGGGTGGAGAAGTTCGTGCTGGCGGCGAAGGAGAAGAAGTACATCCGCTACGGCAAGGAACCGGAAACCCTCTATCTGAAGAAGGAGTATCACAACACCAAGAAGTGGATCACGGTACTGCGTGACGAAGTCAAGAATCTCGCCGATGTGCTGATGCTGACCTCGTTGGATTCGTATCCCACCACCAATGCCTCGGAGCTCTCCAAGCTCCAGATCAGTGTGGATCGGGGCAAGAACGGTATCGAGACAGAAGTGCTGGACGTGTCGCTGTATAACCGCAAGTCCTCCTTCTCGCGTGATCTGCTCGAGCATATCCGTAAGGTGCGCTGGACCAACGATGAAACCGGTAATGTGGTGATCGATATCAGTGGGTTTGATGTCGAGAAGCCGTTCCTGACATTGCCATTCAAACACGTCAACATGTTCGAGGTGATGACCCGCATCCAGACCTTCCTGCACTCGGGAAGTGATCAGGATAACAAGAAACTGGGTAAGGCAGCCAAGGGACAACCCAAGCCGAAACGGACCAAACGCAACTACCTGAAAAACTATCAGGATCCGGGTGAAGCACTGGTGGTGTTCTTCAACATGCTCAATGAAAAGCTGTCGATCAACGTCACTCATTGCGAAATCCTGGTATACGCTATGATGGTACGTTCTAGCGCCCAACGTGATTACCGTCTGCCCATCCCCGGCATCAGTGGTACGTTCGAGAAGTACAACACCCTGATGATGAACCGGTCTCTGGCGGCGGCAATGGCGTTCGAGAAACAGGATCGTCCGTTGGTTAGTGCGTCCAGTTTCATCTACACCAAACGCAATTCGCATCCGTATGACCTCTTGTTACTGGGGGGTCAGATGTCCTAAGTCAACAGAGGAGGTGGTGTGGGGACCTTCGGGTCCCCATTACCGTGGACACCATGACCAGACCCACTATTCGTATTGAACGTTACTCACATGGCGTGAGAATCAGCGGCTACGACCGCAACACTTTTGGCAAACTCTCTATTTTTTTGGAAGGTTTGAAGTTAAAAGAGCCCCGTAAACTCCCGCAGAACCAAGGCGGGTACATGGTCATGGAACTCAAGAAACGTTTCTACGGTGTATCTGACGATTGTCGTGAAGCTTTCATCCACCGCCACCATCTTCCTGACCTACTGGCATTCTTAAAGGATCGCGGCCTGGAATCGTTGGTTGAGATAGTCAATATCCCGACCCCACCCGCTGCCGACATAAACCTGAAAGTTTTTGACTTCTTTAAGGACAAAGATTATCAGGTTCCTATTGTTAAAACTTTAGTAGATGATAACTATTCAAATAAGTTGGATCTTCAAACCGGTTTGGGGAAAACATACTGTTCATTAAAAGCCATTTCAATACTAGGTAAACGCACTGTCATCAATATCCCACCGAAATACTTTGGGTTGTGGGTGAAAGGGTTGACCGACACCTTCGAAGGGATTGAAGGCCGCTATGTAACGGTGGCGGGTTCAGGCGAGCTAAAGAAATTGATGGAGTTGGCCGTTGAAGATGAATTCGACTATGACATCATCATTATCTCCAACACGACCTACAAGGCATACCTCGATAACTACGAGAAGTGGGGTGAGAAGGTCACGGAAATGGGGTACCTGGTTCCCCCTCCGCGTTTCCATGAACTCCTCCAAGCGGGCGTACAGATCAACGATGAGATCCAAGAAGATCCCGGCCTGGTCTTTCGTACCGACATCTTCACCAACGTCATTAAACAGATGTACCTGTCGGCCACTCCGTATACGGGCAGTGACTATGTGACCCGCATGATCGATATCATGTTGCCGGACCACACCCAATGTCCGTTGCCGGAACTGGATGTCTACATCAACGTAATTGGTCTGCTCTATTCAGAGCCAGGGATTCAGAAGGGCGATTACACGACACCCTTTAAGGGGACGTATAATCATGCCCGTTATGAAACCCAGATGACCAAGAAAAAGAAGCGACTGTTGCGCTACCACCAGATGGTGAAAAAGGTGGTAACCGGTATCTACGCCCATAATCGGGAAAAAGGACAGAAGCTGCTAATTCTGTGCGCGACCGTTGACTTCATTCGGGATCTGACCAAGTTCTTGAACGTGGCCTTCCCCCACCTCCAGGTCGGGATGCACGTCTCAGGGTCAGACTACCGGAAGTTAATGACCAACGACATCACGGTATCGACCATTAAATCGTCGGGCACCGGGGTGGACATTCCCAACCTGCGAGAAGTTCTGATGTTGCAGGCCACCGATTCCAAGAAGGATAATATCCAAGTCTTGGGACGTCTGCGGCGTTTGAAGGATTGGCCCGATGTCACTCCCCGAATGACCTACATGGTCTGCACCGATATCAGCAAACACGTAGCCTACCATAAGAACAAGCGGAATCACTTTGGTGGGCGCGTGCTAACCCACAAAGTCATGCGACTGTAACCTCAACGACCGAAGGAGCTCTCATGAGCCTGTACGTCCCTCCTGGAACCCTGGAAAAGTTCATTGGCCTGTTCTACCGGGTGAACACTAAAACCCCACCTGCCAAGCCTGACACCGTTGTGGCAGCACCCATGATGCAGCTGGTGATCGCCAAGGGATCGCTGATGGTGGTGCTGGAAAACCAGACCCTTAACATCAACATTCCACCGGAAGAGCAGGTGGACGACGAACAATATCAGGGAATGCTGCAGCTACTGACCAACGAACTGGTACAGCTGATGCAGGTACCGCAATACACCCAGCCAATCTACGAGGCGATGCAGAAAGCGGGTATCGTGGCACACTTCGATCATCCCGTACGTATCAATCCCCTGACGGCCGGTCATGGGGAACTGGATCACTCAATGTAAACCATGGGTCCCTTCGGGGACCCTGTCTTTGAGGTCTTTTCCTTTTAGTAGT
>Ga0114983_1000428_pt1 | contig 18044 bp, 10 predicted proteins | sample Shrwel_input2_RT_FD_87182 | JGI IMG/M metagenome (GOLD analysis project Ga0114983, IMG submission 87182) | Subsurface microbial communities from deep shales in Ohio, USA - Utica-3 well 1 S input2 RT | ecosystem: Environmental > Aquatic > Deep subsurface > Shale gas/oil reservoir > Produced... | reverse complement strand
CGGTAATGGCGGTTAGTGCCGCGGTTTCGGTGCGCAGTACTCTGGGGCCGAGCAGAACTTCGGTAAATGCCTGGGTTTCTGTCATGGTAATTTCCTGCTCCGACAGGCCGCCTTCCGGACCTATCAAGAGACGCACCTTGTTGTTTGGCAGCTCAAGGCCATTGATGCCGTGAGCGGCTCTGGGATGCAGATTGAGTTTTAATGCCGTCGTCGGCTCGGCGCACCAAGCGGCCAGCTCCATGACGGGTCTCACTTCAGGAACCCGGCTACGGCCGGATTGCTCACAGGCGCTAATAACAATTTTTTGCCACTGCTGCAGTTTCTTTTCCAACCTGTCGCCGCTGAGTTTAACGCCGCAACGCTCTGAAAACAGTGGTGTGATGGTGTTAACCCCCAACTCTACCGATTTTTGTAAGGTGAAGTCCATGCGATCGCCGCGGGAGATCACTTGCCCCAGGTGCAGATCCAGAGGGGACTCAGAGGGATTGTCCATGGCAGACAGCACGTGTACATCCACGGCTTTCTTTCCGGCGCTGATGATAGTGGCCGGATAGTCTTTGCCATCACCGTTGAACAGGCTTATCTGCTCGCCGCTGGACATCCGCAGCACTCGGCCGACATGGGCGCTGGCATCATCATCCAATGACAGGACTTGCCCCGCGGTTATCGGGCCTGGGTGATAAATTCTCGGCACTCTCATGCTCTGTGTTCCTTAGGCTTAATGTGTTCTGCCACTGAAGGCACTTTGGCTACAGGCAGCCTGCACCCATGGGTTGTGATTGCCCTGAGAGGCGGCAATCGCCTGATCTCGTTGGCATTCAATAGTATCAACTGGATAGCTTTTGTCCCAAGCCTTGAATAACTTTAATTGGCTGGAGGCTATCTTGAGCCCATAGGTTTGCTGCATATAAAGGTAGGTTCGGGCGATGCGGCCCCTTGCCTGCGCCGGTGGTTCTGCCTTACGGCCCTTGAAGTCGATGGTCATCTGACACTGGCCATATTGGTTTGGCTTGGCGTTCCACTGACTGAATCTGAAGTTGGATCTGTCGCCATTGACCTCACCCACGGCAGGCACCAGATTGTGCAGGTCGGCCTCCATGCGCTTAAAGGTTTCATCGTTACGGCTGCAGTTCTTGCGACCGCCGTTTTGCCAGCACAGCAACTGATGGCCAAACTCCCAGGCAGGTACTATGTGCTCCCATTCTATGCGGTTGGCGCGGGTTTGCTGTTTGCGGATTTGATAGCCGCAGCTTTCCAAGTCAGGCTGCCATTTCTTGCCTTCCATTTTGATGGCGCAGCCACAGTAGAAACTGACTGCCGGCAGGTTTTGGCTGTAGATAGTCCTGGCGCGTTTTTTGGCTTCGGAAAAACTGCTGGGATGGCTGGGCGATGCCAGCACAGAAGAGGCTGCCAAAAGCAGCGACAGGGCCACAAGCGGCCGCTGAAGGAATGAAATCACGCTGTTCCCTAAAATCATAACTAAGGATGCCGACAGCCGATACTTCAGGTGTCAGACTTAAAATTGTTGCTGCAGATAGTAAAAGAAGCCGCCAGGCTTGGCAACTTGGCTCAGGATGGCTGAGGGCTTAGCAGTTGGCCGCAGCGGCGGCATTGATATTTAGCCTGACCCCGCATGACCTTGTTGTGACGGCGGATGCTTAGTTCCACCTCGCCGCAGCCACACTGATAGGGTAGGGCCCTGGGTTTGACCGAGCTGATATCCATCGAGTGAGTGGTACGCGGCGCCAGGCCATAAATCCGCCGCATCAGGCTCTGCCACTCCTTGCCATGAGGTCGGGTCTTGCCATGCAGTTGGAAACAGAGCAGGTGGCAGATCTCGTGTGGAACCACCTCATGGGTGAAGGTGTGCAGGTTTTGCTCCAGTAGCACTGGATTCAAGCGCAAGCGGTTCTCGGTTGGATGAGCGGTACCGGCGCTGCGGCCTCGCAGGGTAAAACTGACCGAAGGGCGCTTTAGTGCATGCCCCAGCGCGGCCTCCGCCTTGAGATAGCAAAGCTCAACTGCATCGAGCACAGCTAGCTGCGCTTCACTGTCGGCCGGTTGAGGTTGCGGCTCAGACACTTGATGGTATTCAGAAGTGCTGGCGCTTTTAAGGGATCTGAACAACTGACTCAGCATGAGAAACTCGAATTGGCATGAATTGACGGCGAATAGACAGAGGCGCAACTGCGCCTCTGTTGAATCAGGGATTATAAACTTTTGGCCGCCGCTGTCAGCATGGCTTTGACCTGCTCGACAATTGCCGCTTCGGTATCGGCTTCAAAACCGGCAATGCTCGGGGTATGAATATGCCCGGTGGGAATACGGCTGCCGAGTTGGTTTTGCAGCAGGATAGCCCGGTAGGAGATCTCATTGGACAGGTAACCGCCGCCAGACCCCTCCACCGAAGTGCTGTTTTGCAGTTCGCTCAGGCTGCTTGCCTGAAACTCGCCACGGGAAAGGGTGCTGACAGTATGGTTGTCGTTGACCTTCCAGCGGTCGTTTATACTCTGCATGGCCGCTACCGGCAGGGAGAATTCGACAAACGCTGGGCCATTGAGGGTATCGTTTTCCAGCTTGGGGGGCAGAGGGCGCTGCTTACTGGCGCCGGTGAAAATATTGCGGTTGTCCGGAGCTTCGGCGCTGCGGTTGCGGCCCGGAAAGCGTTCCAGATCGAAGTCGCTGCGCCCCATACTGACAGTGACCACCATGTCGACACTCTTGTCGCGATAAACCGGGGTCAACAGCGACTCTATGATGCCCTCATCAAAGTCGGCGAAACGTACCGGGATCATCACTGTCTCTATCTGTGCCTGACGGCCGTTAACCGAAAAGCGGTAACCATCCAATGCCAGGGCGACCAGACCTGAAGGGTTGCTCTGCTCTATATTGCGATCGAGAAAGAAGGGGTCGAATCCGGTTAGCAGTATCTTGATGCTGGCATCATCCTTAAAGTCGATATCGCTGAAACCTCGGGATGACTTTTCCACCGCCTTGGTCAGTATTTCTCTTTGCCAGGAGGCGATATTGAACTTGGGCGACTGTTTGCCCAGCTCTGCTCGCATCTGCAACCGGCTCCAGTAAAGGGAGCGGTCGTCGCTGTGACCCGACTGCACATCTCTGACCGCCTGTTGCCACAGGCGTTGCCCCTGGTGCGCCACCATCTGGGTCACCTTGAGCTCATCGGTATGTTGGCGGTATTTGGTTACCAGATCATCTGTCAATGCCTGATAGCGCTGGACCACTTGAGGCATTTTTTCGTTGGCGGCAGGCAGGCGATCCTCTTCGACACCGGCCTGAGCCGACAGAGAAACCAGAGTACCCGATAGCAGGGTTATGGCCAGGCTGGGCTTAAACATGGCAGTTCCTTTCGCTTATAGAGTTGTAAAGTTAGGGAAGGTGCGAATAAGTCCTCGTGGCGTTCTCTTTTGTAGAGAGTGGCTTGCACAGTCATTGGCTCTCTGCGTTATCCGACCTACCTCAAGTATGCAACACTCGCCAGCAACAGGAAAGCTATCTGTTGCCTTGCCAGATTGTTGCCACAATTGAGCAGGGCTTTGCCAGATAATTATTCATTCCAGGATTGTATGCTTGTTGCTTTGACCGCCGGGAATTAAAGGGGAATGAGATGAATAAAGGTTTGCACAGAAAGCGCCTGAGTAAGCGTTTGCTGCTGCCCATGTTGTTGTGTTTATTGGCTCAGCAAACGCAGGCAGTGGCAGCGGCGCAGACCAAGGTCAGTGAAGTCGGCTCTGAGGTCACGGTCGAGGGTTGGCAAGAGGTACGCCGCTGGGACAAGTTGTTTGAATCTGCAGGTGTTAAAGGCTGTTTGCTGCTTTTGGATCAAAAGCGTTCTTTGGGGCTATCTAACAATCTAAGTCGCGCCGCCGAAGGCTTTATTCCTGCTTCTACCTTCAAGATCCCCTCTAGCCTGATTGCGTTGCAAACCGGGGCGGTGCGCGATGAAACCAGTCGTTTTAGCTGGGACGGAAAAGTTCGGGAAATTGCTGCCTGGAACCGGGATCAGAGTTTTCGCACCGCAATGAAGTACTCCGTGGTGCCTGTGTATCAGCAGCTGGCCAGGGAGATAGGCCCCAAAGTGATGGCAGCTATGGTGCGGCAACTGGAATATGGTAATCAGAATATCGGTGGCCAAGCGGACAGCTTCTGGCTCGACGGTCAACTTAGGATAACGGCGTTCCAACAAGTGGATTTTCTGCAGCAACTGCATGACAACAAGTTGCCTGTGTCTGAGCGCAGCCAGCGAATTGTCAAACAGATGATGCTGACCGAAGCGAGTACTGACTATATCATTCGCGCCAAGACAGGCTATGGTGTACAGCAAACGCCGGCCATAGGTTGGTGGGTCGGTTGGTTGGAGTTGGACGACAATACTGTCTATTTCGCCATTAATCTGGAGCTGACCTCCGCAAGCCAGTTACCGTTGCGCCAACAACTGGTGAAACAGGTGCTCAAGCAGGAACTGCTACTGCCTTGAGTATGGCAGGCTTGGAATATAGAGAGCCAAAAAATAAGTCAGAGAAGGCCAACTTGTGTGCTGTATTATTGATTCCTAGCCCTATTTTCATCTGCAAAGATTGGCTACATCATCAAAGATTGCAGCGATTCCTGACTGTTGAAGCGCTTGGTAAAGAAGTCCAGAAATACACTGATATTGGTCGCCAGTTGTCGACGGGAGGAATAGACGCCATAGACCTTGAAGGGCTCTATGGGCCACTCCTGCAGCAGCGGCACCAGGGCGCCACTGGCCAGTTCGTTCTTGCATACCGAATGGGACAACATGGCGATGCCAAAGTCATCCAGCGCCAGTTGCTTGACCATGATGGCACTGTTTACCCGAGTGCGGCGCCTGAAGCTGGCCATGGTTTTGCGGCTACCCTTGCCCAGCGGCCAGATGGGGGCCGAACGGGAGGTACCCAGCAAGATACCATCGTGGCGGGCCAGATCTCTCGGGGTTGCCGGCGTTCCTTTGGACTTGAGATAGCCGGGGCCTGCCACCAGAATCGGCTGACGTTCAAACAGGAGCCTGGCGACAAGATCCGAAGGCTGCAGTGGGCCATACTTGATGGCGATATCATAGCCTTCGCCTACCAAGCCCACATCGGCATCGGTAAACTGTACATCCAGTTCGACCCCCGGATAGAGACGCATAAAGCCGCTGCAGAGATTGGCGATTAACTCTTGGCTGAATGAAACCGGGATCGCAATCCGCAATGAACCGGAAACATCGTTATGGGTATTCTCGATTGTGGCTTTTGCCGCTTCCACTTCGTTGCAGATGCTGTCACAGTGTTGATAAAAGAGCGCGCCCACCTGAGTGAGGCTTATTGAGCGGGTATTTCGTTGCAGCAGACGGACCCCAAGCTGTTGTTCCAGTTGGGCGATTTTTCGGCTAATGGTAGACTTTGGCAGGCCGGTTTCACGGGCTGCCTGAGAGAAGCCTTCTGCTCTGACCACTGCTGCAAATAGGAGCATCCCATTCAAATCTGGCATGTTTTTATTACTGTCTCAAAAATGGAACATAGCGTCTAAGGCAGTTTAATGGCATTTGACGGGATAACAAAGGTATATTTACTGGCTAAAAAATTTCAGAGGCTTAGCAGAGGATCGATAGATGACCAGCAAGAAGCAGCCCGCAAACACGACTCAAGCCCAGACTCCGGATCCCCTGTTTTTGCAGGCGGAGCATTTGGCTAAGGATTTTTCGCTGTTCCCAGAGCACAGCAAACAGAGCCTTTCAGAAGAGATAAAGGGTCTGTTGGATGACGATGCCATCCAGAGTAACTTAAAGTCATTGGCACAGTTGGATGTGGATGGCTATGTTGCCAAAGTTATCCAGCCTACCCAGGACAAGAACCGCCCAGGTGCCAAGCGAATCATTGCTGATCTGAAAGGCAAGATGATCGCCGAGAGCCACAACGGCCCATTCTACAGCGCCGAAATCGAGCTGAACTTTGGTGGTCGTAATCGCCGAATCGGTTTTATTGCCCAGGAGCGCACCACGGCCAACGGTGCCTGGATGCCAGAGCACCACCTGCAGGCCTGTGAGGCGATTCGTCATTTTGCCGAATTGTCCATGCCCATAGTTTACCTGATTGATACCCCAGGAGCCGATGCTGGTGAGGTGGCCAATAGCCATAACCAGGCGCATTCTATTTCCAAGGCGATTGCTGAAAGTGCCAACGTCGATGTACCGACTTTGGGGATAGTGATTGGCGCCGGTTATTCGGGCGGGGCTATTCCACTGGCGGCGGCCAATATACTGTTGTCGCTGCGCGATGGTATTTTCAACACCATTCAGCCTCAGGGCCTGCAGAGCATTGCCCGCAAGTACAACCTTTCATGGCAGGAGTGTGCCAAGTCTGTTGGCGTGTCCCCGGAAGAGCTCTACACCTCAGGTTGTATCGACGGCATTGTGGATTTCTCTCCTTATGATCGCGACGAGCGTCAGCACAATCTGCGCCGCGCCATCATCAGCGCCATCGAAGCCATTGAACGCGCCGCAGTGCAGTTTGTAAAAGAATCCGATGACCTGCGCGAACACTATGATCGCAGCCTCAAGCGTTTCCTCGAGCCTTCCAAAAGCCTCAAAGCGTTGGAATCCAACTCGGAAATGTCGGTTGCCATCAGCCCGACCATGCACCTTAACCTGTTCGGCAGCGCCTACCGTTATCTGCGTTATTTGACTCTGCGTAGCCGTATTCACTCCATCTCCATGGATCAGTATGGTCGCCTGTCCAAGGTGAGTGTGCCGGAAGGGGATCTGTTGGCCAGGATCCATAAGGAGCAGGAGAAGGTGTTCCAGGCTTGGCTGTCCAGCCCGGACAAGCTGGTTTACGACGAAGAACTCAACAAGCTGTGGAGTAACTTCATCTCCAAGCGTGATGACGTTTCCACCGAGCGCAACATGCTGACCCGTCTGATCCTGGGTGAGCCGAAAGAGAACTACAAGAAGGCCCGTAAGGCGCTGCTGTTCAACATTGGTTGGTCTTTGTATCACCGTTGGAAGAGTAATGCGGCCAACAACTTCAAGGGGCTTATCCACTATCTGGAAACTCTGCCGGCAGAAGTGACTCAGGCGCCTTGGCCTGAACTGAACCAACTGACAGTACTGGATGTCGTGGTCAATGAAGAGCTGCGTGAAGACTTTATTTGGCAGTGCTACAACATCCTGATCTTTAACGCGCTGTACGACAATGTCGTGGGTAACCTGGCCTCTATCGCCAAGGAAGCCATGATGGCCAAGAGCCTGTCGCGTCAGTCTGTTGATGGCTTGCTGCACAAGTCTATCGACCGGGCGATTTCCACTCAGGATACCGCCAACGACAAGAGCAAGTTCTACAAGTGGCTGAAGTATTTCATGTCACAGTCCAACCGCGCCGAACTGCTGACCAAGACAGAGCAGTGGAAGAGTGTAGGTTTCCCACAGCTGAACGATTCGTTGTTCGTTATCCTGACTTACTTCTTTGAACGTCTGCTGCCGGAATACTTCGACAGCGAAGAGGATAAGGGCAAGTACACAGGTGCCATCAACCCGGTGCGTATCGGTCGTCGTAAGGACTTCTGGAACCGTTTGACCATGGGTTACCAGGATCTGCTGATCCAGAAGGTGCTGCGTGACGAGAAGAAAGCCGGCAATATGACCTGGGAAAATATCATCGCCAAGTTCTTCAAGAACTTCGATGAGATCAATGGCGACAAGATGTCGGCCAACCTGCTTAATTTCCCTGGCTTCCGTCTCTCTATTGAAGATGCTCTCGACAAGGGCATTCGCCCCTGTGGTTTGATCACGGGTCTGGCGGACTTTGAACATGGCGGCAAGGCGCTGCGTGTCGGGGTTGCCGTATCCAACACCGCCTTCCAGGCCGGTGCCTTCGATATGGCCAGCGCCGAGAAGTTCTCTGCGCTGCTTATTGAGTGTGCCAAGCGCAGGCTGCCGGTGATCTGCTTTATCAGCTCCGGCGGTATGCAGACCAAAGAAGGGGCTGCTGCACTGTTCTCCATGGCTGTGGTGAACGACCGTATTACCCGTTTCGTGCGTGACAACGAACTGCCTGTGCTGATGTTCGGTTTCGGTGACTGTACCGGTGGAGCCCAGGCATCCTTCGTGACTCACCCTCTGGTGCAGACTTATTATCTGTCCGGTACCAATATGCCGTTTGCCGGTCAGATGGTGGTACCTGCTTACCTGCCATCCACTTCGACTCTGTCCAACTACCTGTCCAAGGTGCCCGGAGCGATGAATGGCCTGGTCAACAACCCATTCAGCACTCAACTTGATGAACAGCTCAAGAGCATAGATCCTCTGATGCCTATGCCAAGCGCCGAGATAGGTGATGTGCTGACCAACGCGCTGTCGACTCTGGTGGTTGAAGTAGAAGAGGTCAGCGAAGAGATAGTTCAGGACGATCCTCGTGCCCTGATGAAGCCTATCGACAAGGTGCTGGTACACGCCCGAGGCTGTACAGCGGTGAAACTGATCCGCAAGGCGCACGACAATGGCATCAATGTGGTACTGGTGGCGTCGGATCCTGATATGACGTCGGTTCCTGCCGACATGCTCAAGGAAAACGACAAGCTGGTTTGTCTCGGTGGTAACACTTCCGACGAGTCCTACCTGAACGCTTACTCAGTGCTGAAAGTGGCCGAGTATGAGCAGGTAGACGCGTTGCACCCCGGGATTGGCTTCCTGTCGGAAAGCCCACAATTCGCCGCCTTGTGTGTGAACAACGGCGTGAACTTTGTTGGCCCAAGTGTGCATTCGATGACAACCATGGGTAACAAGTCCAACGCCATCAAGACCTCTCAGGCACAGAATGTGCCCGTGGTACCTGGCTCTCACGGTATTTTGACCAACGCCGAACAAGCGGTGAACGTGGCCAATGAAATTGGCTACCCAGTACTGCTCAAAGCGGTACAAGGTGGTGGCGGTAAGGGTATCCAAGTGGTTAAGCGCCCCGAGGATATGATTGGCCTGTTCCAGAAAACCTCCACCGAAGCGGCTGCCGCCTTTGGTAATGGTGACCTGTACCTGGAAAAATATGTGACTTCCCTGCGTCACATTGAAGTTCAGCTGCTGCGTGACAAGTTCGGCAACACCAAGGTACTGGGTCTGCGTGACTGCTCGGTGCAGCGTAACAACCAGAAGGTGATTGAAGAGTCCGGTTCCACCATGCTGCCTGAAGAACTCAAGCAGAAGGTGATGGAATACACCCGTGCTCTGGGTGATGCCACCGACTATATGGGCGCAGGTACCGTTGAGTTCATCTATAACCTGGATGCCAACGAAGTCTACTTTATGGAGATGAATACCCGTCTGCAGGTAGAGCACCCGGTAACCGAAGCGACTTCCGGTATTGATATCGTCAGCGCGCAATTCGATGTGGCAGCCGGTCGCTCCATTGAAGATCTGCAACCGCAGGAAATCGGCTATGCGATGGAAGTGCGGGTGACAGCCGAGAAGGCAGCTCTGGACAGCCAGGGCATACTGCAGCTGGTGCCAAACCCGGGTCTTATCACTGAGTGCGTGATGCCAGAGCGCGATGATGTGGAAATCATCTCTATCGCGGCCGATGGCAAAGAAGTATCGCCATACTACGACAGCCTGATTGCCCAGATCATCATCCGCGGTGACAGCCGGGACGATGTGATTGCCAAGATGTATGACTATCTGGATCAGGTGGTCATCAAGGGTATCGCCACCAACATCCCGCTGCTGAAGCGGATCCTGGCCGACGAGACCTTCCGTGAAGGCGTGTATGACACCAACTATCTGCCGCGTCTGATGGCTGAGCTGGATATCCCAGCCCTGATCGCCGAAATGGAAGCCGCCGCCGAAACTCAAGGTGTGGATACTGAATCGCTGCGTGTGGGTGAGTCCAACGAGCTCAAGGTGTTGGCTCAGGGCGCGGGTATCTTCTATACCTCTCCGGCACCGGGCGAAGCCGACTTCGTCAAGGAAGGCGACATAGTGACTGTCGATCAGACGCTGGCACTGACCGAAGCGATGAAGATGTTCTCTCAGGTGACACTGGCAGGCTTCAACCGCAAGGGTGCCGAGCTGTATCCAGAGGATAAGAAATATCGCATTGAGCGGATCCTCAACAGCAATGGCCAACAGGTCTCCCAAGGCGATCTGCTGTTTGTAGTTTCCCCAGTGGAAGACTGAGGTTACTGATAGTCAGCTCAGGTAAAGCGTGAATTATTAGCCTGAGCGTTTGCAGTTTTATTTATAAAGTTAAAAATCCGGTGGCTAACAGCCATCGGATTTTTTATTTTCAGCCCCTAAACCACCTACTTCAGTAGGTGGTTATCATCAATTTAGGCTTGGCCTGTAAAGGCTACCCATGCTAATTGCTCTTTTGATTTTTAGCGAAGTCAAAGGACAAAAAGCATGAGTAGATACGAGCAAGCATCGCATGTGTATTGGCGATGTCAATATCATATAGTTTGGATTCCAAAGTACCGTTTTAGGATTCTCAAAAACAAAGTAGGTAAGGATGTTTACCGCTGTATTCACGTTTACAGTGAGCAACTTGGGTGCAAAGTAGTAGAGTTAAATGTTCAGGTAGACCATGTTCATTTAGTTATAAAAGTTCCGCCAAAGTTATCGATATCAAGACTGATGGGAGCGCTCAAAGGCAAAATAGCACTAAAACTATTTAGTAAATATCCGCACTTGAGGAAGAACAAAATGTGAGGTAACCATTTTTGGCAGCGAGGATACTTTGTCGATACGGTTGGAATAAATGAAGAGATAATAAGGCGTTATGTCTGACATCAAGAGAAAGAAGAAAAGCAGGAGCAAGCTCAGTTAACACTGGAGTAAACAACGCCCCCTTTGAGGGGGCATATACAAAGCCACCTTCTTCAGAAGGTGGATTCTTTACTTAATTTTCAGTGATATACATAATCGCATCCGGCCTTACTGAAAGCTTGTTTCCATCCGCTTGCTTTCCATCAATCTATTTGCTGCTGGTTTAAGCTCCTATCTGTGGGGCATAGGCATTAAGTAACAACCAATGTGATAAAAATCAATATGATAAAAAAATGCCAGTCGCCCTAAAGCTGACTGGCACTTGCCAAATGGTCAATAATTGATGAATGAAGAAGAATGAGTTTAAAATTCCCGGGTACTTAAACTATCAGTACCCTTTGAAAACTATGTCAATACAGTTTAGAACTTGTAATCCAAGGTCAAATACACTTGCTGGCTGTCATTAATTTCGATGCCGTTCTTTTCATAGTCCTGGGCCAGGTAACGATAGCCAAGGTCTGAGGAGAAATGTTCACTCCATTTGTACTGGACACCGACTTGACCACCCCAGACGAAATCAGTTGAAGATTTGCCGGCAATCTTGTTGTCATTGGCGCCCATACTGACACCGGCGAACAGATTGACATCTTTATGTACCGGTAACAGGTAATCATAGGATACCAGCCAGCTGTACTGCTCCTGTTTGTAGTTGTTGGCGGCAACGCTGAACTTATCTTCCATGTAACCAAAAGTACCGGTAATACGGTGTTGCTGTTCAATCAGCATACCTATACGTGCCTGATAGCTCATATCTTCGGTGTCTTTATTGACTACGCCCTCAATTTCATCAGCCTGGTAGCCCAGGCCTGCCCCGGCGAAGTACTCTATTTCGACTGCTTGTGCACTGCTACATACCAATGCTGCTCCTGCAGCCATCATCATTATTTTGTTCAGTTTCATCATAGACTCCTAAGACTGCTAAGTCGTTTTATCAGAATGTTTATCGGGTTGATGAGTCATACTTTAAGGTAAGTTAAGCGCTTGCAGAAGCCTGCAACTGTGTGTCTCTTTGTCTCAAAAAATAGAACAATAAGAGCCTTGTCACAGAGATAGCTTCAGATCTTGTGTGATAACTATGAGGGGAGGGGAAGATGCTGGGATTGCCGCCGCTAAAGTCTCTATCCACTTGATTATATTGTGTATTTTGGATTGTCCAAGTTGGAGTTGTTAGGCCGGTTGTGCACAAGTCCCATGCGTGCGTAGCGTCGGTTTACCGGCTTGGATGTAAGGTGTTTTAAGCCGTCTAAGCTCCAAGCTCATTCATATAATTTTATTATTTAACAGTTGGTTAGGTTTTTATTGGCGATTTGGTGAGTGCATGTTTTTACCCTTCCTGAACCTGAGCTGACTCATTGCTAATAATCCTTCGGGATATCCAACACCGCTGATATAGATGCTGATGTTTTCGCGGCCTTTACACCAGCCCTCGGGGCGAAAGCCCAGAGGGCTGTGATTGGAGACAATAACGGATTTTGGGAAGCGCTTGTTTTAAAGAGGAACAATGGTCAGCAATCAGGGGCTCTGATGAGAAAAGGCGAGAGCCCCTGAACAGCTCAGTTGTTCGCTTAAGAGCCTCTTTTACTCAGGATCATAATCCAACACAGGGGCCAGCCATTTTTCGGCTTCGGCCACTGTCATCCCTTTGCGGTGGGCGTAGTCTTCCACCTGATCTCGGCCTATGTTGCTTACCCCAAAATAGCGTGATCGCGGGTGCGCAAAGTACCAGCCGCTGACCGCCGCCGTGGGGTACATGGCAAAGCTCTCGGTAATCTTGAGGTCGATACACTCGTCTGGCTTAAGAAGCTGCCAAAGCAGGCCTTTTTCCGTGTGGTCCGGGCAGGCAGGGTAGCCGGGAGCCGGGCGTATGCCCTTGTACTTTTCACGAATAAGCGCCTCGTTATCCAGGTTTTCTTCGCTGGCATAACCCCAGAATTCCTTCCGCACCCGCTCGTGCATCCGCTCGGCGAAGGCTTCGGCCAGGCGGTCGGCCAGACACTTGAGCATGATGGCGCTGTAGTCATCGTGGGCCGCCTCGAAACGGGCAATATGGGCATCGATGCCATGGCCGGCGGTGACCGCAAATCCCCCCATATAGTCGGCCACGCCGCTCTCTTTGGGAGCAACAAAGTCAGAGAGACAGAAGTTGTGGTTACCCACCCGCTCCAGCTGCATCCGTAGATGATGGGTGGTCAGCAACACTTGGCTGCGAGAGTCATCTGTGTAGATCTCTATATCATCGAAGTTGACGCTGTTGGCGGGAAAGAGGCCGATAACGCCCTTGGCGGTGAGCCACTTCTCTTGGATGATTTGCTCCAGCATCGCCTTGCCGTCGGCATAGACTTTACGGGCCTCAGTACCAACGACTTCATCATCCAGTATTTGCGGGAAATGACCGTGCAACTCCCAGGCGCGGAAAAACGGCGTCCAGTCGATGCGCTCGAGTAAGTCCTCCAGCGGATAGTCGTCAAACACCTGGATCCCCGGGGTGTTGGGCTTCACTGCTTGGTAGTTGGCCCAGTCGTGGCTGCAGCGGTTATCCCGTGCGACCTGCAAGGGCACTATCTGCTTGCGTTTGGTCTGCGACAGACGCTTTTGGCGCATCATTTCATATTCGCGATAGGTTTCGTCTATGGTGGCCTGGCGGGTTTCATTGTTGATGAGCTTGCTGACCATGGGCACGGCGCGCGATGCATCGGCGATATAGATGGCGCCGTGGGGGTAATGGGGCGCTATCTTCACTGCGGTATGGATCTTGGAGCAGGTGGCACCACCGATAATCGCCGGCAGGGTCAGACCTTCGCGCTCGAAGGTTTTAACATTGTGCACCATCTCATCCAGGCTCGGAGTAATGAGCCCGGACATGCCTATGATGTCGACCTTCTCGGCCTTGGCAACTTCGATGATTTTCTCCACCGGCACCATGACACCGAGATCTATCACTTCGTAGCCGTTACAGGCCAGCACCACCCCGACTATGTTCTTGCCTATGTCGTGAACATCGCCCTTGACTGTGACCATCAGCACCTTACCGTTGCTCTGGCCTTCAACTTTTTCGGCTTCGATATAGGGGTTGAGATAGGCGACCGCCTTTTTCATCACCCGGGCGGACTTGACCACCTGCGGCAAAAACATCTTACCGGCGCCAAAGAGATCGCCCACCACGTTCATGCCGTCCATCAGCGGGCCTTCAATCACATCCAGCGGCCGCCTGGCCTGCAGACGCGCTTCTTCTGTGTCGACATCTATGTATTCGGTGATCCCTTTCACCAGCGCGTGTTCCAGGCGTTTGTTGACCGGCAACTTGCGCCATTCGAGATCTTCTTTCTTGCCTGCGCCGCCCGGGCCACCGCGATACTTCTCGGCGACCTCGAGCAGCTGCTCTGTGTTACTGGAGTCGGCAACCGGGCACGGCAGGTTGAGCACCACGGCCTCTACCTTCTGCTTCAGCTCAGGGTCGATATCATCATAGATGGCCAACTGACCGGCGTTGACTATGCCCATATCCATACCCGCCTTGATGGCGTGATAGAGGAATACGGCATGAATGGCTTCCCGCACCGGGTTGTTGCCGCGGAAGGAGAAAGAAACGTTGGACACCCCGCCGGAAATCATCGCATGGGGCAGGTTGGCCTTGATATCTTCAATGGCGCCGATAAAGTCCACCGCATAGTTATCGTGCTCCTCTATGCCGGTGGCGATGGCGAAGATATTGGGGTCGAAGATAATATCTTCCGGCGGGAAGCCCACCTTATCCACCAGCACCCGGTAGGCGCGGGTACAGATTTCGGTTTTACGCTCCCGGGTGTCGGCCTGGCCTTGTTCATCAAAGGCCATGATGATGGCGGCGGCGCCGTAGCGCTTCACCAGTTTGGCCTGTTCAATAAACTTGGCCTCGCCCTCTTTGAGGGAGATGGAGTTGACTATTCCCTTGCCCTGAATGCACTTGAGCCCGGCCTCAATCACCTCCCACTTGGAGGAGTCGATCATCACAGGCACCTTGCTGATATCCGGCTCGGAGGCGATAAGGTTGAGGAATTTCTGCATCATCTCGACCCCGTCGAGCATGCCCTCATCCATGTTGATATCTATGATCTGGGCGCCGTTTTCCACCTGGTCACGGGCCACCTCCAGCGCGGTTTCGTACTGGCCTTCTTTGATTAACTTGAGAAACCGGGCCGAGCCGGTGACATTGGTGCGCTCGCCCACATTCACAAACAGGCTGCTTGCATCTATGGTCAGGGGTTCCAGTCCGGAGAGGCGACATGCCACCGGCAGCTCAGGCAGCGGCCTTGGTGCATGAAGGCTAACGGCTTCAGAAATCGCCTTGATATGCGCAGGCGTGGTGCCGCAGCAGCCGCCGACAATATTGAGCAGTCCCTCTTCGGCCCAGGGGCCTATCACGCTTGCCATCTCCGCCGGAGTCTCGTCATAGCCGCCGAATTCATTGGGCAGACCGGCATTGGGATGCGCCGAGACAAAGCACTCGCTGATACGGGAAAGCTCCTCGACATAGGGCCGCAGTTCTTTCGGGCCCAGGGCGCAGTTGAGGCCTATGCTCAGCGGCTTGATATGTCTGAGAGAATGGTAAAAGGCCTCTGTGGTTTGCCCTGTCAGGGTGCGGCCCGAGGCATCGGTAATGGTGCCGGAAATCATCACCGGCAATCTTTGGTCCAGTTTCTCGAACACATTTTCGATGGCAAACAGCGCCGCCTTGGCATTGAGAGTATCGAAGATGGTTTCCACCAGAATGATGTCGGCGCCACCGGCGATCAGCGCCTCGGTGGATTCGCTGTAGGCCAACACAAGATCGTCGAAATGTATGTTGCGAAAGCCGGGGTCATTCACATCCGGGCTGATGGAGCAAGTGCGGTTGGTGGGGCCGAGCACCCCGGCCACATAGCGGGGAATACCGCTGGTGGCGGCCACTTCATCGGCCACTTCTCGGGCGATTCTGGCGCCTTGGTAATTGATCTCCGCCGCCAGGCTCTGCATCTCGTAGTCGGCCATGGCAATGGTGGTGGCGTTGAAGGTGTTGGTTTCTATGATGTCGGCACCGGCCAGCAGGTATTCCCTGTGAATGGTCTTGATGATCTCGCTCTGGGTCAGTACCAGCAGATCATTGTTGCCTTTGACATCGCAATGCCAATCTTTGAAGCGCTCGCCGCGGTAATCGGCTTCTTCCAGCTTGTAGTCCTGGATCATGGTGCCCATCGCGCCATCTAAAATCAGGATCCGCTCTTTGAGGGTCTGTTTGAGCTTGAGCTCTGTCTGGCTTTGGGAGTGCTGTGAAGTCGCCATAGGGTTACCTTTCATACCTGTCTTATTGCTGTTTTACATTCGCGGCGCTTGGCATCCGCGACATCATCTCTGCCGACCTGACGCCCGGGGCACTATCTGGCATGATAGCCAAAGGCGTGTGTGGGCGCGGAAAGTTATTTTGGACATTTATACGTATAGACGTCCATAATATACGGATTCGGGCGGCCTGCGGCAAGGTTAAATTGGTCCGGTAACCACCGGACTCTGATGGGAGAAGTGTGTGGCTGAACATAGGCAACTGAATATCTATCTGCTGCGGCACGGCGAATGTGAAGGCGGTGAGATTATCCGCGGCCGCAGTGATGTGGCCCTGAGCGATGAGGGCAAAGCGCAGATGTGGCGCAGCTGGCGGGCTATCAGTAGTGAGCTGGAGCAGTTGCCGAGTGCGCCCCAAAGCTTGGCGCTGCTGAGTTCTCCGGCCCAGCGTTGCCAGGCTTTTGCCGCCGAGCTCAAGGCCGATATGCCTGATTATTTCCCGCCACCGCTGCAGCAGCATGACTGGCTCTGGGAGCTGGACTTCGGTGACTGGGACGGCATGAAGGTGGCGAGTGTCTATCAGCAGCATAGCGAGGCGGCCAAAGCCTTTTGGCGTGACCCCGTGGCCAATACTCCGCCGGGCGGGGAATCGCTGCCAGCCTTTCGTAGCCGGGTGTTGGATGGCTGGCAGACTATGGTGCAGCGCTGGCTTGCTAGAGAGGCTAATTCTTCCGAAGGCTCTGGTTCAAAAGGCTCTGGTTTGCAAGACTCTGGTTCAAAAGGCTCTGGTTCAAAAGGCTCTGTTTCAGGAGATTCTGGTTCTTCAGCAAGCGCCGATGCGGCGCTGATCCTGACTCACAGCGGGGTTATCCGGCTGCTGTTGGCCGAGATTTTGCTGCCGGGGCAGATGCCGCCTGCGGCAGTGTTCAACGCCTTGGAGCTACCTTATGCGGCCTGGGTCAGAATAACCCTCTATGCCAGCCGTGATGCCAGCGGTGAAAGTGACCAGGAATGGCGGTGTTTCAGCAAGCTCCACTGGCCGCAATAGTGCTGCGCTATTGCGCCAGGCAATTGTGCCGGGCGATAAAACCGGGATAATAACCCCAAATAGCCGCCAAGTGCGGCAGCAGCCAGGGTGTTGGCGCCTTTGCAGGTGAACCAACCCAGGGAACCGGGAAAGCCCGGACTGTGCCCGCAACTGTGAGTCGCCATTGGCGACGAGTCAGGAGACCTGCCCAGGCTGATAAACCAAACCAGAAACCCGGGCGGGTAAACCGGGGGAGCTAATAGATGATTCTTCCACTGCAGCCTGAGCCTTCTGCCGGTCACAGGCTCAATGTCGGGAGGCGGTTATGAGCCTGGCACTCAAGGTGCAACAGCTTAGCTGGCTTCCCGGTGGTCACAGCGTATTGGCCGATGTGGGTTTTGAGCTGCCAATTGGCAAGATGCTCGGGCTCATAGGCCCCAATGGTGCCGGGAAGTCGAGCCTGCTGCGCTGCCTCTATCGTTATATCCGCCCGGATAGCGGCCAGATCCAGCTGTTTGGTCAGGATATCAATAGTTTGTCAGCCAAAGCCTTCGCCAAAGAGGTGGCCGTGGTGCTGCAGGATACCCCGGCCCAACTGGCACTGGATCTGACTCAATTAGTGGCCATGGGACTGACTCCCCACAAGGGGTTGTTTGATATGCCCTCGGCGGCCGACAATGCCCAGGTGCAGGCGGCATTGGCGCAGGTCGGGTTGCAGCACAAGGCCGCAGAGCCTTTCGCGCAGCTTTCCGGCGGTGAGAAGCAAAGGGCCCTGATTGCCCGCGCCATAGTGCAGCGCCCCAAGCTTTTGATCCTGGACGAGCCCACCAATCATCTGGATATCCGCTATCAGATCCAGATCCTCGAGCTGGTGCGCAGCCTGGG
>Ga0114983_1000426_pt1 | contig 18056 bp, 15 predicted proteins | sample Shrwel_input2_RT_FD_87182 | JGI IMG/M metagenome (GOLD analysis project Ga0114983, IMG submission 87182) | Subsurface microbial communities from deep shales in Ohio, USA - Utica-3 well 1 S input2 RT | ecosystem: Environmental > Aquatic > Deep subsurface > Shale gas/oil reservoir > Produced... | reverse complement strand
GCTGGTTCAGCTTGCAGTCGCTGCCCGAACACTTGGCCTTTGATCACGCCGATATCATAACCTTGGCACAGGAGCGCTTACGCCAAAAGGCGCTTTACAGCCTGGTGGCGGCTTTTGCCTTGCCGGAATTGTTTACCCTGGCCGAATTGCAGCGAGTGCACGAGGCTATTCTGGGTAAGCCACTGCAGAAGAAATCTTTCCGGCGGCGAATCGAGCAGGCCGGCGTGCTCGCCCCCTGTGGAGAGGGCCGGGTCGAAGTCGGTCGCCCACCCCAGCTCTACCGGGTATTGCCTGAAGCCGCCGATTATCGCTTTGTACGCAACCTGGAAGCTTGAAACGTCATTTGAGCTTCTTTGGTTTACCACTGTCTTATCCATTGTTTTAATTTTTCTTTTTATATAAGTGTCCTTTTGACTCAAAATAAACTTGACTGCTCTAACTAGCTGTTTTAGATTAAGTGTCAATAAGACACTTAATGGTGAGCGATATGGATATCAGTATTGAGCTAGTAAACAAAGATGCGACCAGACAGGCGTTGACTGTTGAGCAATGGCAGTTTGCCGGTGGTGAGCAACATGTGCGTCTGGCAGGTTTTGATGGACAACAGGTACAGAGCGCGATTATCTGTGCCAGGTTGCAGAGCAGTGATGCCATCATGCAGCTGCTGCTGATCAAAGATGCTTTGGACCGCGCCGCCCCCGGCATTCAGGTTTCACTGCAACTTCCCTATTTCCCCTATGCCCGCCAAGACAGGGTTTGCGTCGCCGGTGAGGCTTTTTCCGCCGCCGTGATGACGGGGTTGCTGCGAAATGCCGGCTTCAGCCAGATCCGCTGCTGGGATCTGCACTCGGCGGTCAGTGAGCAACTGCTTGAGGCCGAGCAGGTACATCAGGCGCAGTTGGTTTGTCAGTTTGCGCAGCTGAAGCAGTGGCTGCAAACCCACCAGGCGGCACTGCTTGCGCCTGACAAGGGTGCCAGCCACAAGATTGCCAAGGTTGCCGATGCGCTGAGTGCCGCCGGGATTGAGGCCGAAGTCTTTCAGGCCAGTAAACGCCGGGATCCGGCGACGGGCGCCATATTGGCATCCGAGTTGAACGCCGATGTTGCTGGCCGCAGTCTGCTGATCCTGGATGATATTTGCGATGGTGGCAGAACCTTTATCGAGCTGGCGCGGCTTTTGAAACAAAAAGGCGCCGCCCGAGTGGGACTCTATGTGACCCATGGCCTATTTTCTCGCGGAATAGAGCCGCTGGAAGGTTTGATTGATGCCGTGTTTACCACAGATTCAGTGTGCCCATTGCATCCGTTTGAGTCGCAAATTGTTGAGCTGCATACCTTGAAACTGTTTGAATAAAAGGAATTTATTATGAGTATCATCGCCCCCTCAATGCAGAAGGATGTCTACAAAGAGTTTCATGGTCGCGCCTATCATCCTCAGGTGACCGAGGTGTATGCCAACTTCACTTCCCGCAGCGGTCGCAATGCCAACATAATGGACAATGACAAGGTTGCCTTTGTTGGACTGCAGTATTTTATCAAGAGCTATTTAATGGAGGAGTGGGACAGCTTCTTTCGTCAGCCCAAGGCGCAGGCCGTGGCCGCCCACAAGCGCATTCTCAGTGCCATGCTGGGGTACAGTGTCGATGTCTCTTACCTGGAAAAACTCCACGACCTTGGGTATTTACCGCTGAGGATCAAGGCGCTGGAAGAGGGGACTCTGGTGCCTTATCTGGTGCCGCCGTTGACTATAGTCAACACCCATCCGGATTTCCCCTGGTTGACCAACATGATAGAAACCGTGCTCAGTTGTGAAAACTGGCCGATACAAACCAGTGCCACCACGGCCGTTGCTTACCTGCGCACCTTTAAAGAGTTCGCCGACAAGACAGGCCTGCCCGCCGAGATGGTAGCGTTTCAGGGGCATGACTTCAGTTTTCGCGGCATGTTCGGTAAGCAGGCCGCTGCCATGAGTGGTTTTGGCCATTTGGCCAGCGGCTTTGTTGGAACCGACACCATTCCGGCGGTGCTGTTTGCCGAGAAGTACTATGGTGCCGATGTCGATAAGGAGTTGGTCGGCGCCTCAGTGGATGCCACCGAGCACTCGGTGACCTGTTCCTGGATCCTCGAAGGGGAGATCGCCTTCTTCCGTTATCTGATGCAGACCCAGTCTCCCAAGGGGATCCTCAGTGTGGTGTCCGATACCTGGGATTTCTGGACTCTGGTGACTCAATACTTACCTGAACTCAAGCAGGAGATCCTCGAGCGTGACGGCACCCTGGTGATCCGCCCCGACTCCGGCGACCCTGTGACAATTCTCAGCGGTTATAAGCTGGCGCCTGAATCACTTATCCGCGAATGCGGCCTGGATGAAGCATTGCAAAAGGCGGCCGATAACGGTTATGAGGCGATAAGTTGGCATGGTGAGTTTATCGGTCTGCAGCGCCAAACCCTGATGGCCTGCGAGGTGAAGGGGCTTATAGAGTGCCTGTGGGAGATTTTTGGCGGCACCTTGACTGACAAGGGTTACAAGCTATTGGATAACCATGTGGGTGCCATTTATGGCGATGCCATCACGCTCGAGCGTCAACGACAAATACTGCAGCGTTTGATGGATAAAGGTTTTGCTTCCAAAGTCGTGCTGGGGATTGGCTCATACAGCTATCAATATGTCACCCGAGATACCCATGGCTCGGCAGTCAAGGCGACCCACGTGATAAAAGACGGCGAGCCGCTGGCGATTTTCAAGGCACCCAAGACTGATAGCCAAAAGCGTTCCGCCAAGGGGCTACTGCAAGTGGTTATGCAAGACGGTGAGCTGGTGCTGCGAGACGATGTTTCGGTGACTGAAGAAGCCCAGGGGCTGCTGCAAACCGTTTATGAGGATGGCAAACTGCTTCGTGAAACCAATTTGGCCGAGATACGCCAGCGGGTGGCGGCGCAGCTGTGAAGCCTTGATTCAATGACATTCATAGGCAAGGTCAGACATCGATATCTATGATCTTACCCTTGCCTTCTTCTTGCGCCCTGGACTCATCCCTTTTTTCATCTTCCTGGCGGCGGTTATGTTTACGCCGCTCGCGGGCAAAGCCTTTCTGCTCTTTGCGGCGATCAGCGACTTTTTCACGTTTGTCTATCTCGGGAGGCAGTTGCGATTGCGGGGCTTCGTGGCTGTCGGGCGCTATGGCGGAGCTGGTTTTGACCTGCTCCACTTCGCGTTTGGGCTGAAATACCGCTTTGACCGGGCGTGCCAACATGGCGTAAATGCTGTCCAATCCCATGATGTCCCCCCTGATTTTACGATGTTTTTCCAGTTGAACACCGCATTGCCTGTAAGCCTCATATCCTTTTATCGGCCAGGAGTGTTTAAAATTTAGACTGTTATTGTTCTTTCTGGTTCCTTGGGTTTTTGGGGTAAGAATAAATTGCTTCTTTGTATTCACAATAGCGGTTCGCTGCATGACCTGACAGCGTTAGGTTATAAGGGTGACAAACTGTTTTTCTGTTCCTTTAGTGTTTTGTTCTGGGTCTTTTGAGTCATGACAAAGTTTGCGCTGGATCGTATTACTCACATGCTCATTTTTGGGAAACTTCTCCACAATCATTTCTTTTCACTGTGAAAATCCTCCTGACCTGTGTCGAAATTTTCCCCTGACAGGTGCGTTTGCACCACTTTTTGCCACTTGGAATTCGTTAATGCAAAAAATGTTGTGACACGCTGCTAACCCGCTTGGTGACTGGCTTTATTCGAGTTTGCATTGCTTGACAATCCTTGTTGACTGTCCCTAAACTTAGCATCTGTGGGAATTTGTGGATATTTGTGGATCTATTAACTGAGCAAGGATGAAACCAAGTGTTTTCCGGCGCAAGTGCTTTGAATCTGGATGCCAAGGGGCGGATCGCTATGCCAACGCGATACCGCGAGCCTCTGCATGCCGATCATCAGGGCAAGCTGGTGATCACTGTGGATATCCAATCTCCCTGTCTGTTGATCTATCCGGTAAACGAATGGAACAAAGTTGCCGACAAACTGCTCGGCTTGTCTGATTTCCAACCGCAGGAGCGGGCGATGAAACGCCTGATGCTGGGTTATGCCCAGGAGTGTGAGTTGGATACCAATGGCCGGGTTTTGTTGACTCCGCCGCTCAGACAATATGCCTCCTTGGAAAAGAAGACCATGTTGGTCGGGCAGTTGAACAAATTCGAACTCTGGGATGAACAGGTCTGGCAGCAGCAGTTGGCCGACAGCCTGGAGATGATTAAGAGCCAGGGATTGACCGCCAGTGAGCGGCTGGCCGATTTTTCACTCTGATGAGTGAGACCAGATTAAAGAAGAGAGTGATGAGCCAAAACTTTGCCCACCTGTCTGTCCTGCTTCAAGAAACGGTAGACGGGCTCAATATCCGCCCAGATGGCATCTATATCGACGGTACTTTCGGTCGGGGTGGACACTCACGTCAGATCCTTTCCCGCCTGGGTGAACAGGGGCGGCTGATTGCCATTGACAGAGATCCTGCGGCCATTGAAGCCGCGAAACAGTTTGCCGATGACCCGCGTTTCACCATAGTCCATGGCGGTTTTGGCCAGTTGGCTGACTATGTTGAGCAACTGGGACTGGTGGGCAAGATAGACGGCGTCTTGCTGGATCTCGGTGTGTCATCGCCGCAACTGGATGATGCCGAACGTGGCTTTAGTTTTCTGCGCGATGGCCCACTCGATATGCGGATGGATAACAGCCAGGGCCAAACAGCGGCCCAGTGGCTCGCCAGGGCCGAGATCGAAGATATGGCCTGGGTGTTCAAAACCTATGGTGAAGAGAAAAACGCCCGTCATATCGCCCGTTGTATCGCCGCCGATCGTGATGAGAAGCCGTTTTTACGCACTAAAGATCTGGCTGGTTTGATCAAAAGGATCACTAAACACAAAGAGCGCAACAAGCATCCGGCAACCCGAGTGTTTCAGGCGATTCGCATCTATATCAACAGCGAGCTGGATCAAATAGATCAGGCGCTGGAAGGGGCATTGAAGGTATTGGCGCCCAAGGGACGGTTATCGATCATCAGCTTCCATTCTCTTGAAGATCGTATGGTGAAGCGCTTTATCCGCCGTCACAGCAAAGGTGAGGAAGTACCTTACGGCTTGCCGGTGACCGAGGCTGAGCTTAATCGCTCACGGCAGTTGTTGCCCATAGGCAAGGCGCTGAAACCGTCGGATGAAGAGATTGCTGTAAATGCCCGGGCCCGCAGTTCTGTACTCAGAATTGCCGAGCGTTTGCCCTACTGAGGTGGCGGTGAGTAAGTCGCAACTCAATCTAGCGCGTATAGTGCTGCGGGATCTTTGGCAGCACAAATGGATCCTCTTGCTGGGCATGCTGGTGCTGGGGAATGCGGTTGCTGTGGTATATACCAGCCACATCAGCCGTACCCAGACCAGCGAGTTGGACAAGCTGTTACAGGAAAGAGATCGCTTGGATATCGAGTGGCGCAACCTGTTACTGGAAGAACAGTCGCAGGCGGAGCACAGCAGGATAACCCGGATTGCAACCAAGGAATTGGACATGATAAGGCCCTTACCCAATGAAGAGGTGGTAGTGAGACTTCCATGAGAAAACAGGCTAAAAGGATTCAAAAGCCCCAACTGATCCACTGGCGACTGCAGGTGGTGGTGGCTTTTGTTTGCCTGTTGTTTGTCTCACTGGTGGGACGCGCCGCCTACATCCAGGTAATAGAACCGGAAAAACTGCGTCATGAGAGTGATATGCGCACTTTGCGCACCACCTCCAACCAGGTGCAACGGGGGCTTATCACCGACCGCAATGGCGAGATGCTGGCCGTCAGTGTGCCTGTGCGTGCTGTTTACGCCGACCCCAAGGTGGTTCACGACAAGGATGGCTTCAATGATATGCGCCGCTGGCGGGCGCTGGCCGATGTATTGCACGAGCCGCTGGATGACCTGTTGGCCAGAGTGCAGTCCAACCCCAAAAAGCGTTTTACTTACCTCAAGCGCCAGGTTACCCCGGCGGTAGCGCATTATATTGAACAACTGAAGCTACCCGGTATCTACCTCAAGTCTGAATCACGCCGTTACTATCCGGCCGGTGAGATCAGTGCTCAGCTGGTCGGGATCACCAATATTGATGATGTCGGCATCGAAGGCATTGAAAACACCTACAACAGCTGGCTGACCGGCACTCCCTCCAAGCAGAAGGTGCGTAAGTCCCGTGACGGCCGGGTGGTTGAGCGGCTGGATATCATCCAGGAGGGCGAGAGCCCCAATGATCTGGTGCTCAGCATAGATCAGCGTATTCAGCAGTTGGCTTACCGTGAGCTCAAGCGGGCCACCGAAATGAACCAGGCAACATCCGGTTCCGTGGTGGTACTGGATGTACACACGGGCGAAGTGCTGGCGATGGTTAACACTCCCTCCTATAACCCCAACTCGCGGGAAAATTTGCAGAGTCACAGGATGCGTAACCGCGCCCTGACAGACACCTTTGAGCCGGGTTCGACAGTGAAACCCTTTGTGGTGGTGGCGGCGCTGGAGGCCGGGATCGTCAAGAATGATGAGTTGATCCCGACATCACCCGGTTGGATGCGTATTGGTGGCCGGCAGGTGCGGGATGTCCGCAACTATGGCGATATGTCATTGGCGAAGATTTTGATCAAGTCCAGTAACGTGGGGATCAGCAAGTTGGCGCTGGAAATGCCGGTGCAGCAGCTTTTGGGTACCTATCAGTCCATGGGGCTCGGCAACTATTCAGGGATCAACCTGACCGGCGAGAGTGCCGGTTTGGTGCAGGACAGACACAGATGGTCTGACTTTGAACGGGCGACTCTGTCCTTCGGCTATGGCCTGACAGCCACTCCGCTGCAGTTGGCGCGCATGTACGCCACTCTGGGTAGCGGCGGCATACTTTACCCGGTATCGATTCTTAAACTGAAGCAACCGCCGGAAGGCACCCGGGTGATAGCCCCGGATGTGGCCCGCGATGTGATCAACATGCTGGTGGGCGTGACCGAGAAGGGCGGCACAGGTACTCGGGCGCACATTGAAGGCTATCCGGTTGCCGGTAAGTCGGGCACCAGTCGTAAGGCGATAGCCGGTGGCTATGGCGATGACTATGTTGCCCTGTTTGCCGGTGTCGCGCCGGCAAACAACCCCAGGCTTGCCATGGTAGTGGTGATCAACGAGCCCAAAGGGGACAGATATTACGGCGGCGTGGTGGCTGCACCTGTGTTTGGCAAGGTGATGTCCGGCGCGTTGCAGATGTTGAATGTGGAGCCTGTGAGTGATGATGCTCGCGTACAACTGGCTCAGGTACCTAGGAGAGCAGAATGATGTTATTGCGGGATCTGCTGGCTCCCTGGTTTCATTACTCCGGCGCGGAGACGGTGGCCGAGCCCTGTCTCGACAGTCGGAAAGTGGTTGAAGGTGGCCTTTTCGTGGCCGTTCCCGGACATCAGGCCGATGGTCGGGAGTATGTTGCCGCCGCCTTTAACAAGGGAGCTGCGGCTGCCTTGCTGCATACGGACGATCCGGATGCCCACGGCAAGGTGGAGCGGGAGCAAGGCTTAACCATCTATTTTTTTCAACTGAGTCGGCAGGTATCGGCGCTGGCGGCCCAGTTCTATGGCATTCACGCGGTCAAGCCTCGCCTGGTGGGGATCACCGGCACCAATGGCAAGACTTCTGTCAGCCAGCTTATCGCCCAGTGGGTGTCTTTGCTGGGCGAAAAGGCCGGTGTCATGGGCACTTTGGGGAACGGTTTGCTGGGTGAACTCCAGGAAGCGACCAATACTACCAGTGATGCCTTGGCCGTAATGGCCCAGCTCAAGGCTTTTGAGCAGATGGATGTCAGCGTCTGCGCCATGGAAGTGTCCAGCCACGGTTTGGTGCAGGGACGGGTAGAAGCCGCGCCCTTTGAAGTGGCGGTGTTTACCAACCTGAGCCGGGATCATCTGGATTACCACCAGACCATGGAGGCTTACGCCGCCGCCAAATTGAGGCTGATGCGGTTTGCCTGTCTCAAACACGCCGTAATTAACTTGGATGACGCCACAGGGCAGGCCTGGTTCGAGGAACTGCCCAAGGCCAAGTTGCTCGGTTATAGCATTAAGCAAGATCCCAGAGCGGCAGTTGTTGCCGTTAACTCTCAATATCACGCCAAGGGCGTACGCGCCGAGATCCACTGGCCGGAAGGTAAAGGCGTGCTGGAAACTCCGCTGCTGGGCGAATTTAATCTTTCTAATCTGTTGGCAGCGTTGACGGCGCTCTATGCCATGGGTTATCCGCTGCAAAAGCTGCTGTCGTTGTCACCTGCCCTGAAGCCCGTGCCTGGACGGATGGAGTGCTTCCCATCGAGAAAAGGTTTTTCGCTGGTGGTGGATTATGCCCATACCCCGGATGCGCTGGAGCAAGCGCTCAAGGCGCTGCGGCTGCATACCGACAACCGCCTCTGGTGTGTCTTTGGCTGCGGTGGTGATCGTGACAAGGGCAAGCGACCGCTGATGGCTCGTGCAGCCGAGGCTTTTGCCGACCGCTTGATGGTCACCAGCGACAATACTCGCAGTGAAGAGCCGCAAACCATCATTGATGAAGTCATGTCCGGGCTGACTCGCCCCGAGGCGGCACTCTCCTGTGTCGATAGGGTGACAGCCATTAAACAGGTTTGCGCCCAGGCAGAGGCGGGAGATGTGATTTTATTGGCCGGCAAGGGGCATGAAACCTATCAGGAAGTGGCAGGAAGCCGTCATCACTATGATGAGCGGGCCTTGGCGTTTGAACTTAGCGGAGGAAAAGCATGATCCCTTTGACCCTGCAACAGATAGCCACGGCGCTGAATGCCAAGTTGATTCCGGCAACTGCTGCAATGCAGCTGATTGAGAGTGTCAGCACAGATAGCCGTGATATAGGCACCCAAGGTTTATTTATCGCTCTCAAGGGAGAGCGCTTTGACGCCCATGAGTTTGCGCCAACGGCGGTCAAAAATGGCGCCGTAGCGCTCCTGGTCAGCCGCGAGTTGGCACTCGATGTGCCGCAGCTGCTGGTGGCCGACCCTCACCAGTCCCTGGGGCAACTGGCGGCCATGGTACGCAGCCTGGTATCACTCAAGTGTGTTGCCTTGACCGGCTCCAACGGCAAGACCAGCGTCAAGGAGATGTTGGCGACCATATTGTCGCAACATGCCAAGGTGCTCTACACCGCCGGTAACTTCAACAACGATATAGGCGTGCCGCTGACAGCCTTGCGCCTGGAGCCTGAACACGAATACGCGGTATTTGAGCTTGGCGCCAATCACAAGGGTGAAATTGATTACACCTCGGCCATAGTGCGCCCGGATGTTGCCCTAGTGAACAATGTCGCCAGCGCTCATCTCGAAGGGTTTGGCTCAGAGGCCGGTGTGGCGGCGGCCAAATCCGAAATTTTCAATCACTTGGCTCCGGACGGCTGCGCCATTATCAATGCCGATGACAGATACGCCGAGGTAATGCGTCAGGCTGCGTTAGGCTACCGTCAGTTAAGCTATGGCATTGACGCAGCAGCCGAACTGACGGCCAAAGATTTACAGGCCGATGCCTCGGGGCGTTATCGCTGCACGCTTTGCTGGCAGCAGCAGGAGTATTCGCTGGCGCTGCCGCTGGCCGGCCGACATCAGGTGGCCAACGCTCTGGCGGCAACTTCGGTTTGCTTGGCGCTGGGCCTGGATATGGCAAGCATTATCTCTGGCTTGCAACAGATGCAGCCGGTCAAGGGACGCATGCTGCCCACTGAGCTTGGGCGGGTGCAGCTGATCGATGATAGCTACAACGCCAATCCGGCTTCGGTCAAGGCGGCGATCAACTGGCTTCACGAAATTCACGGAAATCGCATTCTGGTACTGGGCGATTTAGGGGAATTAGGCGACAATGCCCCCCTTTTGCATCGCGAGCTGGGTGAGTATGCCCGGGAGGCCGGGATAGATGCCCTGTTTTGCTGCGGTCAATTAACCCAGAACACCAGCCAGGGGTTTGGTACGGAACATCTGGATACCCAAGGGCGTTTGGTGGAAAATTTAATCGAATATATCAATCAGTTGTCAGGGAGTGTCACTGTATTGGTCAAGGGCTCACGCAGCATGCGTATGGAACGTGTGGTCGAGGCCCTTAAATCAGCCTTCGGGCGTGGGGAGTTAGTGTAGATGCTGGTGTATCTGGCGGAGTATCTAACCCAGTTTTATACCGGGTTTAACGTGTTTTCCTATTTGACCTTCAGAGCGATTCTGGGGTTGTTGACCGCCCTCAGCTTTGCGCTCTGGTGGGGGCCAAAGTTGATCGAGCGTTTGCAATTGCTGCAGATAGGCCAGGTGGTGCGTAACGATGGCCCCGAGTCACATTTCAGTAAGCGCGGCACCCCAACCATGGGTGGATTACTGGTGCTGGCGGGGATCTTTATCAGTGTCTTGCTGTGGGGCGATCTCGGTAACCGCTATGTCTGGGTGATGTTATTCGTCCTGGGCAGCTTTGGCCTCATAGGTTTCCTCGATGATTACCGCAAGGTGGTGCGCAAGGATCCCAAGGGGCTGGTGGCCCGTTGGAAGTACATTTTACAGTCGCTGGCGGCGATTGCTGTGGCTTTTTATCTCTACGCGACCGCATCTCTGCCGGGTGAAACCCAATTGGTGGTGCCTTTCTTCAAGGATGTGATGCCGCAGCTAGGGCTGTTTTTTGTAGTACTGGCCTATTTCACTATAGTGGGTTCGAGCAATGCGGTTAACCTGACCGACGGCCTCGATGGTTTGGCGATTATGCCAACCGTTATGGTAGCGGCGGCGTTTGCGCTTATTGCCTACCTCTCTGGCCACGCGCAATTTGCCAGCTACTTACATATTCCACATCTGCCGGGGGCCGGTGAACTGGTGATCGTCTGTACCGCAATAGTCGGTGCCGGTCTTGGTTTCCTTTGGTTCAACACCTATCCGGCGCAAGTGTTTATGGGCGACGTAGGTTCGCTGTCACTGGGGGCTGCGCTCGGCACCATGGCCGTACTGGTACGCCAGGAGATTTTGCTGGTGATTATGGGTGGTGTGTTTGTAATGGAGACTTTGTCAGTCATCCTTCAGGTTGGATCCTATAAGCTGCGGGGCCAGCGGATTTTCCGTATGGCACCCATACACCACCATTATGAATTGAAAGGTTGGCCTGAGCCCAGAGTGATAGTGCGTTTCTGGATTATCTCTTTGTTCCTGGTTCTGCTGGGATTGGCCACCCTGAAGTTGAGGTAAGCAGTCATGATGAGTCGCTGTTCGCACATAGTGTTGGGATTGGGGGCCACAGGCTTGTCTGTGGTGCGCTATCTGGTGGCTCAGGGCTATGCCCCTATGGTGATGGACAGCCGCCGCAATCCTCCCGGTGCCGAGGCGCTGAAAAATGAATTTCCGGATTTGGAGTTTTGCTTTGGCGGCTTCGATTGCCGTGGTCTGGTGCAGGCGGAGCAGATCATCATCAGTCCCGGGATCCCCATGGATACCCCCGAAGTAAGGGCGGCTCTGGATATGGGCATAGAAGTGATTGGCGATGTGGAGTTGTTTGCCCGCGCCATAGCTGACAAGGGCCCATGTGTGCTGGCGATTACCGGCTCCAATGGCAAGTCGACTGTGACGACCCTGGTCGGTGAAATGCTCAAAGCCGGCGGCAAACAGGTTGCCATCGGCGGCAACATAGGGGTGCCGGCGCTGGAGCTTTTGGGCGAAAACGTTAGTCACTATGTGCTGGAGCTATCCAGTTTCCAGTTGGAAACAACCCATAGTCTTAAATGTTTGGCATCCACTTGCCTGAACATTTCTGAAGACCACATGGATAGATACAGCGACCTGGAAGCCTATCGCCAGGCCAAACTGCGGCTATATGAACTGAGTCGACTGGCGATTTTCAACCGGGATGATCCGCAAACGCAGCCCATGTCACCCATGAACAACAATAGCTTTGGTCTGGGTAACCCCGAAGGGGATGAGTGGGGGATCACCGACGGCAAAATTTTCCACGGCAGCAGTGAAATCATGAATCTGTTGGATGTGGCGCTGCTCGGCAGCCATAACCACGCCAACCTGCTGGCCGCCATGGCGTTAGCCGATGCGGCAGGAGTGGATAAAGAAGCCATGGCCAGAGTGGCCCGCGAGTTTAAAGGCCTGCCGCACAGATGTGAACTGGTGGCGGTCAAGAATGGCGCCACTTGGATCAACGATTCCAAGGCCACCAATGTGGGTGCTACCGTGGCAGCACTTGAAGGGCTCAGCGACTACCTCGGTGATGTGATCCTGATTGCCGGTGGTGATGGTAAAGGGGCTGATTTCCGGCCGCTTGCCAATGTGCTGGGTTCTGTGACTCACCTAATTACCCTGGGACGGGACGGTGACAAGATAGCGGCGCTGAAAGAGGGCGCCATCAAGGTTGGCTCCATGGCAGAAGCCGTGAACAAGGCTGCCGAACTGGCGAGTTCCGGAGACATAGTCATGTTGTCGCCGGCCTGTGCCAGCCTGGATATGTACAGTAACTTTATGGCCAGGGGCGATGACTTCCGCCATCTGGTGGAGGCGCTGGATGAGCAGTGATGAGCGACAACTTAACCTGTTCGGAACCAGCCTCAAGTGGCGCTGGTCCGACTGGTTCGGTGAAAAGCAATCGCAGGGCATGCAACTGTATGACCGGCGTTTGCTGCTTGCTGTTTTGTCGTTGATCGCCTTTGGCTTTGTGATGGTGATGTCGGCTTCTATGCCGGAAGCCCAGAGCCTGACTGGTAATCCATTTCATTTTGTGACCCGGCATCTGTTCTATTTGGCGGGCTGCGTGGTGATCGCCGCAGTGGTGTTGCAGGTAGAGATGCAGCGCTGGCAGCAACTGAGTCCACTGATGCTGTTGCTGGTCGGCGTCATGTTGGTGGCCGTACTGGCAGTAGGCACCACGGTAAACGGGGCGACACGCTGGTTGTCTCTGGGGCCGGTGAGAATTCAGGTGGCCGAGATAGCCAAGTTTGTTTTTGCGGTCTACATGGCCGGTTATCTGGTTAGGCGGCATCAGGAAGTGCGTGAAAACGCCAAGGGCTTTTACAAACCGATTGCGGTTTTTGCCGTCTATGCCTTCTTGATCCTGATGCAACCGGATCTGGGAACCGTGGTGGTGCTATTTGTTGGCACAGTCGGGCTGCTGTTTTTGGCCGGTGCCCGTTTGCTGGACTTCTTCGCGCTGATCCTGACCGGGGTTATGGCCTTTGTGGCTTTGGTGCTGCTGGAGCCCTACCGGATGCGGCGGGTAACTTCCTTCCTCGACCCCTGGCAGGATCCGTTCGGCAGTGGTTACCAGTTGACTCAGTCGCTGATGGCCTATGGCCGCGGCGACTGGTTTGGTCAGGGACTTGGTAATAGCATCCAGAAACTGGAATATCTGCCGGAGGCGCACACTGACTTTATTTTCGCCGTTATAGGGGAAGAGCTTGGATTTATCGGCATAGTTGCCGTGCTGGCAGTGCTATTGTTCGTAGCGCTGCGGGCGATTCGTCTCGGCAGTCAATGCTTGGCCATGGATCGGGCATTTGAGGGTTATCTGGCTTACGCCATAGGGATCTGGATCTGTTTCCAGACTGTGGTGAACGTGGGCGCCAGTATCGGCATTTTGCCGACCAAGGGGCTGACACTGCCCTTTATCAGCTATGGCGGCAGTAGTCTCTGGGTGATGACGGCTGCGGTCATGATGCTGATCCGGATAGATCATGAGCGGCGTCTCAGCCTGATCCAGGCGGTGCAGGGGAGGCTGAAGTCATGAAGGGTAACAATTTGAATAACAAACGTATTTTAGTGATGGCCGGTGGTACCGGCGGTCACGTTTTTCCGGCGTTGGCAGTGGCCAGACGCCTGGCACAGCAGGGCTGGCAGGTGCGTTGGCTGGGTACAGCAGACCGGATGGAGGCGCGTTTGGTGCCTCAGCACGGCTTTGATATAGATTTTATTGACATTAAAGGCGTACGCGGCAACGGCATAGTGCGCAAGCTGGCAGCGCCTTTCAAGGTGCTGCGCTCGATTGTTCAGGCGCGCAGGGTTATCCGCGAATTTCGGCCAGATGTGGTGTTGGGCATGGGCGGCTTTGCCAGCGGTCCGGGCGGCGTTGCCGCCAAGCTCAGCGGTATTCCGTTGGTGTTGCATGAGCAAAACGCCATTCCCGGGATGACCAATAAGCTGCTTTCCCGTATTGCCACCAAGGTGCTGTGCGCCTTTGCCAATACCTTCGATCCGGGTAAGGCCGAAGTGGTTGGCAACCCTATTCGCCAGGAGCTTATTACTCTGGGGGGACAGCCCAGAGCCCAGCATCAGGATGCGCTGAAAATTTTGGTTGTCGGTGGCAGCCTGGGTGCCAAGGTCTTCAACGACCTTATGCCAGCTGTGGTTGCCGAGGTCAGCAAGTCACAGTCAGTGACGGTTTGGCATCAGGTGGGCAAGGGCAATCAGGCGCCGGTGGAAGCTGAATATCAGCAGCTGGGACAGGACGGCAGAGTTAAAGTCGCTGAGTTTATCGATGATATGGAAGCCGCCTATCGTTGGGCCGACGTGGTCATCTGCCGCGCCGGTGCCCTAACCGTTTCTGAGCTGGCGGCCGTTGGCCTGCCCAGCCTGTTGGTGCCTTATCCCCATGCGGTGGATGATCACCAGACCCGCAACGCCCAGGTGTTGGTGGATGCGGGCGCGGCCTTCCTGTTGCCGCAGCCGATTGTCGATGTGTCCAGGCTGGCGAATAAGCTGGCCCTGCTTGGCAGTGATAGAAATGAATTGACCTTGATGGGGCAAAGAGCCAGAGCGGCCGCTGTGCTGGATGCGACCGATAAAGTCGCCCAGGTCTGTATCGAACTGGCAGAGAAAGGAAATAGATGAATAACAGAGCAGAGAAATACGCCCAGCTTCGCGCCATGATCCCGGAAATGCGCCGGGTGCGTCGCATTCACTTTGTTGGCATAGGTGGCGCCGGCATGGGGGGCATTGCCGAGGTTCTGGTTAACGAAGGTTATCAGGTCAGTGGTTCGGATATTGCCGAAAATGCCGTGACTGAACGTTTGGCGGCTCTGGGTGCTCGCATCATTATCGGCCACAGTGCCGAGGCTGTGGTCAACGTTGATGTGGTGGTGGTTTCTACCGCGATTAAAGCGGATAACCCGGAAGTCGCGGCCGCCAGAGCCAGCCGCACTCCGATAGTGCGCCGTGCCGAGATGCTGGCTGAGTTAATGCGTTACCGTCATGGGGTGGCGATTGCCGGCACCCATGGCAAAACCACTACAACCAGCCTTATCGCCAGTGTTTATGGTCAGGCCGAGCGAGATCCGACCTTTGTAATAGGTGGCCTGCTTAACAGTGCTGGCACCAATGCTCGCTTGGGGCATAGCCGTTACCTTATCGCCGAGGCCGATGAGAGTGATGCCAGCTTCCTGCATCTGCAGCCTATGGTGAGTGTGGTAACCAATATTGAAGCCGATCATATGGATACTTACGGCGGCGATTTTGAGAAGTTGAAAACCACCTTTGTTGACTTCCTGCATAATCTGCCGTTTTACGGTGTGGCCGTGCTTTGTATCGATGATCCTGTGGTGAAAGAGATTATGCCGCGCATTGGGCGCCACATGGTGACCTATGGCTTCAGTGATGAGGCTGATGTGCAGGCACTTAACTTCAGCCAAGAAGGGCCTCAATGCCGTTTTACCGTGCGTCGCAAGGGCCGGGATGACTTGGATCTGCTGCTGAATCTGCCGGGACGGCACAATGTGCTGAACGCCTTGGCGGCGATTGCCGTGGCCAGTGAAGATGATATAGATGATGCCGCCATAGTGCAGGCGCTGGCGGAGTTCCAGGGAATTGGCCGCCGCTTCCAGCACCTGGGGGCCTTCGATACTCCCAAGGGCGAGGTGATGTTGGTTGATGATTACGGCCATCATCCCAGCGAAGTCGCAGCCACTATCAAGGCGGCTCGTGCCGGTTGGCCTAATAAGCGCCTGGTGATGGCTTATCAGCCACACAGATATAGCCGCACCCGGGATCTGTACGAGGACTTTGTCGAAGTATTGTCTCAGGTCGATGGCCTATTGCTGCTGGAGGTCTATCCCGCCGGTGAAGCACCTATCGCGGGAGCCGACAGCCGCGCGCTGTGCCGCAGCATCAGATTGCGTGGTCAGGTTGACCCTATCTATGTCGCTACGCCGGAGCAGTTGCAGGAGATACTGCCGGATGTACTCAAGGACGGCGATCTGCTGATGACTCAAGGCGCAGGTAACATAGGGGCCCTGGCGCGCCAATTGGCGAGCAGCGAATTGGGGTTTAGTGATGATAACAAAGATACGATTTCTGAATAGATTTTCATCGCTTAATAGCTTGAAAACAGTATCTTTTGACCAAGAAAACCAGCCCTATATAATGGCCGGTTTTCCGCCAAGCTAACAGGCAGGACCATGGCGCTGAAGGACAGGTTGCACAAGGGCCGGGCAAGGCTTGCCGGAGTCAATTGGTATCTCTGCAGCGGGATTGGCTTTCTGCTGTTGGTACTGGCGGCATTTGGCATGGCGGCTTGGAAATTGGGACTGGTGCTGAATGATGCCGAGGCCTTGCCCATTGAGGCAGTGGCGATAAAAGGCGAGCGCCAGTACACCACGGATGCGGAAATCCGCGGCGCCTTGCAGGACTTGATGCAGCGTAGCTTTTTCAGCGCTGATGTGGCCGAGGTGCAACAGGCGCTGGAGGCCCTGCCTTGGGTATACAGGGCCTCGGTTCGGCGCGAATGGCCGGCCAAGCTGAAGGTTTATCTGCAAGAACAGGTTGCCGTGGCGCACTGGAATCAGGATGAATGGCTCAATGAACACGGAGAGGTGTTTCTGGCGCCACCGCAACCCGGGCTGGAAAATTTGCCTTGGTTGGTGGGACCTGAACCTATGGCACAGGAGGTATTGACCTCCTTTCGGCAGATGGATGAACTGCTGCGGATAAACAGCTTCAAGCTGGATAGATTGAGTCTCAGCCCGAGACATGCCTGGGAGGCGACTTTGGGCAACGGCATCATGCTGGAATTGGGACGAGAGGACAAGATGGCGCGGATACAGCGTTTTATCAACGTGTATCCGGAGTTGGTTAAACAGGAAAAGAGTGTCGCCAGAGTGGATCTACGCTATGACACGGGTCTGGCAGTAGGCTGGGAAGACGCACAAGAAGAGAGCCGTTAATTAATGACCAAGAACCAAGATAGAAATCTGATCGTCGGATTGGACATAGGGACATCCAAGGTCGCTGTGATCATAGGTGAAGTCTTGCCCGATGGCGAAATCAGTGTCGTCGGTCTGGGTAATCATCCATCACGCGGCATGGATAAAGGCGGGGTCAACGACCTCGATTCTATCGTGCGCAGTGTGCAGCGGGCCTTGGATCAGGCCGAGCTGATGGCAGACTGTCAGGTGTCTTCGGTGTATTTGAGCATATCCGGCAAGCATATCGCTTGTCAGAACGAAAACGGCATGGTCTCCATCAATGATGAAGAGGTGACCCAGGAAGACGTGGACAACGTTATCCACACGGCCCGTTCGGTGAAGATCCCCACCGAGCGCCGCATTTTGCACGTACTGCCGCAGGAATATGCCATAGATGTTCAAGAAGGGATCCGCAGCCCTATCGGCATGTCCGGCATGCGGATGGAAGCCAAGGTACATATAGTCACCTGCGCCAATGATATGGCCAAGAATATCACCAAGAGTGTTGAACGCTGTGGCCTCAAGGTGGACGACCTGGTGTTTTCCGGTATCGCTTCGGCCGATGCGGTACTGACCAATGATGAAAAAGATCTGGGTGTTTGTCTGGTGGATGTCGGTGGCGGTACTACAGATATCGCTGTGTATACCAATGGCGCTCTGCGTCACTGCGCCGTGGTGCCTGTGGCCGGCAATCAGGTAACCAGTGATATCGCCAAAATTTTCCGCACGCCGCTGTCGCATGCCGAGCAGATTAAAGTGCAGCATGCCAGTGCCCGCAGCTCCATGGTGAGCCGTGAAGACAGCATAGAAGTGCCGTC
>Ga0114983_1000422_pt1 | contig 18110 bp, 17 predicted proteins | sample Shrwel_input2_RT_FD_87182 | JGI IMG/M metagenome (GOLD analysis project Ga0114983, IMG submission 87182) | Subsurface microbial communities from deep shales in Ohio, USA - Utica-3 well 1 S input2 RT | ecosystem: Environmental > Aquatic > Deep subsurface > Shale gas/oil reservoir > Produced... | reverse complement strand
GGGCATGCCCGGGGTCTACCGCATCGAGCTGCAGGTCACCGCCGGCAGCGGCAAGCTGGCGATGTCGGGGCTGTGGAACTCCACCGCCGCCAAGGAGCAGGTCAAGCTGGCCTTCGACTACTTCAAGGCCAACGCCAGCCGCATCAGTGGCTCCAGCAAGGTGCTGGAGCACGACTTCCACCTGCATGTGGTCGACCTGCAGAATACCGGCGTGCTGCGCGACCTGGCCCTGGCCAGCCTGGTGGCCTTCGCCTCTGGGCTGCTGGGCAGGCCCACCCAGGGCCAGTTGGTGGTGCTGGGCGACATGAGCCTGGGCGGTAGCCTGAAACCCGTGGAGAGCCTGGCCGAGTGCCTGCAGGTGGCCTTCGACGCTGGCGGCAAGCGCGTCACCCTGCCCATGGCTAGCGCTGTGGACATCCCCACCATTCCTGCCGAACTGTTCACCAAGTTCCAGACCAGCTTCTACGCCGAGCCGGTGGATGCGGTAGTGAAGGCGCTGGGGGTGGAGTAATGTCCTTCCCGCAACAGATGGCCTGTAGCGCAACCCGTGTAACTCTTATTCATGGGTTGTTGGGTTTCGAGAGGGATGAGTGGTAGAGCGCGGGACGTCGCTGGTTGTTGCTCTCTAATGGAACTCATACGGAACCCAGCCGTTTTTTGTTGAGCACAACGAAAAACCGCCACCCGGCATGACCCGTAAGTGGCGGTTTCTCTTGATGTTTCTGGTCGGAGCGACAGGATTCGAACCTGCGACCTTTGCAACCCCATTGCAACGCGCTACCAAGCTGCGCCACGCTCCGATGCCGGTTCAGGGGTGCCTCGCCTGTGGCTCCTGGCTCCCGAGAACGAGGCGTATACTAGCGCGTCGCGGGGCAAATGGAAAGTCCCTTTTGCGCTTCCGTTTCAATTGCTTGGCCGGATGTCGCGACGAGGCCTCTAGCCCCGCTGCTTATATCACACACTATTGGCAACGAGAACCTGCTTGCCGAGGGGCGATCGAGAGGAGGGTGGATATGCCGTTGATCATGCGCGAGCCTGCGCCTGACGGGGCGGGGCTGCTTTGCTCCCTGACGCTGCTGTTCGTGCCCGCCGGGGTGGGGTTGATGGTGCTCTTGGCGTTGAGCAGTGCTGATTTCTGGCCGATCGCACCCGGTCACGCTTTCCATTGCCATGCTGATTGGCCTGCTGCTGCTGGATATAGACTACCGCACCTACTTCGAGGGCGCCCAGTTTATCCACTTCCTCTTGGGGCCGGACACGGTGGGGCTGGCGATACCGCAACTACAATGCTCGGCTCAGATCTCCTCCCAGACACGACGACGGAAATCGTGAGAGAGCTCTGCGGCCTGTTTCATGCGTTCCATCTGGGCCTCAGTAACCTCGTTGATCAACTTCTGGTAGCACTCCTGCATCTCGGCCGGTGTCCGAGGGGCCTCGCCTTCGAGGCACTTGGCGATCTTCAGGCCGCTCTCGGCGAGTGTTAGCAGGAACTGGGCTTCTAGCTGCATTGCCTCGGCTATGCTCTGCATCCAGGCCAATTGGATGCGCGTCATGGGTGTGGTTCCTTGGCTGAACTGCTTCTGCCACCATTCCATCATCGACTGGGTCGCGGCCAGGGTGGGATTGGCGGTAGTGTCTTGCTGGCTCATGGTCGATCTCCTTGTGAATCACTGACGAACTTCTGGAACATTTTCGTCGTTCATTGTAAGTGTAGAAGATCAATGCTGACGTGTGCATCGCAGCCAATGCGCTAATGGGTAATGCTTGCTCCCTGTCAATATCTAATGTCGTGAACTGACTTCCGGGCCGGGCCCGCTGCGTCATTGGCTGAGTCGGCGGATCACCACAGGGTGGTGATCAGGAAGTAGGCCATCAGGGTTACCAGCACCGTGCTGATCAGATTGAGCATGAAGCCGGCACGGATCATCGACTGGATGCGCATGTGGCCGGTGGCGAAGACGATAGCATTGGGGGGCGTGGCCACCGGCATCATGAAGGCGCAACTGGCGGCGATGGCGGCCGGCACGGTGATCAGCAGCGGCGAGATGTCCAGCGACAGGGCCAAGGCGCCGAGCAGCGGCAGGAAGGCGGCGGCGGTGGCGGTATTGGAGGTTACCTCGGTGAGGAAGATGACCACCAGGACCACCACGCCGACCATCGCCAGCAGGGGGAAGGTACCGAATACCCCCAACTGCTCGGCAATCCACTTCGCCAGGCCCGAGCGACTGATGGTGCCGGCAAGTGCCAGGCCTCCACCGAACAGCAGCAGGATACCCCAAGGCAGCTCGCGCGCCGACTCCCAGTCCATCAGGCGCACGCCGGGCTCGCGGCCGGCCGGTACCAGGAACAGCACGATGCCGGCGATGATGGCGATGCCCGTGTCGGAGAGCCAGTCGAGACCCACGTCATTGAGCAGCGGGCGCAGTATCCAGGCCAGCGCTGCGAGCAGGAAGATGATCCCCACCCGCTGCTCCGGCGCACTGGTCCGGCCGAGCTTGGCCAGTTCGTCGCGGACCATGCCGGCACTATCCTCCTCGACCCCCAGGGCGAAGCCGCGCCGGGTCAGCCACCACCAGGCGCTGACCATCATGGCCGCACTGATCGGCAGACCGACTATCATCCACTGGGCAAAGCCGATATCGATGCCGCGGTCTTCGGCCAGGTAACCGGCCAGTAGGGCATTGGGCGGTGTACCGATCAGCGTAGCCACGCCGCCGATGCTGGCGGAATAGGCGATGGCCAGCAGCAGCGCGGTGGCATAGCGGCGCAACTCCTGGGGATCGCTGTCCTCCAGCAGGCTGATCACCGACATGCCGATCGGCAACATCATGATGGCGGTTGCCGTATTGGAGACCCACATGCTGAGAAAGCCCGTGGCGAGCATGAAGCCGCCGATCTGCTGGCGCGGTTGATGTCCGACTAGCCGCAGCACGTGAAGGGCGATGCGTTTGTGCAGGTTCCAGCGCTGCATGGCGATGCCAAGCAGGAAGCCGCCGAGGAACAGGTAGATGATCGGATTGGCATAACTGGCGGCTGTCTCCTTGATACTGCCGATCCCCAGCGCGGGCACCAGGGCCAGCGGTAGCAGCGAAGTGGCAGGGATCGGGATGGCCTCGGTGGACCACCAGGTGGCCATCAGCAGAGCAAGGCCTACGCAGGCCCAAGCCGAGTCGGCCATGCCGGCCGGGGCGGGTAACAACAGGGTCATCAGTACCCAGAGCGGCCCCAGCCACAGTCCGATGCGCATGGCGATGGAGGGAGGTGGTGTCGTCGATGGCTGGTCGTAAGAGTCGTCGCTGTGAGACATCATCGCTCCTTGGTCGGTGATATTTTGTTGAGTTACTCTATTCGCGTATAGTGTTTGTACATGCCTAGAACCGAAGGGGGAAGTATCCCCATGACCACGACCCTGGCACTGATTCTTCTTGCTCTTGCCTTGGCGATTATCGCTGGGTTAGGCACTTACGCTTTCTCGCTCTGTAAGGAGGTTAAGCGCCGCAAGGCCTTCCGCGAGGAAGAGCGTCAGCGCGCCCATCACAACTGCCTGGAGAATCTCGAGATCGTCGCCGCGGCGCTCGCGCAGGACCAGGTAGATATTACCGAGGGTAGCTGGCGCTGCAAGGTGCTGCTCGAGATACTCGACGAGAAGCTAACCGAGCGCCCGGCGTTCCAGGCCTTCGACGAGGTACATCGCCGCACCCGCCATCTGCATACCCACACTGCCCGTCAGGCACTCGATCCTCGTGACCGGGCCCGAGAGGATCGTGAGCGCCTGACCGTTGAAGAGGAGTTCCGTGAGCCAGTGCTCAAGGCTGCGGCGGCGGTAGTGGAGTTTCGTCGTGGCTGGCCGGAGAACCTGCATTGAGACCCTAAGTTGGTCGCGGCAAGAGTTCTGGCATTCTCTTGTGTGGTAGCGCACTATACATTGATGACATGGATTGCAACCTTTCGGCCCCTGGGCCAAGCTTGTCGAGTCACTCAGATGGCGGATATACGCCCCAATGATACGTCCATCTGCGTGCTGTACTGGTTGGGAAGTCACTTCCGTGCTTTCTTGGCAGGTGCAGGAAGCGAGTCGGGGACCGCTTCGCTTGGGTCATTACTTGGAACGCCGGGTGACGAAGGTTCTGTCATTCCGGTATGACGTTAAGAAGAAGGAGTCTTACATGAAAAAATCCACGACTGGTTTGTTGCTCGGTTCCGCGCTGGTGGTCGGCTTGTCCGGCTGCGCCAGCTCTGCTTCTCAGCCTAGCTCAGGGACCGCGGCTTCCGCTGATGCTTGGTATCAGCATCCGTTTTTCTGTGGCCTGGCTGGCGGCCTGATTGGCGGTGGCATCGGCTATGCAGCTGGCAATGATTCCGACGACGAGGATACCGGCGCTGCCCTTGGTTCCACGGCGGGTGCTGCCATGGGGGCTGTGCTGTGCGCCGATAATTCTCCGAAACCCGTCCCGCCGGCGCCACGCGACACCGACGGTGATGGCGTCAACGATGCCAATGATCAGTGTCCGGGCACGCCGGCCGGTGTGGCCGTGAATGCCGTGGGCTGCCCGCTGGACTCCGACGGTGACGGTGTAGCGGACTATCAGGATCAGTGCCCGGGGACCCCCGCCGGTGCCGAAGTCAACGCCCTTGGCTGCGTGCAGGACCTGGTGCTGCGTGACGTCAATTTCGAGTTCGACTCCGCCACCCTGACCATGGGTGCCGAACAGATTCTCGACGGTGTGGCCGAGAAGCTGCGTGCCAATCGCAATGTGCGGGTGCGTATTGAGGGCCATACCGACTCCTTGGGCAGCGAGGCCTATAATCTGGATCTGTCCCAGCGTCGCGCTGAATCCGTGGCCGACTACCTGGGCCGCCAGGGCGTCGACATGGAGCGCATGCGCACCATTGGCTACGGTGAGTCTCAGCCGGTAGCTACCAACGATACCGATGCGGGTCGTGCCATGAACCGTCGCGTGGAACTAGGCGAGTGGGAGTGATCCTGCCCCGACCCCAACCATTCCCCGGCTGATGCCGGGGATGACGGTGAATCGAGAGAAGGCGCCTTCGGGCGCCTTCTCTCGTGTCTGGCACATCATCGTGCCATGGCGCCGCAAGGTGGGGGTCTGCTACGCTAGGCAGCGTTTTTCCTGAGCATTCTTTATTCTTCTGGCGACACGTGATCCCTGGTATGGATCACCACTGTGCATAAGGAACCCTTCATGCCCATCGTGACCCTGCCTGACGGCAGTCAGAGATCTTTCGACGCCCCCCTCACTGTGATGCAACTGGCCGAGAGCATCGGTGCCGGTCTCGCCAAGGCCTGCGTGGCCGGCAAAATCGATGGTGTCCAGGTAGACGCCGCCGATGTCATCGATCATGACGCCGAAGTGGCGATCCTCACCGCCCGCGACCCGGAAGGCCTGGAGGTGATCCGTCACTCCTGCGCTCACTTGATCGGCCACGCCGTCAAGCAGCTCTACCCCGACGCCAAGATGGCCATCGGCCCGGTGATCGAGGACGGCTTCTATTACGATATCGACTTCGGTCGTTCGGTCACTCCCGATGACCTTGAGGCGATCGAGGCCCGTATGAAGACGCTGATCGACCGCGAGTATGATGTGGTGCGCGAGTACGTCGATCGGGACCAGGCAATGCTGACCTTCCTGCATCGCGATGAGCCTTACAAGCAGGAGATCGTTCGCGAGATTCCCAAGGGGGAGACCATCCGTCTCTACCATCACGAAGAGTACGTGGACATGTGCCGCGGGCCTCATGTGCCCAATACCCGGCATCTGAAGGCGTTCAAGCTGACCAAGCTGGCCGGTGCCTACTGGCGTGGCAATGCCGATAACCCGATGCTGACACGCATCTACGGCACAGCCTGGCCCGACAAGAAGCAGCTCAAGGCCTACCTCAAGCGGCTCGAGGAGGCCGAGAAGCGCGACCATCGCAAGCTGGCGAAGAAGATGGACCTCTTCCATCTGCAGGAGGAGGCGCCGGGGATGGTCTTCTGGCACCCCAATGGATGGACCATCTACCAGGCCCTGGAGCAGTACATGCGCCGGGTGCAGGTCGAGAACGGCTATCAGGAGATCAAGACTCCGCAAGTCGTTGACCTCTCGCTGTGGAAGGCCTCCGGTCACTGGGGCCACTACAGCGAGCTGATGTTCACCACCGAGTCAGAGAAGCGCGAGTTTGCCGTCAAGCCGATGAACTGCCCGTGCCACGTTCAGGTGTTCAACCAGGGCTTGAAGAGCTACCGCGACCTGCCGCTGCGTCTGGCCGAGTTCGGCAGCTGCCACCGCAACGAGCCCTCAGGCTCGCTGCACGGCTTGATGCGGGTGCGCGGGTTCACTCAGGACGACGCGCATATCTTCTGCACCGAGGGGCAGATACAGTCCGAGGCTGAGGCCTTCATCGCCTTGACCCTCAAGGTCTATCGGGAGTTGGGTTTCGACGACGTGGAACTCAAGCTCTCCACCCGCCCCGAGGGATTCATGGGGGAGCCGGAGCTCTGGGACCGCGCCGAAGCCGGTCTCGAGGCCGCGCTCGACGCCACCGGTCTCGACTGGGAGCTGCAGCCGGGTGAGGGCGCTTTCTACGGGCCCAAGATCGAGTTCTCGCTGCGCGACTGCCTCAACCGGGTCTGGCAGTGCGGCACCCTGCAGCTTGACTTCAACCTGCCGGGCCGGCTGGGGGCACAGTTCGTCGACGAGGATGGTGTCCGCAAGATCCCGGTGATGCTGCATCGGGCGATCCTCGGCTCCTTCGAGCGCTTCCTGGGCATCCTCATCGAGCATTATGCTGGCGCCATGCCGTTGTGGCTGGCACCCCAGCAGGTGGTGGTCATGACCATCACCGATGCGCAGCGCGACCATGCCATGTCGGTGATGGAGCGTTTGCAGAAAGTCGGCCTGCGCGTCAAGTCGGACTTGAGGAACGAGAAGATCGGCTTTAAAATCCGCGAGCATACATTGCAGAAGGTTCCCTATCTCCTGGTGGTGGGAGATAAGGAAGTCGAGTCCGACTCGGTGGCCGTGCGTACGCGCAGCGGCGAGAATCTTGGTACGATGGAAGTAGGTGCCTTCATCGCCCATGTTCAGGCTGAGCGGCAATAGCGACATCTTCCAAGGCTACAGTGGAGACTGAACCATCAAGCGAAGCAACCCCAGAGGGCGCGTTCAGGATAAACGCCCCCCCATGAACGAGCGGATTACCGAGGATCAGGTTCGCCTGATCGACAGCGACGGCGAGCAGCTGGGCATCGTGCCCACCAGCGAAGCGCTGGAGCGAGCCGAAGCGGCCGGTATGGACCTCGTGCAGATTTCCAACGCCGACCCCATCGTCTGCAAGATCATGGATTACGGCAAGTTCGTCTTTGAGCAGAAGAAACAGAAGGCTGCTCAGAAGAAGAAGACGAAGCAGATTCAGGTCAAGGAAGTGAAATTCCGACCTGGTACCGACGAGGGCGACTATCAGGTCAAGTTGAAGAACCTGATTCGTTTCCTCGAGGCGGGTGACAAGGGTAAGGTCACGCTGCGTTTCCGAGGTCGTGAGATGGCGCACCAGGACATCGGCCGCAAGCTGATGGAACGGATCGCCGCGGATCTCGACGAGATCGGCACCGTAGAGTCCTTCCCCAAGATGGAAGGGCGACAGATGATCATGATCATTGCCCCCAAGAAGAAGCAGTAAGAGAAGAAGTGATCCGACGGCCAGTCCAACGGGCGGAAGGCAAAAGTCCCTTCCGTTGGCCACGGATTTTCTGAAAAACCTCGAGCGGAGTTAACCTCATGCCGAAGATCAAGAGCAACAGCGGCGCTGCCAAGCGCTTCAAGAAGACGGCCAACGGCTTCAAGCACAAGCAGTCGTTTCGCAGTCACATCCTGACCAAGAAGTCCACCAAGCGGAAACGTCATCTGCGTGGTACCAAGTTGATCCACGACGCCGACAAGCAGCTCGTGCAGCGCTTGCTGCCGAACCTGTAACGCCCTGAGTGTACCCCTCTAACGTCAGGAGATAGCCATGACTCGTGTTAAGCGTGGTGTCGTCGCACGTCGCCGTCACAAGAAGATTCTCAAGCAGGCCAAGGGCTACTATGGTGCCCGTTCGCGAGTCTTTCGCGTGGCCAAGCAGGCCGTCATCAAGGCAGGTCAGTATGCCTATCGTGACCGCCGTCAGCGCAAGCGTCAGTTCCGCGCCCTGTGGATACAGCGCATCAATGCCGGCGCTCGGCAGCACGGCCTCTCCTATAGCCGTTTCGTCGGTGGCCTGAAGAAGGCAGGCATCGAGATTGACCGCAAGGTGCTGGCCGATATCGCCGTCCACGAGAAGGCTGCCTTTGCAGCCATCGTCGAGAAGGCCAAGGCTGCCCAGTAAGGGACGTCGACCCTTGTCCGGCCGCGTGCGCGCCACCTGGCCGGATCATGATCGCCGCAGGGGAAGAGCAGCCGCTCTTCCCCTGTTTTTTTGAAAGACTTCTTTGAAAGACTCCGGAGCTCAATGGATGGATCACCTTCCCACTCTGGTTGCTGAGGCCCGCGATGCCATACACGCCGCCGAGAGCCTGGCTGCGCTGGACGAACTGCGCGTCCGCTATCTCGGCAAGAAGGGCGAGATCACCGCGCTGCTCAAGGGGCTCGGCAAGCTGCCGGCAGAGCAGCGACCGGCGGCGGGCGAGCAGATCAATCAGGCCAAGCAGGCCCTGGGCAAGGAGCTCGACCAGCGGCGTCAGGTTTTGGAAAAGGCGGCCCTTGAGGCGCGCCTGGACGCCGAGCGCCTCGACGTGACCCTGCCCGGCCGCGGCCAGCCCAACGGTGGCCTGCACCCGGTGACCTTGACGCTAGAGCGCATCGAGGGCTTGTTCACCCGTGTCGGCTATACGGTGGCGGTCGGTCCCGAGATCGAGGACGACTACCATAACTTCGAGGCCCTTAATATCCCCGCCCATCATCCGGCGCGGGGCATGGCCGACACCTTCTACTTCGATGCCACTCGACTGCTGAGAACCCATACCTCGCCGGTGCAGGTGCGAACCATGAAGGAGGCCGAACCACCGATCCGCATCGTCTGTCCTGGCCGTGTTTATCGCAGCGATTCCGATCTGACCCATACTCCGATGTTTCATCAGGTCGAAGGCTTGCTGGTCGACGAAGATGTTAGCTTTGCTGATCTCAAGGGCACCATCCAGGACTTCCTGCACGCCTTCTTTGAGCGCGACGACCTCTCGGTGCGCTTCCGGCCCTCCTACTTCCCCTTTACCGAGCCCTCGGCTGAGGTCGATATCCAGTGCGTGATGTGTGGCGGCAAGGGCTGCCGGGTCTGCTCCCATAGCGGCTGGCTGGAAGTGATGGGCTGCGGGATGGTGCATCCTGAGGTGTTCCGCCACTCCAGCATCGACGCCGAGCGCTATACGGGCTTTGCCTTCGGCATGGGCGCCGAACGGCTGGCCATGTTGCGCTACGGTGTCAACGACCTGCGGCTGTTCTTCGATAACGACCTGCGCTTCCTGCGCCAGTTCGCCTGATTGACCACCGGATAAGCAGAACACAGGATACGTCATGAAATTTTCCGAACAGTGGCTGCGTGAGTGGGTCTCACCGGCGCTCTCCACCCAGGCGCTGGCTGACCAGATCACCATGGCTGGTCTGGAGGTGGATGCTGTGGAGCCGGTGGCCGTCCCCTTTAGCGGGGTCGTGGTGGCCGAAGTGGTCGGCAAGGCCCCCCATCCCGATGCCGGTAAGCTCAATGTCTGCCGGGTCGACGACGGCAGCGGAGAGCCTGTCCCGGTAGTCTGCGGGGCGCCCAACGTAGCGGTGGGGCAGAAGGTGCCCTTCGCCCGGGTCGGGGCGGTATTGCCCGATGACGTCACGATCAAGCAGACCCGGCTGCGCGGCGTCGAGTCCTGCGGCATGATCTGCTCGGCCTCCGAACTGGGGCTCGAGGAGGAGAGCTCGGCGGGTATTCTTGTGCTGCCGCCCGAGTCACCGGTCGGTGCCGGCTTGCGTGACGTCATGGGCCTCGATGACTACACCATCGAGGTGGACCTGACACCGAACCGCGGTGACTGCCTAAGCGTGAAGGGGCTGGCCCGCGAGGTCGGGGTGCTCAACCGGCTGGCCGTCTCGGGTCCTGAGCTCACCCCCGTGGCGCCCACCCTTGATGAGACTTTCCCGGTGCGCGTGGAGGACGCCGAGCGCTGCCCGCGCTACATCGGTCGCCTGATCAAGGGCGTCGACGTCAACGCCGAGACACCACTGTGGATGGTCGAAAGATTGCGGCGCAGCGGCATCCGTGCCATCGATCCGGTGGTGGATGTCACCAACTATGTGATGCTCGAGCTGGGTCAGCCGTTGCATGCCTTCGACCGTGCCAACCTGCACGGTAGCGTGGTCGTGCGGCTGGCACGCGAGGGCGAGCGCCTGGTGCTGCTGGATGGCCAGGCGATCACCCTGGATGGCGCTACGCTGGTCATCGCCGACGAGCGTGGCCCGCTGGCCATCGCCGGCGTGATGGGCGGCGAGCATTCCGGCGTGAGCCCCGCAACCCGCGATATCTTCCTCGAATCGGCCTTCTTCTCGCCGCTGGCCATCGCCGGACAGGCGCGCGCCCATGGCCTGCACACAGACGCCTCGCACCGTTTCGAGCGCGGTGTCGACCCGCGCTTGCCGCGCGAGGCCGCCGAGCGGGCCACTGCTCTGCTGCTGGCGATCACCGGTGGCATGCCGGGACCGCTGGTCGAGGTGGCGAGCGAACCACACCTGCCGGACGGTCGCGAGGCGCGCCTGCGGGTCTCGCGGCTGGAACAGGCGCTCGGCAAGTCGCTGCCGCGTGACGAGGTCACGGAGATCCTCGAGCGCCTCGGCCTGGGGGTCGAGGCCTCCGGCGAGAGCTGGACGGTCAAGGTCCCGAGCTGGCGCTTCGATATCGCCATCGAGGAAGACCTGATCGAGGAGGTGGCGCGCATCCACGGCTACAATCGCCTGCCGGTGCGCCGTCCCCTCGTCCGCCTGGCCCTGCGTCCGGACCACGAGGCGCACACGCCGCTGGCACGGCTGCGTCGCCAGATGGTCGCACGCGGCTATCAGGAGGCCGTGACCTACAGCTTCGTCGCCCCCGAGCTGCAGCAGGCGCTGCATCCCGAGGCAGTCTCGCCGACCCTGGCCAATCCCATCTCGAGTGACCTCTCGGTGATGCGCGCGAGCCTCTTTCCCGGGCTGGTGCGGGCGCTGCAGCATAACCTCAATCGCCAACAGGAGCGGGTCCGCCTGTTCGAGATCGGCCTCACCTTCCGCGGCGAGCTTGATCAGCTGCACCAGACGCCGATGCTCGGCGCGCTGGTCTGCGGTCCTCGCGAGCCGGAGGGGTGGACCGGCGGCCGGGAGCCGGTCGACTTCTTCGACCTCAAGGGCGACCTGGAGAGCCTGCTAGCCCTCGGCGAGCCCCAGGCTTGGCGCTTCGAACCCGGCAAGCATTCGGCCCTGCACCCCGGCCAGTGTGCCCGCCTGCTGCATCGCGGCGAGGAAGCCGGCTGGATCGGCACCCTGCATCCGGCGGTGCGCGTCAGGCTCGGTCTCAAGGTCGATGCGCTGCTCTTCGAGGTGCGCCTCGATGCGCTGACCCAGGGCCGGGTACCGGCCTTTACGCCGCTGTCGCGTCATCCTGAGGTACGTCGCGACCTAGCCTTCCTGGTCGACGAGGGGCTGCCGGTGCAGGCGCTGCTCGACACCATCCGGGCTCAGGCGGGCGAATGGCTGGTAAAATCTCACCTGTTCGACGTCTACCAGGGGCAGGGGGTGCCGGAAGGGCTCAAGAGCGTGGCCCTAGGCTTGACCTGGCAGCATCCATCGCGCACGCTTAATGATGAGGAAATCAATCAGTTGGTAGATGCCATCGTCGCCGAGTCCCGGCAGCATCTGGGGGCTTTGCTACGCGCTTGAGGCTTGGGCGTCTCGTCGATCGGCGGGAGCAGCGCCACGAGGACGACAACATGGGGGTGACAAGATGGCTGCGTTGACCAAGGCGGAACTGGCCGAACATCTGCAAGCCGAACTGGGGCTTTCCAAACGCGAGGCCAAGTCCATGGTGGAGGCCTTCTTCGAGGAGATACGCGGCTGCCTGCGCGAAAACGAGCAGGTCAAGCTCTCGGGCTTCGGCAACTTCGACCTGCGCGACAAGCGTGAACGACCCGGCCGCAATCCCAAGACCGGCGAGGAGATCCCGATCTCTGCCCGGCGGGTGGTCACCTTCCGGCCCGGCCAGAAGCTCAAGAGTCAGGTCGAAGGCTATCGCGGCGAAGCCCGCTGATCATCCTGCTGCCCATGCGCAACGCCACACCCTCTTCGTGTACCAGGAGCGTGGTGTTGCCGCGGATGGCGTCATCTGGCGGTAGCGTCAGACGGCGCCGTTCTCCAGCACCCAGGTGATCACCACCTTGAGCACATAGCCCAGCATCCCGGCCCCCAGCACCACGAACAGCATGAGGGTACCGAAGCGTCCGGCCTGAGACTTCTTCGCCAGATCCCAGATGATGAAGCACATGAAGAGGATCAGGCCACCGATCATGATCGGGGTGATCCAGGTTTCGAAGGTATGCGTCATGACGCCTCCGTGCATGCTGCGGGGAGAACTCCGACCATTATACTCAGGCTTTGCTGCTGCTGCAGCCGCCAAGGCGTGGTCCCATGCCGCGGCCTCATGTTAATATCTGAGCGAAATTCTCAGGTAAATCCATGACATGCCCATGCTCAAGATCTTCGTAGGTACCATGTACGGTGGCGCCCTGGATGTTGCCGAGCAGCTCAGGCCCGTGTTCGAGGAGGCCGGCTATGAGGTGGCCATCTTCGATCAGCCGACCCTGAATGACCTCATCGGCTCGCCCACCGACCTGGCGCTGTTCTGCGTCTCGACCACCGGCAGTGGCGATCTGCCCGGCAACATCGTGCCGTTTGCCCGCGAGCTGGAGGCCCAGAGTCCCGGCCTCGACGGCCTTCGCTACGGCCTTATCGCGCTGGGTGACAGCTCCTATGGCGATACCTTCTGCGGCGCCGGGCGCCAGCTGGATGCCTTGCTCGAAGACCAGGGCGCCCAACGCCTCGGTGAGCGTCTCGAAGTGGATGCCATGGAGACCTTCATGGCGGACGACGAGGCCCTGCCCTGGGCCGAGCAGTGGATCGATGAACAGCAGCTGAAGGTGGCCTGAGATGGGCGCCACGCCGACACCCGAGCGGATCAGCCTGCTGTTGGGACTGGCGACCCTGATGCTGGCGACCCTGCCCCGCTATCTGGTAGGCGGGCATGAGACGCGATTATCGCTGATGTTGATGGCATTGGCGGTGGTGGCTGTGGTGGTCATGCTGCAGTGGCGCCTGCTATCGAGGCAGGCGCGCTCGCGCCTGCCCGGATTGCTGCGTCGGCTGGGGCTTTGCCTGATCCTGGGCCTGGCCATAATGACGGCTTGGCATACCCTGTCCAGCGCCTACTTCGGCTGGGAACTGCTGGTCTCCCACGGCGCCACCCTGGGGCTGCTGCTGCATGCCCTGTGGCTGTGGGTCAGGGTGCCTCGCTGAGTTCGGCCCCGCTACCCTGTCCCTCAGCCGAGCGTGTAGCAGGGCACGTAGTCACCGGCGAGTTTCATGCGGCCCTGGGCGACGAAGGAGGCCAGCAGCGCGTCGAGGCGTGCCATGAGTTCAGGCTCGGCGTGCAGACGGAAAGGACCATTAGCCTCGATCGCGCGAATGCCCTTCTCCTTGACGTTGCCGGCGACGATGCCCGAAAAGGCCCGGCGCAGATTGGCCGCCAGTTCGTGGACCGGCTGCTCGCGGTGCAGCGCCAGTCCGGCCATGGCCTCGTGGGTGGGTTCGAAGGGTTGCTGGAAGTCTCGAGCCACGGTGAGGCGCCAGTTGTAGTAGAAGGCGTCCTGGCGGCTGCGGCGATAGTCGGTGACCGCATCGATGTTCTTGCGCATGGTGCGGGCGACCTCGACGGCGTCGTCGACGACGATGCGGTAGTGCTGGCGAACCTCCTCACCCAGGGTGTAGACCAGGAACTCGTCGATACGCTGGAAGTAGTCGGCAGAATCGGCCGGGCCGGTGAGGATCACGGGCAGGACCATGTCGGCGTTGTCCGGGTGCAGCAGGATCCCCAGCAGGTAGAGAATCTCCTCGGCGGTACCCACTCCCCCGGGGAACACGACAATGCCGTGACCCAGGCGCACGAAGGCCTCGAGGCGCTTCTCGATATCGGGCATCACCACCAGCTCGTTGACAATGGGGTTGGGCGCCTCGGCGGCGATGATGCCGGGTTCCGAGACACCCAGATAGCGTCCCTGGGAACGCCGCTGCTTGGCATGGGCCACGTTGGCGCCCTTCATCGGGCCCTTCATGGCGCCGGGGCCGCAACCGGTGCAGATATCCAGCTCGCGCAGCCCCAGGTGGTAGCCGACGGACTTGGTGTAGTCGTACTCCTTGCGGGAGATCGAGTGGCCACCCCAGCAGACCACCAGGCTGGGGTCGCGTCCCGGCTTGAGGGTCCCCGCCTTGCGCAGGATGTGGAAGACCGCGTTGGTGGTTCCCTCGGCACTCTCCAGGTCGAAGCGATGGCGGGTCTGGATCTCGTTGTAGACGTAGACGATGTCGCGCAGCACCGCGGAGAGGTGCTCACGGATGCCGCGGATCATCTTGCCGTCGACGAAGGCCTCGGCAGGTGCATTGCTGATCTTGAGGCGCACGCCGCGGTCCTGCTGCAGCACCTCGATGTCGAAGTCGCGGTAGGTCTCGAGCAGGGCCAGGCCATCATCGGTGGGATTGCCGCAATTCAGTACGGCCAGCGAACAGTTGCGCAGCAGGTCGTGCAGGCCGCTTCGCGAAGTATCGTGGAGGCGCTCGACCTCCTGCTGGGAGAGGATCTCGAGGCTACCTTCCGGCGAGATGGTGGTGGAAATGGTGTCGGGCATCCTTGGCATTACCTTCGTCATGGCGGCATTGTTCATTGCACGATGCTATCATGCTGCGCCGCGAACGCGACGCTTTCGGCGAGTGGCTGCAACATCACGAGGCCTGGCGGCGGCAGACCTCGATCACGCTGTCAATCTCGATACTCGTCGATGCTCGGGCAGGAACAGACCAACTGCCGGTCGCCGAAGACGTTGTCGACCCGATTGACCGCCGGCCAAACCTTGGCGGCTTTGACCGCCGCCGAGGGGAAGGTGCCGAGTTCGCGCGAGTAGGGGTGTTGCCAGGCGTCGTCCCTCAGGTCGGCCTGGGTGTGCGGGGCATTGACCAGGGGATTGTCATCCGCGGGCCACTCGCCAGCCTCGACCCGGGCGATCTCCTCGCGGATACGGATCATGGCGTCACAGAAGCGGTCGATCTCGTAGCGCGACTCCGACTCGGTGGGCTCGATCATCAGCGTGCCGGGCACCGGGAAGGACATGGTCGGGGCGTGGAAGCCGTAGTCCATCAGGCGCTTGGCGATGTCCTCCTCGCTGATGCCCGACTCGGCCTTGAGCGGGCGGATGTCGATGATGCACTCGTGCGCCACGCTGCCGTTGCGGCCCTTGTAGAGCACCGGGTAGTGGTCCCCGAGTCGGTGGGCCATGTAGTTGGCATTGAGGATCGCCAGTTCGGTGGCCTCGCGAAGGCCGCGGGCGCCCATCATCTTGATGTAGGCCCAGGAGATCGGCAGGATCGAAGCGCTGCCGAAGGGTGCCGCCGAGACCGCGCCGCAGCTCGCCTCGACGCCCTCCAGCGGCGTCACCACGTGGTTGGCGACGAAAGGGGCCAGGTGGGCCTTGACGCCGATGGGTCCCACGCCCGGGCCGCCGCCGCCATGCGGGATGCAGAAGGTCTTGTGCAGGTTGAGGTGGCTGACGTCGCCGCCGAAGTCGCCGGGGCGGGTCAGTCCCACCTGGGCATTCATGTTGGCGCCGTCGATGTACACCTGGCCACCGTGGGTATGCACGATGTCGCATACCTCGCGTACGCTCTCTTCGAAGACCCCGTGGGTGGAGGGATAGGTGATCATGATCGCCGAGAGGGCATCACGGTGCTTGTCGGCCTTGGCGGTGAGGTCGTTAAGGTCGATGTTGCCGTCGTTGTCGCACTCCACCACCACGACCTTCATGCTCGCCATGGCCGCGGAGGCCGGGTTGGTGCCATGGGCCGAGCTGGGGATCAGGCAGACATTGCGGTGCCCCTCGCCCTCGGCGGCCTGGTAGCGGCGGATCGCCACCAGGCCGGCGTACTCGCCCTGGGCGCCGGAGTTGGGCTGCATGGAGATGTGGTCGTAGCCGGTGATCTCCACCAGGAAGGCGGCCAGCTCGTCGATCATCTGCCGATAGCCGGCTACCTGATCACGGGGCGCGAAGGGGTGGATGCGCGCGAACTCCGGCCAGGTGATGGGCATCATCTCGCTGGTGGCGTTGAGCTTCATGGTGCAGGAGCCCAGCGGGATCATAGCGTGGACAAGCGACAGGTCCTTGTTCTCCAGGCGCTTGAGGTAGCGCAGCATCTCGGTTTCGCTGTGATAGCGGCGGAAGGTCGGGTGGGTCAGAAACGCCGACTCGCGCCGGCAGGCCGCTGGAATCCCGCTGATTCCAGCCTCGACCACGCGGTCGTCGAGCTCGCGAACTGAGAGGCCGTGTTCCTCGCCGAGCAGCACATCGAAGAGCACGTCCAGGTCATGGGCAGTAGTGGTCTCGTCGAGGCTCAGGCCGACGTCGCCGTTCTCGAAGTAGCGCAGGTTAAGATCGTGGGTCATGGCGCGGCCATGGAGCTTGCCGGCATCCATGCCGGTCAGGCGCAGGGTGTCGAACCAGCTATCGTGGACTAGGGTGACGCCCTTGGCCTTGAGCCCCTCGGCGAGAATGGTGGTCAGGCGATGGATGCGCCCGGCAATGGTGCGCAGACCCTCGGCGCCGTGATAGACGGCGTAGAAGCCTGCGATGTTGGCCAGCAGTGCCTGGGCGGTGCAGATGTTGGAGGTCGCCTTCTCGCGGCGGATGTGCTGCTCGCGGGTCTGCATGGCCATGCGCAGCGCCGTGTTGCCGCGGCTGTCCTGGGAGACACCGATGATGCGGCCCGGGATCGAGCGCTTGAGCTTGTCGGTGGTGGCGAAGAAAGCAGCATGCGGGCCGCCGTAGCCCATGGGCACGCCGAAGCGCTGCGAAGAGCCCACCACCATGTCGGCACCCAGCGCCCCCGGCTCCTTGAGCAGCACAAGACCCATCAGGTCGGCAACCACGCAAGTCATCACGCCGGCCTCGCGGGCCGTGGTGAGCAACGGCGCCAGGTCGCGGACACGGCCGCTGTCGCCCGGGTACTGCAGCAGGGCGCCGAAGACCTCATGCTCGGCGAGCGCCTCGGCCGGGGCCACCACCAGCTCGAAGCCGAACCAGGCGGCGCGGGTGCGCACCACGTCGAGGGTCTGGGGGAAGACGTCCTCGGCGACGAAGAAGGTGTCGCTCTTGGCCTTCTTGTTGGCGCGTTTGCACAGCGCCATGGCCTCGGCGGCGGCGGTGGCCTCGTCGAGCAGCGAAGCGTTGGCCAGCTCCATGCCGGTTAAATCCATGACCATCTGCTGGAAGTTGAGCAGCCCCTCCAGGCGGCCCTGGGATATCTCCGGCTGGTAGGGGGTATAGGCGGTGTACCAGCCGGGATTCTCGAGCACGTTGCGCTGGATCACCGTCGGTAGGTGGGTGTCGTAGTAGCCCTGGCCGATATAGCTCTTGACGACCCGATTCTGGCGGGCCAGGCGCTGCAGGTAGTCCAGGGCCTCGGCCTCGCTCTTGGGCGGGTCCAGTTCCAGCTCACGGCCCAGCCGAATGTCGGCGGGGATGGTGGCTTCGATCAGCGCGGACAGGCTCTGCATGCCGAGAGTGGTGAGCATGCCGTCCACATCGGCGCCGGCCGGGCCGTTGTGGCGCTGGAGGAAGGCATCGTGAGCGGCCAGATCGGCCAGACGGCGGTTGTCGAAAGCCATGGAATACCCTGTTTGCGTGACGGGGCCTCGCCCCGGAAATCATCGAAATGGCCCGACCCCGTCATCGACGAGGCCGGAAAAGGCGCTTCACTGCCGCATTGGCCGGCAGCCGCTGGCCGGCCCGGACGGGGCGCCGGGGTGAGGAT
>Ga0114983_1000421_pt1 | contig 18110 bp, 18 predicted proteins | sample Shrwel_input2_RT_FD_87182 | JGI IMG/M metagenome (GOLD analysis project Ga0114983, IMG submission 87182) | Subsurface microbial communities from deep shales in Ohio, USA - Utica-3 well 1 S input2 RT | ecosystem: Environmental > Aquatic > Deep subsurface > Shale gas/oil reservoir > Produced... | reverse complement strand
GCGCCGCCGGAAGACGGTAGCGGTGCCGCCATGTCGATGCGCAACGCCGTCCACGATGCCGGCATCGACCCCGCCAGCATCGACTACATCAACGCCCATGGCACCTCCACGCCAGCCGGCGATCTGGCCGAGAGCCGGGCCGTTGAGAAGGTGATGGGCGAGGGCGCCAAGTCCGTGGCCGTCAGCTCCACCAAGTCGATGATTGGTCACCTGCTGGGCGCCGCCGGTGCCGTCGAGGCGGTGTTCTGTGTGCTGGCGATCCGGGATCAGGTGGCGCCTCCCACCATCAACCTGGACAACCCCCAGGAAGGCTGCGATCTGGATTACGTGCCGCATACCGCCCGCGAGATGAAGATCGACACCACGCTGTCGAACTCCTTCGGCTTCGGCGGCACCAACGGTTCGCTGATCTTTACCCGGGTCTGAGTAAACGATGAGTGAGGCAGCGCTGCCGCTGAACGACCGCGGTCTGGCCTACGGCGATGGCGTCTTCGAAACGGTGCTGGTACGAGACGGCACCCCCCGGCTGTGGGACGCGCATCTGGCGCGCCTCACGCGTGGCTGTGAGCGGCTGGGCTTTCCTGCCCCCCAGCGTGACGAGCTGGATCAGTTGCCTGCTCGGGCGCCGGCCGGACTGAGTGTGCTCAAGCTGATCGTGACGCGTGGCAGCGGCGGGCGGGGCTATCTGGCGCCGGCCGATCCCGAGCCGCGCCTGCTGGTTCAGCACCTGCCTTTTGCTCCCGCCGAGGCACGCTGGCGTGAGGGAGTGCGGGTTCGGCACTGTGCCTTGCGGCTGGGTATTCAGCCGCGGCTCGCCGGGCTCAAGCACCTCAACCGCCTGGAGAACGTGCTGGCCCGCGGTGAGTGGTCGGATCCCGACGTTGCCGAGGGATTGCTCTGCGACAGCGACGGGCAGATCATCGAGGCCACCTGCATGAACCTCTTCTGGCAGCGCAACGGGCGCCTGGAAACCCCGCGGCTCGACCGCTGCGGCGTCGCCGGCACCCTGCGTCAGGCACTGCTCGACGAGCGCTCGATCGCAGAAGTCGAGGCGATGCCTGCGCGTCTTGAGCAGGCCGAGGCTCTGTGGCTTGGTAACTCCCTGCAAGGCCTGTGGCCGGTGACCCGGCTCGATGACAGCGATGGCCATGCGCTCATCACCTGGACGATTGGCGAGACGCATCGCCGATTGCAGAACGACGCCCAGCGCCTGCTGGGCTATCCGTCGCTGACCTGATCCCGGCTGGCGGCGGTTCCTTGAGGAGACATCATGCGAGTGGGAAAAATTCTGCTGGCCCTGCTAGCCGTGACGGCTGCGTTGGCGATCGGCGGTTATCGTTATTGGGAAAGCCGGCTGGTCGTGCCGATCAACATCAGTGAGCCGACCCTCTACGAAGTGCCTGCCGGGGCCGGTTTCCATCAGGTTGTGCTGGACCTGGCCAGTCGCGGTATTCTTGAAGACCCTTGGGCCTTTCGCTTGCTGACTCGCCTCGACCCGTCGTCGGTTCCCAGTCTCAAGGTTGGCGAGTATCGGCTCGAGCCGGGCATGACTGGCCGTGAGGCGCTGGCCCTGCTGGGCAGCGACCAAGTGGTGACCTACCCGCTGACGATTCCTGAAGGCTGGACCTTCGCTGAAATGCGCGCGCGTCTGAATGAGGCCGAGAAGCTGGTTCATGAGACACAGGGCATGAGCGATGCCGAGATCATGGCCGCGCTGGATCGCGAAGGCGAGCATCCCGAAGGCTGGTTCTTCCCCGATACCTACCGCTATCACAAGGGCGTCACGGATATGGAAATCCTGCGCCAGGCTCATGAACGTATGGAGGCCATTCTCGATGAGGTCTGGGAAGGGCGCGACAAGGATCGCCAGTTACCCATCGACAGCCCCTACGAGGCGTTGATCATGGCCTCGCTGATCGAGCGGGAAACCGGGGCCAGCCAGGAGCGCCGCGCCATCGCCGGGGTCTTTGCGCGTCGCATGGAGCGCGGCATGCGCCTGCAGACCGATCCCACCGTGATCTACGGTATGGGCGAGGACTATGCCGGCAACATCACCCGGGCCGACCTGCGTGAGGCCACGCCCTACAACACCTACGTGATCGATGGCCTGCCGCCGACGCCAATCGCCATGCCGGGTCGAGCGGCCCTCGAGGCGGCGGTGGATCCGGCGCCAGGCAATACGCTGTATTTCGTGGCAAAGGGCGACGGCACCCATCACTTCTCGCGTACCCTGCGCGAGCACAATGCCGCCGTGCGGCGTTATATTCTCAACCGCTGACGCCAGGAGCCTTATGGACACCCGCGGACGCTTTATCACCCTGGAAGGCGGCGAAGGCGTAGGCAAGACCACCAACGTTGAGCTGGTGTGTCGTTTTCTCAGCGAGCGAGGCATCGAGGTAGTGCGCACCCGCGAGCCCGGCGGCACACCCCGGGCCGAAGCCATTCGCGGCCTGTTGCTCGACCCGGATATCGATGAGCCGTTGGATGACGATGCCGAGCTGCTGCTGGTATTTGCGGCACGCGCCCAGCACCTGGCGCGCTGCATTCGGCCGGCGCTTGCGCGTGGTGCATGGGTAGTCTGTGATCGCTTTACCGACGCCACCTTTGCCTACCAGGGCGGAGGTCGCGGTCTCGATCCCTCGCGTATCGCCACCCTGGAGCACCTGGTGCAGGGTGAGCTGACGCCGGATCTGACACTATTGCTTGACATGCCGGCCGATGCCGCCCAGCAACGCCTGGCCTCGCGCATTGACGATCAGGGCGGTCAGCGCGACCGCTTCGAGCGCGAGCGGCTGGGCTTCTTCACCCGTGTTCGCGACGCCTACCTCACCCGAGCTGAAGCCGCCCCCGAGCGATTCGCCGTCATCGACGCCGGCCAGTCGCTCGAGGCCGTGCAGGCCTCGATTGTCACAACACTTGAGCGTCAACTGGGCCAGGGGCCGGCCAAGGAGGGCGGATGAGCGCCGAGACCATGCCTGCGCCGCTGCCCTGGCAGACCGAGCTATGGCAGCAGCTGGTCGCCCTTCAGGATGGCGGGCGATTGCCCCATGCGTTGCTGCTTTCCGGGCCAAAGGGCGTCGGGCCTCAGGCGCTTGCCGAGGCGCTGATCGCCCGCACTCTTTGCCATCATCCCGGAGACGTCGCCTGCGGGCACTGTCATAGCTGCGCGATGTTGGCATCGGGCTATCATCCGGACCTTAAGCGAGTCAGCCCTGCTGACAAGGGGCGTCAGATTCGCATCGACCCGATTCGCGAGGTCAACGCCTTCGTCAATCAGACCGCCCAGCAGGGTGGCTACCGGGTCATCGTGATCGAACCCGCCGAGGCCATGAACGTGGCCGCTGCCAACGCCTTGCTCAAGAGCCTCGAGGAGCCCGGTGCCAGCACCCTGTTCGTGCTGCTGGCGGAGATTCCCTCGCGGCTGATGCCCACCGTGCGCTCGCGCTGCCAGCAGTGGCGGCTGGCCACGCCCGAACCACAGGCGTGCCAGGCCTGGCTCGTCGAGGCGCTGGGAGAACATCAGGATGCCGCCTTCTGGCTGCAGGTGGCCGGCGGGCTGCCGCTGCTGGCCCGTGATCTCGCTACCGGTGAGGCCCGTCAGCTGCGCCAGACCCTGCATGAGCTGTTCGATGCCCTGGTGCGGGGCGCCGAGCCGGTGGCCGAGGCCTCGCGACTGGCCGGTCAATCGGTCGAGGCCATCCTGTGGTACGGTATCGGCTGGCTGGAGGACCTGATCCGCCTGGGCCTGTCCGGTGACAGTGCGGCGTTGCGCAACCCCGATCTGCTGCCGCTATACCGCCAGGCAGTCAAGAATGCTCGGGTGCGCGACTGGTTCAGGCTGCTCGACTTCGCCCGCGAGCAGCGTCGCTTGCTGGCCTCCGGCGGCAACCCCAACCCCCAACTGGTGCTGGAAGCCTGGCTGGTGCGCTGGTCGGCACTGCTGCGCTCATAGCGCCACTCTCGTCGTTCTTTTCACCACGAGGAATCATCATGGCCGGTCAGAAAGCGCTGTCACTGACGATTCAGGATCTGCCGACCCTGCTGTCGGCCTACATGCCCTCGCTGGAGCGGGGCGGCATCTTCGTGCCGACCCGTGAGCGTTATACGCTCGACCAGGAAATCCTGCTGTTGCTGACCCTGCCCGGCGATGACGAGCGCTACCCGGTGACTGGGCAGGTAGTCTGGGTTTCGCCGCCCGGCGTAACCGGGCGGCGGGTACCCGGCATTGGCCTGCATTTTCGTGCCGAGGACCAGGGCGTGCGCGACCGCATCGAGACGCTGCTGGCCGGCCAGCTCGATAAGGGCGCTCCCACCTATACCCTGTGACGCTTTCTCGTTTTCCCTCTTTTTCGCTGACCGAGTGACCCATGTTTGTCGATTCCCACTGCCATCTCGATCGTCTCGACCTGAGCGCCCATGACGGCGACCTGAATGCTGCCCTCGATGCCGCTCGAGCACGCGATGTGCGCCAGTTCCTGGCCATCGCCGTGACCCTCGAAGACGTGCCCGGGCTCGCCGAGATCGCCCGCGCTCATGACGACGTGGTGATCTCCGCCGGCGTGCATCCGCTGCACGAGGTGGCCGACGAGCCGACGGTGGCGTCCATCACGGCGTGCGCCGAGCGTCATGAAGCGGTCGCCATCGGCGAGACTGGCCTCGACTATCATTACGATGGTGTGTCTCGCGAGGTGCAGTACGAGCGCTTTCGCCGCCATCTGATGGCCGCCACCGAGCTCGAGCTGCCAGTGATCATCCACACCCGCGAGGCCCGCGAGGACACCCTGGCGCTGATCCGTGAGCACACTGACCCCAACATCGGCGGCGTGCTGCACTGTTTCACCGAGGACCTGGACATGGCGCGTGAGGCGGTTCGCCACGGTTTCTTCATCTCGCTGTCCGGCATCGTCACCTTCCGCAATGCCAAGACGGTGCGCGAGCTGGCACGCAAGGTGCCGCTTGATCGCCTGCTGATCGAGACCGATAGTCCCTACCTGGCGCCGGTCCCGCACCGTGGCAAACCCAACGAGCCACAGTGGGTCGTCGAGGTGGCGGAATGCATCGCCGAGGAGCGCGGCATCAGCGTCGACGAAGTGGCCATGCAGACCACCGCCAATTTCTATCGACTCTTCCGTGCCGCCGTGCCGGAGGCGCCTGACGACCTCAGAGAGTCCCTGGCCCAATCCGGGTTGATCTGAGCCCGTCGCCGCCGTCGAGGAGAACATCCGATGCCGATCGATCACCCGCCGCTAGAGCCCCTGCTGGGACACATCGAGGGCGATGGAGCGATTCCGCCGCTCGAGGACTGGCACCCGCCGCTGTCGGGCGAGATGGACCTATGCATCCGTGCCGACGGCCGCTGGTGGCACGAGGGCGAGCCGATTGTCCGTGGCCGGTTGGTGCGACTGCTCTCGACCATTTTACGCCGTGAGGACGATGGGGCGCACTACCTGCTGACGCCGGTCGAAAAGTGGCGAATCAAGGTCGAGGACTGCGCCTTCCTGATCGTCGATGCCGACCACCATGACGGCATCTGGACCCTGACCACCAACGTCGGCGACCGGCTGACGCTGGATAGCGATCATCGCTTGAGGCTGGACCGGGATATCCCCTCGGTGCCGGTGCGTTTCGGTCTGTCGGCGCGGCTGCACCGCAATGTCTATTATCGGCTGGTCGAGCAGGCCGAGAGCCACACGGTCGTCGACGGTGGCGCTCTCCAGCAGGAGCTTGGCATCGAGAGTGCCGGTATCTGGCAGCCGCTGGGTCGGTTTGCCGAGGAGGGCCCGTGAGGCTGACCTCTGAGCAGCAGGCGGTGGTCGGTCACCCCGGCGGGCATGCTCGGGTGGCCGCCGTGGCCGGCGCCGGCAAGACCACTACGCTGGTGGCTCGGGTGCTGCATCTGCTCGCCACGGGCGTGCCGCCCAGGCGCATGCTGGTGCTGATGTTCAATCGCGCCGCCCGTGAGGATTTTACCGCCAAGCTGGTGGCTCGGGCGCCGGCCGGCACGCCGCTGCCCGATGTGCGCACCTTTCACTCGCTGGGCCACCGTCTGACCCAGAGCCTGACGCGCTGGGGGGCGCTGGCACCCCGCCAGTTGCTGGCCGCCGACTGGCAGCGCGAGCGCCTGTTGCGCCAGGCCGTGCAGCAGACGCTGGCCGGTGACCAGACGCGGCTCGAGGATGCCCTGGAGCCCGACCGCCTGGAGGCATTCGGCCATTTCTGCGAACTGGTCAAGGCCGAACTTGCCGATCCCAGCGAGCTGCATGAGCGCCTCGATTACGGCGCCGACACCGGCCACTTCGTCGAGGCCTTCGATACCGTCGAGGCTTTGCTCGCCGACCATCACCAGATGACCTACGCCGATCTGCTGTATCGCCCGCTCAAGGCACTCGAGCGGGAGCCTGCGCTCAAGGCGCGGGTGCAGGGCTTCCTCGACGAAGTCATCATCGACGAGTATCAGGACATCAATGCCGCCCAGCAGCGGCTGCTGGCCCTGCTGGCCGGCGAGACGGCGGCGGTGATGGCGGTGGGCGATGCCAACCAGTGCATCTATGAATGGCGCGGGGCCCGCCCCGATACCATGCTCGACGACTTCACTGCCATCTTCGGCGAGGCGCGGGACTATCCGCTCTCGACCACTTTCCGCCACGGCCATGCCCTGGCGCTGGCCGCCAACCACGCCATCGCTGCCAATCGGCGTCGCCCGGATCAGCTGTGCCTGGCCATTCCCGAGAATCCGTTCACCACGCTGCAGGTGGCGCAGGGCGGGCAGCGGCTCGCCGAGGCGCTCGTCGGCTGGCAGCGCGGGCGGATGCTCTCGGAGAGCTGTGTGCTGGTGCGCAGTTGGGCGCTGTCGGTGTCGGTGCAGCTGACCCTGCTACGGGCAGGCATTCCCTTCCGGCTGTCCCGGGACGACCGCTTCGTATTCCGCCTGCCGCTGGTCCAGGCCCTGGCCGGCTATCTGATGCTGGCCCGCCAACCCGAACTGCTCAGGGACCCCGGACACCTCGAGTTACTGCTTGCCCAGCCCACGCCTTTCGTGGCCCGGGAACGGCTCGGTGCCCTGGCGCTGCGTCTGGCCGAGACCCAGTGCTGGCCGGATCGCCAGGACCCGCTGTTGCAAAGCCTGAAGCCCCTGCAGCGTCGCAACCTCAAGCGGCGCTGGGAGCTGCTCTGCGAGCTGCCGCGTCTGGCTGCCTGGCCGCCGGCCAAGCTGCTCACCCATGTGGTCGAGCGGCTGGACGCCGAGAAGGTCTTGAAGCGCGCTGCGGCGCGCCGCGAGAAGGGCGAGGAGGACGTGCGCCTGCTAGACGTGCTGATCGAACAGGCCGGCGAGCTAGCCCATGATCCCGACGCTTTCATTGCCCTGCTGCGCGAACCGGTCGAGAGCCGCGAGGATGGCGTGCTGATCACCACCGTGCATGGCGCCAAGGGCCTTGAATGGCCACTGGTGGCCCTGTGGGGAACCAACGAGGAAGATTTTCCCCATTACAGCCGCGAGAATCCGCTTAGCGACGAGCGTCTCGAGGAAGAGCGCCGGCTCTTCTATGTCGCCATCACGCGCGCCCGAGAGCGCTTGCTGATGCTGCATGACGGCGGCGAGCATCGCCCCAGCCGCTTCATCGCCGAGACCGCCTGGCAGGACTGCCAGCGCCTCGCCGAGGCGCTGAACGAGGGCGATGCGCAGGGCGCTGGGTCTGGCGAGGGTGTCGCCGAGTCGCCGGCGCCGCTGGCGGTGGAGCAGCCGGCCCTGGCCGAGCGGTATCTGACTGCTCAAGGGCGTTCGATTCCGGTGACGGTCAGGACCGAGCCGTCTGCCCCCCAGGCCGACAGCCCGAGTGAATCGGCGTCCGGTTTCTTTTTTAGCGTCGGCCAGCGTCTGCGGCATGCGGTGTTCGGTGAGGGCGAGGTGGACCTTGTCGAGGGCGACCCGCGAGACCCTGTCATCGAGGTACGCTTCGCTCAGGCCGGTAAGCGCCGGCTGATCGCCAGCCGTGCCCCCATCGAGCCGCTGTCAGCGACGCCGATCGCCGAGTAGGCCGCGACTCATCTCATGAACGTCAGGAGCACGTCAGGAGAGACATTGCATGAACCAACCGCTGATCGATAGCGCTTCCCTTGCCGCTGCCCAGGCGTCATCACGTCCACCGCTGTTGCTTGATTGTCGTGCCCGGCTCGATGACGCTGACGCCGGGCGAGCCCTGTGGCGGGACGGCCACCTGCCAGGCAGCCAGCATCTGGCCCTGGAACACGATCTGTCGGCGCCGGCAGGCGAGGGCGGCCGCCATCCCCTGCCGAGCCATGAGGCCTTTACTGCAGTGATCCAGCGGTTGGGGATTACGCCGGATGTGCCGGTGGTGGTCTATGACGATATGGGCGGCCAGCTCGCCGCAGCCAGAGCCTGGTGGATGCTGGCCTGCTGGGCGGGCCATGCCGAAGTGCGCGTGCTCGACGGCGGTCTGCCGGCCTGGCAGGCCAGTGGCGGGGCGCTCGAGGCCGGCGAGGTGGCCACGCCTGCCTCGAGTGACTGGCGGCCGAACTTTGATGACAGCACCCTGGTGACCGCCGCCGACATCACGCCGGGGCGCTCGGCGCTGGTGGATGCTCGGGGCCTGCCGCGCTTTCACGGCGAGGTCGAGCCCATCGACCCGGTGGCTGGTCATATTCCCGGCGCGCGCTGCCGACCCAGTGCCGACAACCTGGCCGCCGACGGGCGCTTCAAGCCAGCGGCAAAGCTTAACGCCGAGCTGGCTGACCTCGATGCTCAGGCTGCCGACGGCCTGATCGCCTACTGCGGCTCCGGCGTTACCGCCTGTCACAACATCCTTACCTACGCCATCGCCGGTCGTCCGCTGCCGCGCCTCTATGCCGGCTCCTGGAGCGATTGGATTCGCGATCCAGGCCGCCCTGTCGCGACCGGGGATGGCTGACTCAGATAGTGTTAGGCGAGCCGAGCTCCCTTCAACGACAACGCCCCGCAGGCCAGTGGCCTGCGGGGCGTTTTTATTGCGTCATCTCACATTAGGGAAAGAACTGCTTCATGTCGCGAGCGCAGCAATGAATCAGACTTTCCCTTACATGTTGGGGTAGTTGGGGCCCCCCCCGCCTTCCGGCGCCACCCAGGTGATGTTCTGGGACGGGTCCTTGATATCGCAGGTCTTGCAGTGCACGCAGTTCTGGAAGTTGATCTGGAACTTGGGCGTGCCGGCCTCGTCTTCGACGATTTCGTAGACACCGGCCGGGCAGTAGCGGGTTGCCGGTTCGGCATACTCCGGCAGATTGACCTGCACCGGCACCTCGGGGTCGGTGAGGCGCAGGTGGCAGGGCTGGTCTTCCTCGTGGTTGGTGTTGGAGAGGAACACCGAGGAAGGCTTGTCGAAGGACAGCTTGCCGTCTGGCTTGGGGTACTCGATCTTCTCGCACTCGCTGGCCTTCTTGAGGGCCGCGTAATCGGCGGTGGTGTCGTGGACGTTGGGCAGCTTGCCGCCCAGGAGCTGGTCGAGGAAGTTGTAGGCGCCGCCACCCACGGTGCCGTACTTGTGGATCGCCGGACCGAAGCTCGCGCTCTCCTTGAGCTCCTGGTAGGCCCAGCTGGCTTCCCATTTCTCGGTAAAGGTGCGGAGGTCACTGCCGCCGTCATCACCGGCCTTCAAGGCCTCGAAGACGCTCTCGGCGGCCACCAGACCGGACTTCATGGCGGTGTGCAGGCCCTTGATCTTGGCAAAGTTCAGGGTGCCGGCATCACAGCCGATCAAGAGCCCGCCCGGAAAGGTCATCTTGGGCAGGCAGTTGAGGCCGCCCTTGGCGATGGCACGGGCGCCGTAGGCCACGCGCTTGCCGCCCTCCAGATACTGCTTGAGCACCGGGTGGTGCTTCATGCGCTGAAACTCGTCGAAGGGCGACAGGTAGGGGTTCTGGTAGGAAAGATCCATGATCAGTCCGACCACTACCTGCTGGTTCTCGGCATGGTAGAGAAACCAGCCGCCGTGAGTGTCCTTGTCCAGCGGCCAGCCAGAGCCATGCAGCACCAGCCCCGGCTCGTGCTGCTCGGCGGGCACATCCCACAGCTCCTTGAGACCGATGCCGTAGTGCTGGGGGTCCTTGCCGGCGTCCAGGTCGAACGTGTCGATCAGGCGCTTGCCCAGGTGGCCGCGCGCGCCCTCGGCGAACAGGGTGTACTTGGCCCGCAGCTCCATGCCCGGCATGTGGCCGTCCTTGGGCTCGCCATCGGCGCCCAGGCCCATGTCGCCGACCAGAATGCCGCGCACGGTGCCGTCCTCGTCATGCAGGGTTTCCTGAGCGGCAAAGCCCGGGAAGATCTCGACGCCGAGCTCCTCAGCCTGCTCGCCCAGCCAGCGGCACAGGTTGCCGGCACTGATCACGAAGCGAGTCTGGTCGCCGCCGGAGTGCCGGCCACCAGTGTTATGCATGGTCTTGGGCACCAGGGCGTTGGGCAGTCGCTGGGCCTTGTCGGCATCCTTGAGCAGATAGAGTTCGTCGCGAATGGCCGGCGTGGTCAGCGGAGCGCCGCGGCTTTCCCAGTCGGGGAAAAGTTCGGCCAGCGCGCGGGGTTCGAAGACCGCCCCCGAGAGGATATGAGCGCCGACTTCAGAGCCTTTCTCCACGACGCACACCGAGAGTTCCTGCTCGGCCTCGTTCGCCTGCTGCATCAGGCGGCAGGCAGCGGCCAGGCCGGAGGGGCCGGCGCCGACGATGACCACGTCGAAATCCATGTATTCGCGTTCTTGCTCTTCCACTTGATCTCTCCTTTTGTTCGATGCCGCGGCCTGGCAATGCCCGTGCGAATTGCGCCAGATTTATAATGACTATTGTGCGGTATTAGAGCCCGCTCGGGTAGCCGACTTGGCCGAGAGTATATAATTTTAAACGGTCGTTTGCTTCCATGTCTCGTCCATGGTGAGCATACTGATAGGAAAGCGTTGCAGCACGGGGCTCGACGAGCGACGAAAGCCGCTTCTGTCGCCTCCTTTTACGGTGGCTTTTGACGACGATGCTGCCGAATAGCAATGGATGGAATCATGGCCCTTTCAGGGCCATTTATGCCGTCAATATTGTGGCGAAACTGGCCCTGTGGCAGATTACCCACCTGCCCGGGATCTGTCGGTTGATCATGCACTTAACGAATGAATATAACGACCTGCCCATCGGTGATAACGGGGCGGCCGATGCATGATCGTGCCATCCCCGAGTAACGCCTCAGCGAGGCCCCAGCGTAAAGCGAGGACACCATGAAAGTATTGGTCGCGGTCAAACGCGTCATCGATTACAACGTCAAGATCCGCGTCAAGCCGGATCACTCCGACGTCGATCTCACCAACGTCAAGATGGCGATGAACCCCTTCTGCGAGATCGCCGTGGAAGAAGCGGTCCGCCTCAAGGAAAAGGGCGTGGCTAGCGAAGTGGTCGCCGTGACCGTAGGGCCCAAGGCGGCTCAGGAACAGCTGCGCACGGCCATGGCGCTGGGTGCTGACCGCGCCATCCACGTGCAGACCGATGACAAGGTCGAGTCGCTCGCGGTGGCCAAGCTGCTCAAGGGTGTGATCGACGAAGAGCAGCCGGGGCTGGTGATTCTCGGCAAGCAGGCCATCGACACCGACAACAACCAGACCGGCCAGATGCTGGCGGCGCTGGCCGGCATGCCCCAGGGCACCTTCGCCTCCGAGGTGGATGTCCAGGGCGAGAAGGTCGCGGTGACCCGCGAGATTGATGGCGGCCTGCAGACCGTCGAGCTGTCGCTGCCGGCGATCGTCACCACCGACCTGCGCCTCAACGACCCGCGCTACGCCAAGCTGCCGGATATCATGAAGGCCAAGAAGAAGCCGCTGGACGTCAAAACGCCAGAAGACTACGGCGTGGCCACCGGCAGCAAGGTCAGCCTGATCAAGGTCGAGGCGCCGGCCGAGCGCAAGGGCGGCGTCAAGGTGGGCTCGGTGGATGAGCTCGTGGACAAACTCAAGAACGAAGCCAAGGTGATCTCATGAGCATTCTGGTACTCGCCGACCATCACGACGGACAGCTCGCCGGCACTACCGCCCATGTGGTAGCCGCAGCGCAGGAGATTGCCAAGGCCGGCGGTGGCGATATCGACGTGCTGGTGGCCGGTGAAGGCGTCAGCGCCATTGCCGAGGCCGCGGCCAAGCTCAATGGTGTCAGCCGAGTGCGGGTGGCGGATAACGCCGTTTACGCCCACCAGTTGGCCGAGCCACTGGGCGCGCTGCTGGTCGAACTGGCCGATGACTACAGCCATGTGCTTTCCAGCGCCTCGACCACCGGCAAGAACGTCATGCCGCGCCTCGCCGCGCTGAAGGATGTCTCCCAGCTTTCCGACGTCATCGCCGTCGAGGGAATCGACACCTTTTGCCGCCCGATCTACGCCGGCAACGCCATTGCTACCGTCAAGAGCGATGATGCCCTCAAGGTGATGACCGTGCGCTCCACTGCCTTCGATGCCGTGGCGGCCGACGGCAGTGCCGGCATCGAGTCAGTCGACAAGGTGGTGGACAACACCCAGTCGAGCTTCCTCAAGGAAGAACTGGCCCAGAGTGATCGGCCCGAACTCGGCGCCGCCAAGGTGGTCATCTCCGGTGGCCGCGGCATGGGCAACGGCGAAAACTTCAAGCTGCTCGACGGTATCGCCGACAAGCTGGGTGCGGCCATCGGTGCCTCGCGTGCCGCAGTGGACGCCGGCTATGCGCACAACGATATGCAGGTCGGCCAGACCGGCAAGATCGTTGCTCCGGATCTGTATATCGCCGTGGGCATCAGTGGTGCCATCCAGCACCTGGCGGGGATGAAGGACTCCAAGGTAATTGTCGCCATCAACCAGGACGAGGAAGCGCCGATCTTCCAGGTGGCTGATTACGGCCTCGTTGGAGACCTGTTCGAGGTGCTGCCGGAACTCGAAAGCAAACTGTAGCAAGATCGGGATCTTCCAGGTCGCGCTCTCGATAGTCAGCGGCCTGGTCGGAGACCTGTTCGAGGTGCTGCCGGAACTCGAAAGCAAACTGTAGCAAGATCGGGATCTTCCAGGTCGCGCTCTCGATAGTCAGCGGGCTCGTTGGAGACCTTTTCGAGGTGTTGCCGGAACTCGAAAGCAAACTGTAGCAAGATCGGGATCTTCCAGGTCGCGCTCTCGATAGTCAGCGGCCTCGTTGGTGACCCGTTCGAAGTGCTGCCGGCACTCGAAAGCAAGCTCTAAACCGCTATGGCGGCGTGATCGTCTGCGACCGGCCTTCCTTCGGGGAGGCCGGTTTTTTTGTATGCTCTATCGATGTGGTGGCCTGTTGCGCGGCCCTGAGAGCGAGTGCTCAGGCTATGGCTGTTATTGATAATTGTTATTGTTTGAGGTAGCGTGTCATTCACTTGTTGCGACCCCTTTGCAGGAGAACATGGTGCGACACACCTTGAATCGATGGCAGGCAGGGCTGGCCCTGTCGCTTGCCCTGGCCGCGCCGGTCGCGCAGGTTTCTGCCGATGAGGCCATGAGCGCAGAGAACTTAAGTGCAGAGACCTTAAGCAAAGAGGCCCTGGCGGCCGAGGAAGCCCAGGCCGCGCTACAAGCCCGCATCGATGCCGCCGACGACGCCACTCGCGCCGATATCGAGGCATTACGCGAGCGCCAAGCAGAGCTGCGTCAGTTAACCGCCTATAACCGCGAGCTGGCGCCGCGCCTCGATCAGCAAGCATCTACGCTTGATGAGCGCGAAGCGGCTCTGGACGCCTTTGGCGACACTCGCGAGGCGCTGCCGGGCATGCTTCGCGACCTGGTAGAGCGCCTGCGCCAGTGGATCGAGGCGGATCTGCCGTTCCTGAAGAAAGAGCGACTGGCTCGGGTGGACAGCCTCGAGGCCCAACTGGCCGACGGTGAGGTGAGCCACGCCGAGGCGCTCGATCGCGTGCTGGCCGCTTGGCGGCGCGAGCTCGATTACGGGCGTGAGCTGGATGCCTGGCGAGGTCTTGTGGATGTCGCTTCGATGCAGGCCCAGGCGAATGATGCCCCAACTGACTCTTCACAGGCGGGAGCAGACGAATCGTTGTCGCGAGAGGTCGATTTCCTGCGTATCGGTCGTGCCGGGCTCTACTATCTGACACCTGATGGCCGAGAGGGCGGCGTGTGGAAGGCCGCGGCAGGAGAGTGGCAGCCCCTCAATGGGGCCGAGCGGGCCGAGCTCGACAAGGGGCTGCGGATTGCCCGCGATCAGCGTGCACCGGAACTGCTGACGCTGCCGATATCCCAGGCCGTCAGTGATGCCCCAGGCATGTCAACGTCCTCGACAGCCGTGAATCAGCGCTCAGGGAAGGAGGGTGACGCATGAAGCGACTCCTGCGCATGACCGTTGCCGCCGTTTCTCTCGGCCTGATGCAGATCGTTCTAGTCCAGAGCGTTCTGGCCCAGGACCAGGCTCAGAAGGGCTTTTCGGCCTCGCCCATCCAGACGCTCAAGGCCGAGCGCGAAGCCGCCGAGGCGCGCGACCGGGCACGTCTGTCGGCGCTGATCGAGGATCGCGATGCCCTGTCGGCGCGCCTGGCCGAGGTCACGTCGCAACTGGAAGAGGCCCGGGTGCGTCGCGAACGTCTCGATGCTCGCCAGACGGAACTCGATGCCCGGCGCGAGGCGCTGGCCGAGCGACGTGGTCAGGCGGGGGGCGAACTGGATGCCATTGCCGGCACGCTGGCGAGCCAGACCAGCGCACTGCGTGATGACCTCGCCGACAGCTTCTTGACCTTGGGCGATACCCGCCTGCCGCCGCGACTGGGCAAGGATGCCTTGCCACGTCTTGAGCATCTCGAGGCCCTGGCCGACAGCCTGATGTCGCTGACCGTGGCAAGCGCCCAGGCCCAGCGCTTTACCGCACCGGTGGCCGATGCGAGCGGTGAACGCCGGCCGCAGGAGGTGATTCGTGTCGGTGACATGCTGGCCTTCAGCGACGGTCAACTGCTGCATCGTCCCGGTCCCGACGGGCAGCTGTCGGCGAGCGCTCACACGCCCGGGGCCGCTGCAGAAACACTCAAGAACTTCCAGGCCGGCCGTGGGGATCGTGTGGTGATGGACCCGTCCCAGGGCCAGGTAATGGAGGTGCTTGCCCAGCAGCCGAGCCTGCTCGAACGTTTCCAACAGGGCGGCGTGGTTGGCTACGTGGTCGTGACTCTGGGGGCGCTGGGGCTCTTGGCAGCGATCGTTCAGTACGCTTACCTGGTCTGGGTTAGTCTGGCCGTGCGTCGCCAGCTCAGGGACCTTGGCCGTCCCGACGATGACAATCCGCTGGGCCGAGTGATTCGGCGCCTGGCCTCGCTGTCCCGTGATCATGCCCCAGAGGCCCTCGAGGCCCGCCTCGATGAGGCACTGCTCGCCGAGCAGCCGCGGCTTGAACGCGGTCAGCCGCTGGTCAAGCTGCTGGCAGCGGTGGCCCCGCTGCTTGGCCTGCTGGGCACGGTGACTGGCATGATCGGCACCTTTCAGGCGATCACGGTCTTCGGCACCGGGGATCCGCAGATGATGGCCGGCGGCATCAGCCAGGCGCTGGTGACCACGGTGCTGGGCCTGATCACTGCGGTGCCGCTGCTGTTTGCTCATACGGCGCTCTCAAGCCGCAGTCGTGCGCTGGTCGGGGTGATCGAAGGCCGCGCCAGTGCCGCCCTTGCCGAGCGCCTCGCGCCGGCCGCTGCGAGCCCGGCTGAAATGAACAAGAAAGGATCCGCGACCCATGCCAACCTGGCTTGAGCCGCTGAGCTGGCTGTTTCGCGCCGGCGGGCCGGTGCTGGTGGCGATCGCCCTGGTGGCCGTGGTGCTGTTCAGCCTGGCGTTGGAGCGCTGGTGGTATTTCCGCCTGACCTACCGGCGGGCACGGCGGGCGCTGATTCAGCGCTGGGTGGCGCGGGACGATCATCTCAGCTGGAGCGCCCTTACCCTGCGTGAGGCCTGGACCCGCGAGCTGATCGCACGGCTGCGTCGCCCCTTGCCCTGGCTCAAGTGGCTGGTGGCGGTCTGCCCGCTGCTGGGGCTGCTGGGGACGGTGACCGGCATGATCAGCGTCTTCGATAGCCTCTCGCTCAGCGAGGTCAATCAGGCGCGAGCGATGTCCGACGGCGTCGCTCGCGCCACGCTGCCGACCCTGGTCGGCATGGCGGTGGCGGTGGTGGGGCTTCTGTTCACTACCCGTCTGGAACACATCATTCGTCGCGAAGACCAGAAACTCCACGATCGGATGGCTCGCGCCACGGAGGACTCCCATGCGTAGGCGTCGCCTGGAGGGCGACCACGGCAGCGAGGGCGAGGTCAACCTGACCCCCATGCTCGACGTGGTCTTCATCATGCTGATCTTCTTCATCGTCACCACGTCCTTCATCAAGGAGAGCGGTGTCGAGATACAGCGCCCCGAATCGAGTGCCGCCACACCGCGACCGGATGCCCAGGTGATGGTGGCCATCACCGCCGAGGGGGCGGTCTGGGTCGACGGCCAGCCGGTGGATCTGCATCGCCTGGGCGACACCGTATCTGGCCTTGTGACCGATGAGGGGGCGGTAGTGATCCAGGCCGATCGTGACGCCACCACCGGCCTGTTGATCGAGGTCATGGATAGCCTGCGCGAGGCCGGCGTCGAAAATATGGCAGTAGCGGCCAGTCGAGAGGCCTCCTGATGCGACACCTCGTCGCCTTTCTGGGGGGCGTCATGCTGGTCGGTGGGCTCTTCGCCCTGCTGGCGCTGCTGGTGGCTCCGCCGGACGATACGCCAACGCTTGATATGCCCTCCGTGTCGATGGCCATGGTCGAGGCGCCGAGTCAGCCGTCAGCCAGCGCCGCACCGCGCCCAGCGCCGCAGGCTCCAGCGACAGCGCCGCCGCCTCCGGCCCCTGCGCCGTCTCCTCAGGTGGAAAGCTCGATCGAGCTCCCTGAGCCCGAGCTGCCAGCAATGCCTCAAGCGTCGGTGCCTGCCGATATGACCCTTCCCCCCCTGGAAGAGCAGCCCCCTGAACCGGCGCCGACGCCAGAGCCGACACCGGAGCCCACGCCGGAACATAAACCCGAGCCCGCCCCCGAGCCGGTCGAGTCGACCGCGCCGCCAGAAGACGCCGCCAAGCCCGTCGAGGAGGCCAAGACGGCAGCGGCCAGCGGGGGTGGTGCAAGCAGTGAAGAGGCGGAGGCGGCCGGCCAGCAAGCGGTCAGCGCCGCACCGCGACCGACGCGCCGGGTGCCGCCTGAGTATCCGTCGCGGGCACGGCGCCGCGGCCTGGAAGGGCATGTGGTGGTGGCCTTCACCATCCGCCCCGATGGCGAGGTCGAACGGGATTCGATCACGGTAGTCGAGGCCGACCCCGCTCGCGTCTTCGACCGAGCCGCCGCCCGCGCCATTGCCGGCTGGGAATTTCCTGCGGCCGGCTCGTCGCGGCGGGTTCGTCAACGCCTGGAATTCCAGCTGAGGTGATGTACATGCCGGTGCCCATGTCCATTTTCATGCCTATGACAACGTCGGCGTCTGCCATGCGTCGCGTGCTGGCAGCGCTGCTGTTCACGGCCATTGCGGTCGCGGCCCCCTGCCTTGCCGCACCGGCGCTGCCCGGCGGCATCCTGCGGGATATTGAGTCGATCGAGCAGGACCTCGAGGCGGCCGACGGCTCTGGCGATATCAGGGCGCTTGAGGCGCGCGCGCTGTCCCAGGCCGAGCGCCTGGCGGGCGGCAACGCCGCCGATCGCTGGGCGCGGGCACTCTATCTGCAGTTGGCCTCCGAGGCCGCCGTTCACCGCCAAGCCTATGTCGAAGCCGCCGAGCACATCGCTAAGGCCCGAGCGGTGCGCGGCATCGGCACGGACATGCGGGCGCACTGGCAGCACCGGGAGGCGAGTCTGCGCCTTGGCGGCGGACAGCAGGCTAGGGGGGCAGACCTGCTGTCAGACTGGCTTGGCGAGCATCCGGGCGACGTCGCGGATTACTGGCAACTCGCCGGCGCGCAGGCGCGACTCGAGCGCTGGGAGGCGGCGAAGGGTTCGGTCTCTGCAGGGTTGGCGCGCGATGACTCGCCGAGCGACGCACACCTGATGCTGGCCGCCAGCATCTATCAGCAGTCCGGCGAGGATGACAAGGCACTGCGCATGC
>Ga0114983_1000420_pt1 | contig 18120 bp, 15 predicted proteins | sample Shrwel_input2_RT_FD_87182 | JGI IMG/M metagenome (GOLD analysis project Ga0114983, IMG submission 87182) | Subsurface microbial communities from deep shales in Ohio, USA - Utica-3 well 1 S input2 RT | ecosystem: Environmental > Aquatic > Deep subsurface > Shale gas/oil reservoir > Produced... | reverse complement strand
GGTTTCATGCACCCAGTCGTCGCGCTCCAGGGGGTTTTCGAGGCCACGGCGCAGGGCGCGCTTGGTTTCGCCGTGCAGCTGGCGCAGCAGCGAGGCCCGCCAGCCGTTCCGTAGGGCCGGATTGGTGGCGTTGATGTCGGCCACCGTCAGCACATAGAGATAGTCGAGCCGGGTCTCGTCACCGACCAGACGGGCGAACTCGGCGATCACGTCGGGATCGGTGATGTCGCGCTTCTGGGCGACCATGGACATCATCAGGTGGTGCTCGACCAGCCAGCTGACCAGGCGGGTGTCGCGGCGGGAGAGCCCGTGGCGCTCACAAAAGGCTTCGGCATCCCGGGCGCCCAGGGTCGAGTGGTCGCCGCCGCGTCCCTTGCCGATGTCGTGGTAGAGGCCGGCGATCCACAACAGCTCCAGCTTGGGCAGCTGGTGAATTAGGCTGGCGGCCACCGGAAACTCCTCTTTCGCCTGGGGCTTGCGGAAGCGGTGGATGCACTTGAGCAGGCGCAGTGTATGGGCATCCACGGTGTAGATGTGGAAGAGATCGTGCTGCATCAGCCCCACGGCCTGGCCGAACTCGGGGAGGTACTTGCCGAGCACGCCGTAACGATTCATGCGCTGCAGCTGGCGAGCCACGTTGCCGCCCGAGCGCAGCAGCGCCATGAACAGGCTCTGGTGGCGCAGGTCGTCGCGGTAGAGATCGTCGATCAGGTGGCGATGGTCGCGGATCAGGCGAATGGTGTCGGCGCGCACCCCTTCGATCTCCGGGTGCTCGGCCATCAGCAGGAAGAGCTCGAGCAGAGCCGAGGGACGCTTGCGGAAGACATCGCGCGAGCGTGCTTGGATGTAGCCCCCCTTGATCTCGAAGCGCTCATTGAGCGGCACCGTGGTGAGCGCCTCGCCGGCGTGCAGGATTGCTTCGTCGAAGTGCTGCAGCAGCATGTCGTTGAGTCCGGCCAGTGCCGTGACATGGCGATAGTATCGCTTCATGAACTGCTCCACGGCCAGCCGCTCCGGCGTGTCGCGATAGCCGAACAATGTGGCGATGGTGCGCTGGTGGTCGAACAGCAGGCGGTCCTCGGCGCGGTCGTTGAGCATGTGCAGGGCGTAGCGTACCTGCCACAGGAAGGCCTGGCCCTGGCTGAGGATGCGCAGCTCGGGATCGTTCATGAAGCCGCCGGCGACCAGATCCTCGTAGCGCTGGGTGCCGAAGTGGCGCTTGGCCACCCAGCCGATCATCTGGATGTCGCGCAGCCCCCCCGGCGAGCTCTTGATGTTGGGCTCCAGGTGGTACTCAGAGTTGTTGTAGCGGTAGTGGCGACTGATCTGCTCCTGCCACTTGGCCTCGAAGAAGCGGTCTGCCGGCCACATCCGGTCGGTGGACAGGCGCGCCTGCATCGCCCCGCGCAGGCGTTCGGGACCGGCCAGGGTGCGGGTCTCGAGCAGGTTGGTGATCACCGTGATATCGGCCTTTGCCTCGCGTTCGCAGTCGGCCAGCGAGCGCACGCTGTGGCCGATCTCCAGGCCAATATCCCAAAGGAAGGTGATGAAGGCCGTTAGCGGCTCGCGATAGGGGGTATCGTCGTCCTGCTCGAGCAGCAGCAGCAGGTCGATGTCGGAGTGGGGGTGCAGCTCGCCGCGGCCATAACCGCCCACAGCGAGCAGCGCCACTCCGCCGTCGGGCCAGGCGTGCTGCTCCCAGACGAGGGCCAGCAGGCGGTCAAGACACCACGCCCGGCCATGCACCAGGTCGCGGATGTCGGCGCCGGCGCGAAAGCGCTCATCCAGGCGGGCCTGGATGGCGCGCAGCGCCGTCTTGAAGGGGGCGATCGGCGATCGTTCGCCGGCGAGCTCGGCGCGGAAAGCCTCAATATCGAAGAGGCTGTCGTCGGGAACGAAGCGGTAGTAATGCAGGAGCATGGCGAGCGACTCAGCGGTCGAGGAAGGAGAGGTCTTCGTCGCTTCGGGCGGTGAGTACCTCCACGCCCGTGGTGGTGACCAGCAGCGTGTGCTCCCACTGGGCGCTCAGGCTCCTGTCCTTGGTTACCGCGGTCCAGCCGTCGCGCAGCACCTTGGTGCGATGGTCGCCGACATTGATCATCGGCTCGATGGTGAAACACATGCCTGCCTGGAGGGCAATGTCGGCCTCGGGAGCATAGCCGTCGTAGTGCAGGATCTGCGGATCCTCGTGGAAGCCGGCGCCGATGCCGTGCCCGCAGAAGTCGCGCACCACCGAGTAGCCGTTGGCCTCGGCGTGGAACTGGATGGCGCGGGCCAGTTCCGAGAGGTGCACGCCCGGGCGCACCAGGGCGATGCTGCGGTAGAGGCACTCCTGGGTGACCCGGCACAGCCGTTCGCCCTGGATGGTCTCGCCGATGATGAACATCATGCTGGAGTCGCCGTGATAGCCGTCGGCGGTCTTCACAGTGATGTCGATGTTCATGATGTCGCCCTTCTTGAGCTTCTTGGCGTCATCGGGGATGCCGTGGCAGACCACGTGGTTGATCGAGGTGCAGATCGACTTGGGGAAGCCATGGTAGTCGAGCGGTGCCGGGGTGGAGCCGAGCTCGTCGACAATGTAGTCGTGGCAGCGTCGGTCCAGCTCGCCGGTGCTCACGCCAGCCTTCACGTGGGGGATGATCATCTCGAACACGCTGGCGGCCTGGCGGCCCGCCTCGCGCATCTTCTCGATCTCGTCGGGGGTCTTGATGGGTACGTTCATGGAATCTCGGATCAGGGGTGGTGTCGCCCAGATTACGGCGAGCTCGAGCAGCGGGCGACTTCATCTCGGCGGTCATCCATGGTATAAAGCTGCGCGCTTTCCTGCAATCGCGGAGCCCTGCCGACCCGTCGGTGCTTCGGCGAGACCCGGATACGCGCTCAATGATCCATGCAATGCCTTGAAATCACACATGCACCGTCACATGGTCCCGGGTGCTGTCGCGTCTCTGGCGACGAGCCGCGGCGGTCGGATCCATGGGGTGCGTGGAGGCCTAACCCGATTTTTCCAGGAGTCATCCATGGCACACGTCAATATGCGTGACCTGCTGAAGGCAGGCGCTCACTTCGGTCACCAGACCAAGTACTGGAACCCGAAGATGAGCAAGTACATCTTCGGCGCACGCAACAAGATCCATATCATCAACCTCGAGCACACCCTGCCGGCCCTCAACGAGGCCATCGATGTGGTCGAGAAGATGGCCGCGGCCAACAACAAGATCCTGTTCGTCGGCACCAAGCGCAGTGCGAGCAAGATCATCAAGGAAGAAGCTCAGCGCGTCGGCCAGCCATTCGTCAACCATCGCTGGCTAGGCGGCATGCTGACCAACTACAAGACCATTCGCGTCTCCATCAAGCGCCTGCGCGACCTCGAGACCATGCACGAGGACGGCACCTTCGAGAAGCTGACCAAGAAGGAAGTGCTGATGGCGACCCGCGAGCAGGACAAGCTCGAGCGGTCGGTGGGCGGTATCAAGGAAATGGGCGGCCTGCCCGATGCCCTGTTCGTGATCGACGTCGACCACGAGCGCATCGCCATCAACGAGGCGAACAAGCTGGGCATTCCGGTCATCGGCGTGGTGGATACCAACTCCGATCCCGATGGCGTCGACTACGTGATCCCGGGCAACGATGACTCCATTCGGGCCATCCAGATCTATGTCAAGGCCATCGCCGACGCCTGCGCCCGTGCGAAGGAAGGCCGTCCCGATGAATTCGTCGAGGTCACCGACGTCGAAGAGAGCCAGAGCGACGCCGCCGCCGAGTGAGCATCGGCCCGCCTGGGCCGGTCGCCGTGTCGTCACGTCGTTGGCGGCCCGCCGGACAGGCGCAAGGGGGCTCAGGCCCCCTTGTTTCTCTGCTTTGCTATCCATATCCAGGTCGAACCATTCAGAGGACACTACCATGGCAGCTATCAGCGCCTCCCAGGTCAAGGAACTGCGCGAGCGCACCGGGCTCGGCATGATGGAGTGCAAGAAGGCACTCACCGAGACCGATGGTGACATCGAGCAGGCCATCGAGAACCTGCGCAAGAACTCCGGCCTCAAGGCCGCCAAGAAGGCTGGCCGCACCGCCGCCGAGGGCGTCGTGGTGACCCGTGTGGCGGATGATGCCAGCTACGGTGTGATGGTCGAGATCAACTCCGAGACCGACTTCGTCGCCCGTGACGACAACTTCAAGGCCTTCGCCGAGAAGATCACCGATGCCTTCTTCTCCGCCAGGAGCGAAGACGTGGCCGCAGTGATGGAAGGGCCACTGGAAACTGCCCGCGAGCAGCTGGTGCAGAAGATCGGCGAGAACATCGGCGTGCGTCGCTGCGTGGTCGTCGAAGCCGGCGAAGGTCAGCTGGTCGGCGAATATGTGCATGGCGGCCGCATCGGCGTGCTGACCGTGCTTAAGGGCGGCAACCCCGAGGTGGCCAAGGACGTTGCCATGCACGTCGCGGCCATCAACCCGGCCGTGGCGCGTCCCCAGGACATGCCCCAGGCACAGCTCGATGCCGAGAAGTCGATCATCCTGGCGCAGCCCGATATGGCCGGCAAGCCTGAGCAGATCGCCGAGAAGATGGTTCAGGGCCGGCTGAAGAAGTACCTGGCCGAGAACAGCCTGACCGAGCAGCCCTTCGTCAAGAACCCGGACCAGACCGTGGGCGAGTTCGTCAAGGCGGCCGGCGGCGAGGTGGTCGGCTTCACCCGTTTCGAGGTGGGCGAGGGCATTGAGAAGGAAGAGGTCGACTTCGCCAAGGAAGTGATGGAACAGGCCAAGCGCAGCTGAGGTCTCAGGTTCAAGTATGAAGATGGCGTGCGCGCGAGCGCACGCCATCGTGTATCCGGCCGGTGAATCCGGCCATCCACCAGATCCCAAGCGTCGAGAATCCGGGAGACACCCCATGACCAGTGCCGATCACCCTGCCCCCAGCAAGCCCGAGAAGACCCGCGCTCAGGTGTCCAAGTACAAGCGCATCCTGCTCAAGCTCTCCGGCGAGGCGCTGACCGGCGATGCCGAATTCGGCATCGATCCCAAGGTGCTGGATCGCCTGGCGCTGGAGATCGGCCAGCTGGTAGGGATCGGCGTCCAGGTCGGCATCGTCGTCGGCGGCGGCAATCTGTTCCGCGGGGCGGCCCTGCACGAGGCCGGCATGGACCGGGTCACCGGCGATCACATGGGCATGCTGGCCACGGTGATGAATGCCCTGGCGATGCGCGATGCGCTGGAGCGCTCCAATATCCGCTCGCGAGTGATGTCGGCGATTCCGATGAGTGGCGTGGTGGAGCATTACGACCGCCGAACCGCCATCCGCTACCTGACGTCCGGCGACGTGGTACTGTTCTCGGCCGGCACCGGCAATCCCTTCTTCACTACCGACTCCGCGGCCTGCCTGCGCGGCATCGAGATCGATGCCGACGTGGTGGTCAAGGCCACCAAGGTCGATGGGGTCTACGACAAGGACCCGATCAGGCACCCCGACGCGGTCAAGTACGAACAGCTGTCCTACGATGATGCGCTCGATCAGAAGCTCGGGGTGATGGATTTGACCGCCATCTGCCTGGTGCGGGACCATGACATGCCGGTGCGGGTCTTCAACATGAACAAACCGGGTGCCCTGCTGAACCTGGTGGTGGGTGGCAAGGAAGGCACGCTGATTGACAGAGGGTAAGACAGTGATCGACGACATCAAGAAAGATGCGCAGAGCCGCATGCAGAAGAGCCTCGAGGCCCTTCACCAGAACTTCAACAAGATTCGCACCGGTCGCGCGCACTCCAGCATCCTGGATGCGGTGACCGTGGAGTACTACGGCAGCCAGGTGCCACTCAACCAGGTGGCCTCGATCAACGTCGAGGACGCCAGAACCCTGAGCGTGGTGCCCTGGGAGCAGCAGATGGTGCCCAAGATCGAGAAGGCCATCATGACCTCCGATCTCGGCCTCAACCCGGCCAGTGCCGGCAACGTGATCCGCGTGCCTATGCCGATGCTCACCGAGGAGACGCGCAAGGGCTACATCAAGCAGGCCCGCCAGGAGGCCGAGCATGCCCGGGTGGCGGTGCGCAATGTGCGTCGCGATGCCAACGGCGATCTCAAGTCGCTGCTCAAGGAGAAGGCGATCACCGAGGACGAGCAACATCAGGCCGAGGAGGCGATCCAGAAGCTCACCGACAGCATCATCGCCGAGATCGACAAGGCGCTGGAGTCCAAGGAACGCGACCTGATGCAGGTCTGAGGCTGACAGGCGCCGCCGCGGCTTGTCGGGCGCAATACGCTTATCCGCCATGCGAGACATCATGACGTCACCGCAGCCCCCCCCTGACAGGGCCACTTTCGACGACAGGCCCCTCGTTGGCGAGGCGCCCCTGCCGCATCATGTGGCCATCATCATGGATGGCAATAATCGCTGGGCGAAGTCGCGTGGCCTGTCCGGGGTGCGCGGCCACCATGCCGGTGTCGAGGCGGTGCGTGCCGTGATCCGTCGAGCCGCCGAGCGTGGCATCGAAACCCTCACGCTGTTCGCCTTCTCCAGCGAAAACTGGAAGCGGCCGGCCAGCGAGGTCAATGCGCTGATGGAGCTCTTTCTTCTGGCGCTCAAACGCGAGGTCAAGAAGCTGCACCGACACGGCATCCGCCTGTCGGTGATCGGCGATCGCAGCGCTTTTTCCACCTCGATCCAGAAGTATATCGTCAGCGCCGAGGCGCTGACGCGAGACAACACCGGCCTGCACCTGGTGATCGCCGCCAACTACGGGGGGCGCTGGGATATCGCTATGGCCGCGCGGCGGCTGGCCGAGCGGGTTGCCGCCGGAGAACTCGACCCCGAGGCGGTCGACGAGCAGGCCCTCGACGAGGCGGTAAGCCTGTCCGGCGACGCCCCCGTGGATCTGTGTATCCGCACCAGCGGCGAGCAGCGCATTTCCAATTTCCTGCTCTGGCAGATGGCTTATGCCGAGCTCCACTTCACCCCCGTGCTATGGCCCGACTTCGACGCCGTCGCCTTCGACCGTGCGCTGGCCGACTTCCAAGGGCGCCAGCGGCGCTTTGGCATGACCGATGAGCAGATCGAGGCACAGGGTGCTTAGACAGCGAATCCTCACCGCGGCCTGGCTAATTCCGCTGGCCTTATTCGGGTTGTTCGGCCTGGCGGATGTGGGGTTCAGGTTGTTCACCGCCGCCATCGTACTGCTCGCTGCCTGGGAGTGGACCAATCTCGCCGGCCTCAGGGCGCCGAGCCGTCGCCTGCTCTCGGTGGTGGGCCTCGCCGTGCTGATGGCGCTGTGCTGGGCGAGCGGGGCTGTGCTCTCGGCCTGGCCGCTGTGGCTGGGCGTGCTGGGCTGGCTGGTCAACCTTTACTGGGTGACCGGTTACCCTGCGCGCCTCGCGCAGTGGCGGTCGACCGGCATGCGCCTGGCCATGGGGCTCTGGGTGCTGCTACCGACCTGGGTGGGTTTCAGCGTGCTGCGCGAGGATGGCACCATCTGGCTGCTGTTCGTGCTACTGCTGGTGTGGGGCGCCGACATCGGCGCTTACTTCGTCGGCCGGACTCTGGGCCGTCACAAGCTCGCCCCCAGCGTTAGCCCCGGCAAGACCTGGGAGGGCGTAGCCGGCGGCCTGGCGGTCACCGCGCTGCTGGCGACCGGCTTCGCCGCCTGGCAGGAGCTGGGTGTCGCCGGCGGCCTGTTGCTGCTGCTGGCAACAGCGCTGGTGACGCTGGCCTCGGTGCTGGGTGACCTGCTGGAGAGCATGCTCAAGCGCCATCGTGGCCTCAAGGATTCCAGCCAGCTGCTGCCCGGCCACGGCGGGATGCTCGACCGGGTCGACAGCCTGACCGCGGCGGTGCCGCTGTTCGCGCTGCTGCATGGGGGGGGGCTGTGACGATAAGCCGCGTGACCGTGCTGGGCGCCACTGGCTCGATCGGCACCAGCACCCTGGATGTGCTCGGCCGCCATCCTGACCGCTACCGGGTCCATGCCCTGACCGCTCACCGCTCCCGGGAGGCGCTGCTGGCCCAGTGCCGGCGCCACCATCCGGCGGTGGCCGTGCTCGATGCCGAGGAAGATGCCGCCTGGCTGCGCGGGCAGCTGGCCGAGGCGGGGCTTGCCACCGAGGTGCTCGCCGGTAGCCAGGCGTTGGTCGAGGTGGCCGAGGCGCCCGAGGTGGACTGCGTGATGGCGGCCATCGTCGGAGCCGCCGGCCTGTTGCCGACGCTGGCCGCGGTGAAGGCCGGCAAGCGGGTTCTGCTGGCCAACAAGGAGACCCTGGTGACGTCGGGGGCGCTGTTCATGGAAGCTGTGGCGCGCCATGGCGCCACCCTGCTGCCCATCGATTCCGAACATAATGCCATCTACCAGTGTCTACCCGTCGAGCATCGTGGCGGCCTGGGGCGCCACGGCGTCAGGCAATTACTGCTGACCGCCTCGGGCGGCCCTTTTCGCGGCTGGTCGCGTGAGGCATTGGCCGAAGTGACGCCGAACCAGGCCTGTGCCCATCCCAACTGGTCGATGGGGCGCAAGATCTCGGTGGACAGCGCCACCCTGATGAACAAGGGGCTCGAGTTGATCGAGGCGTGCTGGCTGTTCGATGCCCGTCCCGAGCAGATTCAGGTGGTGGTCCACCCCCAGAGCGTGATCCACTCCATGGCGGCCTACAGCGACGGTTCGGTGATCGCCCAGCTGGGCAATCCCGACATGCGAACCCCCATCGCCTATGGCCTGGCCTGGCCGGAGCGCATCGACGCCGGCGTGGAGGCGCTGGATCTGTTTCAGGTCGCCCGGCTCGATTTTGAACCCGCCGACGAGGCGGCCTTCCCGTGCCTGCGCCTGGCCCGCGAGGCCATGGCCGCGGGTGGCACGGCGCCGGCGGTGCTTAATGCTGCCAACGAGGTGGCGGTGGAGGCCTTCCTGGCCGGTCGCCTCGGTATCACCGAGATTGGCGAGCTGGTGGCCCGGGTGCGCGATGCGCGCCCAGTGGTGCCGGCCAAAGATCTCGAGACCATCCTCGAGGCCGATGTCCTCGCCCGGCGGGCGGCGCACGCCTGGCTGGTGCGGCAATAATGCTCGCACCTCTACGCTCTTGACTGCAAGGAGATTGTCTTGGCCCTGATCCAGAACGTGCTGGCCGTGATCGTGGTGCTCGGCCTGTTGATCACCTTCCACGAGTTCGGCCACTTCTGGGTGGCCCGGCGCTGCGGCGTCAAGGTGCTGCGCTTCTCGGTGGGCTTCGGCAAGCCGCTGTGGTCACGCCGCGACCATCACGGCACCGAGTTCGTGGTGGCCGCGATCCCGCTGGGCGGCTACGTGAAGATGCTCGACGAGCGCGAGGGCCCCGTCGATCCCGCCGAGCGCCATCTTGCGTTCAACAACAAGTCGGTCTGGCAACGTATCGCCGTCGTTGTGGCCGGCCCGCTGGCCAACTTCCTGCTGGCGATCGTCGCCTACTGGGCGCTGTTCGTGGCCGGCACCACCACCGTGGCGCCGGTGATCGGCAGTGTGGCGCCCGATTCCCCGGCCAGCCGTGGCGGTCTCGAGGCGGGCCAGGAGATCACCGCGGTGCGCGGCGAGGCGGTGCGCTCCTGGGATGAGATCAACCTCAAGCTGATCGCAGCCATTGGCGAGAGCGGTAAGCTCGAGGTGCAGGCCCGGGACGAGGCCGCCGCTGAGCCGCAAACCTATCGGCTGCCGGTGCAAGATTGGCTGGTAGGCCAGGATCCCCCCCGTCCGCTACCGAGCCTGGGGCTGACCCCTTGGCGGCCCGAAATCCCGGCGGTCATCGGCGAGGTGGTCGAGGGCGAGGCGGCCGCCAATGCTGGCTTGCAGAAGGGTGACAAAATCGTCGCAGTGGATGGCCAACCGGTCGCCGACTGGATGGCCTTTGTCGACCGGGTCCGCGCCAGTCCGGGTGAGCCCCTCGATCTGCTGGTGCGGCGCGACGGCAAGCGCCTAGAGCTCACCGTCACGCCAGCGCGCAACGAGCTCAAGGAGGGCGTGTCCATCGGCTATATCGGTGCCGGTGTCGAGGCCGTCAGCTGGCCCGAGAAGTACCGTCGCGAGATCCGCTATAACCCGTTGGCCGCCGTGGGCGAGTCGCTGTCCAAGACCGGCGAGATGACGGTGCTGACCCTGGGGGCCATCCGCAAGATGGCGGTGGGACTGATCTCGCCGTCGAACCTCTCCGGCCCCATCACCATCGCGCAGATTTCCGGCGACTCGGCGCGGGCGGGAGTGGCGAGTTTCATCAGCTTTCTCGCCTACCTGTCGATCAGCCTGGGGGTGCTCAACCTGCTGCCGATCCCGGTGCTCGATGGCGGCCATCTGCTCTACTATCTGATCGAGGTGGTGCGCGGTCGCCCGGTGTCCGAACGGGCCCAGGCCGTGGGTCTGCGCATCGGCCTGGCACTGGTCGGCACCCTGATGCTGATGGCGCTCTATTTCGACCTGATGCGGCTTGGGTAAATGGGTGTCGGCTTGTCAGTGGCCAGCACAAATGTATAAGGTGCCTGTCTGGTAAGGACGGCAGATCAACGCGAGCGAATCGACAGCATGAAAATCAAGACCATCGGACTGGCGGCGCTGCTGCTCGTGAGTGCCCAGGCGGCACAGGCACAATCTTTCCACGTTTCCGACATCAGGGTTGAGGGGCTGCAGCGGGTTTCGCCCGCCTCCGTGTTCAATGCCTTCCCTGTCAGCGCCCGCGACCGGGTGGATGAGCGTGAGCTGGCCGAGGCGGCCCGCGAGCTCTTTGCCACAGGGCTGTTCGAAGACGTCACGCTGGCTCGCGAGGGGGACGTGCTGATCATCCAGGTGGTCGAGCGCCCGACTATCGCGCGCCTCAACATCGAGGGTAACAAGCAGATTGCCGACGAGGATCTGCGCAATGGCCTCAAACAGGCCGGGCTCGATGAGGGGCAGGTGCTGCAGCTCTCCACCCTCGAGGAGATCCAGCGCGAACTGGAGGGAGTCTACCAGTCCCAGGGCCGTTACAGCGCCCAGATCGAGACCTCCGTGGAGGAGGTCGGCGAGGGCCAGGTTCAGGTCAATATCAACATCGACGAAGGCGCAGTGGCCAAGATCCGCCAGATCAATATTGTCGGTAACCACGATTTCGACGATGAGCAGCTGCGCGAGGTGTTCGAGCTCGATGACAAGCCGGGCTGGTTCTTCGGCTGGTTCTCCAGCGATGAGTACTCCCGCGAGGCCCTGTCCGGTGACCTGGAACGACTGCGCTCCTTTTATCTCGATCGCGGTTACGTGAACTTCAACATCGAGTCCACCCAGGTCTCGATCAGCCCCGACAAGTCGCGGATCTTCGTTACCGTCAACCTCGACGAGGGCCAGCAGTATCGTCTGGACGACATCCGCTTCGCCGGTGACCTGCAGATTCCCGAGGACGAGGCTCGTGAGCTGCTGAAAGTGGAATCCGGCGAGATCTTCTCGCGCAGCGACGTCACCGCTTCCATCGAGGCGCTGCGCTCGCGGCTGGGCGCCGAAGGTTTCGCCTTCGCCAACGTGGATGGCATTCCCGAGGTGGCCGCGTCCGGCGATACCGTGGATCTGATTTTCCGCGTCGAGCCGGGACGTCGTGCCTACGTGCGGCGTATCGAGTTCGTCGGCAATACCACCACCCAGGACGAAGTGCTGCGGCGCGAGATGGTCCAGATGGAGGGGGCGCCGGCCTCCACCGAATCGATCAGCCAGTCGCGTCAGCGCCTGGAGCGCCTGGGCTTCTTCAAGCAGGTCGACGTGGAGACTCGCCCGGTGGCCGGTGCGCCCGACCAGCTGGACGTCACCTACACGGTGGAGGAGCAACCCTCCGGCTCGATCTCGGTGAGTTTCGGCTTCTCTCAGAGCGCCGGGTTGATCTATGGCGCATCAATCTCCCAGAACAACTTTCTCGGGACGGGAAATCGGGTCAACTTCACCGCTCAGCGCAGCGATACCTTCACCAACCTCAACTTCGGCTTCACCGATCCCTACTGGACCCTGGACGGCATCTCGCGTGGTTATAACCTCTTCTACCGCGAGACCGACTATGAGGACTCCGATATCTCGACCTATTCCACCGATGCCTATGGTGGGGGCATCAACTTCGGCTATCCGATCAACGAGTTGGCCCGCCTCAACTTCGGCGCATCGGTCGAGGATCTGTCGATCGACACCTACCGCGATACCGCCTCGGAGATCCAGCGCTATGTGGATGACCAGGGCAGTGATGCCCAGAGCCTGAAGCTCACCGCCAGCTGGACCCGCAACAAGCTCAACCGAGGCATCATGCCGACTGCCGGCAATTACCAGCGTCTGTCGCTGGAGACGGCGGTGCCGGGCAGCGACGCCGAGTACTACAAGCTGCGCGCCCAGGCCCGCCAGCTCCTCCCCTTCAACGAAGAGCAGACCTGGGGCCTGAAGTTCGGCGGCGAGCTGGGCTACGCCGATGCCTTCAGTAGCGATCCCTATCCGTTCTACGAGAACTTCTTCTCCGGTGGCCTGGGCTCGGTGCGCGGCTACACCGGCAACACCCTGGGACCGGCGGTCACCGAGCGCAATGGCGGCGATGACCGCACCCTCGGGGGCAATGTGCTGGTGGAAGGCAGTGCCGAGGTGCTGTTCCCCATGCCCTTCATCAAGGACCAGCGCTCCCTGCAGACCTCGCTGTTCCTGGATGCCGGCAACACCTTCCTGACCGACTGTTACCCGGTGCTTGACGAGGATGCTGATCGGCAGCAGTGCGACTCCGGCGTTGACCTGAGCGATCTGCGCTACAGCGCAGGTGTCGGCCTCTCCTGGCTGACCCCGGTAGGACCGCTGACCTTCAGCGTCGCCCAGCCGCTCAACGACAAGAGCAACGACGAAACCCAGGTCTTCCAGTTTTCATTGGGCCAGACCTTCTGATCCCGCCTCTTGCGAGGAGCTTCTCCATTCATAAGCGCTATTCCCTTCTGTGCTTCGGCCTGCTGGCGCCCATCATGCTGCCGGCTCAGGTCGATCCGCTGGCACCCGCCGAGTAAGCCGGCCGTCTACGACAGCGAATCTTTATGAATCAAGACGCCCGAACCCTGACACTGTCCGAGATTGCCGAGCGCCTGGGAGCCCGCCTCGAGGGTGACGGTGAACGGCGGGTGAGTGGCCTGGCGACGCTCAGGGATGCCGCGCCTGACCAGGTGGCCTTCCTCGCCAACCGCGCCTACCTCAAGGATCTGACAGGGACGCGAGCCGCGGCGGTGCTGCTGGCTCCGGACCATGCCCAGAGCTGCCCGGTGGCGCGCCTGGAAATGGACAACCCCTATCTCGGCTATGCCGAGCTATCGCGGCTCTTCGATCCGCTCACCGACCGAATACCGGCCGGCATTCATCCCACGGCGGTGGTCGCCGACGACGTCTGCCTGGGGGCGGACGTCGTCATCGGCCCCCAGACAGTGATCGAATCAGGCGTCGAGCTGGGCGACGAGGTGGTCATCGGCCCGGGCTGCGTGGTGGGCGCCGACTCTCGCATCGGCCCCGGATCGCGGTTGCACGCCAATGTCACTCTCTGTCATGGCGTGGTGATCGGCGCTCGGGCCATCCTGCACAGCGGCTGCGTGATCGGCGGTGATGGCTTTGGATTTGCCCATGACGGGGCGCGCTGGCACAAGATCGCCCAACTGGGCGGCGTGGTGCTGGGCGACGATGTCGAAGTGGGTAGCTGCTCGAGCATCGATCGTGGCGCGCTTGGCGACACCCTGATCGGCGATGACGTCAAGATCGACAGCCAGGTGCAGATCGCCCACAACGTGCAGATCGGCGACCACACCGCGCTGGCCGGCTGCGTGGGCATTGCCGGCTCCACCCGGGTGGGCAAGCACTGCATGCTGGGCGGCGGGGTGGGACTCTCCGGCCACCTGACCATCGCCGATGGAGTGCAGGTCACCGGTATGAGCCTGGTCACCAACTCGATCCTGGAAGCGGGGGTCTATTCGTCGGGGACCGGTGCCATGGACAATGCCCAGTGGCGTCGCAACGCGGTGCGCTTCAAGCAGCTCGACGACATCGCCCGGCGCCTGGCGCGGCTCGAAAAAGCCGCGCGTCGCGATTGAGGGGGCATTGCAGGGCGGTATAATCCTCCGCCTGTTTCCGCCGGCCACTGGGCCGACCCTGACCTTCGCGGGAGGGGCATCCAGTCATTTCAGAGGTTGCTACGATGGTAATGGACATCAACGAGATTCGTGAATATCTGCCCCACCGCTACCCCTTCCTGCTGGTGGACCGGGTGACGGAGATCACCCTGGGCGAAGCCATCGTTGCCTACAAGAACGTCAGCATCAACGAGCCCTTCTTCAACGGCCACTTCCCGCATCATCCGATCATGCCTGGTGTGCTGGTGGTCGAGGCGCTGGCCCAGGCGTGTGGCATCCTCGGCTTCAAGACCGTCAATAAGCTGCCCGCCGACGGCTATGTCTACTATCTGGTGGCCAGTGACAACGTGCGCTTCAAGCGCCCGGTGATGCCCGGCGACCAGCTGGTGTTGGAGGCTCGGGTCGAGCGCACCAAGCGCGGCATCTGGAAGTTCGCCTGCCGTGCCACGGTCGATGGCGAGCTGGTCTGTGAGGCCGACATTACCTGCGCCGAGAGGAAGGTCGCTTGATACACCCCACCGCCCTCATTGATCCTGCGGCGCGCCTGGCCGACGATGTCGAGGTCGGCCCCTTCACGGTCATCGGGCCCGAGGTCGAGCTCGGGCCCGGCAGCCGCATCGGCCCCCATGTGGTGATCAAGGGCCCGAGTGTGCTGGGCGCGCGCACCCGTATCTTCCAGTTCGCCTCGGTGGGCGAGGATTGCCAGGACAAGAAGTATGCAGGGGAGCCGACCCGCCTGGTGATGGGCGATGACAACGTCATCCGCGAGGGGGCCACCCTGCACCGCGGCACCGTCCAGGATCGTGGCGAGACCACCATCGGTTCGCGCAACCTCTTCATGGCCTACGTGCATGTCGGCCACGACTGCGTGATCGGCAACGACTGTGTCCTGGCCAACCAGGTGACTCTCGCCGGCCATGTGCGTCTGGGTGACTTCGCCATCGTCGGCGGGCTCTCGGCCATCCACCAGTTCTGCCACTTCGGCGAACACGCCATGGCCGGCGGTGGCTCGATCATCACCAAGGATACCCCGGCCTACGTGATGATCAACGGCAACCCGGCGCAGGTCCATGGCCTCAATCTGGTGGGCCTCAAGCGACGGGGCTTCTCCAGAGAGGCCATCCGCGCGCTGGGCGAGGCCTACAAGCTGGTCTACCGCCACGGGCTGACCACCGAGCAGGCCCTGGCGCAGATTCGTGAGCGCTTCGCACTGCCCGAGACCGAGACCTTCGCCGCCTCTATCGAGGTCTCGACCCGCGGCATCATCCGTTGAGCATGGTACCTTGATGCGGGTGGCGTCATGACGGTCCGGCGTATCTATCTGGTCGCAGGCGAGCTCTCTGGCGATCTGCTGGGGGCCGGACTGATGCGGGCCCTGAAGACGCGCCACCCACGGGTGGCGTTTCGCGGCATCGGTGGTCCGCGCATGATCGCCGAGGGCCTCGATAGCCGTTTCCCCCTGGAAACCCTGTCGGTGATGGGCCTGATCGAGGTGCTCCGGCACCTGCCCCGGCTGGTCGGCGTGCGTCGCGAACTCAGGCGCGACGCCCTGGCCTGGCAGCCCGACGTGATGATCGGCATCGATGCACCCGACTTCAATCTCGGGCTGGAGCGGCAGCTGCGCGAGGCGGGTCTGACCACCGCCCACTACGTCAGCCCCTCGGTCTGGGCCTGGCGCCAGGGGCGCGTCAAGGGCATCGCGAAGTCGGTCGACGCCATGCTGACCTTGCTGCCCTTCGAGGCGGCCTTCTATGCCCGCCACCGGGTTCCGGTGGCCTTCGTCGGCCACCCGCTGGCCGACGAGTTGCCTCTTGACAACGATCGCATGGCCGCACGTGCCGAGCTGGGCCTGCCTGCCGCTGGCCCGGTGCTGGCGGTGCTGCCAGGCTCCCGGGCCAGCGAGATACGCTTCTTGGGCGAGACCTTTCTCGCTGCTGCCGAGCGGCTGTGTGCCGCGCGACCCAGGCTGCGGGTGGTGATCCCGGCGGCGACACCCGAACGCCGCGGCGAGCTGGAGATGCTGATAGCCGAGCATCCTGCCCTGATGGCGCGCCTGACCCTGCTCGACGGCCAGGCCCGGGAGGCCATGGTAGCCGCCGATGCGGTGCTGCTCGCCTCGGGCACCGCGGCGCTGGAGGCGATGCTCTGCCACCGGGCGATGCTGGTCGCCTATCGGATGGCACCCTTGACCCACTGGCTGGCCAGGCGGCTGGTCAAGACCGAGTGGATCTCGTTGCCCAACCTGATCGCCCGCGAGGCCCTGGTGCCGGAGCTGATCCAGGGGGAGGCCCGCCCCGCGGCGATCGCCGCGCGCCTGGGCGAGATGCTCGACGACCCCGCAGGACGTGCGACCCTGGAAGCGCGCTTTGCCGCCATGCATGCCGACTTGCAGCGTGACGCCAGCCGCCGGGCGGCCGAGGCTATCGAGGCGCTGGCGGCGGGGCAGCCGTTGCCGGCCAGCGTGGCCCCGGCGCTGGCCGACGAGGTGGCGCCATGACGGTCAGGGAGCGCGCGAGAGGGAAAGGGGCCCGCGAGCTGCCGCCGCTGGTGATCGACTATGCGGGCGAGCGCCTGGCCGGGGTCGACGAGGTGGGCCGCGGCCCGCTGGTCGGCCCGGTGGTCGCCGCCGCGGTGATCCTCGACCCGGCACGGCCCATCGCGGGCCTGGCCGACTCCAAGACCCTGACCGCCCGCCGTCGCGAGATCCTGGATGCGGTGATCCGCGCACGGGCACTGGCCTGCGCCGTGGCCGAGGCGTCGGCCGCCGAGGTGGACGCGCTCAATATCTACCATGCCACGCACCTCGCCATGCGTCGCGCCATCGACGCCCTGGCGCCGGCGGCCGAGTACCTGCTGGTGGACGGCAACCGGCTGCCCGGGCATCATGTCTCCGGTCAGGCAGTGGTCAAGGGCGATGCCCGTCATCCGGCCATCGCCGCCGCCTCGATACTGGCCAAGGTCGAGCGCGACGCAGGCATGCTGGCCCTCGATGCCCGGCATCCCGACTACGGCTTCGCCCGCCACAAGGGCTACCCGACCCGCGAGCACCTGGCCGCCCTGGAACGCCTGGGGCCGCTGCCGGAGCACCGTCGCTCCTTCGGTCCCGTCAAGCGCCAGCTGGCACTGTTTTAGGTCTCTCAAGCGGCACCACGAGAGGCGCCGGGAGCAGGTCGCAGAGGAGGTCCTATGCCAGGGGTGAGGAGGATTCCTCCGAACGGGCTGGCCAGGGATGGCCAGCACTGGCCCTGCAAGCGAAGCAGGACGCGAGAGCGCCGCAGGGCATCGGTAGCGCCCAGGGAGGGGTTTACAGCGCCTCCCCGCAGGCCTGTCGCCGGATCAGCCCCGAGCGATATTGCCGGGATAGCCTCGCGCTTCCTGTACTGATTATTTACCGCCAAGCCCCGAGCCCTTATATGACCACGCCCTTCGTTCATCTTCGCGTGCACAGCGAATTCTCCCTGGTCGACGGCCTGGTGCGTCTCAAGCCGCTGGTCCAGGCCGCCGTGGCCCAGGGCCTGCCCGCCGTGACGCTGACCGACGAGACCAACCTCTTCGGCCTGGTCAAGTTCTACAAGGGCGCCCAAGGCGCGGGACTCAAGCCGATCATCGGCAGCGATCTGTGGCTGGCCAACCCGCATGACGAGGGGCACCCCTATCGCCTGACGCTGCTGGCCATGGACGAGACCGGCTACCGCAACCTCACCGAGCTGATCTCGCGGGGCTGGATGCTCGGCCAGCGCCAGGGCCAGGCGCTGCTGGACAAGGCCTGGGTGCTCGAGCAGAGCGCGGGGCTGATCGCCCTGTCCGGTGGCCGGGAAGGCGAGGTCGGCCGCCACCTGCTCAGCGACCATCACGACGAGGCCCACGCCCTGCTCGAGGAGTGGAGCGCCGCCTTCCCGGGACGCTTCTACCTGGAGCTGACTCGCACCGGCCGTCCGCTGGAGGAAGAGTGCGTCCACCTCTCGGTGGACCTGGCCGTCGAGACCGGCACCCCGGTGGTGGCCACCAACGACGTGCGCTTCCTGGAGCG
>Ga0114983_1000413_pt1 | contig 18327 bp, 15 predicted proteins | sample Shrwel_input2_RT_FD_87182 | JGI IMG/M metagenome (GOLD analysis project Ga0114983, IMG submission 87182) | Subsurface microbial communities from deep shales in Ohio, USA - Utica-3 well 1 S input2 RT | ecosystem: Environmental > Aquatic > Deep subsurface > Shale gas/oil reservoir > Produced... | reverse complement strand
CACAAGCGGGGCCTTTGCATTGCAACGTCAGTTGGCAGCGAACTGTCCGTCAACAACGACATCCTGGTGCATTCCCTGCACTAAGCTGCCAGCACCAGAGCCGCTGGGCCGAAGATCTTGTCCGCTCAGAGGCACGACCTACAAAAGACGACGGCGCCCCGCGGGCCGCCGTCGTTGATCTAGCCAGCTAACGCGTTCAGGCCGGCACGCTGCCATGCGGGTCGATGACGAATTTCTTCGCTGCGCCGCCATCGAAGTCAGCGTAGCCCTTGGGCGCCTCGTCCAGCGTGATCATCTGAACATTGATCGCATCTGCGATGTTGACCTTGCCGAACAGGATCGCCTGCATCAGTGGGCGGTGATACTTCATCACCGGGCACTGGCCGGTGTGGAAACTATGCGACTTGGCCCAACCAAGGCCGAAGCGCATGCTCAAGGCGCCCTGCTTGGCCGCCTCGTCTTCGGCACCCGGATCCTCGGTGACGTACAGGCCCGGAATGCCGATTTCACCGCCGGCACGCGTCAGTGACATGGCCGAGTTAAGCACGGTAGCCGGGGCTTCCTTGCCGTGGTTGCAGCCACAGGCATGAGCCTCGAAGCCGACACAGTCGACGAAGGCATCGACTTCACGCTCTCCCAGAATGACTTCGACCTTGTCGGCCATGTCGCCATCCTGGGTCAGGTCGATCGTCTCGCAGCCAAAGCTGCGTGCCTGGGCCAGGCGATCCTCGATCATGTCGCCGACGATGACGCATGCCGCACCCAGCAGCTGGGCAGACACGGCCGCCGCAAGGCCGACCGGACCTGCACCGGCGATGTAGACGGTAGAGCCGGGCCCAACACCCGCGGTCACGCAACCGTGAAAGCCGGTCGGGAAGATATCGGACAGCAGGGTCAGGTCCTTGATCTTATCCATCGCCTGGTCGGCGTCCGGGAACTTCAGCAGGTTGAAGTCGGCATAGGGGACCATGACGTATTCGGTCTGGCCACCGACCCAACCGCCCATGTCGACGTAGCCATAGGCCGCGCCCGGACGTGCCGGATTGACGTTCAGGCAGATGCCGGTCTTGCCCGATTTGCAGTTACGACAGCGGCCACAGGCAATGTTGAACGGGACCGAGACAAGGTCGCCCTGATTGATGAATTCAACGTCCCGTCCGCACTCGACCACGATGCCGGTGATCTCGTGACCCAGCACCAGGCCCGGCTCGGCGGTGGTGCGGCCCCGCACCATATGCTGGTCACTGCCGCAGATATTGGTGGTAACGACCTTGAGGATAACGCCGTGCTCGCACTTGCGATTGCCAAGAGCAAGCTCCGGGTAGGCGATGGATTCGACGGCGACTTCACCCGGGCCTTTATAGACGACTCCGCGGTTGGCTGCACTCATGGCTGGCTTCCTTCAACGTTATTTTTGATTGAGGCGGCGATACCGCCGCTACTCGACGATAGCCCCTTCACTCGGCCGGAATGTTCCCAGCGAGTCACCGCCATGCCTATTCGAGACATCTTCGCCGCCGAAGTGGCAATGCCATATCCCGAGGTCGTTTTCGCGACAGCTCTCCCTGCGGGTCCTGCCAAGAATGTTCGCCGTCGCCGCTAGGCGATGTGACAACAACAATAGAGGACCTCGCATGACGCATGACGACGACCCCATCCTGACCCCCGGGCAGGACAACAAGCAGATACTTGGGCTGGATTTCCACAACCCTGTCTTTCCGGTTTCTGCCCTGGCCATCCTGGCCTTTATTCTCTATGCCTTGATCTACCCTGATCAGTCCAACAGCCAAATGACAGCGGCCCGTGGCTTTGCCATCGAGCACTTCGACTGGCTATTCATGATCGCCGGCAATGTCTTCGTGATCCTGTGCCTGGCGCTGATCGTCTTGCCCTTAGGGCGTATCCGCCTGGGTGGCCCATCTGCTCGTCCCGAGCATTCCACGATCTCCTGGTTCAGTATGCTGTTCGCCGCGGGCATGGGCATCGGCCTGATGTTCTGGAGCGTGGCCGAACCGGTGGCCTACTACACCGACTGGTATGGCACACCGCTGAACGCCGCCCCGGGCACCCCGGAAGGCGCCAGTGCAGCCATCGGCGCCACCATGTTCCACTGGGGCCTACATCCTTGGGCGATCTATGCGGTGGTCGGCCTGTCGCTGGCTTTCTTCGCCTACAACCGGGGACTGCCACTGACCCTGCGCTCGGCCTTCACCCCCTTGTTGGGCCAACATGTACGTGGATGGGTCGGCCACGTGATCGACATTGTCGCGGTGCTGTCGACCATCTTCGGCCTGGCCACCTCGCTGGGCTTCGGCGCGACCCAAGCCGCTGGCGGCCTTAACTACCTGTTCGACGTACCCAACACGCTAGGGACTCAGCTCGCCATCATCGTCGGTGTCACCACCGTGGCGCTGTACTCGGTGTGGCGCGGGATCGACGGCGGGGTGAAGCTGTTCTCCAACATCAACATGGTAATCGCCCTGGTACTTCTGCTATTCGTGGTCTTCACCGGTTCCACGCTGCTGTTCGTCAACGGCCTGTGGGACACCAGCGTGGCCTACCTGACGCATATCCTGCCGCTGTCCAACTGGATCGGTCGCGAGGACCAGACCTGGTTCCACGGCTGGACGGTGTTCTACTGGGCTTGGTGGATCTCCTGGTCACCCTTCGTCGGCATGTTCATCGCCAGGGTCTCTCGGGGACGCACCGTGCGCGAGTTCCTGATGGCGGTGCTGCTGGTGCCGACACTGGTCACCATCGTTTGGATGACCGCCTTTGGCGGCAACGCTCTTGCCCAGTCAGCGAATGGCGTCGGTGAATTGGCCAACGGCATCGGCGAGGTCTCGCTGGCGATGTTCCAGATGCTCGAGCAGCTGCCGCTGACGACCCTCACCTCGACCATGGCCATCATTCTGGTACTGGTGTTCTTCATCACCTCGTCCGACTCCGGGTCGCTGGTGATCGACAGCATCACCGCCGGGGGCAAAATCGATGCCCCTCGCAGCCAGCGGGTCTTCTGGGCCACCCTGGAGGGTGTAATCGCCGGCATCCTGCTCTACGGCGGTGGTGACAAGGCCCTGGGCGCCCTTCAGGCCGGCGCCGTGACCACCGGCCTTCCCTTTACCTTCATCCTGCTGGTGATGTGCGTGGGCTTGGTCAAGAGCCTGAGGGAAGAGCATCGCAGCCTGTCGCGAGCTGCCACCGCCTGACCTTCGTCTCGCCCAGTGACATGCTGCCCCCGGCCGGTGCCGGGGGCAGCGTCGTTTTCACCACCGTCCCGCCGTGCGACGCCTGTATGTCAGGGAAAATTCATCCGGGACTCGACCTCAAAGGCTCGACTGGGCATGGTAGTAACCACGGCGCCGAGCGCAGCCTTGGTTAGCCGCCGTACACGTCGGACGCAGCTAGCTGCTGAATACTCATCCTCATGATCACCGACACCAAGGAGGTATCCCCAATGTCGTCCTTTTGCACCCGCCTGTGCATGACAGGCCTGCTGTCGCTTCTGGCCCTGGCCCCCAACGCTTTCGCCCAGCAAACGACATCTGGCCAAGCCCCCGCCGATATCACCACCGAGCAATTCAATGACTGGCAGGTGGTCTGTCCTAGCGACAGCAGCCAGGGCAACTGCACCATGAACCAGGTGATCAGTAATGCGGATAGCAGCCAGCCCTTGATGCGCGTCGTGGTCGCTTACCCGCCGCAGCTCGAGGGCAGCCCAGCGATGACCTTTCTGACGCCGCTAGGCGTGCGCCTCGCTCCCGGCCTGCAGTTGAGTGCGGGAAGCGCCCAGCCCGCCAAGTTCCCCTACCAGGTGTGCCTGGAACAGGGGTGTCGCGCCGACCTGCCGCTGGAACCGGCGATGTTCCAGGCGCTGCGCTCCGGCAGCAACGCGACGCTGAGCCTGGTCGGCCCACGCGGTAACCGCATGGACCTGGATATTTCCCTGATGGGCTTCACCGATGCCAGCCAGCGCATCGCCCCCTGACGGTTAACTCCCTGTCATCAACGATAAGCACCGGCAACAAGCACCCAAGCAAAAAACCCCGGCACAAAAGGCCGGGGCTTTTTGTTGTCGGGGCTTTGACTCAGTGGCACCTTAACCAAACGACGCTACAGGATGGGACCAGCGCCCGTTCACGCGGCGAACGCGGCACCGGCGGCCGAGTGTCGTCTGCCAGTGCCCATCGCATGAGGTGTCTGCCTAGCGCAGCACACCTTCTTCCTTCAGCAGCTTGAAGACCGCCTCGGCGCCCTGCTCGGCGGTGACGTCGGTAAGCACCTGTCCCCCACCCCCTTCGGCCTTGGCAGCGGCGGCCTTGAAGCGGTCGCGGGCCGAAGCGGCCTTGACGATCTTCAAGCGCTTGGGCCGCTTGCGCGCTGGCTTGAAATGCCACTCAGCCATATCGACGTCGACCGCCACCGGTGCCTCGCTCACCTCCAGTCGACCCCGCTGCGCGGGGCCGAAGGCGCTCTGGCGCGGCGCCGGTGCGGCGGCATCGACGGTCACGATAGCCGGCAGGCGTACCTTGAGCCGCCGTCGCTGGCCTCGCGGCAGCGCCTGCAGCACCGTGGCGACACCCTCGGAGACGCCTTCCACGGCCGCCAGGCCACTGACCAACGGCCAACCCAGGCGTTCGGCCAGCAAGTAAGGCAGCAGACCCGAACCCTCGCCCTGCTCGGCCCGCTCGCCGGTTATCACCAACTGCGGCGGTGCCGCATTCAGGGCGTCGGCCAAGGCAGGAAGTACATCGCTGTTCTCGGGCTGCTCGATCAGGGTCAGGGCATCGAAGCCCATTCCCAGGTAGCCGCGCAGCGCTGCCTCGTTGCCTTCATCCAGCCTGCCGGCATGGAGCAATCCGATCTCGGCAGCGGGCAAGGTACGCGCCAATTCCACCCCACGAGCATCCTGGTCGGCGCGCCGGCTACGGCCGGTTAGCGGATGGCGCCCCACGGAGACCAGCACGGTCACCGCGAGCCCCTCTTTTTCGTGAGTCTCAGGCCGCATTGCGCTTCTCCTCCCTTGCCTGCTCCACCAAGGCGACCAGGGCCTCGAGCACCTTCGCCGAGTCGCCGATGACCGCCAGATCGGCCCGCTTGATCATATCGCAGCCGGGATCCATGTTGATGGCCACCACCTTGTCGCAGCTCTGTATGCCCTGGAGATGCTGAATAGCCCCGCTGATGCCCACCGCCACGTAGACGCGAGCGGTGACCCAGGTGCCGGTGGCGCCGACCTGGCGGTTGCGGGCCATGAAGCCGTCATCCACCGCCACGCGGGAAGCCCCTTCGGTGGCTCCCAGCACCTCGGCGGCATGATGGAAACCGTCCCAGTCACGCACGCCGTTACCGGCAGAGAGAATAAACTCGGCCTCGGACAGCGCCACACCCGCCGGATCCACCGCCACTTGGCCAAGATCCTCGATGCGCGAAAGTTGGGCGGGCAGCGCCTGGGGCAGCGTCAGCTCACTGGCCGCATGGCGAGTCTCGCTGATCGGCTCGGCACACTCGGCCAGCGCCAGCGCGAAGCGCGGTAGCGGTCGCTGAATGTCCAGGGTGCCGGCTGCCCCACGAGCGGTACAGCTCCAGCCGAGATCGGCCTCGGCGTTGGCCTCTATCTGCCACACGCCTGTGGCCGGGCGCTCGCCAAGGCGTGCCGCCAGGCGGCGCCCCAGGTCGGCACCGCCGAGTTTGGAATCCGGTATCAGCCAGTGGCGTGGGGTCCAGGCTTCCTCCACGGCGACCAGGGCGCCGAGCCGGGCCTCGGGGACGAAGCCTTCGACATCGGGACCCTCAAGGTGCAGCAGGCGGTCGATGCCCGCCTCTTCGAAGCCGTCTTCCTTATGCTCACCGAAGATGACGGCCAACACCGCGCCGGGCGTCGCCGGATCGGCATCGGCCAGCTGACGGGCCAGGCCCAACAGATCTCGGTCATGCCCGGTCAGGCGCCCGCCGACCATATCCGGCACCACCGCCACCAGGAAGGCCGGCGACTCGATCTCGACCAGCAGCTTGCTCTGGGCGGCCGCCTTGGCGGCCCGGCCGCCACCAGCGCCCTGCTGGACGCCGCTGCGATCGATACGCTTGAGGCCATTGGGGCCCATGAAACCCACGACATGAGGATTCCTGCGCACCAGGCCATGGGGCCCGACCCACTCGCTGGCACCCCCTTGGCCGGCACTTCTGCCAAGTTCAGCCAGCGCCTCCAGATGCTGCGGATGCAGCCGGTTACGGGCAATCCATTCCTTGCGGGGGTCTCGACGTAAGATCTCGCTCATCACAGCACCTCCGCGGCCTGAGACTCTTGTGTCTGGGAGCGGTCGCCGGTGCTCGCCGGTGTCGCTATCAGCGCATCGGCCACGAGCTCAGCGATATCGCGGACCTCGGCGCTAGCGTCAACCACACCTTCGAGCATGGCAGTACACTGCGGGCAACCCACCGCCACCAGCTCGGCACCCGTCTCGCGGACGTCGCCCATGCGCATGTCGGGAATACGCTGCTTGCCGGGAATGTCGGTGATCGGCGCTCCACCGCCACCACCGCAGCAGCGCGAGCGGAACCCGGAGCGTTCCATCTCGGCGACCTCGATACCCAGCGCGCGCAGCACGTTGCGCGGCGCTTCGAACTCGCCGTTATAGCGGCCGAGATAGCAGGGATCGTGATAGGTCACGCTACCGCCCTTCCAGGGCTTGAAGTGCAGACGACCGGCATCGTAAAGCTCGGCGATATAGGTGCTGTGGTGACGCACCTCGTACTGGGCCGGCATTCCGGGGGTCCCCAGCTCGCCGTACTCGTTGCCGAGCACGTGGAAGCTGTGCGGGTCGCAGGTGACGATGCGCTGGAAGCGGTACTTCGACAGGGTGGCGATGTTGCGCTTCGCCAGACTCTGGAAGGTCGCTTCGTCGCCCAGGCGGCGGGCCACATCGCCGCTATCACGCTCCTCGTTGCCGAGTACCGCGAAGTCGACGTCGGCGGCGCGCAGCACCTTGACCAAGGCGCGCAAGGTGCGCTGGTTGCGCATGTCGTAGGCGCCGTCACCCAACCACAGCAGCACGTCGGCCTGCTGACGATCCCGCATCAGCGGCAGCTCCAGGTCGGCGGCCCAGTGCATCCGCGCGCCGGGATCGAAGCCGCCGGGATTGTCGGTGGCGATCAGGTTGTCGAGCACCTCGGCCCCCTTGTTGGGGGTATTGCCGTGCTCCAGCGTCAGGAAGCGGCGCATGTCGACGATGGCATCGACATGCTCGATCATCATCGGGCACTCCTCGACGCAGGCGCGGCAGGTGGTGCACGACCACAGCGTCTCGGCATCCACCAGGGCCTGGCCCTGACGCGCCACGATGGGGCCATCGGGACTGCCCCGATGCTCACCCACAGGCTTGCCCCCAAGCCCTTCTGAAGGGTGAGGGCTGCCGGCATAGTGGGCGTCGCTGCCGCCGGCCATGCCGACCACCATGTCCTGAATCAGTTTCTTGGGGTTGAGCGGCTGGCCGGCGGCGAAGGCAGGACACACGGCCTCGCAGCGACCGCACTGCACGCAGGCATCGAAGCCGAGCAGCTGATTCCAGGTGAAATCGCTGGGCGTCTCCACACCGAGCGGGGCGTCATGATCATCGAGGTTCAGCGCCTTGAGACCGGTGGATCGATTGCCCTCGCCCCCTTTCGTGGAAAACCGTTCGGCGCGGCGATGGAAGGCCAGATGCAGGGCCCCGGCGAAGGCATGCTTCATCGGCCCGCCCCAGGTCATGCCGAAGACCACCTCGCCCAGGCCCCAGACCAGCACGGCACTCAACAACAGCGCCAGGACCCAGCTACCGAAATCCTCTGGTAGAAGCCCCACACTGGGCAGGGTGATAGCGAAGGTGCTCATTGAGAAGGCCATCAGACTCTTGGGCAGACGCATCCACGGGCCCTTGGAGAGCCGGGCCGGCGGATTACGGCGGCGGCGAGCCACGAAGCAGCTGCCAACGAACATGGTGGCACTGGCGGCGAGCAGCAACCAGCCGAGCACGCCTTCGGCCAGGCCAAGCCCGTGCACCAGCACCATCAGCACGGCCGCGGCAACGAAGCCGCCGGCGGTGGCCACGTGCGTGTTGGACATCACCTTGTCGCGGGCGACCACGTGGTGAAGGTCCACCAGATAGCGCCGCGGCATGGCGGCGAGCCCCTTGAGCAGGTCGACCGGGGCGGAGCGTCCCTGGCGCCACAGGCGTATACGCCGCCAGGCGCCAATCACCGCCAGCGCCAGGGAAGCGGCGATCAGGATCGGCAGGAGGGTATCGAGCATCTCGGCTCACCTCGCAATCTTGGAATTGTTGGGCGGCCCGGCCATCGCAGACCGGGCCGCTGAGGGCGTCAAATGCTGCTCGGCGCGGGCTTAAAAGTCCTTGCAGAGACGCAGCGCATCGTAGATCGCCGCATGGGTGTTACGCGGCGCGGTGCAGTCACCGAGGCGGAACAGCAGCGGTTCATCACCCTCCTCGCTCAAGCAAGGCTGCGGCTTGATGGCGTAAAGGGCCTCGAGATCCACCTGCCCCTTGTTGCGGGACCGATCCTTGAGCGCGTAGTAGAGCGCCTCGTCGGGGCGTACGCCGTTTTCGACCACGACCTGGTCGACCACGCGCTCCTCCTGGGTGCCGGTGTACTCGTTCTCGAGCACCGCGACCAGCGAATCGCCCTCCCGGTAAACCTTGTGGAGCATCATGTCGGAGGTCATGATCACCTCCTTCTTATAGAGGCTGCGGTAATAGGTCGGGAAGGTCGTACCGCCTACCGCCGCACCGGGCTTGATATCATCGGTGACGATCTCGACCTTGGCCCCTTTATCGGCCAGGTAATCCGCCGCCGACATGCCCGAAAACTCGCACAGCGCATCGTAAATCAGCACGTTCTTGCCCGGCTCGACCTTGCCGTTGAGGATATCCCAGGTGCTGACCACCAGGCTCTCCTCGGCGTTTTCCGAATAGCCCCACTCCTCGTGCTGCTCGAGGTAGGGCCGACCACCCGTGGCCAGCACCACGATGTCCGGACGCAAATCGAGGATAGTCGCCTCGTCGGCACGCGTGCCCAGACGCTGGTCGACCTTGAGGCGGTCCAATTCGAGCTGGAACCAGCGCGTGATGCCGGCAATCTGGTCGCGCTGGGGGGCCTTGGAGGCGATGGTGATCTGCCCGCCCAGCTGGTCTGACGCCTCGAACAGGGTCACCTCGTGGCCCCGCTCGGCGGCCACACGAGCCGCCTCCATGCCACCGGGACCACCGCCGACCACCACGACCTTGCGCTTCTTGCCTTCGGTCTGCTCGATGATGTGCGGCAGGCCCATGTACTCGCGGGAGGTCGCGGCGTTCTGGATGCACAGCACGTCCAGGCCCTGGTACTGGCGGTCGATGCAGTAGTTGGCGCCCACGCATTGCTTGATCTGGTCGACCTGACCCATCTTGATCTTGGCGATCAGGTGCGGATCGGCGATATGGGCTCGGGTCATGCCGACCAGGTCTACATAACCGCCCTCGAGGATACGCTCGGCCTGGTTGGGATCCTTGATGTTCTGGGCGTGGATGACCGGCGCCTTGACCACTTCCTTGACGCCCGCTGCCAGGTGCAGGAAGGGCTCCGGCGGATAGGCCATGTTGGGGATGACGTTGGCCAGGGTGTCGTGCGTATCGCAGCCCGACCCCACCACGCCGAAGAAGTCCACCTTGCCGGTGGCATCGTAGTAGGCGGCGATCTGCTTCATGTCCTCATGAGACAGGCCGTCCGGATGGAACTCGTCACCGCAGATACGCATGCCCACCACGAAGTCGTCGCCGACTTCGGCGCGCACGGCCTTGAGCACTTCCATACCGAAGCGCATGCGGTTCTCGAAGCTGCCACCCCACTGGTCGGTCCGCTTGTTGACCCGCGGGCTCCAGAACTGGTCGATCAGGTGCTGGTGCACGGCGGACAGCTCGACGCCATCGAGGCCGCCTTCCTTCGCCCGGCGCGCGGCCTGGGCGAAGTCGCCGATGATGCGCCAGATCTCCTCCTCCTCGATGGTCTTGCAGGTCGAGCGGTGAACAGGCTCGCGAATACCGGAGGGCGAGACCAGGGTCGGCCAGTCGAAGCCGTCCCAGCGGGAGCGGCGCCCCATATGGGTAATCTGGATCATGATCTTACCGCCGTGTTTGTGCACCGCGTCGGCGAGATTCTGAAAGTGTGGGATGATCCGGTCGGTGGACAGGTTCACCGAACTCCACCAGCCCTGGGGGCTGTCGATGGAGACCACAGAGGAGCCGCCGCAGATGCACAGCCCGCAGCCGCCCTTGGCCTTTTCCTCGTAGTACTTGACGTAGCGGTCGGTGGTCATGCCGCCATCGGTGGCATGCACCTCGGCGTGGGCGGTGCTGACCACGCGGTTACAGATGGTCAGGTTGCCGATCTGGATCGGCTGGAAGATCGCGTCGAATGCCATGGAAAAACCTCCTCAGCCCTGCGGATTGTCGTCGAGAGTGTCGAGCGGACGGGTCACGAAGATCCCGACGTCGCAGCCTTCCTCGGCGCCGCTCTGCGTTTGTTCGGCGACGGTGCGCAAGTCGCTTCCACGCGCGGCAAGAATCTGATCCATGGCACCGGCGAACCAGCCGGTGAACATGTATTCGATCTTCCGGCCGACCTTGCCCATCTGGTAGACGAAGGCGCTGTGCTCAAGGCGCACGCGGCAGGTGCCGGCGTCGAGGTCGATGGCATCAACGATGAAGAGTCCCCAGCCGCGCTGGGAGAGGCGCTTCATGTAGTGTTCGAAGACGTCCACACCCTTGAGACCGTGGCACTCGGCCTCTTTCTCGCACCAGTGCCAGGCGCTCTTGTAGCCGGCCGCGTAGAGAATCTCGGCATACTTCTCCGCGCCCAGCGCCTCTTCCACGGCGATGTGGTTGTTGATGAAGAAGTGACGCGGCACATACAGCATGGGCAGGGCGTCGGTGGTCCAGACACCGGTGTCGGCATCCACTTCAATGGGCAGTTCGGGGGCCATCTTGGTCACGGTGGGCTCGCTTACGTTGTTGTTGGTCTCGAATCTATTGGATGGCGGCGCCGTTCAGGCGCCCCACACGTCCTTGAGGGTGCGTACCCAGTTCTCGCCCATGATCTTGCGCACCTGATGCTCACTCATGCCGCGCCGCAACAGCGCCTCGGTGAGGTTCGGAAACTCGCCGATGGTGCGGATCCCTTCGGGATTGATGATCTTGCCAAAGCGTGTCAGGCGACGGGCATAGCCCTTGTCGTGAGTCAGCCACTCGAAGAAGTCATGACCGTGGCCCTGTGTGAAGTCGGTGCCGATGCCGATGGCATCTTCGCCCACGATGTTCATCACGTACTCGATGGCCTCGACATAGTCGTCGACGGTGGCGTCGACGCCGGCACGCAGGAAGGGGGTAAACATGGTCACGCCGACGAAGCCGCCGTGCTCGGCGATGAAGCGCAGTTCGGCGTCGGACTTGTTGCGCGGATGCTCCTTGAGCCCCGACGGCAAGCAGTGCGAGTAGCAGACCGGCTTTTCGGAGGCCTCGATGACCTCGCGGGAGGTGGTTTCGCCAACGTGAGAGAGATCGCACATGATGCCGACCCGGTTCATCTCGGCGACCACCTCGCGACCGAAGCCGGACAGGCCGCCGTCACGCTCGTAGCAGCCGGTACCCACCAGGTTCTGGGTGTTGTAGCACATCTGCACAATGCCCACGCCGAGCTGCTTGAAGATCTCGATATAGCCAAGCTGGTCCTCGAAGGCATGGGCGTTCTGAAAACCGTAGATGACGCCGGTCTTGCCCTCTTGCTTGGCCCTGGCGATGTCGGCGGTGGTGCGCACCGGAAGCACCAGATCCGAGCACTCGGCCATCAGGGCATTGGACTTGACGATGTTATCGACGGTGGCCTGGAAGCCTTCCCAAACGGACACGGTGCAGTTGGCCGCGGTGAGGCCCCCCTTGCGCATGTCCTCGAACAGCTCACGGTTCCATTTGGCGATAACGAGACCATCGATGACGATGGCGTCCTGATGCAGCTCTTGGGGGGTCATGACGAGGCTCCGGAATAATGCGTGAACTTGCCGGCAGCATATCCCCCGGCACACCGGGTTCGGCGCCTGGAAGCGACCGAGAAAATTCCAAAAGCGTCATGGCCGTCGCGATCGCGACATGGCAGGAAATCGGCGTCGGCTTAGAGCCGATCGAGGTAGGCGGAACCGCCAAGATTGCGCATCTGACCACGAATCCAGGCGCTGCGGCGCTGGGTATGGGGGCCTGGGCGCGAGGCGCTCCACTCGCGGGGGTTGGGCAGGATCGCCGCCAGGCGGCTGGCCTGGTCGACGTTTAAGCGTGCGGCGCTAACGCCGAAGTAGTGCTGGGCGGCGGCCTCCAGACCGAAGACCCCCCGATCCCACTCGACGATATTGAGATAGACCTCAAGGATGCGCTGCTTGGGCCACAGCGTCTCGATGAGCAGGGTAAACCAAGCCTCCAGGCCCTTGCGGAGCCAGTTGCGGCCGGTCCACAGGAAGAGGTTCTTGGCGGTCTGCTGACTGATGGTGCTGGCGCCACGCAGCCCACCCCCGTTGAGGCTGGACTCGATGGCCTGGCGGATCTGATGGAAATCGAAACCGTGATGCTCGGGAAAACGCTGATCTTCGGCGGCTATCACCGCGACCTTGGCGTTATCTGAGAGCTCTGCCCAGGGACGCCATTGCTGGTCGATATCGATCGACTCTCCGCTGGCCCAGGACTCCAGCTTGCGCTCGACCATCACCATGGAGCCGAACACCGGCACCACCCGGAACATCAACACCAGCAGGACCGACAATCCAACCCAGCCCACCAACGCAAACCCCAGGACTCGCGCTGTGCGACGCACCCACCTCGGCATCAGACCTCACTCATGATTTTAGGCGCACGCTGGCATAAGTGGGCTCGCCCTGAGCCTGGGCCAAAGCGCCCATGGCCGCCGACAGCGGCTCAAGAGACCGCTCCTCGTAGGTAGCCGACTGCAGCAGGGCCGCCGGCTCCTTACCCAGGGTCACCGGCAACATCTCTACGCTATTCTTCTCCAGGCGCTCGTCCCGAGGCGGGATGCCGAAGTATTCCCGGTAGCATTTGGAGAAGTGCGGAGTGGAGACAAAGCCACAGGCCGACGCCACCTCGATGATCGACATCGGTGTCTGCTTGAGCAGCTGACGGGCCCGCGTCAGGCGCAGCTTGAGATAGTAGCGCGAGGGTGAGCAGTGAAGGTTCTTCTGGAAAAGACGCTCGAGCTGACGGCGTGACACATCCACGTAGTTGGCCAGCTCATCAAGGGTGATCGGCTCCTCGAGGTTGGCCTCCATCAGCGCCACGATCTCCAAGAGCTTCGGCTGGGTGGTGCCCAACACATGCTTGAGCGGCACCCGCTGCAGATCCTGCTCATTGCGGACCCGGTCATAGATGAACATCTCGGAAATACCCGCCGCCAGTTCGCGACCATGGTCGCGGCCGATCAGGGTCAGCATCATGTCCATGGGGGCAGTGCCGCCAGAGGAGGTAGCACGGTCGCGGTCGATAGAGAACAAGCGCGTGGAGAGCGCGACCTTGGGGAAGGCCTCTTGCATGGCCGCCAAGCACTCCCAGTGGGTGCTGGTCTCGTAGCCGTCGAGCAGACCGGCCTTGGCCAGCGCCCAGCTGCCCGTACACACCGCCGCCAGGCGCCGCGACAGCCGCGCCTGAGCTTGCAGCCAGCTCAGGTGCTCGCGCTTTACCGCCCGCTGAGGACCCACCCCACCGCATACGATAACCGTATCCAGCGTCAGCGCCGTATGAGTGGCAACGTCGGGCGTAACACATAGACCGTCACTGGCTTTCACCGACGCTCCGTCAAGGCTCATGGTGTACCATCGATAAAGCTCACGCCCGGCAAGCTGATTAGCCATACGCAACGGCTCGATGGCAGAGGCCAGCGAGATCAGGGTGAAATTGTCCAGCAACAAAAAGCCGATCGCCTGAGAGGTAGCGGCTGTGCGTGAGGCCTCGGGAGCGGTTGTCATTTCGATACTCCGGCGCTTGTGTCTTAGACCCTATTCGTCTTGTCGTTGCTCTTATGAACCAGGGCGTCGGGCATGCCGGCAGTCAGCAAAATGTCGTTTTCAGGCATGCTCACTATAAATGTACCCCGCATGTCGTTTTTTGGCATGGCAAATTTGCCTATCGCACTGCCATTCCCGGTGCATTGCGATAATCACGTCGCTCATGGCTATACGAATGCCGCCTGCCAACATCTCACTTGCGAACAAGCCACGCCGCCTCGGTGACAGCGTGGCCCGGAGGGGCACAATCAACGCTTACGGTGCAGCCGTTCGGCGTGGTAGCGCAGGTGATCCTCGATGAAGGTGGCGATGAAGAAGTAGCTGTGGTCGTAACCGGCATGCCGACGCAGAGTCAGCGGGTGATCACGTTTTTCACATGCCGCCTCCAACCGCTCGGGCATCAGCTGTTCCTCGAGGAAATTGTCGGCTTCGCCCTGATCGATGAACAGCGGCTGGCGCGAGGCGCCCTTGGCTACCAGCTCGCAGGCGTCGTACTGGGTCCAGGCACGGGTGTCCTCGCCCAGATAGTGGGTGAAGGCCTTCTGCCCCCAAGGGCTCTCGATCGGATTGACCACCGGCGCGAACGCCGACACCGCGGCATACTGCCCGGGCCGACGCAGCGCCAACACCAGGGCCCCGTGGCCGCCCATGGAGTGCCCACTGATCGACTCGCGGCCGTTGACCGGGAAGTGCTGACGCACCACCGACGGCAGTTCCTCGGCCACGTAGTCGTACATGCGATAGTGCTTGGCCCAGGGCTCCTGGGTAGCGTTCACATAGAAGCCGGCGCCGCTGCCGAAGTCATAGCTATCGTGCTCACCGGGCAGATCCAGCCCCCTCGGGCTGGTATCCGGGCAGACGATGGCGATCCCCAACTCGGCGGCGAGACGCTGAGCGCCTGCCTTCTGCATGAAGTTCTCGTCGTTGCAGGTCAGCCCCGACAGCCACCACATCAGCGGCACCCGCTCGCTTTCGGCCTGAGGCGGCAGGTAGATGGAAAACACCATCTCGCAGTCCAGCGCCCGCGCGTGATGCTTGTAGCGCTTGAGCCAGCCGCCGAAGCTCTTGGTAGCCGATACCAGTTCCAGGGATTCAGACATGCTCATGAGTGCGTCTCCTTCGCTCAGTAATGCAGTACGCTGCGAATGCTCTTGCCGGCATGCAGCAGTTCGAAGGCCTCATTGATCTTCTCGAACGGCATGTCCTGGGTGATGAACTCGTCGATCTTCAGCTCACCCTTCATGTAGCGGTCGACATAGCCCGGCAGCTCGGTGCGGCCCTTGACGCCGCCGAACGCGGAGCCTTTCCAGACTCGACCGGTGACCAGCTGGAACGGCCGGGTGGAGATCTCTTCGCCGGCACCGGCGACGCCGATGATGATCGACTCGCCCCACCCCTTGTGGCAGCACTCCAGTGCCGAGCGCATGACGTTGACGTTGCCGATGCACTCGAAGGAGTAGTCGACGCCGCCGTCGGTCAGCTCGACGATGACCTGCTGGATGGAATCGCTGTAGTCCTTCGGGTTGATGAACTCGGTGGCGCCGAACTGGCGGGCCAGCTCGAACTTGTCCGGGTTGATGTCGATGGCGATGATGCGGCTGGCCTTGGCCATCTGCGCGCCCTGGATGACCGCAAGGCCGATGGCACCGAGGCCGAACACGGCGATGGTGGAACCCGGCTCGACCTTGGCGGTGTTCATGACCGCGCCGATACCGGTAGTCACGCCGCAGCCGAGCAGGCAGATCTTGTCCAGCGGGGCTTCCTTGGACACCTTGGCCAACGAGACCTCGGGCACCACGGTGTACTCGGAGAAGGTCGAGCAGCCCATGTAATGATGCAGGGACTTGCCGTCCACGGAGAAGCGCGAGGTGCCATCCGGCATCAGGCCCTTGCCCTGGGTGGCACGCACCGCACTGCACAGGTTGGTCTTGCCGGAGAGGCAGAACTTGCACTTGCCGCACTCGGCCGTATAGAGCGGAATGACGTGATCGCCCGGCACCAGGCCAGTCACGCCCTCACCGACTTCCTCGACGATGCCCGCGCCTTCATGGCCGAGCACCGACGGGAACAGACCTTCCGGGTCAGCGCCGGACAGCGTGTAGGCATCGGTGTGGCAGACACTGGTGGCGACCATGCGTACCAGCACCTCGCCGGCCTTTGGACCCTCGACGTCGATTTCGGTGAGTTCCAGCGGCTTGCCGGCTTCCAGTGCGATAGCGGCACGAGATTTCATGGCGACTCCTGACAGTAGGATGTAGGAACATTCATCGGCCGGGCAGGAAAGAGCTGCCCAACAAAACTGAAACCAGTCTAGGCGAGAGCGGCTGTCACGATAAACTGGCTGAACCACACAAGATTATTGTCACTCAGCAAAGATCAGGGAGCGCCGTTTACCAAATGCAACGCTGGGATCGTATCGAAGCTTTCGTCGAGGTGGTTCGCCTGGGCAGTTTTTCCGCCGCCGCACGGGCGCTCAAGGTCTCGACCTCGCACGTCAGCCGGCTGGTCGGCCAGCTCGAGAATCAGCTTGGCACCACCCTGCTCTACCGTACCACGCGGCAACTGCACCTGACCGACGCGGGCACCCTCTACTTCGAGCATTGCCGCCATCTGTTCGACGGCTTCCAGGAAGCCGAGGCGGCGGTCCACGACTTTCACTCCCGCCCCAAGGGCGTGCTCAAGCTGACCTCATCGACCACCTTCGGCGAGCGCTTCATCGCCCCGCTGGTCAACGATTTCCAGCGCCAGCATCCCCAACTCGAGGTGAACATGCACTTCACCAATCGCCGGGTCGAGCTGATCGATGAGGGCTATGACGTGGCGATTCGCATGGGCGTGCTCAAGGACTCGACGCTGATCGCCAGGCGCCTGTGCGAGCGCCGCGAGTACGTGGTCGGCTCGCGGGGTTACTTTGCCCAAGTCTCGAGACCCCATTCGCTGGCTGAGCTCGCCAATCACTCCTGCCTGCTCGGCTCCCGGGACCAATGGCTATTCGAAGTCGACGGCATGCGCCGCGAAGTCCGCGTCGGCGGCCGCTGGCAGGCCAATTCGGGACCTGCCCTGCTCGATGCCAGCCTCAAGGGCCTGGGACTCGCCCAACTGCCGGACTACTACGTCGAGGAGCACCTCGCCAGCGGCGAGCTGGTGTCGGTGCTCGACCACTTTCGCCATAGCGACACTGCGGTGTGGGCGGTCTATCCACGTCATCGTCATCTCTCGCCCAAGGTGCGCCAGTTTGTCGACTATATGGTCGCGCATATCCATGAAGTACTGCCGGTTAGACGCTGAGCAGACCTGAGCGAGAAAAAACCACGGGAAAAGACAAAAAAAGGGCACCCTACCGGGCGCCCAAAGGGTTGATCGGCGACGGGCAAGGCCCGCCGGCATCAGCATTCGATGGCGTTGACGGCGAGGCCGCCGCGGGAAGTTTCTTTGTACTTGTCCTGCATGTCGCGGCCGGTATCCCGCATGGTGCGGATCGCCTTGTCCAGCGAGATGAAGTGCTCGCCGTCGCCGCGCAGGGCCATCTGGGCGGCATTGATGGCCTTCACCGAGGCGATGGCATTGCGCTCGATGCAGGGCACCTGCACCAGCCCGCCTACCGGATCGCAGGTCAGGCCCAGGTTGTGCTCAAGCCCGATCTCGGCGGCGTTTTCCACCTGGCCGATGCTGCCGCCCATGACCTCGGCAAGCCCCGCGGCGGCCATCGCACAGGCCGAGCCGACCTCGCCCTGACAGCCCACCTCAGCGCCGGAAATCGAGGCGTTCTTCTTGCACAGGATGCCCACGGCGCCGGCGGCCAGCAGGAAGTCGACCACATCTCGTTCGCAGGCGCCGGGCTGGAACTTCATGTAGTAGTGGAGAACGGCCGGAATGATGCCCGCCGCCCCGTTGGTGGGCGCAGTGACCATGCGCCCGCCGGCGGCGTTTTCCTCGTTGACCGCCAGGGCAAAGACGTTGACCCAGTCCATCGCCGAGAAGGTCGAGGTGATCAGGCTGTGACTGCCCTCCATGGCCACCAGGCGACGATGAAGCGAGGCCGCCCGCCGCTTGACGTTGAGCCCGCCGGGCAGCACGCCTTCGTTGGCGAAGCCGGTCTCCACGCAATCGCACATGGCTTGCCAGATCGTCCATAGACCGTCGCGGATATCCTGCTCACTGCGCCATGCCTTCTCGTTCTCCAGCATCAGCTCCGAGATACGCAGGTCGTGCATGCGGCATAGCGCCAGCAGCTCGCCGGCACT
>Ga0114983_1000411_pt1 | contig 18359 bp, 17 predicted proteins | sample Shrwel_input2_RT_FD_87182 | JGI IMG/M metagenome (GOLD analysis project Ga0114983, IMG submission 87182) | Subsurface microbial communities from deep shales in Ohio, USA - Utica-3 well 1 S input2 RT | ecosystem: Environmental > Aquatic > Deep subsurface > Shale gas/oil reservoir > Produced... | reverse complement strand
ATTGTCGTGTGCCCAAAGGTGGATCAGGCGGCCATTGCCGCCCTCAAGGAATTGCCCGCGTCTCATGTGGTCGTCTACAGCGGTCGCCCTGAAAGCGTTGTTGAGGTCCTGGAAGGCAGCAAATCAGTGACAGCTTATGCCCTGTCTGATGCCCTGCGGTTTGCGCAGGGCGGTAATCAGGCATCGGAGTCGCCCGCCCCTCATGAGGCCTCACCAATGGATCAGGAAGTCGCACCGGCCAAGGAGGAAGCGTAATGAGTAGCATGTCTTTGGATCTGGCTGTAGCACAAGGTAGCACACTGATTCCTGAGCGCTTCCAGGTGGACCTAATCACCAATCTTGGCGCCCGGTTGCAAAGCGAGCAGCGCCCGCCCTGTTTGCTGCGGGCGCCTACCGGTTCCGGCAAAACCTTCGTCGTATCTCGCACGCTCGCCAATATCAGCGCCACGGAAAACGTTATCTGGTTCTGGTTTGTGCCCTTTACCAATCTGGTCAGCCAGACCCTGGATGATCTGGTGACCAATGGCACTGATCTGACCCCTACCCTTTTCACGCAGGGCGTCAATCAGCAACCCGGGGCCGGGCAGGTACTCATTTCAACCGTTCAAGGCGTTTCCCGTAAAGCCTGGCGGCGTGAGCACTACGATGCCGGGGGTGGGGAGCAGGCCCGGACGCCGGCTGAATTTCTCGCACTGGCCAGAGCCAATGAACTGAAGGTCGGCGTTGTCGTGGATGAGGCGCACATTGCGCTGGATGAGGCGACCGAATTCGGCCATTTCGTTAACTGGCTATCGCCGGATTACCTGACCATGGCCACAGCCACGCCCAAGAACGACCGGATCAATGCCTTCCTGGCCAGTGCCGGCATGAGTGCCTTTGAATCATTCGGGGTGTCCCGGGACGATGTGGTGCAGGCTCGCTTGAACAAACAGTACATCGAGGCCGTGGTGTACCGGTTGCAGGAAACGACCAATACCGTCGCCGATCTCAAGCGCACGGTCCTGCGCCAAGCCTGGTTCCGTAATCTTGCTCTGCAGGATCAGTTGCAGGCGGCCGGTATTGACCTAACGCCTCTTTTACTGGTCCAGGTGGATAATGGCAAGGGCACTATTGAAGAGGCCGAGCGCGATCTGGTGGAACTTTGTGGGGTGCCCATCAAGGCGATCGGGAAGCATTCATCGGATGAGCCCAACCCGCAGATGATGGAGGCCATTGCGGTAGACCCAACCAAGCGGGTGCTGATCTTCAAGCAGTCGGCCGGAACCGGGTTCAATGCGCCTCGGGCGTTTGTTCTGGCATCCCTGAAATCAGTCAGCGACCGCGACTTTGCCATGCAGTTTATCGGGCGCGTGATGCGGGTGGCCCGCCCTATCCGCAATGCGTACCAGACTGCCGCTGACATTCCGGCCGACCTGAACACCGCCTATGTGTATCTGGCCAATGCCGAGGCCCAACAGGGGTACCAACAAGCTGTCCAGGTCACCAATCAGGTCAAAACCAACCTGGAGGGCGAGGTGGAGCGACTGCGCGAAACCAAGACCCGAAACGGCGGCACGAAGCTCACCAATCGCCCGGACCCACAGGGCGAGTTGAACCCGCGTTCACCGTTGCCGACACCCGTTCCACCAAAGCCGCACCCCGGGCAGTCCTCTGGGTCCGCCAGCGGTCAACCCTCCCCTTCCAATACAGGTGATCAACTGGACGGTGGTACGGGTCATTCTGGCACCTCTTCCGGTGGGCCCCAAAATGGGTTCTGGGAGGAACTGGACACCGATGTACCAGAAGCCACTCCTGCACCTGCGCGTCCAAATCCACGCACAGCGGGCTCATGCGACGAATGGCGACAAACGTTGGCTGACCGGGGCGTTGCCGTTTATCCATTGCGAACCAATGTCGCCAATCTGCCCGAGGCATTGCAGCGGGAGTCCCGCCCCGAGGTATTGGACATGCAGGCCATCTCCGAGCGTGTGGCCACCCAGATCACCATTACGGCCCGCCAGGAGCGCGAAGCCGTGCTGGCGGCCAGGAATAAGCTGCGGGGTACCGAGCTTCATACTGAGCTCACCACCAATACCCAGCACGCCAACGACGATGCGCTGATTGTTGTGGATCGGAACCGGGTTGCCCGGGAAGCGGTACATGCCATGGAGCGCTTGCCCCAGGTCGAACCCGACGATCACGCGATCATTGTGAATACGCTGGCCCAGCGGTTGATGCCGGCCGCCAAGGATCAGCTACTGGATGCCGGGGAATCGCACGACCCGGCCACGGTGAAGCGCCTTTGTCGCACCGCCGCATACTGGCTGGTGCGCCGCCTGATCGATGATCTGGCTGAGCGCCTGCATGCCGAAATTGCACAAGAGGCGGTCATTGCTCCCGGCGACCCAATCCCGCGGGCCATGCTGTTCCCCTCGGAGTTGCCCTTACCCTTCTCGGCCAACAACGTCTACGGCATCCTGCCGCCCTCGGTCTCCGACCTCAATGCCGTTGATCAGACATTGATGATGGACGACCGGGCGCTGATGCAGGTGACGGAGTGGGAAATTAACGGTGAGCGTTTCACTACCGCGCCCTTTGATCACACCTTCCGGCTCAATGACAACGAGCAGGCGTTTGCCGATGCCCTGGATCGGGCCGATTACGTGGAATGGTGGTTCCGCAACCCGGAGAAAAAATCGTATGCCGTTCGGATTGTCCGGGGCGAGCATCGCAACTATTTCTTCCCGGATTTCGTGGTGTGCCTTTCCCACGTTGAAGGCCAGCAACCGAAGCAACGGCTGGCGGAAACCAAGCATGATTTGAAGGATGCCCGGCGCAAAGCGCTGCACATACCGGAGCATTATGGCAAGGTCCTGTTCCTGACCCGAGACAACGGCAAGCTCTATGTCGTTACGGATAACGGTGGTATCGGCGCCCAGGTAGACCTCGCGGATTTGGAAACCTTGCGAGCCGAATTCCGCAAAACTGCCCCATAGCTTTGCCTGGTCGTACATATCTCAAACATTCCTGCGGAGTCTCAACTTTGGGGCTCCACTGATTTCCAAAAGGAGATTTCGTGATGTCAAAGATTTTGCAGTCCGAGAAACTGGAGCGCTTGCGTTTGACCCTTACAGATTGGATCCAGGCTGCAAATGCCAGGCAATGGGGGCCGCCTATTGTGGAGCCAGTACAGGGCGACGGCGACTTTCATGCATTGCATAAGGTTGGTTGTAAATCTTCAGGTGGCCGTGATCAGCTTACTATTCTGTATGGCCAAGACCCTGATGATTTGTTTGGCATCGACTTCCTTGCTGAAGATGCGCGTTCTATCCGGTTCATGCCTGACTGTATTACATTCAAAATGGATGGTGAGCCCGGTTGTATTTACAGGACGCCGGGGCATGTTCCCTTACACTATTATTGAGGCGCTTGCATGTGACACTACCAATTCCGTCCAATCGCAAACTTTCCCGAGCCGTGAATAAGCACGAGCCGGCGCTACTGGCGTTACAATCCCTACACTTCAGGACTCCTTCTGCTACGCACGGGCTAGTGCCCGTGGGGCGCGGCTGAGCCGCTTATGCGGGGCTTTGCCCCTTTGGCTGGTAGTTCGGACGGGCCTTCGGGCCCTGCCTCACTTTGTGTGCCGACACTTCAGGTGAAGGCGCAAACACAGCCTCCGTCGGGCACCTTGTCTGTTTGCTCGTTTTTTTGTGTTACTCTAACTACTGTTTGTTTATACAGCTTTGCATTTAGTGCAATTTAAGGAGTGAGGCCGTTTTATGAGTGTTCAGCAGCTCTTTTTCTCGGATCGTGATGGTATTGATAAAGCTTTGAGGAACCCTGACACCATGCTATTTGAATCCAAAGCCCAGGCAGATGCGCGTGATAAAACCCTCGAGCTGGCGGAAGGCCTGAGAGAGTTTTTGGTGGATCGGGTTAGCGGTTTGAGTGAAGAGCTGGCGGACGAATGCGCCATGGCGCTGGCGGAAGACAAGGCGTTGATTCAGAAGGCCCTGAAAAAACCGGATATACTTATGAAGGCAGTCTTTGGTGATGGTGAGCCTGATCCCGCGCAGGGGGCAGATTCATAACCTCAATTCGGGATAGGGGGCACAGGAGCAGCACAATCCCGGTGATGCCGGGATTGTCGATTAGGTGGGCTATGGATGACAGTATCGGTGTGCCGGGACGGTTTGTAGAAACGGTTGCTCTTCGATTTTTCGTTTGCGTTTGCTTCTAATCGCATTTTCTGGCGCTGCGGAAATATCCGGCTCTTTTCGCCACGCGGTTTTGTCGGCTTCCCGATAAAACAGTGGGACTCTGCGCTTGAAGATCACAAACGGTTCTGCTTGGTCGCCGGTTTTGGGGAAGCGTACCTGCATTCTCAGGTCTCTGCCTGGCGACCGTCTCAAGGCAAAATGTGTATCTCCCGGACACGCCATAATTCGGTTCATATCCTGGACTGCGAACGGCTGGTCTGCTTTTTTCTCCAATAAAGCCAATAGCTCTTCGCGAGTTACCTTGACGCTTGATGCGCTTTCCACCCAGCGCCAGCGCACACTCATAGGCACTGAGTTTACCGTTGGGATCGTCCGCGTGAGCTGGCGGACACTCAATCGAGGGTGCAGCAAATCCCTCAAAATTGATCCGACTTCCTGGGCTCGAACAATTTTGTTTTCAGCCGGAGAAATCATATTAATCAATCCAGCCATATCAGATCGTAGCGGGGATTGATTTTGAATCGTTTTTTTTAATGCCCCATGCACCTGGCTGAACGTCGTCTTCAATTCGTTAAGGGCTTCAATCTCTTTGAGAGTGTTATCACTGGACGACACAGCGCCTCGGAACACAGTTGTCTCGTGCGAGTCCTGGCCTTCGTGAAAAGTCCAGGTCATTACTGCCTCAATCGCCTTCTGGCGAGCCTCCAGGAATGGAGCGTGGGGGTTATCCATCATCCGCGCAGGCAGCTCCCTTTGACCGTCCTGCCAAATGGCGGCGGCAACGCTTCTGCCTTGTTCACGCAAAGCTTCATAAACTCGCACCAGCTCTTTGAGAATTTGGCCGCAGTATTCTTCTCGCTCTACCCTGGACGCCTTTTCGATGTCTTCAATCGCACCCAGATCCGGGCGAAGGTTGGACCATTCGGCAGGCAGTGGAACCGGATCGTGCGCTTCGATATCGATCAGTTGAAGCTGTTCAGACATTCCATTTCCTCCTGCGCCAGAATTCGTCAATGTCCAGCCCCCGGGCAAATACTTCTTCCTCTGTGCATCGCCGTAAGCGCCAATACAAATCCGGGGTTCGGTACTTTTCACGCTCCCAGATCATCGCAAGCCGTCGAGCAAATGGGCGATTTCCTTTTTCCAGGAGGTGGTATGCCACTACGTTGGAACCGCCCAACAGTGGCCCAAGATGCATCGGCTGGAACGCTGGATCTTCGCGCTTAATGGTCTCGAGGATTTCTTCAACGCTCATTTCTTTCGCGATGAAGTGTTTAATATCTTTGGGCTGGCGGTACAGATACCGCAGCAAAATCGAGGTTGGTGCATCCAGCCTTTGATTCCCTCTTTCGCGAATCCGATAATATGCTTTTACCTGCATCCCGATCAGCCAATAAAATTCCGAACTGGTCAGGCTGAAGCGATGGCGCTCTTTCAAATCGTCCAGTTCCGGCGAGTATCGCCCCAATATGGGGCGCTGCCTTGGTTCATATTTCCGCATTTCCTTATCGTTTACCGGATCAGGGTTGCGCCACGTTCCTTTTCTGATCGCTTCATCACTGTCTCGGTTTCGCGAGACTGCTTCATCCTTTAAGACCGATAGATACAGGTCAAACCACGCTTTACGGCGCTCATCCACGGTACTTTTTACTCGGGCTCGGTCTATCCTGTTCGGGACATACCGGTAGATTTCCGGCTCTCTCCGAAGCACCGTCCAATCCGGCTCAAGGGTGCGCTGCAACTCTTCCAGTAACGACCCTGGGGCATTGTCTTTCAGGTAATCGGTAACTGCATCCACCAGGATTTCGGCGAACTTGCTCAACACCAGTACATACAATCGCATGACGTTTGCCGATGGCGTGCTTGCGGTATGTGCTTCTTCCGCCAATAGCTTGTAACTCGACACATACGACCGCCCGAACAGTGGCGCAAACCCAATTCTGTTTTCACCTGTTCGGGCGCTATCCGGGTTGGGCATAAACGAGCCAATAGCCTCCAGGACTTCCCTGCTCGTTGGCTGGGGAGGAAGTGGCGTTAACTCTGGATACTTTGATAGCAGACGGACAAGTATGGCGTGCGTCGGCGACATCGTGCGCAGCTTTTTCTTCGGTGATCCGCCCACGATTTGATTGGAGGCCTCTGGGTTCTCACGCCCACCGGGTAATGCCCGCTTGATTTCGTTGATTCGGACAGGGGGCACATTGAACAAATAAGCGAAATCCAAATCATTCAGATGTTGAAACCTCAACGACAGCCGCTCGTGCAGGGCAATTACTTCACGACCGCTAATCGGGTGTGTTGCTGAAATCATCGCTCACTCTCCTGATTGATGCGATCTATCTTATCATAGTATCCCTACGTTTTCAGCTTGCCTCCCCCTCCTGCTCAACGATATATCAATGAGTTAGGCGCTTTCGTTATCTTGTCACCCCTAACCGGGAAAAGGCTGGAGACTGCTTTGTGGTTGTTGCTTTCTCAATCCTTGGTTATCCTTGTTGTATTATTCCAACAAGATTTACGACCATGACAAAACCGTACTCAACCATTGGCCTGAAAACTTACTTTGAGTTTCCCGGTCGCATCCCTCCTGAGAGGGTTACACTAAGCCAGGCGGATTTCTTTCTTGAGGGAACTGGCGTTCGTTTGCCTGACGTTGGCCACACGTTTCTTTATGGCTACAAAACGTCTCGTTTTTTACTGGGCAGCGCCATTTCTCGGGCTATGGATCACAATCATGAATTCTGCCTTGTGAATGCCGAGGCACGTATTGGTGAGTGGGATCCCAACAAAATTCGGCTAGAAACACTGCCAATCACACGGTTTGTTAACTTGCCAGGTCGGGCGAACAAAGGCTTGCTGGATGACCTTCGTGAGAAGTGGGTTGGCATACTCCAGCGGCATGGATTGTCACCGGATGATGATGGTTTTCCTCGGAAGCCAAGTCTCAATATGCATTTGCTTGGCGAGCTGATCAAGATCCCCCCTTATGACCAGCTCACCGCTCTAGCCTACCATGTGCCAACTACCGTTGGCGTTGCCAATCTAGTGACGGTCTTTGACAAACATAACCTTACACTGGTTGACGCCAACACCATTCATCCTGTCGATGTTGACTTAGTTTTCAGTTGAATTCAGGGAACTTTATTTCCCTTCGGATTCTTTCTTGTTGTATTTCGTGTCAGGCTCTAGCTCTATACCTCGTTTTTCGTAGAGTTTTTTCGCAAACTGTCTTACTTCCTCTGCGTCGCCTGGGTGCATGACTACACGGAGATACCGAAGACCTTTTTCTTCAAGACGCGCCATGCGTCTTTTTCTCCGATCGTTGTAGGTGTTGTCAGTCATTGAAAAGCTTCCAGGATTCCATGATCTTCTTAAAATTGGTTTCCCTTGGGTCAAAACTTATTGCGCCTTTGTGGGCGTCAATAAAGACCAGTCTTCGCGCTAAACTATCAATTTTTGCAGCCTCAAGACGGTCTTCTACTCTCATGCTCATCCAGTCGGCTTTCGCATGATTTGGAAGCTCTTTGTAAGCCAGGATTTCGCTTTCATAGACAGCAAGCTTTTCCTCACTGATATTCTCAAAAAGGAAGTCCGTCACCGTTTCTGGCGGATATGTTAGTGCTTTTTGCCGGTCTTCCGGGTTAAGCGCTAACCAGAGTTGGCCTTGACCATACCCAAATGGTTCGTTGTTTGGATAGTCGTACTGCTTTTCGCCAGTTTTCCGCTCAACGATAGTCGCTTGCGCATCCATGAAGTTAAAATACCGGCCGAAATAATTGTCCTCATGGGGCACGTATAGCGCCTCATACGACCGTTCAATCATTTCACACGTTTCTGGCGGTGTTGATTCTTTACAATCCGGGGCCGCATACGCGGCGCCGGATTGAAGAATGGCCGTCAGGCAAGCGGCTACATATATCCCTGCTTTCAGGGGTGCTTCTCTGATCACAGCATCACCCCGGCATAGCCATCGGTTTCGTATTGGTCGAACGTGCCGACAGTTTGCACTTCAGGCTCCGGCAACCCCACTTCAGCAAACGGAAGCTCTCTCAAGTTTGGGCCAAACTCCGTTGTCAGGAATGCGTACAGGTCCTTTTCCGCGCTTTCCATGAATTCCTCGGATCGGGCGAAGCTGACAGCAATACCTGCTGCTGACCCCCCGTTATTATATTCGTCCATCCAGTAGTCATATCCTTCCTGGTCGGGGTCTCGATCCAAAACGGCTTCATACAGTGCGTCCAGGGTGTCTTCAAAGGTCACCGCGCCGTCGGCGCCATCCTGCACGATACTCTGAAATTCGGCACTGTCCAAGAAGCTCTGGGAGATTAGCTCAATGTTTTCATCTTTTTCATGGTAATCATTCAGCCAGTAGACATAACCTTCTTTGTCCGGGATCCGGTCCAAGATGCCATAATAGAGCATGAAGGTATCTTGCAATACCTGAGAGGACTCGGAAAAGTCCACGCTTTGTGTTTGCTCTTTAAACACTTTGTCGAATTCTTCCTTGTAATCAACACCTGTTCTGGCCAGATGCTGCTCAAACTCTTGCAACTTGGCGTCAAGATTCATCGACGCCTTGGCATCGGCACGCTCTACAAACTTTTCGTAATAGGCGATGTCGGTATTACCATTATCGCTGTTTTCGTTGATGTAGTCTTCTTGTTGAGCGTCACCAACATAAATCAGGTCCCACTGATCCTCTAGGGACATACTTGTGTATTTATGTTTTTGGTCTTCACTAAGGTTCAAAAACGTTGCGGAATGCGCATACGCCCATTGGACCTTCGGGTTTTCAGTGTATTCTTGTTTTTCGAGGATATCTTTGACGCTCTCCGATCCTTCACGGATATAGTCATCATAGATCCGGTCTTGGTCGGCTGAATCAGCAATTTGGGCGATCTGAGTTGCAATCAGCATTTGCTCCCAATAGGGCTGAATTTCAGCATTTACAGCGCCTATAGTCAGAGCATCGCCAAAAGCCAAAACATGGCCGGTTGTATTGTTTAGGTTTGCGTACTTTGCTACAACACTTTCAGCCTGACCCATATTTTTAACAGGGGCATTTTCATCCGTTTCAAGATCCCAGGCGTCTCCAAGTGTGTCTAGCTGCTGATCGACATAGGGAATCCACGTTTTCTGGAAGAACGAGTCAGTTGCTCCATTCTCGTACCAATTGGCTACATTAGTGCCCCCATAATCGTTCATTTCCCCAATCAGGGATTTTCTATCTCTGCCATAATGGTTCTCAGTGACGTTAATCTGCGCTCCATTGTCTTCTTTAATCTTGAAGCTTGTACGCACATTAGTTTGATCGCGATAAATCAGCATGGGGCTGTCCCTCTTTATGAAGCATGTGTGGCACACTATATACCGTGTGCCACACGCTGTCAAATGCTATTCCCTCTATGAGAGGTTTTTTCTTGTCAACACAGTGGGGGGCGATTACTCAAATAACTGCAGTCCCTATTTTGATTTCCACCCGTACCCGATGAAGCGCCAACGCTGTTATACATATGGCTTCTTACATCGTCTACACTGGTACCTGAATCAATTTTAGCCTGCCAATAAGCTGCACCATCCGGGTCCGGTGAACGACCCAATAGGCTAGAATAAAGCCCACACACCGTTGCCGAAGCTGAACAGCCACCAGAGCCACCGCTTGACCGGGGTGGACTGGGAGGACTACAGCTCCCAAATGACCTCGAACACGATTTCGAAGCTTCTGGACGACTACCAATTGTTGACGCGACGGTATCGCAAAAGCTCAGATTTACGAAATCAAATCCACCGTCGAGGCCATTTGCGCGGCATTTAACTGTGCGTGTGCGATTGCCTCGGCTCGTACCGCAACTCTTGGTTCGTGCGTCACAAGAGCTCCAGGAGCTTGTTATCCACTCTAACGTGGCCGACCCAACGTTGCCTTCACCCGTAGAGTCAATAACGCCGCTAATCCATGGCTTCCGCGCGGGCCCATTCCCAGGGTTATTCCCTGCATTACTACGGCCGGAACTGCCAAGGTCCGCCCGAGTTTGCTCTAATGCGGCCTGAGCCGCATGACTTGCATTGGCGCTCGCAAGTCCGGGGCTTAAAAACCCCGTAAAAGCGAGCAAGATGACACATGCTTGCCTTACTTTTTTCATAACCACTCCTTATTTTAAGAAAAGTTACGTACACTTTATTGCAGCACGCAACTCACCGTCGCTCCCCGCAAGCTTCCTCCAAGTCCCACTGATATAGGCTTCTGCCCATACCTGCCATTGGCTGCCTAAATCATCAGCCCTGGCACGAAATCGTTTAACATCACCGGCCACTGATCCGCCGCCATAAATTTGAATATACATACCCTCACCAACTGGTACGGAAGAAGCCGCAGCGAATATTTGCGGCGTGGATGATGCTGGGCATGACGGCTTAGTAACCGTGTCGCCAGACTCCAAAACTCGATAATCAAAGACTGCTCGACTTAATAGTGCGTCAAAGCTGCCGTTTACCTTTGTTCCCTCGACCACCCCATCTTCAATCGAAAGAAACCCGTCATCAATTGAAGCAGTGTTCGTGGGGCCCTCAACCGTTAACTGGCCCTTTACCGTCGTGTCAGCTTCAATCGTAGTTTCGTCGAAAATAAAAACCCCATCGGTCGCAGAGATGTGCATCTCATCGTTATCTGGCTTTATCTCCATACCATTGCCCCACTCAATGGATGCAGTTGCGTCCATCATATTCGTTCCATCGACGCGCAGGTACGGATCGGCAGAAAACGCGGCTGTTCTGTCCACGGTAGCAGTGAGGGTGCCGGTGCTTGGATCGAAGTTATAACTAATCATTAAATCCAGCGTTGAATCGCCAAGCTGGGTATAGGTAAACTTCTCTGCCTTTGCCGCAATCTTTCCTCCAACCTCGGGTCGAACTTCACCATCAATTTGAAACGGTGCCCCTCCAAGCTGGATTTCCATTGTTGTGCCTGGATAAGCCGTATTCCATGTTATCGAGTAATTGTGCCCCCATACGCTAGTATCACTGAAATCGCACGGCAAAAAGCTTCGTGATACCGGATCGCCATTTTCTTTGTTTGGTAATGCGGGTATCGTTGCAATACTGCAGTTATTCGGATCTTTTAACCAATCTAGTGAGCCGGGCGTTGGTGCCGTACCCGCTGCATAATTGGGCGCTGTGACAAAGTTGCTCCCCATTTCATACATTCGCGAAGCTGCAATTTGCGTTACCGTCGAAAAATGGCGGGCGGCCTTTTCTGCCCAATCATCGGTCATTTGCTGCTTTTGCATTGTTAGCCAGCTTGTCATGGCAAATCCGATGACGAAAATAATAAACGCCGCCTGAGCCATTTTGCGCCCTCCTGCTCTTTGCCTTTTACGTTTACATTACAGCCGCGATATCGTTCGAATCGGAGCTACACGCCGAGTCAATTTCGGACGGCTCCAACCGATCGTTTGTCGCACGAGCCTTAATTACGTTGTTGCTGCTATTCAGCACCGTCGCAAAGCTGTCAGCAAGCAGCGCAATCATTGTCCGGCACTGGGCTTCGGGTAGGCCGTTGATATCCCATTTCTGGTTCGTATTTCCGGCAGCACCCATATTGTTAGACGACGAGATATCAATGGTCACGCCCCAGTCGAGTAGAACTTGACCGGTGTCAATCGACTGCGACAGTGTTTGTGTCAATGCCGATTCAGCGCTAGATACATCAATACCTTGATAACGGACTGCGGGTGGTTGTGTTGCATGTCGATTCTTCAAGTTCATCGCACTTTGCGCAATCTCCTGAGCGTATGATTGTGCCTGGGCATCATCCACTTTCCCGCCCACAATGGAATACATGCCGGCCGCCAAAATTGCCATGATCACCAGCGTTACGCCCAGCTCGATCATAGTAAAGCCGTTCTGTTTCGCACCTGTAATATGCGTATTTTGGATTTTCATCTTAACTCTCCATTCGATGACGAATTATCGATTAATTGGCACCCAGTATAACAGAGAACTGTGACAGTGCGGCCCAGGCAACCGTCCCGCCGGCAGCAATCCACCCCCCTAACATGACAAATGTCGTTGAACGAGCAATATCCTTATCTACCTGTTCCATTGTTTTTTCCGCCGTTTGTTGTATTGCTTCACTAAAGTCCTTTGTTTCCGCGATTAAACGTATCGACATTTCCTGCTCAACACTCATAAGTTTTGTTGATGTGATGGCGACACCGACGTTTTGCTTATCGAAATATCTTAGCATGGTAGAAATGTGCATTTTCAGGAAATCCGGTGCACTCTCCCACATAATCAATAACGATTCTTTTGGGGTCGCGCCGGCCCTGAGTTGGCCGCCCAGCGCTGTTAGAAAACTTACCGCTGCGACCTTCTTATAGATACTGAACGGTGGAACCTTATCTATTACGTTACGAATACGTTGATATGTCTTAGACTCTCTTGCTGTCGCGGGAACTTTCACCATCAATGCGCCGACACCGATCACAAATGCAGCAGCCATAAGCACTAGGAAAAGGCCGTTCTCAAAAAGGTATTTACCCGTATCGTAAAACATCCTTGCGTGAGAATCCCAGCTATGTATTGGCACGAACTCGGAGAAGGTATCCAGCATTTTATAACCGCCTACAAAAAGAACCAGCGTAATACCGTACAAAATAACCGGGTAGGTTAGTTTCGATTTCACCGCCTTTTTGATTTGCATCATTTTCTGGACTAAGCCTGCCGCCACCTTAAAGGCCTCTGCTTCGCGATGCTTCTTAATCCCGCTATCAATAATCAGCTTTTCGTTCGTGGGCACTAGCCCATCCAATGCATCGGCTATAGAGCCATCGTTTGCCTCCAGTCTATTCGCGATGGACTCAAGCATCGCACGCTCCGAATTTCTGACGCCACGACGTTTATATTCCCTAATCATAAACATAATGACATCACTTGGACGCCTACCGCTTTCTATAAGAGACCCCAATCGCTGATAGAGCTGGTAGCGGTTTTCACCGGTAAACTTTATGGATTCAAAAGCATTGCCCATCAATCATCGTCCCCGTACTTTGTGTCAAACCGCCCCAGTTGCTTTTCTATCTCCTGGGGGGCTACCAGGCCGCTTGCTGCATGTAACGCGGCGTGGTCATGCGCAAATACCACGCCATTTTGCCCATCTTCATTGGCTCTTAGTTTCATATAACGAATGAGCTCCGCTTCATTCCGTTCCAGGATGGCCTTTCGCATTTGCGTGCTTGGTGATTCCAAGATCTCTGCGGCTACTATGCGTCCGGGCGGTAATCCTTGACACTTCGGGCAGCCATTTGGGTTTTTATCGTATATTGCCTTACCTTCAAGGAACGGATATCGATGCAACATGCGCTGATAACTTGGATCTGATGAGCTTACTGGCGATTTGCAGTGTTCGCACAATGTTGGGATCAATCTTTGCCAAATCAAACCCGACAAGTTGCCTTTCCCGGACAAAAACTCCCTGGATACATCAAAGCTATCGAGTCGATCCATCATTGAGATAATGTTATTTGCGTGCAAAGATGCGATAACCAAATGCCCTGACAAAACCGCTTGAACCAGGGCCGGTCCAGAGTCCTTTTCCCTGACCTCACCGATTGCGATGATATCAGCGTCACGACGCAAAGCGCTTCGAATCGCATCGCTGAAGCTGAATGCATGATCTTTATCTAGCGCGATTGGCGTGCGAATAGCTCTTGGTATTGAAAGCTCCGGCACATCTTCTACACAGATCAGCAACCGTTCAAAAGCCGTAACCGCTTGACTTCCGGTAAGCGCTTCGTTCAAAAGCGTTGTTTTGCCGGCATTCGTCTTGCCGGCTATAAATACCGCACCATCTGGGTTGCTAAACATGCGCATTAGCCCATCGCATTGATTCGGCGTATAACCAAGCTTTAACAGGTTGCTCTTATATTCCGCTTCCGAGTAGTTTAACCATTTTCGATCAAGGTTCCCGTATGGTTTCGGCTGTGTAATGTTATTACGACGAAACACAATATGGGCGTGTTCGCCGTCCTCATTTGGGAATGAGTGGAAGCGCCAACGAGTCAACTCCCCGTCAATTTCAATATCATCAATGGCGTTGCATGATTTTGTGGGCTGCCAATTACCATCCCCCCCGGTAGGCCGCAAATTATAAATATAGTTACATAACTCGACATACCTTGAGGCTGGGAGGGGGTTTTTATCCACCAGCAATCGTCCATTAACACGGTACACCCTGTTTCCGAAACCATTAATTAGTACGATATGGATATCTGAAGCGCCAAGCTTTATGGCCCGCCGCAAGAACTCTTTGTAAAAAATCAGTGTTTCATGGTTTTCTTCATCGAAATCATTTGACACTTCAGCTTGAACACGTAGCAACGTCTCAAGTTTTAATGCCGATATGACTTCTATGCGAGCACGGATGTCATTATGCCTTAATGCCCGGACTACTTTTTTCGCTTCGAGAACCTTCGGCTTGTTTTGCCTATCCGGCTCAGCAATAAAAATGACAACGCCCTCTGATATCTCAAAGGCATTTAGGTCACCCAGTTTTTTTGCTTCACGGTGCTCAGACCTTGTCAGTTCCAGGTAACGCTTGTTGTCAATTCGTCGGATGATCGCCTTACTGATTTCTTCAACCGGTTGCGCTGCTAAGCCAGATCTCACCGCCGAATGTTTTGGCGCTGCATGCGGGGGCGCAACCGCCCCCGCTTTTTGGGTTCTTGTTACGAGCGCGTTGTCAGTCATAATCGACACCCTATCAATAGGAGGTAACAATCACAGTACGAGGCTGGTATCACCCGTCTGAACGGTTACAGAACCGCTTTCATTTATGCGGATTTTCCAATCTTTGAGTTTTCCACCATTGAATACACGACGAACGCCGTCTGTGCTTTCAAAGTCAACGAAGCGCCTGCCGGTTTCTGTGCTTCCAATGAATATTGGCGTCCAGTCAAAAACAGGCGTGGGATCTACCACCTCTGGCACCGTATTTGGTGCTTGTTCAGCCTCCTTGGCTGTATTAGTTTTGTTTTCCTGATTCGTACTAGCGGTGCTACCCTTCGCATTCACCGGTTGTCCGTTTTTTTCCTCTTCTTTGCCAAGATTGTTAATTTCTTGACGCACTTTGCGATACGCCAGTTCTGCTTCCGCTTCTTTTTTGGCTGCGGACCAATACTCCGCATGGTTGGTTTTTACGAATACATCCCATGCACTTCCGCCTTCAAAATCTGGTTTATCAGCAGCCATGGCTGAGGATGCCATCATCAGTAGCGCACCCGTAATCGCAACTTTACTCTTAATGAATTGCATAGGACCCCCTAATTTGAAACTTTGAGCCAATGAAACTGACTTGATTATACCTTGCACCCGGCAGTTTGCTTATCCCATCCAGAATGGGTAGAACTTTACCAACATCAATATCCATAATTCGCCAGGTACCAACTTTCAATGTTTCGCCGATAACCTCCGCTCCTTGTAACGTCGTCGCGTTTGAATAAGTGACTTTGGCTCCAGTCGATTCTACTGCATTCGCGAAGTCACTCCATGCTAGGCGATATTCCTCTTGACTCAAGTCATGAGGACGAATGGGCTCAGATGCGGTATTCCGCTTTTTAACAATCTGTATTCGTTTCCCTCCTTGTATAAGTTGCGCGTTCTCATTTATCAGACTCTGCAGCTTCTGATATGCGGGGGTAACAATAACATCATCTGCTCTTTGATAAATGTACGTGCATTGCGCCAGGTCGCAATCAATACTATGTAGATTAAATCCTTTCGATGTGTACGGTACGCTCATAAATTTTTTCAAATCTGTTTTCACGTACCGTAATGGTTTCTCTGTCAAAAAGCGGCTTTTCTCTTCTTCGAACATTTTCTCCGCGTTTTTTCGGCGTTGTTCGCGCTTCTCTGCTTCGCTAACATCATCATTGACTGTCGATGGTCTTTTCTCCTGAAATACTTGCGAAAAGCCCCAATAACCGCCCCCCATTATCACAAATGCCATCAAACCAAGTACGGCATATTTCCCGAGGTTGAAGTTCGCGCCAGCTTTGGTTTTAACTAGCTCGCAGGTTTGCCAGTCTTTCTCGGTCCAAAGGTGGGTCGCCCCATCGATAAACTCAAAAAACGATTCGACATTGCTGAAAATATATATGTGGTCCTGGTCAACAAGTTGCTGGGCCTCTATCAACCGATCTTTTATCTCGTTTGATTCGGATGACGACTCTTTACTTAGCAATACGTCAGCGCCACTTGCAGCTTGGCCTTCAACTACCTCGCAGATATAAACGAGATTTTCTTCCTGGAGTCTAACTGTATATACGGCGCTGCCCGATAACCTTTCTAGCACCTTAAAGACGCTAATCGCCTGCTGGCCCTCGAATACATCGGCGTCAGACCAGAAATAACGCTCAGTAGTGTTGGAGTTTGCCAACTCGAACACTTTTTCTTTCCTTGCTTTCTTTGAAAGCGTACCTTGGCTGATTACGGCTTTACCGAAACAGAACGCTCTGCCGTTGTGTTCAATTGCGGTAATAGAGTGCATGAGTTTACTCCATTACGGTCGCTGAAATGACAATGATGGCCTTACGTTGCTCTTCATCCGCAGACGATTCGCCACCAAGAAGTTTAAATTGCGGAACTCCTACACCTTGATCGAGTCCGGACGCCGAAGTTGTGAGGAATCCAGACAGTGCAACCATACCTCCATTATTCAGTCGTACCGTCTGCGACACATTGCGGCCGGTGGTCTCAGGGGTCGTGATACGGCTGTCACCGCTCTCTTCGCTGCTAAGGTTTACCAAGCTATTGTGATTCAACAGCAAATCCAGAATAATGTCTCCGTCACTGATCAATGGGTGAATCATCATGGAAAGACCTGTCACGATTTCGCCCGGCTCCAATGATGTCCGTAGGTAATCATCCACGCCTCCCCCGGACGACTGAGTAATAGACTTCAAGTATGCTTGCGTTCTGGTCTCATTCGACACGATAGGTCGCCCAGACAATGTAAGGAAGTCATTTTCGTAAGCAACCGACAAGCCTTCTTGTTTTGACAAAGCATCCAGCTCAACATTACTACCATTAAAGTTATCCATGGGGTTTATGATTTGAATGCCTGCACTTACTCCGTCAATTGCCCCCACCATGCTTGTATTGGTAGTCAAGCCTGATGCTTGGTCACCATTGCTATAAACCAAATCCCAATTCATTGTAAATGAGTCCACCTGGGATTGCTCAACAGTGAACATCTTGACTTGGAGCAATATTTGCCGCCCCATCTTTTTAATCTCTTTGTCAATAACCTTTTTGATCTGCACCATCTGACTGGGTTTATCGCTAACAATGATAGAGCTACCATCGGTCGCAAATGCAATACCTTCCTCGGTTGTTAATTCCTTAGCCATCTCCAGCAACCGATTTATGGAATCATATTGGACCTCGGCCTGGGACTCTGCCGGTGCGTCTCCAACATTCATCGCTGCATACTTGTTACTATTTGGCAACGGGATATCGAAGGATTCTGTTTGGTATCTAAAAATATTAATGGCATCACCATTATCAGTCACTTCCCACCCAAATCCGTATTGCGAGACTACTTCATTTAAAGCTTGCTTTACGGTTGTCCCAGCCGGGATGTTGTAGTGCGTTTTTGGTAACTGTTTCTCATCATCCTTCGCCATTAGCGTTTTCCCGTTGGACGGTACCAATCCAAAGGTTGCAGCATTATTTGATGAGTCATTAATTGCGATCGCATTGTCATCTTCGGATTCCCGGGGGCTGAATATATCCGAAGCAACCTTCACCTGAATATTGGTCGTCTCACTTAATGATTTGGCGAAGTCCACCACCGTTTGGGGCTTCAATGCCTTCATGCCAGGCGCCTTGATAACCCTTTTCAGTATGTCTGGCTCTACCTCTACAAGCTGACCCGATCCAAGATAAATCTCATCTGCCGTGAAAATCCCATGCGCTGATTCGGGCAACAATGATTTCGAGTCCTGGTATTGCTTTGTGACTTCCTCATGATGCTCTGATGGTTGCGACACTGACGCACAACCCGAAATCAACAAAACCACCGAAAGAATTGGTGCGTATTTCACGATGCTCATTTACCGGCCCTCGATCACTGTTGCATTTTTATAAATGGTTACTGCAATT
>Ga0114983_1000410_pt1 | contig 18399 bp, 13 predicted proteins | sample Shrwel_input2_RT_FD_87182 | JGI IMG/M metagenome (GOLD analysis project Ga0114983, IMG submission 87182) | Subsurface microbial communities from deep shales in Ohio, USA - Utica-3 well 1 S input2 RT | ecosystem: Environmental > Aquatic > Deep subsurface > Shale gas/oil reservoir > Produced... | reverse complement strand
GTCCTGTGATCCCCTCTTTGCCGATTCTGGGCTTCACCACCCAGAAACGAGCGTCTGTAGTCAGCATTCTCTCGGCATCCGGAGACACTCTTGCCGTCGCGATAATCGCGCTGTAATCATCACTCAATTTAATGCTCTCAATCACACCAACATTGACATTACGTGACTTGAGAAAAGTTTTACCCACCTCAATGCCTTCGGCAGTCTTGAGGTGAAGCTTGATCTCACTGCCAAGCTGATCGAAGTAGTCATAAAGCATCCAGCAACCAATCACCAGTGCAACTATAGGTATCAGCCAAACGGCAGACACCTTGGCGCTTGGGGACTCTTCGGCCCGGACATATTCATCATTTAACATAGATTCACTCATATTATTCATGGGTAGACTTTTTAAGCCCTGACTGACTCCAAAGCACCCTGGAATCAAAACTAATAGCGGACAACATGGTCAAGATCACCACCATGGCGAAGGAAAGTGCCGCAGGTCCCGGCTTAATGGCCATAAGCTCATCCAACTGAACCAGAGCGGTCAGCAAAGCCACCACAAAGATATCTATCATGGACCAGCGGCCGATGAATTCGGTTACCCGGTACAGCGACTGATTGCGATTTTCTTTACCCTTGCCTGTTCCTTTGCCCACCTGGCGAAACAGATAAGCCAGAGACAGGATCTTGGCGGTAGGGATCACTATACTGGCCAGAAAAATTACTGAAGCCACAGGATAGGAACCCAGATGCCAAAGCAAAACTACACCACTGATAATGGTTGAGGCCTCAGTCTGCCCAACGCTGGTGGTATACATGATGGGATAAAAATTGGCCGGTATATAAAACACCACGGCGGCCAACAAAAAAGCCCAGGCAGTCTGCATACTTTGTAGCGGAATATAAGGCTGAACCCCGGCGCCACAGCGACAGCAGTTTTTACTCGACACCAAATTTAATTGGCCGCAGATATGGCAGGTCTCGTGGTTGTGATTCAGATGACTGTCGCCACTACGAACCTTGGCAATCTCGTCTCTGGGCGACAAGCGATCCCAGATCCACGAACTATCAATGACGGAGACAAACTTCACCAATAGCAGGCTGTAAACGCAAAAAGCCCAGAAAGATGGTCCAAAACCAACATCCGCCAAGGCGATAATCTTCACCATGGCAACCAAGATCCCCACCAGAAACACATCGGCCATCAACCAGGATTCAAACTTGAAAACAAGCTTGCTGCCCACTCGGGCCCAACCTAAAGACACAGCCTTGCCTTGGCTCGACAGATAACCCAGGCGATAGATGGACATGGCAAAAAGGATATAGATCAACGGCAAGATGATCACACACAGCAAGATCACCAACGCCAATATACTATTGCTGGCGTAATGCATGCTGACCAAGGCCCCCCAAAGACTGACCTTTTGCGACAAGCCCTGGACACTGAAAGACAGAAAGGGAAATCCCAGGCTCAAGGCCAACATGATAAGGGTCGCCAAACCATAGGCCCAAACCTGCTGAAACGGTGCCTTCAAGGCTGACTGTAAGCCGTGATGACAGCGAGGACAGCTCACCTTGTTGCCGGGTTTGGGCTCGCTAAAAGCACTCACCAAACCGCACTCTTCACAGGCCTGCAACTTGGTATTTTGCCCTTGGCTGTCAGCACCTTCCGGCGGGGTATTTAACGACTCCACAATAACTCCTGTGATTTTCAGTGTGACCAGACTCAGCTGTTCACCCTGGAAAAAGCGGGTGCAGGGATAGACTCACACAAAGCCTTCTGCACCTAAGATCAACGCCTTATTGTTGCGACTGGGTTTGCTTCAAGCTCCAGTCGCCCCCGAGCGCCTTATACAGATTGACAACAGTAGAGGCGGTATTGAGCCTGGCCACGACTTCGGCATCCTGAATGTTGTTTTTGACATTCTGGGCATTCAACACACTCAAGTGGTTCTCAAGCCCGGCTCGATACAGGGAAGTGGCCTTGGTCACAGCCGTCTCGGCCTGGGCCTCTGCTTTGACTATATGCTTATGATATTCCTGGCTATTGCCGTAGAGCCTCAGCACAGTTTCAACCTCATTGATGGCGTTATTGACCGTCTGTTGGTAACTCAACACAGCTGTCTTAAAGCCACTCTCCTGGATATCGACCATGGCTTGAGTCCGACCGGCATCGAAAATATTCCAGTTAAACCCCGCTGCCAGCGCCCAAGTCGTGGAGCCAGAGGAGAAGAGATCGTCAAAGTGATCTGCCGATATCCCCGGGGCGCCGGTTAGATAAAAGCTGGGGTACTTGGCGGCAATGGCGGCCCCCAACTCCTGATTCTTGGCGGCAATTTCCCGCTCGGCCAAGGCGATATCCAAACGCCGGGTCAACAATTCAGAAGGCACACCGGTCGGGATCAACTGCTGCATCTGCGGCAATGCGGCATCAGTCAAACGCGCCTGGGTTTGGTTGATATTCTCCCCAAGCAGCAACGCCAGCCGATGCAGATGTGCCTGCTTGGCCGAGTCCAGCATGGGCAGCATCGCCTTGGTCGTCGCCAGCGCAGCCTTGGCATTGGCTACATCCAGGCTGGAGCCATAACCATGGCGCTCCAGCGATTCCACCAGTGCCAGCACCTCTGTCTGCTCCTTGATATTCTTGGCCGCGATCAGCATCCGCTCCTCGGCGCCGCGATATTGCAGATAATTATCTATGACTTCGGCCGTCATCAAGGTGGTGAGGTTGGCTCTCAGTATTCTTGCCTGCTCAACCCGAATTTCGGCGGCCCGGCTCAGGCTATCTATGCGACCAAACAGATCGGCCTCCCAGGCTATCGTCGCCCCGAGAAAGCTGCTATTGGGGTCTCTGTCCATCAATTTGACACTGCCGCCACCGAGGGAGTCGGGCAAGTCGACGCCGGAAACTGCGCCCCCCATCATGGGATCGTTCTCGCTGATCCGCAGATCCATATACCCACCGCCCAGAGAAACCGAAGGCAACTTCAAAGATGACACTGCCGTTTCGTAGGCCTGGGCCGAACGGATCCGCTCGGCGGCGATTTTCAGGTTGATGTTTTGCTGCTGCGCCGTGGCTACCAAGGCATCCAATTGCGGATCATTGAACTGCCGCCACCACTCTTGATAGTCAAGGGCCTGAGCCGCCACGCCTTGGGTATCGGCATTGAAATACAGCTCACTGACCTTCACGCTTGGCAACTGATAGTCAGGTGCCATGCTGCAACCACTGACCAGGGTTACGCCGACAATGGCAGCCAAAATATGCTTCTTCATTACTTCACCTCTTTGGCTGTCAATACAGGCTGTGATGGGGCCGCCAACTCAAGTTGTTCGGCTTCTTTTTGTTCATCCCTGTGATAAAACAAGCGATAAAGGGCCGGCATTACAAACAGTGACAGCACTGATGCCGCGGTGAGACCGCCAATAATGGTGGCCGCCATCTGATCGAACAAGCGATCGGTAAGCAGAGGGATCATCCCCAGCGCCGTAGTCAACGCCGCCATTGAGATCGCCATGGTTCGATTCAAGGTCGCAGCCTTGATCGCCTCGGCAATGCCCAAACCGTTACGACGCTCAAGCTCTATCTGATCCATCAGCACAATACCGTTTTTGATGATCATGCCCGAGAGGCAGATCATGCCGACTATCGCCATAAAGCCGAAGGGTTTATCCAGCAACAACAGACTCCAGACAATGCCAATGGAGGCCAGCGGCAAGGTGATCATGATGATCATGGGCTGGCGGAAGGCATTGAACATGGCGACCAGAATGATCAGCATCAACAAGGTGGCCTTGGGGTTCTGTTTCATTAAGTCATCAATTGAGCGCTGCTCGTCATAGTATTCACCGCCCCACTCCATCTTGTAGCCGGCCGGCAAGGCAATGGCTTCAATCTCAGCGGCAATCTGCTGACGAACATTGGATGCGGTGTCGCCGCTAACTCCGGCCTGAACCGTGATAGCCGGCAGCCGGTTGCGACGCCAGATCATGCTTTCTTCACCCTTGATCTCTATGCTCTCAACCACTTGTCCCATAGGCACGCTGTGAGTGCCCAGCAAAGAGCGCACCGGAATATTCTCAAAGTGCTCCAGAGTTGCGTTGGCGCTGCGCAGCTTAATGGGAATAAGGTCATCCCCATGCCTCATGGTGCCCACCTGGCTGCCTTCGGTCACCCGATTGATGGCATTGGCAATATCGGTTCGGGTCACGCCGGCGAGACGCGCCGCATGCAGGTCCACCATAGGCGTCATCACCTTACTTTCCTGGCGCCAATCGTCGCGAACATATTTGAGATTGGGGTGTGAGGCCATTACAGCCTTTGCCTCATCGGCCAGACGATGCAGCACCTCGGGATCCGGGCCGATAAAGCGCGCTTCAACCGAATACTTATCCTTGGTCGCCAGTTTGAGATCCCTGAATCTCGGCTCTGCATAGGGGAATTGCACTTTTAACCAAGCATCACCACGACTGACCAGGGGCTCAATATCCTCATAGCTGCGGGTGTTGATCAGTATCTGACCATAGCTGGAGTCCAGCGGCTCGGGTTCAACCGTCACCGAAAAGCGCGGTGCACTCTCGCCGACCGAGCTAGAAATACTCTCCACCTCTGGTTGCTGCAATAACCAGGCTTCGACCTTGCGCATATCGGCAGAGGTCTGCTCTATGCGACCACCATTGGGCAACCAGTAATCCAGAAACACTATCGCCCGGTCCGATGACGGCATGAAGTTCACCTTCAGCAACGGTGCGGCCAACAGGGTGCCGACCAGTAAAGGAACAACATACAACAAGGTTTTCTTGGGGTTTTCCACTACCCAATCAACCGCATTTTTGTACATCAACCAATAGCGTGAAGGGGCTTTTGCTTTGTCTTCATCAACGGCCGTGCCGAGGAAGAACCAGCACATCAACGGCGTGACTATCATGGCGATCACCCAGGAAAGCAGCAGTGAACTGCACAGCACCTGGACAATGGACAGGGAAAACTCGGCCGAATCGGTTTGTGACAGCAATACCGGCGCCGTGCCCATGGCGGCAATCACAGTCGCCGCCAGTAGCGGGACAGCCATCTCCTTGATACTATCGATAACCGCCTGGGTACGCTCTATCCCTTGTTTAATCTTGGCCTGGAACAGATCCACTATCACAATGGCGTTATCCACCAGCATCCCCAGGGCCAGAATAAAGGAACCCAGGGAGACCCGCTGCAGATCCACATTGGTCAAATTCATGTAAACCAGGGTAAATAGAATCGTCAGCAACAAGCTGGCACCAACAATCGAAGCACTGCGCCAACCCATAAAGATCAGCAGCACAACCACAACTATCACAATACTTTCAATAAGATTGCTAATGAAGTTATTGACCGACTTCTGTACTTCTTCCGGCTGATAAGCGATAACCCCGATACCGGCACCCGCAGGTAATTCGGCCTGATAATCCGCCAGCACCTGTTTGAGGGTGTCGCCTATGCTAACCACATTGATACCGTTGACTGGGCTCACAGCCAGAGTAACCGCCTGTTGGCCATTGAAACGGCTTAAAGTAGTTGCAGGATCCTGATAGTCCATAGTGATATCGGCGATATCGCCCAAGCGGATCACCGCCGAGTTCAAACCATTGATCCCGGTCTGAATACTGACGTTACGAATATCATCCACAGTTTGGAAACTGCCGCCCTGCTCTACCCGCAGGTTTTCAATCCCGAGATCAAAGTCACCGGCGGTCACTGGCATATTCTGGCTCTGCAGCTGATCGATCAGTTGCAGCATGGTCAGGCCGGTTTCGCTCAGACGTTCTTCCGAGACGCGGATATTAACCACCTGCTCATGAATACCGTGCAGCTGCACCTTTTTCACGCCATCAACCGCCTTGATCCGCCGCTGCAACTCTCTGGCGTGATCTTTCATCTCCGCCATGCTCATATTGTCGCCATAGACCGCAAACAACATGCCGTAGACTTCGGAAAACTCATCCTGGACTATGCTGATCTGCGCCTGCATCGGCAGCTCCAGCTTCACATCTTCCACTTTGCGGCGCAGTAAGTCCCACTGCTGCGGCAGTTCGTCAGAGTTCACCTTCTCTTTGAGATCGACAAAGATCATCGAGCTACCGGGACGGGATAGTGAACGCAGCTTCCACAGCGACTCCATCTCTTCCAACTTGGTCTCGACCTTGTCGGTCACCAACTGTTCCACTTCCTTGGCATCGGCCCCCGGATAGAGAGTCACGATAACCGCGCTTTTAACCGTAAATGAAGGGTCTTCCAACTTCCCCAGATCAAAATAGGAGTAGATCCCGGCAATCATGCCAAGAATCGTGAAAAAAATGACAAAGGTTTTTTGTCTCAGTGCAAAGGTAGACAGATTCATGACTTAACCTGCGCCTCGCCCAATACCTCCACCTTGTGTCCATTTTCCACAAAGGCTCCACCGGCCAAAATGATACGTTCACCTTGCTGGAGTTCGCCGGAAACACAGATAGAGTCGTCGGTTTGACTCATGGCTTTAACCGCTACTGCGCTGGCATGCTCATTCACTACCCGATTGACATACAGCTGAGTCTTTTGGCTGGATACCGCCATGGCCGGAATGCAAAACACCGGCTTTTGGCTGGCGTAAGGCAAACTCACCGCCACATTGACCGCCTTTCCGGCAACCAACTGCTTAGGCGCTTGTTTCAGGGCAAAGGTCACTTCATAGGTGCGTTTGAGCCTATCGGGGACACTGGCAATCTGGGTGATCTCGGCCGCAACCGAACCTTCAGCATTGAACCAAGAGACTTCACCGTTTGCGCCCTGGCGTAGATTCCAAATTTGACTTTCAGAGACATCGACCACGGCATTAAGTGTGGTGGGTTGATGTATAGTCACTATCTGAGTACCAACATCCACCTGCTCATATCGGTCGACAAAGCGCTTACCTATGACGCCGTCATAGGGAGCTTTGAGAGAGGTATAGGCCAGAGAGTCCTGGGCCTTTTTCAAAGATTGCTTCAGCAGCTCGACACCCGCCTTGGCGCGTGCTTCGGCACTAATGGCCCGATCCAGTTTGACCCCGGCTATCGCCTTATCATTAATAGCGGCGCGAACCCGCTTGAGCTCGATGGCTGCCAAACGATGTGCAGCCTCGGCCTCACTGAGCCTGGCCTCAAGCTCCATCACGCTGACCTGAAAATCATGAGGATCCAGACGAGCGATGACTTGACCCTTTTTAACCTGACTGCCTTCATCAGCCAAGATCTGCTCCAGTGTGCCCGGCACCCTAAAAGACAGCTCAGCCGTCTTGTCCGACTCCAGAATGCCACTGAACTGATGCACTCTGTCACTGACCGGAGCCGGAAGCTCCATCACCTGAACCAGTGGAAGCGCGGTCGAGGCCGCCTGTGGTTGCTCACTGTTGCCACAACCCCACAGCATGAATACCACGCTACTGCATAGCAGACTTAACTTAAGCCCGGTCGATTTTACTCTTGTCACTGCAATTTCCTAACTACTTATATCAATTGCGGCACAGAGTAATACCAGGCCATATTTAAAACAATAACATATATTTACACATCAATGTCACGGAATTCATGACAATCTACAGATCCAACTTACGTGCCTCCTCAATAATACTGTCGATCAATAACCTGGCGGCATGGGTCATCCCCTTGCGGCTCGGATAAACCAACCAAACATCATCAACATAAACTTCACACTCGGGCAGTACTTCTACCAACTCACCCGACTTGACGTGTTCTTCGGCGCTCAGTTCAGCCAACAAACTGATACCAGCACCATTCATAACAGCATGTTTCACGTAGGAACTATTGTTGGAGATCAGCCGGCTATGGGTTCGGTATTCACCCTGATTAAAAATCCATTTATCTTCCAGCTCGCCGTTGGCCAAACGGTGAATGATCAAAGCATGATTATCCAGATCATTTATCGATGTGGGCATGCCATGCTGCGCGATATAATCCGGGCTGGCATAGAGCTTTCGCAATCCTCTCATCAAGGGGCGGGCCACGAAGGAACTGTCTTTCATCTCACCTATATGAACACAGGCATCCAGACCGTAGGTCAAAATATCGTGGTATCCCAGGTTGCTGACATGAGTTTCCAAAGTGATCAGCGGATATTTTCGAAGAAATTCCTGCAACAAGTTGTGGGCGACAATATCGGCATCGCCAATCAAGCCCAGTTTGACAGAGCCCGTTGGCATATTCCTTTGGTTCTTGATTGACTCATTTAACGACTCCAATCTGGGAATAATCTCCAGCAACTGCTGATAGTAAATTTCTCCGGTGGGCGTCAGAGTCAGCTTACGTGTAGTTCTGGTAAAGAGTTTGCTACCTAAATCAGCCTCCAACTCACCAATACGGCGGCTGACATAGGCTCGTGGAACACCTATGGAACTGGCGGCGGCGGCAAAGCTGCCCAGATCCACAACCGATAAAAATAATCTGAGGTCGTCAATTTTCACTGTTTTCTTCTCATACCAAACATAAGTTACACACTATGCCTCTAAGGAGACCAAGATGACAAATGCGGAATATAAACAGCTCAGATAACGCATGAGCATGGCTCCGCACTACCAGTCACAATCCCACCTTTCCTTACTCATTGTAAGCCATTAACTCATAAAAGGTGTTATTAAAGCCTTACCAAGATCTACAGTTACAAAATAATTCAGTATAAATTCAAAATACAACAATTGAACCTCAATGTTATCACAGTTCACAAACCGACAATCATACTTACATTATAAAAAGTACACTTGTAAATAATATAGACCTATAAAAACTAGAAGAGCCAACTCTTCACCTTACTATTGGGTTGCAAGTAAATTACTACTCTACACTTAACAGATTAACATATAATAATATTGGCAATTATAAAATTAGCAATAACCCGACTGACATTGGCTTACCCTGCCAACATTGAACATTTCAATTTTGGCTCTGCAACTTATCGCGAATTCAACCTAAATACTATCCAAAAGGATTCAATCAAAACTCAATCAACCAGTCACATAAAGTTATTCACCTTCTACAACAAAAAAGTCAAAGTTCCGTGTGTCGCGGTGGGATAATTTACTTCACTGAATGTCTTTGGTTGTTTTTCATCCAAATTAAATACAGTAAAGCTTTCATTTTTCCAATCTCGAAATTGGTACCAATCCCAACAATTAATGGAGTAATATTTTTATATAAAGCTATAACTCGCCATTGAAAACATCTATTATCCAATTACTGTTTATAACAGAGATGATTCAAACTTGTAGTAGTGCTGATCATTTTTAATACCTATAGCCATGTTACCAGTCAGGCCAACTAATTCTCCCAAGCAGAATCAGGCACCACTTCAAAGATTAGCTCGGCGGCCCCGTTGTTGATACACCTGAAACCACATTATAAACAGTGACTGAAAGCATAATTTCCGCCAATTACAGTCGATCCGAGGCATCAGTGAGATATGTTTAACATAGGATGATGTACCACATCTCTTACGTTCTACAATCATCCGTTTACTTGCCCCCCATTAACTGGTGACAAGGCAGGACAATTCGCGATAGCATAAACAAATTAAACCATCATTCACTAAGCAACTAATTTTAACTGCAAATATGGGATTTTTCACGAAAGACTGATGGGAAAAGCCTCACTACAAGTTTTAAGAAACAACTCGCAACAAGGACTTTGCATGAAACAAAGATTGATATTTCTTGGCCTGGCCCTGGGTGGCCTAACTCTCAATGTCAACGCTCAACAATGCGATCTCAGCATTACAGGCAGTGTGCCCGAAGGGATTAGCCTGGATAAGTTGGTCGTTTCCACCTATGGCAAGGAACTGCCGGTCACCAGCAGGGACTACTCCCTGTGCGCCAGCAAACAAGATCTTCAAGTCGTCGGCCGCCATAGTCCCAACAACACCATTTACCTGATGGATAAGAGTGGTGTTATTCCCAGAGGCGTCTATACCGCCGAGGTGTTTGTCCAGAGCAAGGCGATCACCTTAGACCCGGCTTCCAGTTTGACCAAGCAAGCCTGTGACCTGCGCTGTGGCTACTATGCCAGCCAAAGGGTGCAGAACTCCAAAGAGTTGCAGCAACTGGCGGCCGAATACCAACGACTGTCCGCCACTGATGGCAAGGCGATTAGCGCCTTCCTTAGCCAAAACCAAGCCAAATTAGATCGAATCTATTACGGCGATATCCACCCTAAGCCATCAGCTCCAATAAACACAGGCGATCTCTGGGTCGATCCCTACAGCGGCGCGGGACTCTACTTCGATGCCCCCGAAACCATACTCAACAGCACCTTTAGAGATTATGTGAGCTCCGAAGCCAGAGCGGCGCGGCAGCAAGATGAGGCCGTCGCCGAAGCAATGAAGCAGCATAAAGCTTCACTACAAAGCCTAATGAAAGGTTTCAACAGTTGGCAAGAGCGGGTGGAAGCCGTCAACAGACTTAGCGCTGAGCTAAAGGCCAACCAGGATCCGGCTGCGATAAAGGTGGCGCAAATATTCGAGCGCGGCCTTGAAGAAGCCGAGGCAGCTCTTAAAAGTTACCTTACCAACGACAACAAAACCCCCATCGCATCTCTAACCCGGGCAGACAAGACCTTCGAACTCTTGTTGGCCGACTGGACCAATGCCGCCTATATCCACAGCAAGGACAAACAAGCCTTCGCGGCCTTGTTCAGTGAGCAGTTTAAGCAGCAACTGCCGATACAAAATCGCGAGTTGGACAAGGCGCTGAGCCGCCTTATCGATTTGCCAAATCATCTGGGTAAGTTGTCTATTGAGGATGGCTATCAAAACATTCAGCTGGAGTTTAACAAGGTCCTGCCAGACTCGAACCAACGCTATGACTTTAAGGATGCCCTGCACAGCGTTCGCTTCGTGTATGAGAAGGGAGCCTGGCGACTCGACAGCGTCAGCCAGCTACCCATCCGCCACTATGATAAAGGCTAAATAGCTGTTTGATCCGCCCCGATAGTTACTGAAGTATCAGGCTTGATAGCGGCGGCGCGTACTTCAATTAACAGATGGGTCAGTTGATACACTGAATGTGGCATTGAGGGTCTGGAATCTTCAACCAAAGGCCGTTCCTGTATGCTGCCAAACTAAAGCAGGCCGGTTGGTGTGATGATTACCGAGAAAGAGTGTTCTTTGGTTAGATAATGTTCAAAGTATGCTCTGGCCCTGCCCTTTGACGTAGGGCTTTACACCTCATTTAAAAATCTTTACTCAATTCTAGACCATTAGAGTCTTTCTGAGCATAGAGGGACTCGTATTGAAATGACAAAGCAAACTCAAATGAAGTTTGCTTTGATAGATTCAACACAATTCTCTTCACATCATCAAATGGGTTAGGCAACGTAGCATCAACATCAAAATATGCTCGTAGTCCAACAGACCAGTCTGCATCTTCCAAGTCTTCAGTTAATACTGTCGAATTTTCAAGATTCGTCTTAACCGACATGGACGCATTTGTATTAGGTAATATTATAGACAGCTCGGACTCCGTCTCAAACAATTCAGAATACTCAACCCCCATTAAAGCGTCTTTTATATCCTGAAGCCTAACACCCTTCGCAACTTCCAAATTGAGAGTCATAGTCATCTTAGAACTTCCTCAATAAAACATTTTCACCGTCAATCAAATACAGGTTCTGTAAACCATTCACCGGCTTTTCATCCAAAAACTTCAACATATCAGCTGAACTCAATGGGGAATCGGTAATGTTCAAAACTATATCCGGTGCCTGGTGCTCAACCTTATAAATCATATTATCTCTAATGGTGTGCGGGTTTTTAGACTTTGGAGAATACACATCTGCTGGTCTTCCATTGATTTCTAAATCTGGGTTGCCGCCTTTCCGTCCCGTATTAGGTAAATGCATCACATCCAAGCCTCGTTTCGACAAAATTTCTGCTGATTCATTTTGCCTATTGAGAGAGCGAACCATGTCAGCATTCGCGTTTGGATGAGGCAACTCAGGCTCTCCTCTTAAAGTGCCTAGTTTTACCTTCAACAACTCAGTGCTTGGAACACCTTTTGGATTCTCCTGACTTTTCAAAGGAGTGTCAACATCACCCTTTGGTGTCTTGCTATTCAGTGGAGTCTGGTGTTTTCCGATATAAGTTTGAACTGCATGGTCGTTCCGAACCGCCTTTTGGGCCTTGGCGATATCTTCCAATACGCTGCTGGCCGGGCTGATAATCCTGCTGGCCCGTTTCTTGGTCACAACAAGAAACATCAGGATCACCCCAAAGACGCTGCCAACCAGCGCCGCAAGCAGGACAAGAGACATCTCCAACATGCCATCCAAACTGACCCGTCTATGCATATAACCGGCTATTTCGGCCAGCTTATCTTTGGAAAGGGCGTCGAGATAACGCAGTGGCAGTGATTGCAATAAGGCGCGGACATACTCATCTTGTAACAGCAAGATCAGCATTTTCACCGCGGGCACGCCATTGGGCCAGTTTGCTCTCCAGAGCATCGACATCGCCTGTCATTATCGCCTCGAGCAACAAAGAAAGACTTATCTCTGCTTCCTCGAGGAATGCCATCAAGCCACTGAAATCCAGCAAATCGTCCATGAAGCTGGCTGTTCCCTGACTCAGCCCCTGTGTGTAAGCCTGGCCAGTCTGCAAGGCTTGTTGCCAGATTTGCTGTTGGTTGAACTGCTCTCGCTGAGCCGTCAGCTCCGCCAGCTGTGCATCCACTTTTTGCCTGAAGCTGTCACTGATTTGCTGAACATCCGCCTGAGCGGCCAACTGTTCGCTTTTCTTGGCCATTTCCGCTGCCGCGGTGTCCAGCGACGCCGCCAACTGACGGTAGAGGCCGGGTAACCTTTGCTCTGCACTTTGGCGCTCTGCCTCATCGCCGAAGATCACTGTGGCTTCCCCGTTGGGGCCATCTTCCAGGCAGGCCCAGCCCTTGGCATTCAATACCCCGCTCTTTTGCGAACCATCACTGAATTCGACTCTATAGGGCACCTTACCGGCAGCCGTCTCCTCCTTGTCATCGTAAACCAGTTCCAACTCCAACCTGCGTCTGGCTTGAGCGAACTTGGGGCTGATTTTGGCCGTTGGCGCCGTGGTAGGCGCAATCTGAGTCAGGCTGGGATCCGGGCTGTAAACAGGTTCGATGGCCGGGGCCAGGCTGCCGGTGGATGTCTTAAAGTGAGCACTGCTGCCTGCAGAGGCAAAACGCTTTTGGATCTGATTAACGGCGTGAGGGGAAATACCTTCTTGAATGTTGGTAACCCACTCGCCTGATTGATAACGAAATAGTGGCAAGATTGGAGTATCACTGAGGATCACTCTGCTGCCATCGGCCAGTTCCCGCTTGAGCTGCTCGAGCGAGCGCCCGGACGGCGCCAAAGATACCAGCTGTTCATTGCTCAAGCTTTGTCAGTTGGCCTCAATCTGCCTGGCATCGCTGAGATGCAACTCAGCCATGCTGACTACGCGGATTACGCCCATCTACGACTCTCCCTGTCTGCCCCAAGGTAATTAGGTTACCCCTTGGTAAAACTCCTTGTTTCCTGTGGCGCTTTTTTGAGCGCGCCTGGATGGTACTGCAAGTTTTTACAAAAGCAGCTCAGAAATATCTGAAACTTTGGCTTTTTCCGATATTTTTCGCGTCGTTAGCCGTAAAACTATACTTTTGAGGGGAGTCTTTCATTCGAAATGATGGCCTACTTTTACCCCCAGGTGCCAGCTCACAGCAAAGTGTTGCTGCTATAGCCTGAGGCCGGGGTTCTGGGCTATCATCTGGCCCCATAAATTCAGCGTATTCCAAAGCAGTATTCATGATCACCATTTCCGATGCCCAGTTGATCCGTGGCACCAAGACCTTGCTTGACGAGGCCTCATTGACTATTTATCCCGGCCACAAGGTGGGATTAGTCGGCGCCAACGGTACGGGCAAGTCCTCATTGCTGGCCCTGATTTTAGGGCAACTACACCTGGACAAAGGCGAGATCAGCGTGCCATCCCAGTGGCGCATTGCAACTGTCGCCCAGGAAACCCCGGCGCTGGAGGTATCGGCACTGGAATATGTGCTCGATGGCGATCGAGAGTTTCGCGAGCTCGAAACCCAGTTGGCCAAGGCTGAAGCCGAGGATAATGGCCACAGGATAGCCGAACTGCACGGCAAGCTTGATGCCGTAGGCGGCTACAGCATACGCGCCCGTGCCGGTACCCTGCTGGCAGGTCTTGGCTTTACCGAGGCCCAGCAGAGCCATCCGGTGAAGAGCTTCTCCGGCGGCTGGCGGATGCGTCTCAATCTGGCGCAGGCACTGCTGTGTCGCTCGGAATTATTGCTGCTCGATGAACCCACCAACCACCTGGATCTGGATACCATGTACTGGCTGGAGGGTTGGATTAAATCCTATCAGGGTACGCTGGTGCTGATCAGCCACGACCGTGACTTTATCGATGCCATAGTGGACGAAATCGTCCATGTGGAACACCAGAAACTCAACTTCTACAAGGGTAACTACAGCGCCTTTGAACACACTCGCGCCGAGCGTATGGCCCAGCAACAGGTGGCCTATGAGCGCCAGCAGCGAGAGCGGGCGCACATGCAGTCTTTTGTGGATCGCTTCCGTTACAAGGCCAGTAAGGCCAAACAGGCCCAAAGCCGCCTGAAGGCACTGGAAAGGATGACTGAGTTGATGCCTTCCAAGGCCGACAGCCCTTTCTATATGGAGTTTCGCGATCCGGATGCGCTGCCCAACCCCTTGGTGAAGATGGAAGATGTGTCGGTCGGCTACGGCGACAAGGCTATTCTCAACAAGGTGCATCTCAATCTGGTACCCGGCGCCCGCATCGGTTTGCTGGGGCGCAACGGTGCCGGTAAGTCCACCCTGATTAAGTTGCTGTCTGAGCAGCTCTCGCCCATGCGCGGCCTGTACGAGCCCAATCCCGGGCTCAATATCGGCTACTTTGCCCAGCATCAGATAGAGTTTCTGCAGCTGGATGATACCCCGCTGCAGCATCTGCAGCGCCTGGCACCCAATGCCCGCGAACAGGAGTTGAGAGACTTCCTCGGTGGTTTTGGGTTCCAGGGAGATATGGCACTGGCCCAAGTGCGTCCCTTCTCCGGTGGTGAAAAGGCCCGTCTGGTATTGGCGCTGCTGGTTTGGCAACGCCCCAATCTATTGCTGCTTGATGAGCCCACCAACCATCTGGATCTGGAGATGCGCCACGCCCTGACCGTAGCGCTGCAGGGCTTTGAAGGCGCCATGGTGATAGTTTCCCACGACCGTCACCTGCTGAGACTCACCTGCAACGACTATTATCTGGTCGACGGCGGCGAAGTGCGGATGTTCGATGGAGATCTGGATGACTATCACCAGTGGTTGCTGGATGCCGCCAAGGCCGCAACGGCGAGTGTGTCCCAGGTTGACGAAGCCTCACCGGCCCAGGACAAGAAGCAGCAAAAGCGCCTGGAAGCTGAATTGAGACAAAAACTATCACCACTGAAGAAACGCCAGTCCAAACTGGAAGCCGAGCAGAGCCAGGCTACCGACAGATTGGCGGAGCTGGAAAATCTGCTGGCGGATACTTCTCTCTACGAGGCCGAGCAAAAGCCCAGACTGACGGAGATCCTCGCCGAGCGCACCCAACTTTCGCAGGCGCTGGAAGAGAGTGAAATGAACTGGTTGGAACTTCAGGAAGAGATAGACACCATCGAAGCCGAGTCAGGCCTTTGAGCCGGGGAAACCCGGGTGTTGAGATTGCAAGCAAGGAGAAAAGCGTGCCACATACGAGTCTGTTTACCTCTAGTCTTTGGCAGGAATGTGAAACACTTTACCCGGCGCTGGAAAGCCTGCTGATAAAACTGCAGGACGAACACGGCCTGATAGTCAACCTCTTGCTGCTGGCGCTGACTCTGGACAACAAAGGCGTTAGCCTCAACCAGGGATCATGGTCCCAGCTCCACAGCGAAGTTGAGCAGTGGGAAAGCGGCATTCTGCGCCCCTATCGGCGGCTGAGACGCTTGGCCAAACCCAACCTGGGACAAGCCGAGTACCAACAGATGTTGGATGTCGAGCTGATGATGGAACGCAGAGGGCAGCAGCTGATATTGCACAAACTCAATGGCCTGCCTCGCAGCGTCACTGAAGACAAGCAACACAATCTCAGTACCTATCTGGCACAGTTCAACCTCAGCCCTCAGCAACATCCTGCACTGCTGGCTCAGGCTTGAGCCTCCGGGCCAGTAAGCTGGCGTTGCGCGCAGTCAAACCATAAATACTCAGCTGAGGATTGGCTCCCAAACTGCTGGGGAATACAGAGCCATCCATCACCGACAGATTGCTGTAGTAATGCGCCTGGCCTTCGCTGTTCACCCAGGATAACTGCCTGTCTTCCCCCATGGCGCAGCCGCCCATCACATGCGCCGAAGCCACTATGGTCTTCAGTGGCGCCAGCGGCATGTCGGCAATAACCTGTTTGGCCTCTTGCCAGGAGGACAAAATTCCGGCGCCCTCATTGATGGGCATAACCTGCTCGGCGCCTGCGGCAAACTGCAGCTCGGCCATGCTGGCAAAGGCCCGTCTGGCGGCGGCAAACAAGGCCGGCGTCAGAGGGTAATCCAGGGCAGTGCCTTTATCTGTCAGCAATACCTGGCCACCGGGCAATTCCGGCGAAAAGCCATCCCGGATCAGGGCTATGGTGACCTGCAGATGATTGAACCAGGACATCAGCTCGGCATGCTGTGGCCCATACCCCAGGGTTTTGGAGGCGATAAGCACAGGATGCACCGGCGGTACCTCCAGCTTATATCCTGGTTGACCAGTGGCACCATCTTGCCAAACAAACTGATCCGAATATATCGACTGCGGTGCCCCGGAGTGGGCATTGATTGCCTCCCGAAAGCGAGCGCCACTGAGCACGGTTGGGTGTAAACAGGTCTGCTTGCCGAGGCGCTGATAGGGATCTGTCATTTGTGAACGCAGCAGTAATGCCGGAGTGTGGATTGCCCCGGCCGCCACCACATAATGACGGGCGCGGATCATCAATTTGACTCCTGTGGGCTTGTTATAGCCATCGAGCGCCTCGGCTCTGAGGGCAAAAACCCGCTCACCATGATGCTCGAAGCGCTCGGCGCGAACATGGCTGTATAACTCTGCTCCGGCATTCAGGGCAGCAGGTATTGTGGTGACCAGCATGGATTGCTTGGCATTAACCGGGCAGCCCATGCCGCAGTACCCCGTGTTCCAGCAGCCCAGCACATTGCGTTTGATAACTGTGTAGTCCCAGCCAAGCTCGACACAGCCATCCCTGAGGGCCTGGTTGTTGCGGTTGGGATCTATCGGCCAACGACTGATATTAAGCCTTTGCTCCATCTTGTCGAACCAGGGGTTCAACTCGCTGCGGGACAAACCTTTAACCCCAAGGCTTTGCCAATAATCCAAGGTGGCTTTGGGGGTGCGAATCGAAGTGGTCCAGTTGACTGTGGTGGAGCCGCCGACCGACTTGCCCTGGAAAATACCTATTCCCTTATCCAGGGTCTTCATGGCCGCCGCTTGCTGGTAGAGTTCTGGATAGGCGCGGCGCTCCTCCATGACAAAGTCAGAGGATGACTTGAGCGGCCCGGCCTCCAACAGCAAGACTCTGAGCCCAGCCTGAGTCAATATTTCAGCCGCCGTGCCACCGCCGGCACCTGTGCCTATGATGACAACATCCGTCTCCAGTTCAAGATCCTCGGTCAAAGAGGCTCCATCTGTATGTTTCCAACCTGCGGCCAGCCCGGCCAAAATGGGATCAGCTATCGGCAAATGTGTCTCCAGTCGGGTATCAGAGTGCCAGTTTTGGCTTGTTATAGTTAAGTCTGTCCCAATGCTCAGGGCAGGCATAATAGCTTGCCATCAACAACTCTCTGAGACCGAGATAGGCTTGTTGCAGTAGCGCCATCCAAGAGCTGCGCCAGGATTCCAGCATCTCGACCAATTCGTTGGGGCTGCGCAACATCAGAGGAGTCATGCTGCCGCTCAGCAAGAGTAAGCCAAAGCGGTTTTCCAGCATGTCGAGCAGCTGTTCCAGCTCCTGACGCTGGGCCTTAGGTAGCCATTTCAAAGTTTGATTGACCGCATCCAGAGTGCGATTGATGGCATCAACTCTATGCTTGCTAATCTCCGGCAATGCGCCTTCCAGCAACACAGGGATCAAGGCGCCGAGCAGAAGGTCATGGGGTTTTTCGTGCTCACTCAGGTTGGCGATCTCCTCATCCACATAGAGGCTGACACCTAACGCCAGTGCCGTTGTTCCTCCCAAAGTCCAGAGTAGAAACTGCCGTCTTTGCATGCCTGTCCTCCTGTCATTTCCCTGCACTGGGCTGTGCTGACATCTGTGTTACAATTCGGCCGATAACCAATTAACCACAGCAAAGCGCCCACGGC
>Ga0114983_1000409_pt1 | contig 18413 bp, 16 predicted proteins | sample Shrwel_input2_RT_FD_87182 | JGI IMG/M metagenome (GOLD analysis project Ga0114983, IMG submission 87182) | Subsurface microbial communities from deep shales in Ohio, USA - Utica-3 well 1 S input2 RT | ecosystem: Environmental > Aquatic > Deep subsurface > Shale gas/oil reservoir > Produced... | reverse complement strand
CTTCAGGGTGGCGCGCAGGAAGGCATTGCCGTCTTCGTGCTCGTGGGCCGGCAGCAGGCGCGAGGCGAGGAAGGGAATGATGGTCAGGCTGACCAGCAGCGAGGCCAGCACGGTGAACACCACGGCCACCGGCAGCGAGCGGATGAACTTGCCGGCGTTCTCCGGCAGCATCAGCAGCGGCAGGAACGCGAACAGCAGGGTGGCCGTGCAGCCGAGCACCGCCAGCGAGATCTGCTTCGTCGCGAGGATCGCGGCATCGATCCGCGAATGGCCCATGCGCAGGAAGCGGGCGATGTTCTCGGTGACCACGATCGAATCGTCGACCAGCAGGCCAAGCGCCACGACGAAGCCGGCGATCGACAGCTGGTTGATCGAGAAGCCGGCGAAATGCAGTGCGGCCACGCCGGTCGCCAGCGACAGCGGAATCGAGATCATCACCACGCCGGCCGCGCGCAGGCCGAGCGGCAGCAGCGTGATCGCGACCAGCGCGATGGCCAGCGCGAAATCCAAGGTCAGCCGCGACAGGCGGCGGTCGACATTCTTCGATTGATCGAAGGCGCGCTCCAGCGTCACGTCGGCCGGCAGGGTCTTCGCGAAGTCGGCAATCACTGCTTCGATGGCCTTCTGCGTCGTGAAGATGTTCTGCGCGTCCTTCTGGTTCGCAGTGATCCAGATCGCGCGCCTGCCGTTGTAGCGGGCGCTGTACTCCAGCGATTCGTAGTCCCAGTCGACCGTGGCGACATCGCCGACGGTGACCAGCCTTCCGAGGCTGCCGCCGATCACCGTGTTGCGTACCGCGTCGAGCGATTCATAGCTGCCGGAGGTCTGCAGGTTGAAGCGGCGGCTATCGACATCGATCGGGCCGCCCGGGATGTTGGTGTTCTCGCCGGTCACGGCCGCCAGCACGTCGGAGGCCTTCAGCTTCAGCTCGGCCAGACGGTGGAAGTCCAGCGCCACGCGCAGCTCGCGCTTTGGATAGGCCCAGGTCTTGGCTTCGCGCACTGCGGCGATGGTTTCCAGCCGGTCCTCGAGATCCTCGGCCAGATCGGCCAGCCGGCCGTAGCTCGCGCTGTCCGAAACCAGCGCCACCTGCACGATGTTGACCAGCCCCGGATTGATCTTCTTGACCTCCAGCCGGGTCACGCCGGCCGGCAGCGTGGGCCGCAGTGCCGCGATCTCGCGCGACAGTTCGTCGTACTTCTTTTCGACGTCGACCTCGGTCAGGAACTCGACCTGCACCAGCGCCAGCGAGTCATCGGCCTGCGTGAAGATGTGCTTGACGTCATCGATTTCGTTGATCGCGTCCTCGATCGGCTCGGCGATCTGCCGTTCGATCTCGATCGGATCGGCACCCGGATAGATCGCGATGACGTTGAACGCCGAGATCGGGAAATACGGATCTTCGGTGCGCGGAATGCTGTTCAGACTGCTGATGCCGAGGGCAGCCAGCAGCCCGAACATCACCAGCGTGAACGGGAAGTTGCGTACGGAAAATTCCGGCAGGCTCATGGCGCGGTCTCCGTCACCACCCGCACGGTTTCGCCATCGCGCAGATACGCCGCGCCATCGGTGACCACTTGCGTGCCGTCGGGCAGGACATCGCCAAGAGCGACCTCGGTGCCGCTGACAAAGGCGACGCGGTGCTCGGCACTCTTCACCGTGCCGGTCTTCGGATCGAACAGGTATAGCCGTGCCTTCGCCTGATCACCCTCGACCAGGGCCTCGATCGGCAGATAGCTGCGGCGCGTTGACAGGCTGGTGGCCGGGACGATGCGCGCACGGCCGATCAGGCCGCTGAACGCCGGCAGTTCGGCGCTGGCGGTATCGACCGCCAGTTCGCAGCGCCAGGTGCCGGTACGTGGATCGCTGGCGCGCGCGAGTTCCTGCACCTTGGCCGGGAATACGCGATCGGGCAGGGCATCGAAACGGACTTCGGCGCTGTCGCCGACCTTGACGCGCAGCGCATCGCGATCGGCCAGTCCGACCTCGAGCACCGTGCCACTACCGCTCGCCGACACCACCAGCACCGGCGCGCCGGGCTGCACCAGCTCGCGCGGTTCGGCGAGCCGTGACAGCACGCGGCCATCGGCCGGCGCGGTGATTTCGGCGTAGCGGCGGTTGAAGCTCGCGGCATCGAGCTGCGCGCGGGCAACGGTTTCGGCCGTGCCGAGGTCATCGAGCTGTTCGCGGGTCACGACATCGTCGGCGAACAATTTCTGGCCGCGGGCCAGATCACGGCTGGCCTTGGCCAGCGCTGCGCGCGCCTGCGCGACCGATGCATCGATTTCGGCCGCCTCGATCCGCGCCAGCCGCTGGCCGGCGCGCACTTCATCGCCTTCGCGTACCTCGATCGCGGCAATCACGCCGCCGACCTTGAACGCGAGCTTCGCTTCGTCGCGGCTCGATGCCAGACCGCTGGCCTGCACCGGCGGTTCGGCTGGGCCGTTCCTGACGGCGGCGACGCGAACGGCGCGCAGCGGCGCCGCAGCGGCGGCTTCATCGGTCTTGTGGTCGGCGCCGCAGCCGGCCAGCAGCGCGGCGGAAACGGATATCAGCAGCGGGAGGCGAGCGGTCATGGCGTGGCACTCGAAACGAGGGTGGCGGGCAAGGGGTAGGCAGCGCGGGTGTATTCCTGTTCGGCGCGTGCGCTCTGCAAATCGCTGCGGGCGATCGCGAGGCCAAGCCGGGCTTCGGTCTGCGCGCGTTCGGCATCAAGGAACTCGATCTGGCTGAGTTGGCCGGCGTCGCGCTTGCGCTCGGCAATCCGGAAGCCTTCTTCGGCAGCGGCAATCCGCGCTTCCGCCGTCAGCAGCGAACGTTCGGCGGTCAGCGCGTTGTCGTCGGCCGACAGGCGCGCCAGATCGAGCTGGCGGCGGACCTCGTCGCGGGTCTCCCGCAACTGCTGGGTCTGGGCACGGGCCTGTGACTCCGCCGCGCGGCGGGCGCCGAAATCGAACAGGGTCCAGTTCAGCACCAGCGAGGCGGTGGACACATCGGCGTCGCGATCGATCTTGTAGCCGGTGCCCTGGATGCCGCTGTCGGCCACCAGCGACAGCGTCGGCAGCAGGCTCGATCCGGCCAGCTTCGTCGCGTGGTCGGCCGCATCGATTCGCGAATCGAGTCCGCGCAGTTCTGGCCTCGTGGCCTGGCTGCCGCGGTCGTCGGGCATTACGAACAGCGCGCCATCGGCGACCGTGACGGCTGCGGCTTCGTCGCGGTTGCGCAGCAGGTTCAGGTAGCGGCGGGCGGCGCGTTCGTCATTGCGGGCTGCATGCAGGCGCTGCTCGATCGCGAGGAATTCCGCTTCGGCGCGCAGCACGCGATCGCGGGTGGCCTTGCCGGCGGCAACCAGCGCTTCGGCGACGCGGCGGTTCTCGGCCAGCGTGACCTGGCTGGCGTCGAGGATGCGGATGCCGGCCTGGATCTGGGCCAGCTGGAAATAGGCAGTCTTGACGTCGCGGACCAGCGTGCGGGCAAAGGCCTCGCGGGTGGCGACCGAACCGTCGAACTCCGCAGCGCGGATGCGGATCTGCTCGGCGATCTGCGGCGCGTAGATCGGCGCGCTCAAGGTCAGGCGGGTGTCCTGCTCGGTCCGGCGCAGCAAGTTGATGTCGTTGTTGCCGATCTGCGGGAATTGGGTCGGATTGCCGCTGCCGGCAGTGAGCTGGTTGAGCGTTTGGTAGACCGGGTTGACCAGATCCCCGGTCGGGATGCGGATCACGCGGCCGCCATCGGCCACCGTGTAGCGGGCGGTCAGCGCCAGCTGCGGTGCACGCTGTGCGCGCGCAGCGCCGAGGCCTTGGGCCGCAGCTTCAACTGCGAAGTCCTGCGCCTTCAACAGGGCGTTGCTGGCCAGCGCGTCGGACAGGTAGACGGCGAGGGGATCGGCGTCATTCGCGGCATCGGAATGCGCAGTTACCGTCAGTGACAGGCCCAGCAGCAGCAGCAGCCGTGCTCGGCCGGCGGCGCCGATGCCGGTGCGTCGAGTTCGAACGGGCGGCAAAAATCTGGATTCATGTCCATTCACTAGACACATGTCAGTCTCCGGGCGAAAAATCAGCTCGCGATCGAGCGCGTCGCCATGTCGATGGCGTCGTTCAGAAAGGTGGTCGGCGGGACGCCTTCGTGGGCAAAGATCTCGCCTTTGGTGATCGCCAGTTGGGCAACGCCGTGGGTGAAACCCCATAGCGTCATCGCCACCTGCAGCGGGTTGCCGAGATCGCGGCGAATGGTGCCGTCCTTCTGGCCCGTCATCAGTGCCGCGATCGATTCGGCGTGGACAAGCTGGCCGGCCATCATCATTCGATGGCAGATGCTGTCGGCGTTCTCCAGTTCGGTGTGCTGCGCTTCCGAACGCGCCAGCGCATTGAAATAAACAGGGAACTCCTGAGCGAAACCAATATAGGCACGACCGATCGCGCGGATCTGGTCAACCCCCCGCAGATGCCGGCTGCGCGCTTCGGAGAAGCGCTGCCGCAGCAGGTCGAGGCCGCGCAGGCACAGTGCGAACTGCAGTTCGCGCTTGTCCTTGAAGTAGATGTATAGCAGCGCTCGGGACACGCGGGCCGCGCGGGCAATGTCATCCATCTTGGCGTCATCGAAGCCCTTCGCCGAGAACACGGATTCGGCGGCATCGAGGATGTCCTCGCGGCGGCGCTCCTTCTCTTCGTGACGGCGGGATTCGGTGGGTTCCATGCGAAAAGGTTAGCCGTTGACTGGACAGGTGTCAAATTTATGGACAAGCGCCTATCGAAATCTGGATCGCCTAGCGTTCGCTCGCTTGCCTCGGTGCAGCAGTTCCGGCATCAATTCGCGCGTCGGCTTGGAAATGCGCTGCAAATTCAGACACGGGTGTTTATTCTCCGGTCGTTCAGCAATCCTGCCGAGACAGGATGCGCGGCCGCCCCAGGGGCGGCTTGGAGTGGGAACGGCATCGAGTGACGGCCGAGACGCCTGGGGCGTCAATGAGCCGGAACCGACCGAAGCGTGCGATTGACGACGTCATCAAGGGAGAAATGCAATGCGTGCAGCCAAGCGAGCGGCCTATGCCGTCGTGTTCACCGGCAGCCTGTCGCCGATCGCGGCGATGGCCACCGAGTTCGATTTCAACTTCATCGATCAGGACTTCAGCGCCGTTCTTAACCAGACGCTGGTGGCCGGCGTGGCGTTCCGCATCGAACCGCAGGACGCGCGGCTGATCGGCAAGTCGAACATCAACCCGAATGTCTGCACCGGCGTGTACCAGCTGTGCCAGGGCCTGAACCGCGAGCAGATCTACCCGGCGCAGCAGCTGCGGCGCTCGCCCGGTGCCGCGTCGATGAACTTCGATGATGGCAACCTGAACTTCAACCAGGGCGATGTCACGCAAAGCCCGATCGTCTGGACGCACGACCTCAAGATCGAGTCTGGCGACTTCGGCTTCTTCTACCGCGGCCGCGCGATCTACGACCCGGCGCTTTATCACGGCAAGGCGCGTTACCGGAATCGGATCACCGCGGAAAACGCGGCGTCGGTCGGCATTTCCGGCCCGGTGCGCAGCAGCCCGTCGAACCGCTACTTCCCGCAGGTGTTTGGTCCCGGCCAAGCGTTCAGCGAAGCGCGTAACGAGGACGAAGGCCAGCAGATCGGTCTCCGTTACCAGTTCCTCGACACGAACTTCTTCGGTTCGGTCGCGCTGCCGGGTGAGCGCGACCTGCAGTTCCGCGTCGGCCGCCAGACCGTGCAGTGGGGCGAGTCGACGGTGGCGATCCTGAACTCGATCAACCAGGCGCAGCCGATCAACGCCAACGCGTTCTTCCGCAGCGGCAATGGCTTGCTGGAAGATCTGTACGTGCCGGTCAACATGCTGCGTCTGTCGACCAACATCGTCGATGGCGTGTCGATCGAAGGCTATTACCAGTTCGAGTCGCGGGTCGTCGAAGTGCCGACGCCGGGCACGTTCAACAGCTTCGTCGATCTCGGCACCACTAACCTGCGCAATTTCGTCAATGCCAGTTTCGGCTCGGCAGCCGACGACTTCGACCAGCAGGCGGGCGGCGTGCTGGACAACCCGTTGACCGCGGTCACGCCGACTAGCCTGACGATCCCGCGCCTGCCCGACAACAAGGCATCGGACCAGGGACAGTACGGCTTCAAGCTGAGCTACTACGCGGATTGGCTGAACAACGGCACCGAGCTCAGTGCCTACTTCATGAACTACCACTCGATGCTGCCGTACGTCAGCACCTACGCGACCAATGCCAGCTGCGCACGTCGGGAAGGCTCGGCAATCGGCATCGACGCTCGCAACACGACTGAATTCCTGCAGTCCTGCCCGAACTTGCCGATCGCGCTGCAGGGGCTGGCGGGTCAGACCTCGCTGGGTCTTGACACCGTGCAGCTGCTGACGGCAAGCCCGGGTGCTGTGGCGGACATCGGCGGTGATCTTGGCGCCTTCGCTAACCTGCTGCTGCCGCGCCCTGGCCAGCAGATTTCCGATGCCGTCGGCTTCGACACCGCGCGCATCCAGCTGGAGTATCCGGAGAATCGCAAACTGATCGGTTTCAGTTTCAACACCACTTATGGTGACTACAGCTATCAGGGCGAAGTCTCTTACCGCCCGAACCTGCCGCTGCAGGTGGCGATCGTCGACCTCGCGTTCGCTGCTTTCGGTCCGTCGCTGAGCCGCTGCCACGATGAGGCCATCGGCTGCTTCGGCACGACGAACACCGTTGCGTTCACCGAAGATGGCGGCAACCAGTACAGCCTGTACGGCAGCAACAACTTCGTCGATGCCGACGGCAACAACCCGTATCCGGACAATCTGAGCCTCGTGGTTGGTTCGGTGCCGGGTTCGGCGCGCTCGTTCCCGAACTTCATCACGCCATATCGCGGCATCCAGATTGGCGAGAACGCGCCGAACTCGTACATCCAGGGCTGGATCCCGGGCAAGGTGCTGAATTACGTGTTCGGCGCGACCCGCGTGCTGTCGGGTACCGAAAACTGGATCGGCGCGGATCAGGTCATCCTGCTCTACGAAGTGGCTGCCACCCATGTGCTGAACCTGCCGAGCTTTGATCAGCTTCAGATCGAGGGTCCGGGCGCGGCGTACACCCATGCTTCGGCTGGCGCCGACGGCTCGGGTGCCGATGGCTCGCGTCTGGCCTGCTCGACCAACCCGAGCTGCTCGATCGGCGGCGACGGCCTGCGCTTCAATCCGTTCTAGGCGTCGCGCAACCAGTTCGCGCACTCGCTGGCCGGCGGTTACCGCGTGGTCGGCCGCATCAGCTACGAGTCGGTGCTGCCGGGTATCTCGATCCAGCCGTTGTTCATTTTCCAGCACGATGTCTACAACAACTCGCCTGGGCCGGGTGTCAACTTCGTCGAGGGTCGCATCCAGCTGAACTCGCTGTTCGAGATCCGCTACGAGAAGTCGACCTCGCTGACCATCACCTACAACATGTACACGCGCGGCGGTGCGAACAACCTGATTCGCGACCGCGACAACATCGGCTTCTTCCTGCGCTACCAGTTCTGATGCGTGGCCGGGCTGGCGTCCTCGCCTGATCGGACGGGGCGCCAGCTCGATCGGGTTGCTACCATGCGCGCCGCCTCCAACGACCGTGATCGCCCGATGAAACCAGACGCAGCCGCTTCCGCCCGCAGCCCGTTCGGAGCTGCCCGATGAATGCCGATTCGACCGTGGTGATCGTCGGCGCCGGCCAGGCCGGCAGCGAGTTCGCAGCCGAACTCCGCACCCTGGGTTTCGCCGGGCGCGTGCTGATGGTGGGCGACGAGGCGGAACTGCCGTACAAGCGGCCGCCGCTGTCGAAGGGCTACCTGACCGGTGCCATCACCTCGGACCAGTTGCCGATCCGCTCGGCGGCTGTGCACGAGAAGAACAACATCGAATTCCTCGGTGGCGTATCGGCCACCGCGATCGATCGCGCAGCGAAGACCGTCACGCTGTCCGACGGTCAGGTCGTCGCCTACACGAAGCTGGCGCTGACCACGGGCGGCCGGGCCCGCCCGCTGCCGATTCCCGGTGCCGAGCTGGCCAACGTGCTGTCGCTGCGGTCGGTGGCCGATGCAGCCGCGATCCGCGAGCAGCTCGTTGAAGGCCGCAGCCTGGTCATCATTGGCGGCGGTTACATCGGGCTGGAGATCGCGGCGGTCGCCGTCAAGAAGGGCCTGAAGGTCACCGTGCTGGAATCGGCACCGCGCGTGCTCGCGCGCGTCACCGCGCCCGAGATTTCCGAGTTCTACACGCGCGTGCACCGCGAGGAAGGCGTCGACATCAAGCTTGGCGTGCAGATCGCCGCGCTGGTCGGCAACGGCGCCGTCAGCGGCGTGCGCCTCGTCGATGGCAGCACCATCAATGCCGATGCCGTGATCGTCGGCATCGGGCTGATTCCGAACTGCGAGCTGGCCACTGCTGCGGGACTCGCTATCGACAACGGCATCGTCGTCGACGAGTACGGCCAGACTTCGGACCCGGACATCTGGTCGGCCGGCGACTGCGCCAATCGCCCGAGTGCGATGCTCGGCGGCCGCGTGCGGCTGGAGTCGGTGCCGAATGCGATGGAGCAGGCACGTCACGCCGCCCGCGCGATCATGGGCCAGCCCAAGGCCTACGACGAGCTGCCGTGGTTCTGGTCGGACCAGTACGACCTGAAGCTGCAGATGTGTGGACTGTCCAGCGGTTACGACCAGCTGGTGGTGCGCGGATCCACTGCCAATCGTTCGTTCTCGGCGTTCTATCTGAAGCAGGGCAAGGTCATCGCTGCCGACGCGGTCAGCCAGTTGCGCGACTTCGGCCTGATGAAGAAGCTGGTGGCCGCGCGTGTGGCGCTGGCTCCGGCGCGCCTGGCTGACGAGGCCGTACCGATGAAGGATCTGGTGACGGAAGCCGGCGTCTGAGCGCGGTACCGGTGGTGCCGTTTTCAGGCTGATAGAATCCGGCATCGTCCTTGCGCGGCTCCGGTCAGCCGGCTTCACGCCGGCGCACCGCTTCCAGATTGCCATCTCCTTGACCATCAATTCCGTGGATTCCGTGTTTTCCGCCGGCAACCTCGCCGCCGTGGCCGCCGCCGCCCCCAAGCTGACGCCGGGCAAGGGGCGCTCCGCTGAACTGGCGGCGCTGCTGGCACCGGTCGACGAGGACATGCGTGCCGTCGATGCTTTGATCCGCCGGCGTCTCGCGTCCGAAGTGCCGCTGATCAACGAGATCGGTGGCTACATCATCGCGGCCGGCGGCAAGCGCCTGCGTCCTGCGCTGCTGCTGCTGGTGGCACGCGCGCTGGGTGCCCGGGGCGAACTGCCGAACCTGCTGGCGGTGGTGATCGAGTTCATCCACACGGCGACGCTGCTGCACGACGATGTCGTCGACCATTCCGATCGCCGCCGCGGCCGCAAGACCGCAAACGCCGTCTGGGGCAACGCCGGTGCCGTGCTGTCGGGCGACTTCCTGTACTCACGCAGCTTCCAGCTGATGGTCGAAAGCGAGCGCATGGCGGTGATGCAGACGATGGCCGACACCACGAATGCGATTGCCGAAGGTGAAGTGCTGCAGTTGATGAACTGCAACGACCCGGACATCACCGAAGCGCGCTACCTGCGCGTGATCGAGCTGAAGACCGCGCAGCTGTTCCGTGCGGCGGCCACGCTCGGGGCCATTGCCGCGGATCTGCCGCCGGAGCAGCAGGCCATTTACGGTCAGTTCGGGCATGACTTCGGCATGACCTATCAGCTGATCGACGACCTGCTTGATTACACCGCCGACCCGGAAGTCAGCGGCAAGAATCTGGGCACCGATCTCGCCGAAGGCAAGCCGACGTTGCCGCTGCTTTACGCGATGCAGAAGGGCACTGAAGCGCAGCGCGCGCTGATTCGTGATGCCATTTCCAATGGTCGCGTTGACCGTATCAATGATGTGCTGGAAACGGTTGAAGCTACTGGAGCGATCCCGTATAGTCGCGCCCTCGCCGGGCAGTACAGTTTCTCGGCGACGGCAGCGCTGCAGGGTTTGCCCGAAACTCCGCATAAACAGGCGCTCATGGAATTGGTTGATTTCTGCCTTCGGCGAGACAGCTAGATTCAGCAACAAATCCGCAGTCGCGGGGCGTAGCTCAGCTTGGTAGAGCGCTTGCTTCGGGAGCAAGAGGTCGTAGGTTCGAATCCTGTCGCCCCGACCATTTACGAAGTCCGCCACCCGGCGGCTTCATCGAAGTCCGAGACCCGACATCATGGCGCTCTCGGCACATTCCGATTCGCAGTCTTCCCCTTCTTTGCTGGCAGACGACGAGCCATCGCCCGTCTGGGCGTTGCGTGCGTCCGGCACATCGCCTTACGTGCTGCTCGTCGATCACGCCAGTTGCGGAGTGCCGCGGCGGCTTGCCGACCTCGACTTGCCGGCGCCCGAGTTGCGCCGTCATATCGCCCTGGATCTCGGTGCCGCCGAAGTGGCCTTGCGGCTATCGGCTCTGCTTGATGCCGCGCTGCTGATGCAGCGCTACTCGCGTCTGGTGATTGACTGCAACCGGCCGCTGGATAGCGATCAGTCGATCGTCACGGTCAGCGACGGCACGGTGATTCCCGGCAATGCATCGGTAAATTCGACCGACACTGCACGGCGCGCACGCGACATCTTCGAGCCGTATCACGCGGCCATTGCCGCGCTGCTGGATGGTCGCGCCCGACAGGGCACTCCGAGCGCGCTGGTGGCGATTCACAGCTTCACGCCGATCTGGGACGGACGCCGCAGGCCCTGGCAGGTCGGCGTGCTGTACAACCGTGATCCGCGCCTCGCCACGGCGCTCGGCCGGGCGCTGGAGGCCGATGGTGGTCTCGTGGTCGGCTACAACGAGCCTTACGATCTGTCCGATCAGACCGACTGGACGATTCCTGAGCACGGCGAACGGCGCGGCCTGCCGCACGTCGAACTGGAGATCCGTCAGGATTTGATCGCTGACAGTGCCGGCCAGCAGCAATGGGCGGTGCGGCTGGCACGCTTGCTGCCTCCGCTGCTGGCATCGCTATAGCTCCGGCACCGGACCTTCCGGACCGTGGTCCACCCACTCGCTGGATGATTCCATGCTGATCCGCTTTGGCTACGAAATCGTTTATCGATGTCCGCAGCCGACACCGATGATCCTCAATCTGCACGCGCACTATTCGCGTGCTTCCGATCTTGTTCGCCAAGACCAGTTGTGTATCGACCCCCCGGTACCGATCACGATGTATCGCGACGGCTTCGGCAACTGGTGCAGTCGCATCAAGGCGCCGGCGGGTCGCGTCCGGCTGTTTGCCGATGGCCTGATTCGCGATCACGGCCTGCCCGAGCCGGTGTCGCTCGACGCCGTTCAGCACCCGGTCGAATCATTGCCGGAGGAGACGCTGGTCTATCTGCTCGGCAGTCGTTACTGCGAGACCGATCTGCTGACCGATGTGGCGTGGAAACTGTTCGGCCAGACGCCGCTCGGCTGGCGTCGCGTGCAGGCGGTCTGCGATTTCGTCAATCGCCACATCCGCTTTGGCTACGAGTTCGCGCGGCCGACCAAGACCGCCTTCGAGGCGTACATCGAAGGGCGGGGTGTGTGTCGCGATTACGCGCATCTGGCGATCGCCTTCTGTCGCTGCCTGAACATCCCGGCGCGCTACTGCACCGCTTACCTCGGCGATATCGGCGTGCCGAAGGTTGATGCGCCGATGGATTTCGCCGGGTCGATGGAAGTGTTCCTGGGCGGCGCCTGGCACGCCTTCGATCCGCGCAACAACCAGCCGCGCATCGGTCGCATCCTGATCGCGCGCGGCCGCGATGCCGCCGATGTCGCGATCACCACGACCTATGGCCTGCACACACTAGAGCTGTTCCGAGTGTGGACTGACGAGGAAGGATCGACGGCGCCGATCAACATGCCGATGCTGGCCTGAACAGCTGCGGGCATACGCCGGCAGACGGCATTCGCTGTGTCATAAGTGGCCGCGCCGCCGCGGCTTGATGGCGCGTATCCGCACATCTTGTGCGAGGTTCCGGAGTGCTCCACAGTGCGTGCAGGCAGCGGTTCCGATGGCGCTGCGCCACCGCTGCCAGTCATCTACAAGAAACCCAATCTGAGGAGATTTCGTCATGGGTATTTTCACGCATGTGGTTATTGGTACCAACGATGTCGAACGTGGCCGCAAGTTCTATGACGCCGTGCTCGACACCATGGGCCTGAAGCGGGTCATGAACTTCGACGCCGCATCGCTCTGGAGCACCGGCGCTGCCGACTCGGACCTGTTCATGATCACCAAGCCGGGCAATGGCCAGCCGGCAACCTTCGCCAACGGTGGCACGATCAGCTTCGCCGCGCCATCGCGCGCAGCGGTGCACAAGTTCCATGAAGTCGCGCTTGCACACGGCGGCAAGGACGAAGGCGCACCGGGCCCGCGTTCGTTCACGCCGACGGCGTATGCCGCCTATGTCCGCGATCCGGACGGCAACAAGATCTGCTGCTACTGCTTCGCCCCGGCCTGATCGGGACGTCGCGCCGTCGCGTCTTCGACGAGGCTGCGCAACAACGAAAAAGGCGGAAGGTCGCAAGACCTTCCGCCTTTTTCATGCCTGCTGTTGACGCCAGGTGGCCGATCAGATCGCGTCCGGGCCGACTTCGCCGGTGCGGATGCGCAGCACTTGCTCGAGTTCGGTGACGAATACCTTGCCATCGCCGATCTTGCCGGTGTGCGCCGCCTTGGTGATCGCGTCGATGGTGAACTCGACGTCGTTGTCACGAACTGCGATTTCGATCTTCAGCTTCGGCAGGAAATCGACGACGTATTCGGCACCGCGGTACAGCTCGGTATGACCTTTCTGGCGGCCGAAGCCCTTGACCTCCGTCACGGTGATGCCGGACACGCCGATCGCGGCGAGCGCTTCACGTACTTCGTCCAGCTTGAACGGCTTGATGATTCCAGTGATCAACTTCATGGCAGGGGGAGCTCGGCTTCGCGAAAGGGTGGTGCACGGTAACGGTCACATCCGCGTCGTACAAGCCATGTCGCCCCGCTGACGCGGTTGCCGGCCGGCACGATGGCCATCCCAGCGATTGTCAGTTGTTGTTGACATTGATACTGTCAACCCATGAACGCACCCCATCGCTTCGAGTGGTCCGCCGTCCGTGATTCCCGACCCCATGCGGTCGTCATCGGCAGCGGTTTTGGCGGTCTTGCCGCAGCGGTCCGACTGGGCGCACGCGGCTACCGGGTAACCGTCCTGGAAAAGCTCGACGCGCCTGGCGGTCGAGCCTACGTCTATCGTCAGGACGGCTTCACGTTCGATGCCGGCCCGACCATCGTGACCGCGCCGTTCCTGTTCGAGGAACTGTGGTCGCTGTGCGGCAGGACGATGGCCGATGACATCGATCTGCGGCCGGTATCGCCGTTCTACCGGATCCGCTTCGCCGATGGCGAAGTCTTCGACTACACCGGCGATGCTGAGGCGATGCGCCGCGAAGTGGCGAAATTCTCGCCGGATGATGTCGCCGGCTACGACCGCTACATGAAAGCCAGCGAGGAAATCTTCAAGGTCGGCTTCGAGCAACTGGGCCATGTGCCGTTCGACTCGATCATGGACATGGTCAAGGTCGTGCCGGACCTGATGAAGCTGGCCAGCTACCGCACGGTGCACGGGCTGGTGTCGCAGTACGTCCGCGACGAACGCCTGCGGACGGTGCTGAGCTTCCATCCGTTGCTGGTCGGCGGCAATCCGTTCACCACGACGTCGGTGTACTGCCTGATCGCGCATCTGGAGCGCAAATGGGGCGTGCATTTCGCGATGGGGGGTACGGGCAAGCTGGTCACTGGCCTCGTCGATCTGATCGAAGGGCAGGGCAATGTCCTGCGTTGCAACAGCGAAGTGGTCGAGATCGTGCTCGATGGCCGCAAGGCTGTCGGTGTCCGACTGGTCAACGGCGAAACGATCGCTGCCGATATCGTGGTGTCGAACGCCGATGCCGCCTGGACCTATCGGCATCTGATTCCGAACGGCGCCAAGCAGCGCTGGAACGGCGCCAAGCTCGATCGGGCGCGCTACTCGATGGGTTTGTTCGTCTGGTACTTCGGTACCCGGCGGCAATATCCGGACGTGGAGCACCACACGATCATGCTCGGGCCGCGCTACAAGGAACTGCTCGAAGACATCTTCGACCGCAAGGTACTGGCCGATGACTTCAGCCTGTATCTGCACCGGCCGACAGCCACTGATCCGTCGCTGGCGCCGGCCGGATGCGACAGCTTCTACGTGCTGTCGCCGGTCCCGCATCTTGGCAGCGGCACCAATTGGGCTGCCGAGGCAGAGCGCTACCGCCGTTCGATCGAAAAGCTGCTGTCGGCCACGCTGCTGCCGGGCCTCGAACACGAGATCGTCACCCAGCGGATGCTGACGCCGCAGGACTTCCAGGACCGGCTGAATTCGGTCAACGGCGCCGCGTTCAGCCTCGAACCGATCCTGATGCAGAGCGCCTGGTTCCGGCCGCACAACCGCAGCGAGGACTTCGAGAACCTGTTCCTAGTCGGTGCCGGCACGCATCCGGGCGCTGGCTTGCCTGGCGTGCTGTCGTCGGCACGCGTGCTCGATACCGTGGTGCCGAACGTGCAGGTGTTCGCCGATGCCGGCCGTTGAGCCGGTGACGACACCAGCTGCCGATCTCGCGGTCTGCAGACGCCTGCTGCGCGCCGGCTCCAAATCGTTCTACATCGCGTCGCTGCTGCTGCCGTCGGCGATCCGTGATCCGGCCTGCGCGCTCTACGCGTTCTGCCGGCTGGCCGACGATGCCGTCGATGTCGATGGCGGTGGCCTGCAGGCGGTCGCAAAGCTGCGCGACCGGCTCGATCTCATCTACGCCGGCACGCCGCTGGCGATTCCGGCTGACCGGGCGCTGGCCCACGTCGTGCGCGGCCACGGCTTGCCGCGCACGCTGCTTGATGCGCTGATCGAAGGCTTTGCCTGGGATTCAAGCGACCGGGTCCACGAAACCTTGGGCGACGTGCAGGCCTACGCCGCGCGTGTCGCCGGCACGGTCGGCGCGATGATGGCGCTGCTGATGGGCGTTCGCGACCCCGATGCCATTGCCCGCGCCTGCGATCTGGGTGTGGCGATGCAGCTGACCAACATCGCTCGTGATGTCGGTGAAGACGCCCGCAACGGCCGGCTGTACCTGCCGCGTGCGTGGCTGCGTGAAGCGGGTATCGAGCCCGATCTCTGGCTGGCTGCACCGAGCTTCGACACGCGACTGCACCAGGTCATCGAGCGCCTGCTTGCCGAGGCCGATCGGCTGTACGGGCAGGTCGATTCCGGCATCGCCCAGTTACCGGTCGGATGCCGCCCCGGCATCACGGCAGCACGACTGCTGTATGCCGAGATCGGTCACGAACTGCGTCGCCGCGGCGGTGATTCGGTCAGCCAGCGCGCCATCGTGCCGGCGGGGCGCAAGCTGGCCTTGCTGATCCAGGCGTATACGCGCGAGCCGGACCCGAACGCCGGTGCCGCCGCCGCAGCGCTGGCCGAATGCCGATTCCTGATCGATGCCGTGATCGCCGCTGCGCCGCCCGTCATCGAAGCCGATGCGGTCGTTGATCCGGCGCTGCCATGGTGGCGTTTCCGGGCGCGTGCGGTCTGGGTGCTCGATCTGTTCGAGCGGCTGGAGCGCGAGGAGCGCGAGGCGCAGGCGCGTCGCCGCCAGCGGCGTCCGCCGTGGATCGAATCGGCGGCGGGCAGCCTGGCGTCAACGGATGCAGCGGCGATTGGCGGCGCGTGAAGATCGACTGGTTCGCGGTGCTCGATCTGGGTCTCGCGTTCGGCCTCGTACTTGCGCTGCTGGTCTGGGAACTGTGGTCGCTGCGCCGCACGCAGCGCCGTGACCGGGAGCGCGAGCAGCGCGAGAAAGACTCGCGCTGATCCGGATCGGCCGATGACGGTCGTCCTGCCGAGGCGAATCAGTGCCGTGCGCGCGGCATTCGGAACGGCAGCATCCACTGCACGATCGTGCTGTTGAAGCGGTCCAGATCGAGGCTCTCGTGGACGCCTCGAGTCGCTTCGCCGCACAGCGTTGCCGCGAGCGTCGAACGGGCATAGAACGGCGTGTCTTCAAGTGTTTCGATGATCGCTGCATCGCCGCGTGACTGCCGATCGACCCGCCAGCCGCTGCGTGGCAACGGGGCCACTGCGGGTGCCTCGAACGGCTCGGCCTGACCGTGACGATCAAAGCGCAGCCCCAGCGCATGGCGGCTGCCATCACGGCGATCGATGTCATAGAGCAGCGCTGCGCCGCCATCGCGCAGCGGACTGCGCGACCAGTGCCAGCGGCGCATTACATCCTCGATCGGCGAGTCGCCGGAATTGCTGTCGAAATAGGCGTTGCCGGACCAGCGCAGCTTGGGTGATTCCAGCAGCACCTCGATGCGCCCGCTGGCCGCGATCGGTCGCCAGCTGTGGCCAGGCGCCAGGGTTTCGACATGTTGTGCCAGCGCCTGCGGATGCAGCCGCAGGCAGCCACGGATCGACGAGGGCCACGGCACCGTGGTTTCGTCCAGCGAAATGGTCAGGCCATCGCGGTTCCAGTCCAGTTCGCTGTTGCCGATCACCAGGCTGTCGACATCGCGAACCACGCTGCCGCGTCGGCGTTCGGTCATCGCCCAGCGATGCCCGGAACGGCCGTACAGCGCGATGTTGATGGCGCTGTGGTCGAGCGGTTCCGTCGCGGTGTTCCGCTGCCGCGCGCGCTTGTAGTACGGCGAGAAGACGCTGCCGATGAACGCGATCAGCGTCAGCCCGTGCTGGCCGTCGTCACTGAGGGCATCGACGTACCACCAGCGATAGCCGCCGGGTACGACCGGCGCGTCGAACCGAGGTCCGTCAGCAGGCTGGCGGCCGCCAGACGGCCCGACAAGGCCGCCATCGGCACGCCCGGCCCCGGATGCGTGCTCCCACCCGCCAGATACAGCCCCGGAATTCGACTGCGGGCTCCCGGGCGCTGAAACGACGCCATCCAGCCGTGCGAGGCCGGGCCGTACAGCGCTCCACCGGTCCCCGGAAACAGGCCGTGAAACCCCGTCGGTGTGGTCAGCACGGTCTGTTCCGGACTGCGCTTCAGTTGCAGGCCACAGCGCGCCAGCAGCGCGAAAGTCGCGGATTCGCATGTCGTCACACTCTCTGCAGACAAGGGGTATCGATCGCCATCGGGTGGTGCATTGACCAGACACAGCAGGCGTTCGCCAAGACGCGGAACGGCGCCGCTTTCGTCATCGCGGTCTTGCGCGCAGACGTAGACAGTCGGCGCCTGCGGCAGCCGCCGGCGCTGGAAAAGGTCGCGGAACTCGGCGCGGTAATCGTTCGAGAAGAACACGTTGTGGCGGGACAGCGGAAAGCCGCTGCTGCGTGCCACCAGATTCCAGGTGACGGCCGACAACGAGCGCCGCGCTGGCGTCACCCGGCGAGTCGCTTGCTGGGCTGCCGCGCCGAACAGTCCCGAGGCAACCGCGGCCGGATCGGCGTTGACGATCACGGCATCGGCCTGCAGCTCCTCGCCGGTGGCCAGACGGACACCGCTGGTGCGCTGGCCGTCGGTCAGGATCTCGGCGACTTCGCAGCCGTAACGGAAGCGCGCGCCGCGTTGCTCGGCAGCGCTGGCCATTGCCACGGCCAGACGGTGCATGCCGCCGCGAACGCGCCAGACGCCGTCCTGCTCGACATGCGCGACCAGCATCAGCGTGGCGGGTGCTGCGAACGGCGACGAGCCGCAATACGTCGCATAGCGCCCGAACAACTGCTGAAGGCGCGGATCCCGGAAATGGCTGCCCAGCGCTCGCCACAGCGATGCGAACGGTGTGATCCGCCAGAGATCGCCGAAGCGGTGCAGACCCACCGCGCGCGTCAGCGCCAGCGGACTGTCGCAATGGCTGCGGATGAACGGCCCTTCAAGCGTGTTGTAGATCGCTTTCGCGCGGGCGCTGAATTCGAGGAAGCGCCGGCCCTCGTCCGGGCCCGCGAACGCGGCAATCGCGTCGGCGGACCTCGCGAGTTCGCCATGCAGATCCAGGTGCCGTTCGCCGTCCCAGGCATGGCGGGCCAGCACCTCGGCGCGATCCAGGGCCAGCGCCGATGCGAAGTCCAGGCCCGCATCGGCAAACAGTGATTCGAACACCCAGCGCATGGTCAGCACGGTGGGACCGGCGTCGAGCCGCAGATCACCGATCGCGACCTGCCGGACCTTGCCGCCCGGCGTCGCGGCACGTTCGAGCACCGTGACATCGAGCCCCTGGGCGGCCAGATCGAGCGCTGCCGACAGACCGCCGGCACCGGCTCCGATGATCAGCACCCGTCGCGCTTGCTGCACCGGCTTCTCCTGAATTCGGTCATTGCGCGGTCGCGTTGACGCGACCCTGATCTGTGTCTATTG
>Ga0114983_1000407_pt1 | contig 18437 bp, 15 predicted proteins | sample Shrwel_input2_RT_FD_87182 | JGI IMG/M metagenome (GOLD analysis project Ga0114983, IMG submission 87182) | Subsurface microbial communities from deep shales in Ohio, USA - Utica-3 well 1 S input2 RT | ecosystem: Environmental > Aquatic > Deep subsurface > Shale gas/oil reservoir > Produced... | reverse complement strand
GTGGTGTCGCGCATCACTCACCAGGGCATCGCCCGGTCTTGATCGCACACGGGCGCCGAAGCATCGGCCGCAGCCGGGTAGCGAAGCAACTGTCACAGCAACGAAAATGCCCGGATCACGGTTGCGGTCGTGGTCCGGGCTGCGTGCGTCTGGCGCTGCCAGCGGTTACAGGCCCAGCGACGCCCGGAACGTGGCCGTGGCTTGCTTGGCAGCATCGGCGGCGCTCTGCGACTCCGAAATGGCGCTGGCGTACGCGTCGATCGCCGCATCGGCCAGCGGCGTCCACTTCGCGATCCAGCCTCGAATCACGTCGGCGTTGCCGTCGGTTTCCAGTGCCAGCTTGACCAGTGCTGCCACCCAGCGGCGATGCCGGGTGGCGTCGATCAGCTCGGCATCGGCAAGCAGGCTCATCACCAGATCGCCGTTGCGGCGGCCGACATTGCCGAGCAGGCGCAGCATGCCTTCCTCAATGGCGGGCTTGGCGACCAGATTCAGCGCAACGAAGCATTCGGCCCAGTCATAGGCCACGAGCGTCTTTTCCATCAGTTCGCGGAAGCCTTGCCAGGCGGCGTCCTGTTCCCAGTAGTGACGCTCGTCCTTGCCGAAGCCCTTGTCGGCAAAGCTGCCTTCGAGTTCCTTGGTGCGATAGGCGACGTGGCTCAGCCAGCGGAACGAATCCATGGCCTGGAACGACGCGCAGTTCTCGATGGTGCTCGCCGGTGCCATCTGCGCGAGATAGGCCGACGCCATCTGCACGGTGTGCAGCAGGTAGCGCGACGGCGTGTACAGGCGGGCGAGGGTGCCCGCCCACTGCGGTGTCAGAGCCTTGTCGTGTTCGCGCGCGCTGAACTGGTCAAACAGGCTGTATACGTAGGTTTCCTGTCCGTCCTGCATCAGGCAGTAGGTGCGGTAGATCAGCTCGTCCGGATCGCGGAAGCTGTTCCAGTCCTTGTGCTTCAGCGGGCTGTTGTTCCGATGCTGGACATACCAGCGATTCATGAACACGTTCGGGTCCAGCTCGTACGGTGCCGCCGAACCGGGACGGTCGTTGTACTGCAGGTTGACCGAGACAATCTCGTATTCGCTGGGCTTGCGCCGACGAGCCGCAAGATGGCTCCAGGTCTTCAACGGCTTGAGAACTTCAACGTCGCTCATGGTGGATTCCTAGAAAGTCTTTTCGAAGTAGAAGCGGATGTACTCTTCGGCATTGTCGATGCGCCCCGCGAAGGAGCTGAGCTCGACTTCGAGATCGCGCATCTGAAACGGCTGGCCGAGCATTTCCTCGATCGTCGCGCGGCGCAGGATCATCTCGCCGTCGGTGGATATGCGGACATAGGCGACCTTGTCGTCGACCACGATGACGCGATCGGGGTTGTCGGCTTCGGCAGCCTCGACGACCGCCTTGGCCAGCGCACCCTGACGAAGCACCGGACCGACGCGATTGTTGAGGTGTGCGGTGCTGATGTGGTGGCTGCTCACGGGTAGTCTCAGGTTGCGGAAAACAGGGGCTTGATGCCTTCGACCTGGACGAGCACCTCACCGTTCTCGATCTTGATCGGGTACCGCGCAAGCTGCGTGTGATCCGGGTTGACGCCCTTGCCAGTGCTGGCGCAGAAGCTCCACTGGTGCGCGCGGCAATGCACCATCTTGCCGTCGAATCTGCCCTCGACCAGCGGGATGTCCTGATGCGGACAGGCGCCCTGGAACGCACAGGGCTCGCCACCTTCAGGCCAGACCACCAGCACTTCTTCGCCATCGACCTCGAAGGCCTCCATGTCACCTTCCCAGAGGTCTTCGAGCTTGCAGACTTTTTGAAATGTCATGTCGGATGCTCAGTGGCGAGGCTCGCGAAGATGGGCCGTCGAGCCCTCCCAATAGATCTCGACACACTCCATCGGCCGCAGTCCGGCATCAGCGACCTTCAGGTCGCGTGCGAACGGCTCGCTGGCGCCCTGGCGACGGACGCGAAGCACACCTGGGCGCGCCTTGACGCGCCGTCCCACCGAATGCACGGCTGCAGCGGCAGCCACTTCATCCATGTTGTTGTCGGTATCAACCGCGATCAGCTGGAGAACGAAGTCCTCCTGGAAATTCGATGTCAGCGGAAACAGAGCCATCGCGCTCCCTCCTCCCGGAAATTGATGTTGTGTTTTTTATCGGTTTGACCGTCTCCGGCGAGCATCGACGCTCGCCGGAGCTTGCAGCGGTTTGCCGATCAGCTTGCTTTCTTGATGCGATCAGCTTGCTTTCTTGATGCGATCGGCGCGGACTTCTTCGACCCACGCGAACTTCAGCGCGTCGTCGCCCATCTCGCCGGGGGAGAGCCCCATGAACTTGAGCGCGCCGCCGAGGTCTGGCGGCTGGATCTGGCCATCGAGGAAGCGGTCGACCAGCGACTGATGATCCTTGTAGCGGCTCGGTTCCTGCTCGAACACCCAGCGGCAGCCTTCGGAACAGAAGTGATAATCGCGGCCGGCATGCGTCAGCGGGAAGTCGCGCATCGTCCACTTCGGACCCGGCGTGTAGTTGATCGGCAGCTGGCACATGTTGCAGACCACCGGCAGCGTTTCCGGAAGCGTCTTGGCCATGTTGCCTTCGAGCGCGTTTTCGGTGATCACGTCCCAGCAGTGGCCCCAGGTGTCGTTCCAGCCCGGGTACTTTTCTTCAAGCCACTGACGTTCGGCAGGCGACACGCCAGCGGCCGGATCCCACCAGACGGTCGGGCGCCAGAACCAGACGCCGAGGTGCATGCCGTGATGCTGCTCGTCGATCTCGCGCAGGAAGTCGTCCCAGAACCATGGCTTGTCGAGGCCCAGTTCGAGCAGCGAGCGCTCGAACTGGCCGACGATCCACTCCTGCATGAATTCCTTGAACGACTGCTTGCGATGCTCCAGCGGCGTGTAGTAATCCATCACCGGGCCGGTGAGGATCGAGAACAGCTTCCAGGCCCGCCAGATCGAGATATCGACCATCTTCTGCGCTTCGGCCTTCTTGCCGTTCTTGACCAAGATCTGCACCAGCGGTCCGCCAATCTGCGCATGGCGCGACTCGTCGGTCTGGATGCTCGAGATCAGCGACGAGAAGCTCCAGTCGCCGGCTTCTGCAGCATCGGCTGCCAAGCCGAGGAACTGCATGTTGGTGAAGCCGGTCTCGAAAGCGAACGTCAGCATCATGCCGACGCCGACGGCGCCGCGCGTGACCATCATGTCGTCGAAGAAGTGGCGCGCGGCGATCATCGCCCACTCGTTGGTGTCGTAGGACTTGAACGCCCAGTCGAACTGGCGATCCTTGGACACGTACTGGTGCGGGAAGAACAGCTGGATCTGGCTATGCCGGATCTCGTCCATCATTCCGAACGTCGCCATGTTGCGCATGCCGGGTGCGCGGCCGAAGCGAACCATGCGGCACTCGGCGCTGGACGCCGAATACTCGCCGCGGGCAATCGCACCGAAATGCAGCTTGAGGACCGACAGCCAGCCCGGTGATGCGTTCTCGTACATCTTGCTGCGCTCGAGCGCGGCCTTGACCGAGTAGGCGCCGGCATCCTTTTCGCGCTGCACCTTGACGTATTCGGGGTACGTCGTCTTGTACGGCTCGTCGTATTCCTCGAAGGCTTCGGCCGGCAAGCCGAAAGCGCAGGTCAGTTCTTCCGGAAACAAATCCTTGTCGGATACATAGGTCGACGTCCAGTTGGTATCTCTGGCGATGTTGTACCAATCAAGCCGATTCAAGACGGTCATTGCTCACTCCTCCGTGCACAACGGACATTCGCTTGGGCGCGTGCAGCGATGACGCACTCGGGCGATATCCGGATCGATAGTTGAGTCTTGAGTATCGGGTGACAGGCAGCCCGCAGCAATCGCAAGGCCGGCGAATTGCACGCGGCAACAGGCGCATTGCACGCCGGGTCATGTCCGCCATGGCGAACAGTGCACGACGCCGCGTTCGCCAGTGTTGGCGATACGCGGATTCGCGCCGACGGCAACCTGGTTGCTGTCCGCGCAAGGTCAGGTTGCGCTGGCATCGACGAAAGCCTTTGCGGGTGCGATGGCGAGCCAGCCGCCGCAGTACGGCGGGTACGCCAAGTGATTCGATGACCCGCGCTGCGATCGTGATCCGCCCTGCGCCTTGGTTGCGCCCGCCAGCTGTAGCCGAATCGACGCTTCGGCGATTTGCAGGCCGAGCCACTCACGTTATTGCAGCGCAGAAGAGTCCAACGCGCGTGCCTAATCTTGTGCGACGCACCAACTGGTGTTGTGCACTAAGGGACAGATGAATTGCACAAGTCGTCATGCGCGTTCGAGTCACGTCTGAATAATCAGTGGACGACGCGAAGTGGCTTTTGAGTCACCACGCGATAACGAGCAGAGGCCGTTACCTGGCCCGAAAAACAGCGAGGAGACGACATGAGGAATCCATCCAGCGACAGCTGTTGCGCCGGCGAGAAACGGCTCCGGGACAATTTCTCGGCGCGTCCCGGCAAGCGTTCCGGCACTCATGCACGGTATGAGGTCAAGGCACGCTAATGGATAGTTTCCGCTTTCGACTCGCTGCCTGGATTGTCAATCGCCGCCGCGGTGTCGGCATCTTCTTCATTCTCGTCACGCTGCTGTTCGCGGGTGGCATTCCCCAACTGGACATCCGCACGATCTTCCAGGATCTGCTGCCGACCGACGATCCATTCGTGCAGGCTTATCGCGATCATCCGAACTTCGGTGATCCGCTGACCGTCACCATCATGCTGAAGCGGACGGACGGCAAGAAGATCTACAACGCCGACACCTTGCAGAAGGTGTGGACCTTGACGCGGGACGTCGACCTCATCGAAGGGGTCAACCACGACCGTATCCTGTCGATCACCACTGAGAAGGCCACATTCGCCGAGGCCACGGCGGAAGGCATCCAGATGATGCCGCTGATGGGCAACGAGGTGCCGACCGAGCCGAACGATCTCGCCGAACTGGAACGCCGCGTCGAGCGTTCGCCGATGGCGCGCACCTATCTGGTGTCGGCGGACCAGACCGCAACGCTGCTGCGCTTGTCTTTCTTCGAAGACAAGCTCGATTACGGTGTGGTGTTTCGCAAGATCAACGAGTTGGTCAAGCAGGCGACCGACGAGAACCACACGTTCAGCGTCGTTGGCCAGCCGATCCTGACCGGCTGGGTCTACCAGCTGCAGGGGCAGACCTACACGATCTTCGCCGTCACGCTGACGTTGCTGGTGGTGGCGCTGGCGTTCTACATGCGTAATGTCACCGGCATCGTGGTGCCGGTCGTCTGCAGCTTCGTGGCGGCCGTCTGGGGCTTCGGCATGGTCGGCTGGCTGCATTCGCCGATCGAGCCGCTGCTGATGGTGGTGCCGCTGTTGCTGGTCGCGCGCTCGTTCTCGCACTGCATCCAGTACACCGAGCGCTACTACGAGATCTACGCGCATATCCGTGATCGCAGGAAGGCGTCCGAAGTGACCTTGGCGGTGATGATGGCGCCCAGCGTGCTCGGCATCATGACCGACGTCATCGCCATCTTCGTGATCGGCATTGCGCCGATCCCGGCCATGCAGCGCTTCGCGCTGTTCTGCGGCATGTGGGCGGTGTACCTGATCCCGACTGGCGTGATGCTGATCGCGATCCTGCTGTCGTACTTGCCGCCGCCCAAGAACATCGACGAGATCGTTGGCGGCGAGCGCGAGCAGGGCATTCACAAGGTGCAGAAGGTCCTGCTCAATGCGATGGCCAAACTGACGTATGGCAAACGCGCGGAGTACACCCTGGTGGTGGTGACGGCGCTGACCACGGCAGCGGTCATGCTGGCTTTCCGGATCGCCATCGGCAATCCGGTCGAAGGCAGCAACCTGCTGTGGGACAAGTCGGAGTTCAACACTGCGGTTCGCGACATCAACAACCATTTCCCTGGCGTGAATTCGCTCGAGATCATCTTCGAGCAGAAGGACACCGAGAACATGGAAAGCCGTGCGACACGTTCGGCGGAGGTATACGCCCTGTCGCAGACGATCCAGAAAGCGGCCGAGAGCGCAGCACAGCCAGCGCGGGCCACGCGTTCGTTCTCGGACATCATGGAAGAAGTCAACCGGATCTACTCCGGTGGTCATCCGGCGTGGATGTCGATCGATCCGGATGAGGAGTCTGTGAAGGCGGCGGGTACGTCGGTGGCCTTCGGGCAGAACCCGCTGAACTTCGCGGACATGACCGACTTCCGCTATCGCCACTCGACGGTGTCGCTGTTCTATCGCGACAACAAGCAGGACACCGTGAACAACGCGCTGGCGGTCGCCCGCAAGGTCGTCGATGAAGTCGGGCGGGATCACAAGAACGTTCGTATCCGACTGGCGTCCGGGACGATTGCACTGCAGGAATCGATGAACAGCGTGGTTCAGCGCTATCACTGGATTCTGGTCGGCCTGTGCTGCCTAGCGATCTTCGTCATCGCCACATACGCCTATCGCTCGATCGTGGCGGCGATCATCCTGCTGGTGCCGACGCTGCTGTCGAACTTCTATCTGCTGGCGACGATGCACATGATGGGCATCGGTCTGGACATCAACTCGGTGCTGGTCACCGTGCTGGGTGTCGGTGTCGGCATCGACTACGGCATCTACCTGCTTTCGCGCATCTGCGAGGAGTACCACGCGCAGGGCGCGGACTGGGGTCGGGCAATCACCCAGTCGATGGTCACCACCGGCAAGGCGATCATGTTCACGGCCACGATCATGCTGGTCGGCATCCTGCCCTGGTACTTCCTGTCCGACCTGAAATTCATGGCGGACATGGGTCTGCTGCTCGGCGCAATCATGCTGATCAACATGGTGCTCGCACTGATCGTGCTGCCGCTGCTGGTCTGGATCGTCAAGCCGCGCTTCGCAACGAGAACCGACCTGATGGTCGGTGAAGGCATCGATCTGTCTCAGTTCGAAACAGCGGGCAGCAACAGCAATACACACCCTGGGGCGAGTCATGGCGGGGACATGGTGGTCCTCGCCAATAAATAGAACGGTTTGTCGGCACACCGGTTTTTCGTCCCCGGTAATCGATCGGACGGCAAAAGTGCAGTGATGTGCGCACGCGAAACGAGGAGAACACAATGAGAATCAGAAAGTACGACGTAAATTACGGCCGTCGAAAACTGATGGAGTCCGTGGCTTATGGTCTTGGCGGCGGTGTGCTGATGCCGCTCGACAAGCTGTATGCGAAGGAAATCGACAACATCAGCAAGGCCTATCCCGATGAAATGCTCTCGATCGAAGTGCAGAGCAAGGGCAAGGTCAAGGTGGGCGACTACATCACCAAGGACAACGTCGAGCACGTCAAGCATCTGCTCGATCCGGGTGCCATTGAGCAGATCACAGGGCCGGAAGGTCGCAAGATTCGAATCAAGGCGCCGACCACCAATCCTCGCGACCTGGTTGCCGCGACCTACTACGAAGCGACCGTTGCCGACGTGAAGTCAGGGCACCGCGCCAAGTGGGACGCCAATGGCAACCCGGTCGATCAGAACGGCAATCGCTGGCAGGGTGGCCTGCCATTCGTCAATGCCAAGGATGGCAAGGAAGTCTGGTGCAACATGGGCATGAGCATCGGCCGCGCCGATTCTGCGTGCTACGTGATCGAGCAGAAAGACTACGGCACCGACGGCAAGCAGGAATATCACTACAACTTCCAGTGGGTGGAGTTGAACAGCACCGGCCGTACCGACCGTAAGGTGTTCAAGGGTCTGGACAGCGAACTGCGTCGACAGAGCGTCTACTTTGCTGCCGATCCGGATGTGCGCGGTACCTCGTTCCTCAGCGTCTGGGATTACGACCAGCGCAAGATCCCGGGCCTGTACGGCTATCTGCCGTCGTTCCGCCGCGTGCGCCAGTTCCCGGCGAACCAGCGCTTCGAGCCTCTGGTTCCCGGCGCGGTCTGGTTTCTCAGCGACCCTTGGGCAGCAGGCGACCCGTTCCTGACCTGGGGCAATCACAAGATCGAGGAGCGCAAGCCGATGCTTGGTCCGTGGTCTTCCGAGTTCGAACGCCATGACGACAACTGGGAGCCGCCGCGTCAGAAGGACAATCCGAAGTTCTTCGACATCGCCTACGAAATGGCGCCGGACGTGATCGTCACCAGCTGCGAGCCGACTGGCTATCCACGGTCGCCGGTGTCGAAGCGCGTGGCCTATGTCGATGCCCGCAACAACATGGCGGCCAGCAACATCCGTTATGACCGTCAGGGCAAGCTGTGGTCGAACTTCGAAATGGCGCATGGTCAGTTCAAGGGCGGCGGCAAGGACGGCAAGCGCTTCATCAAGAGCGCTGATGGCGTGAACCCGGGCTGGTCCTGGACCTACGTGCACATCTACGACTTCCAGAACCGTCGGATGTCGCTATGCAACCACAGCAAGGGCGCTGCCGGCGTGATTGCCCGTTTCGATGCGGATCCGGAATGGCTGTTCAACACCTACTGCACGCCACAGGCGCTGCAGGCGCTGGGCCGCGCTTGAAGCTGCGCGGCTGAACTGGTCCTTCGTGCGGCGGCCTCTGTCGCCGCCGCACTCCTTCCCAACGAACATCGGTGGCCTTCGCCATGAAGCGTCCTGCGCGCATCACCTTACTCAACGCCATCGTTCTGGCGCTGCTTGCGATCGGTTTCCCCCGAGCCTGGGCGGCTGATGCCGACAGCCGGGCGATGACCCAGATGACCCCTCACGATCGTCTGTACGCGGTCGCGTTCGCCGGGAACACCGGTTTGGCGGTCGGGTATGCCGGGCTCATCCTCGAGACCACAGATGGTGGAAAAACCTGGGCCAAGGCCAAGGAGCAGCCACCGACGCAGCTCGCGATGCACGGCGTCGCGATCGTCGGTGATCGTTCGATTGCCGTTGGCCAGAAAGGCCTGGTGCTGGTTCGTACCGGCCGGGGGGCCTGGCGCAAGATCGATAGCGGTACCGACATGCGGCTGCTGCGCGTCGCGCTGAACAGGCAAGGCGTCGCCGTGGCCGTCGGTGCGTTCGGCACCTTGCTGAAGTCCACCGACGGCGGCGAGTCCTGGGCGTCGATCGCGCCGAACTGGGCCGAACTTTACAAGGCCGGCGATTCCACGGACGAGTTCGCAGCTGTTCGTGACGAGCCGACGAACTACGTGGTCAAGGTGTTCGATGACGGCTCGATCCTGATCGGTGGCGAATATGGCCAGATCAACCACTCCACAGACGGTGGCCTGACCTGGACACCGGTGTTCCAGGCGCAGAGCGACGACAGCGGCACGATTCCGCCGACCATCTTCGGCATGAATATCGGCGACGACGGTGTCGGCTACGCCTCGGGCCAGGACGGCCTGATTCTGAAGACCAGCGATGCCGGAAGCTCGTGGACGCGTCTGAGCTCCGGTTCCAAGGCCAGCCTGTTCGACATCGATGCGACCGGCGATGGCCGAGTGATCGCGATCGGCATGCGTGCAGGCTTGGTCAGCAGCGATGGCGGCAGCAGCTGGCGTCCGCTGCATGCGCTCGATGTCAGCCTGAACTGGTACTCCGGCCTGTCGCGCGGGGCCAGTACACCGGCAGATGCACTGTTTGCAGTAGGGCATAGCGGAAGAGTCCTGAGCCTTGCACTCGGGAACCAATAACAACAAGCAAAGCAACTGACTTCAGGGGAGAACAATCATGAAGCGACTGTCGCGCCATCCGGTCTGGGCGCTCGCCGTGTTGTCTGCATGGCTTCCGGTAGGGGCACTGCATGCCGATGAAGAAAGCTTTCTCAGCGGCATCTGGGAGCGCACCTCGATGAATACGGTGTTTCGCACCGATTTCTCGTATCGCACGACCGGGCTGCGGAACCAGTACAACCAGACCGGTGCTCCGTACCAGAACGTCGGTGTTGCTCGTCAGGCCTATGTTCCGCCGACGCTGATCGCCGGCATCGGCAGCCCGGACGGCCCGTTTCCCGGACTGCTTCCTGCTGCGAACTGGAACATACCGATTCCCAACGGCATTCCGGGTGTCATCACCAGTGACGTCGTACGGCGCAGCGATTTCATTCCGGATCGCAATCAAGAGCTGAACTACTTCACGTTCAAGATCTCCAGCGAAGTCACGACGAAGTTCACTGACAACTTCCAGTTCATTGCACGGGTTCGTGCGATCTTCGATCCGCGCCTGTATGACGGTTTCAACTCGGCGGATGTCGCGCAGTTCCAGGGCGGCATTCCGGACGGCGGCGGCTATCGCGGCGATGACATTGGTACCCCGAACTATTTCGGCGCGAAGGCACGCAACGGCAAGAACATCAATCCGCTCGAGATGTCGAGCCGCAACTACATGCTGGACTTGCCGACCTTCATCCTCGATTACAAGTACGACAACATCAATATTCGTGTCGGCAACCAGCAGATTGCCTGGGGTCAGGCGATCTTCCTGCAGACCTTCGACGTGCCGAATGGTCTGGACTTCCGTCGCCACCTGATTCTTGATCGTGCGATCGAAGAGTTCGAAGACGAGCGCGTGCCGAAGCTGTCGATCCGCGCCACGATGCAGGCGACCGACGCCATCGTCGTCGACGCGTACGCCGGCAAGTTCCAGCCGTCGATCATTCCGAACCCGAACACCAGCTTCAATGTCGCACCGGCGCAGTTCTACAAGCCGCTCGACAATTACTACCTGCACAACTACGACTGGAAGATCGACTACGGCATGCGTGCCAAGGCCGATTACGGTCAGTGGGGCTGGTCGGCATTCGCGGCGAGCCGCTACAACCCGCTCGGTGCATTCCGCTGGGCGAAGTCGGGCATCAACAAGGGGCTCACCGGTGGCTTCGGCGCACTTGTGGAAACAGCGTACATGCTGAAGGCGCCCGGTTGCAGTCCGGAAGCCTACAACCCGTCGCTGTGCCGCAACTACGACAGCGTTGGCGCTGCGCTCGCCGATTCGCCGTTCACCGTTGCGCCGGCTGGCGTGTATTCCGGTGACGAGTGGTTCGCAGCCGCCGGCAGCGTTCGTCTTGCCGGTCTGGATGCTTTGAACACGGTGATCGAGGAGTTTCCGGCGTTGCAGGACATCTATGCGTCGCGCGTCAATGACATCGACGAAGCGAAGAACCTGCTGAACACCTTCTTCCTTGGTTCGGGCGGCAGCTTGCGAGGCAATATCGAGCGCGAGTACTTCCGTGAGGAAGTGTTCGGCCTCGGCGGCAGTTATGTGACCTCATCCGACAACGAATGGCTGAACGAGATCATTCTGAATGTCGAAACGCAGTACACGCCAAAGCGTGTGTACACGGCGCCGAGCCTCAGCGTCGGTTTCCTGAAGGATGACGAATACATCGTCACTGCCGTGGCAGAGAAGTGGACGCGCTGGTCGGCCGCATTCCCGGCGGCCTACCTGGTATTCGAATTCCAGCATCGCAGCGACAGCGACCTGATCGGCCTGAATCTCAAGGGCTACAACGGCAACGACGGCAGCGCGCAGCAGTCGAAGAACGCCTCCGGTATCGGCAGTGCGAACTATCTGGTCTTTGCCGGCTTCCAGCCGGCGCCGAACCGCACGTTCGTATTCGAATGGGCTTTCCTCTGGGACGTGCAGGGTGGCCTGCTTGCCCAGCCGGAAGTGCAGTGGAATATCGGCAATGGCCTGATCATGGAAGTGTTCTACAACTACACGAACGGTCACCTGTACAGCAATCCGAACAAGAACCTGATTCGCGCGATCGATTATGCCGATGAGGTGGCGTTGCGTTTCACTTACCAGTTCTGAGCCAAGGTAAGCCACCGGCGGCGGCTGCCGCGGGTGGCGATCGTCGGTCGCGTCGATGCGGATACCGGCCTCGTGCCGGAGTCGTTCGGCGCAACGCGATACAACTCAGGCTCATCATTTTTTGGCTTGGCTGGGTCGGCCCCTTCCCCGGTCTGGCTGGGCCATACCGTCAGACGGCCTCCTTGACGGTGTTGGCCAATTGGGCCACGGCGGGCGATCACAGCATCTGCTGTCGCCCGCTGCTTCTTTTCTGGCTTGCCGATTCGATTCGCTGCGCCGCTGAGCGGTACTACCAGCGGCAACGGCTGACGCGACCTCCGTGCTGCGTTGAAGCGTCCGTTTGCGCGTCGTCAATCGTGACTGCTGGCAGCAATACCCAGCACTTCCTCGATGCTGGTGGTGCCGGCAGCCAGCTTCACGCAGCCGGCGATGCGCAGCGGCATCATCCCTTCCTTGATGGCTTGTTGGCGCAGATGCGCGAGGTCGGTCGCGGTGCCGATGGTCGGGTTCAGCGTCTTCGACATCGGCATGATTTCGTAAATGCCAATGCGGCCCAGATACCCGGTCTCGCGGCATTCCAGGCAGCCGACCGGCACGTGGACGACATCCGGTTTCGGCACCAACGAGCTGCCACCGGTGATGTCGGCCCACTGCCGCTGATCGATGACCGTGGCCTTCTTGCAGTGTGGACACAGGCGCCGCAGCAGGCGTTGGGCGACGACACCGATCAAGGTCGACTTGATCAGATAGCCGGGCACGCCGAGATCGAGCAGGCGGGTGATCGCGCTGGGCGCGTCATTGGTGTGCAGCGTCGACAGCACCAGATGGCCGGTCAGTGCTGCCTGGATCGCGATCTCGGCGGTTTGCAGGTCGCGAATTTCGCCGACCATGATGATGTCCGGGTCCTGGCGCATCAGCGCGCGGATGCCTTCGGCAAAGTTCAGATCGATGTTCGGCTGCACCTGCATCTGGTTGAAGCTGGCGTCGACCATCTCGATCGGGTCCTCGATCGTGCAGACGTTGATCTGCGGCGTTGCCAGCTGCTTCAGCGATGAATACAGCGTGGTGGTCTTGCCGGAACCGGTTGGCCCGGTGACCAGCACGATGCCGTTCGGCTGGCCGATCATCGTCCGCCATGCGGCGGCCTCGTTGTCGTTGAAGCCGAGCTGGCGGAAGTCGCGGACCAGCACTTCCGGATCGAAGATGCGCAGCACCAGCTTTTCGCCGAATGCCGTCGGCAGACTGGAGCAGCGCAGTTCGATCTCCTTGCCATCCGGCGACCGGGTCTTGATGCGGCCGTCCTGAGGCTTGCGCTTTTCGGCCACGTCCATGCGGCTGAGGATCTTGATTCGGCTGGTGACGCCGGTCATCACCGTCGCCGGGATCTGGTAGACCTCGTGCAGCACGCCGTCGATGCGGAAGCGGACATTGCCGATGTCGCGGCGCGGCTCCAGATGGATGTCGCTGGCGCGCGATTCGAACGCGTACTGCAGCAGCCAGTCGACGATGTTGACGACATGGGAATCATCGGCGCCCAGCTGCCCGCGCTTGCCAAGATCGGTCAATTGCTCCAGCGACCGCTGGCCGCCGAAGCCGACCAGCTTGGCGCGCTCCTCGCCGGAGGCTTTCACCGAGCGGGCCAGTGCGTAGAACTCGACCAGGTAGCGCTCGATGTCGAGCGGGTTGGCGAGCACCCGTTTCACGTCGAGCTTCAGCGCCTGCTGCAGGTCCGGCACCCAGTCGACAATGTACGGCTCGCCGGTGGCGATGGTGACCTCGTTTGCTGTCACCTTCACTGGCAGCAGCTTCAGCCGCGAGGCGTAGGCATACGGCATCACCGTGGCGATTCGAGCGACCTCGATGGCCAGTGGATCGATACGCAGATACGGCAGTCCGGCTTGCCCGGCGAGCCACTGGGTCAGCGCCTCGATGCCGAGCTTGCGTCCCGGCAGCTGCGGATGATCCCAGTCGCAGGCCGCGATCCGGACCAAGGGATGCGGGTGTTCGCCACGAACCGCAGGGCGCGACAGCATGGCCTGGGCCGCTGCCGCTGTCGCCAGACCGTCGGCAACCAGGCTCGACAGCAGCGTTTCCAGCGCCAGCGGAAGGTTCCGCGCGGTGCTGCCGGGCGGTGACGAAGCGCGGGGTGAATTCAGGCCGTTGATGCTCATCTTGGACGCTCGGGAAATCGGCGTTACACGGGGTGACGCCGGGAATTTCAGCTAATAGACTGGTCGTCCAATTCGCAAACTGCGCTGTATGGAACGACCGATTACGGTTCGTTTCGATGGAGCGGCAGCGCCTTCGACGAGGACGTCTGGATGAACGATACAAAGACTTTTGATTTCGTGATTGCGGGCGGGCGCGTGGTGCTCGCTGGGCGAGGGGCCCCATTGGGGATCGCCCCGAGCGGCGCGATGCACGCCGCTGGCAAGCGTCAGCCGATCGTGGAGAGCGCGGCATGAGCAACCAGACGACTTTTGATTTCGTGATCGCCGGCGGCGGCTCGGCTGGCTGCGTGCTGGCCAACCGACTCAGTGCCAGCGGCAAGTGGCGGGTCTGCCTCGTCGAGGCCGGGCCGGTCGATCGCAATCCGTTCATCCACATGCCGGCCGGGCTGATCCCGGTGGTCCGTTCGAAGGTGCTGAACTGGCAGTTCTGGACCGCGCCCGAGCCGAACTGCGGCAACCGGCCGATGTTCTGGCCGCGCGGCCGCACGCTCGGCGGTTCCTCGTCGATCAATGCCATGTGCTACATCCGCGGGCACGCCTGGGACTACGACCACTGGGCCAGCCTTGGCAACGACGGCTGGGCGTACAAGGACGTGCTGCCGTACTTCCGGCGCATGGAGCATTTCGAGGCGATCGACAAGGTCGACGACGGCCGCTCGTTCCACGGCACCGATGGCCCGCTGAACGTTGCCGAGCCGCGCCATGTCAACCCGCTGATGTATGCGTTCATCGCGGCCGGCCAGCAGGCCGGCCATCCGCTGACCGATGACTTCAACGGCGCGCAGCAGGAAGGCGTCGGGCTGTATCACACGATGCAGAAAGGCGGCGAGCGCTGCAGCAATGCCCGCGCCTATCTTACGGCCGCCAAGACGCGCCCGAACCTGACGATCATCACCGACGCCCACTCGGCCCGCGTGCTGTTCGAGGGCAAGCGGGCCGTCGGCCTGCGCTACGTCAAGGACGGTCGCATCCACGACCTGAAGGCGCGCAATGAAGTGATCCTGAGCGCCGGCGCGCTCGGCTCGCCGCAACTGCTGCTGCTGTCCGGCGTTGGCCCCAAGGCGGAGCTGGCGCGTCATGCGATTCCGCAAGTGCACGAATTGCCGGGCGTCGGCGAGAACCTGCAGGACCATCTCGACATCCACATCACGATGCGCGAGAAGACCCGCCATTCGATCAGCCTGCGGCCGCTGGGCCTGCTGAAGTCGGCGGTCAACCTGCTGCGTTACCTGTTCGGCAAGCGCGGCGAACTGACGTCGAACTTCGCGCAGGCCGGCGGCTTCATCAAGAGCGATGACCGCCAGTCGATTCCGGATCTGCAGTGGCATCTGGTGCCGTTCGTCTACGCCCATCACGGCCAGAAGCTGGCGCCGCTGTTCAAGCACTACGCGTACACGCTGATGACCTGCTTCCTGCGCCCGGAAAGCCGTGGCCGGATTCGTCTGCGTGACGCCGACCCGAAGTCGCCACCGCTGATCGAAGCGAACTACCTGGCCACCGAGCGCGACATGGACGCGCTGGTCAACGGCTTCCGCAAGGCTCGCGAAGTGCTGAACCAGCCGGCCATGGCGAAGCACGCCGTCGATGAACTGGAGCCCGGCATCGCCGTGCAGAGCGATGAGCAGATCCGCGCCTACATCCGCGCCAAGGCGGAAACGGTCTATCACCCGGTCGGCACCTGCAAGATGGGCCGCGATGCGGCCGCGGTGGTCGATTCGCGGCTGCGCGTGCACGGGGTCGAGCGTTTGCGGGTGGTCGACGCCTCGATCATGCCGACACTGATTGGCGGCAACACCAACGCGCCGACGACGATGATCGCCGAGCGGGCCGCCGACCTGATCCTGCAGGATGCGGCGCTGGAAGCCAGCGTGCCAAACTACGTTCCCGTCGCGGCGCCCGCCGAGGCATTCGCCGGCAAATGAGGTGGCATGCGTTTCATCCCGATCCCGCCGTTCAAGGTCGCGTCACTGCTGGGCTGCGCGTGGCTTGCAGCCTGCAGCGGCGTGCCGGGGACCGCGCGGGTGCCGTTCGATGCGGCAGGGGATGAGGTCGAAGTCCGCGAAATCCGCCAGCTGAGCGCCTGTGCCGCCACCGGCACCGACGCGGCGGTACACCTGCTGGCCGACGAGCAGGCCCTGCGCGACTGGCAGCAGGCGCGCGGAATCGATCTGATCGGCCCCGGCGCGCTGCCGCCGGGGCCGTTTGCCGTGGTTGACCACGGGACGCGCCCGAGCGCCGGCTACGGCTTGGCGGTCAGCCGTCGCGCCAAGGTGGGGTATGCCACGCTGACCCTGGTCGCCAGCTTCCTCGGCCCGAAAACCGACGACACGTCCAGCGGCGCACCGACCAGCCCCTGCGTGCTGGTGGCGCTGCCGGCCGGTGCCTACCGCCGCATCGTGGTCATCGATCCGTCGGGTCGGCGGCGAGCCATGAGTCAGGCGGCCGCTTCGTGACCACCCCGAATATCAAGAGGAATGCCTAGATGCTGCGCTATCTGCCCGGCCCGTTGAGCGGTCTGGTGATGATGTTGCTGCTGATCATCAACACGCTGTTCTGGGCGACACCGCTGCTGATTTTCGCGGTGTTCAAGCTGATCTCGCCGATCCGTTCGCTGCGCGACCTTTTTTCCCGTGCGTCCGCCGCTTGCGGCCAGTACTGGGCGGCCGTCAACACCGTGCTCGGTGACACGCTGCTGCCGACCAAGTGGACGATCCGCGGCGTCGACCGGCTGAACATGAAAGGCCAGTACCTGGTCAGCTCCAATCATCAGAGCTGGAACGACATCTACGTGCTGATGAAGGCCTTCGATCGGCGCGCGCCGTTCTTCAAGTTCTTCATCAAGCAGGAACTGATCTGGGTGCCGGTGCTGGGGCTGTGCTGGTGGGCGCTCGATTACCCGTTCATGAAGCGCTACTCGTCGAAGTACCTCGCCAAGCATCCGGAGATGCGCGGCAAGGATTTCGAAACCACGAAAAAGGTGTGCGCCCGTTACCAGCACATCCCGGTCACGATCCTCAACTTCCTTGAAGGCACCCGCTTCACGCGGGTCAAGCATGCCGATACCCGCTCGCCGTACACGTATCTGCTGAAGCCGAAGTCCGGCGGCTTCGCGCTGGCGCTGCGGGCGCTGGGCGAGAACGTCAACTCGCTGCTCGACGTCACCATCGTCTACCCCGGTGGCGCCAAGGGCTTCTGGGACTTCATGTGCGGACGGGTGCCGGAGGTGATCGTCGAGGTGCGGCAGATCACCGTGCCGCACGCGATGTATGTCGGCGAATACGAGAGCGACAAGCAGTTCCGCAAGACCTTCCAGACCTGGATCGGCGACATGTGGGCCGAGAAGGATCAGCGCATCGGCGAACTGCTGGCCGAGGCCGCAGGCGGCTGAACACAGGCGTCGGCTGCGCGCAGGCCTGCGCGGCCGGGCCATTACCTTGAAGGTCATTGCGGCCGGTGCCGCGTGCGGTCAGCCTTGCAGCAAATGAACCTGACTGGAGCCCGCCGCACCATGACCCTCTTTCGCCTGTTCCTCGTCGCCGCCTGGCTGGGCCTGATGGGCTACACCGCCGTCGTGATCCAGAACCATGGCCCTGACCTGCTGACGGTGTTCTTCGGCGACATCGCGGCCATCGGCTGGCCGGGTCAGTTCAATTTCGACTTCACGATCCTGCTGGCGCTGTCGGCGCTGTGGGTGGCCTGGCGCAACCAGTTCTCGGCCAGCGGCCTGCTGCTGGCGCTGCTTGCGCAGTTCGGCGGCTCGGCGTTCCTGCTGCTGTATCTGCTGGTGCTCAGCGTGCAGACCCGGGGCGATGTCCGGGCGATGCTGGTCGGCGACCGCCGCTAGTCGCGCAGCACCGGCAGCCGCGCCTGATCGGCCAGCGCCTCCAGCGCGGCCAGCAGCGCCGGGCTGTCATCGGCAACGGTCGGCAGATGCGCTCGCCAGTCGCCTGCATGGCGGAGCAGCGCATCGGGATTCCGGAGCCGGGCGGCGATCCGCTGCAGGGCTCGGTCGATGCCCGAGGCATCGCGGTAGGACAGCAGCAGCTCGCTGAAGCGTCCGGCATCCGGAGCCGCGCGCCCGGCGGCCAGCTGCCAGGCGCCGTGATCGGCGACGGCCTGCGCGGCGCGACGAGCAAACACTTCCAGCGGCTCGGGGCCGGGCCAGTCAACGGCCAGCGCATGATCGTGGACGACATCGAGCACGATGCCGGCCCAGCGCCGCGCGCCGTTTGCAAAGCGGGCGCGGGCAGCGAGGCTGATCGGGTGGGCGTCGGTGGCGACGTCGATCTGTCGATGAAAGCGGATCGAGGCTTCGAGCGCTGGCGGCAGACGGCCGTCGAGCCGGCCACGGACGACATCGCCGAGCACGGCACCGACCAGCGGCAGGCCGGCGCGTTCGGTCAGCCACAGATGCGCGAGGAAGTTCAGTGCACTTCCCCGGCGCGAGCGCGGCCGGCGCTCAGT
>Ga0114983_1000406_pt1 | contig 18447 bp, 23 predicted proteins | sample Shrwel_input2_RT_FD_87182 | JGI IMG/M metagenome (GOLD analysis project Ga0114983, IMG submission 87182) | Subsurface microbial communities from deep shales in Ohio, USA - Utica-3 well 1 S input2 RT | ecosystem: Environmental > Aquatic > Deep subsurface > Shale gas/oil reservoir > Produced... | reverse complement strand
GTAAGATTATAATCATAGGAAAAGTTTTTTGGTATTCTGTGTTATTGTAGAAATTAAATTTAAAAGCAACAATATACGCGCACTCAAATAATATTCAAAAAAATCAAAACCATCTTCGTACATGCAAGCTATTTCAGTCAATTACTCTTAGAGCAATCATCAGTGGTTGTTCCTTAGAGAAACATCCTATAGAAAGCTTAACTGGTTTTGTATTGTGTTCAAAACCCATTATTAACTTATTTCCAAGATTACGACTTTTTTTGAATTGTGTGGTAACTAAACCTATTGACTCCAAATAATAATCATAACGATCTAAATCAGTTTTTTTACACTTATCGAGATATTTAAACTCAACACTAATATATCTTATAATATTGTTGTTTGTTTCAAAGTACGAACGATAGTATTCGTTTTCCACAACAACATTTCCAGCCTCATTTATTGTTGACACATAATCACTTGCAACGTCTACATTGAACTTTCCTATATATTGAAGAACATTATCTATTAAATATGGTGGATAGGACTGTGGAACTTGAACTATTTGAACAGGTTTTTCATTTGGAATTGATTGTTCATCTGGCTCAATAAGTACAACTGAGGCTACCCCAAGAGCAACGCATCCCGTGACGAGCCAAGTTGTCATTGTTGTCTTTGGCCGTAGCTTTGCTCCACAGTGCGGACAGCTTTTTGCTGTATCACTTACACTTCCTTGGCACTCTTGGCACACTTTCAATGTCATCACGATTTCCTATCGAACGCTTTTAACCTCAACATCTAACCATACCTGGTCTAGGTAGCAATAGGATCACCTCGCAACAATTTATAACTATGGTTATTGACCACAAAGATAACTATGGTTATATTTGTTTTGTCAAAACCATATTAGAGGACAGGGAAATGATACTCACCAACAACCCAAATACCCCCAAGCAGCGGCAGGAGCACAGATTGCTGGTATCCGTTCGGTTTGCTTGCGTAATGAACCAGTTCCACAACCCAGGCAGTGACCCTATGAACTGTGCTCGGGTTAAGAACCGACTCGCAGAGTTACAGCGTTACGTTTTGAATTCGCAGCCGAGCAAGCTCTTCCATGATCAGTACGTGGACAGAGCTGGGGAGCTGGGTGGTGACTATGCCATCAGGGTTAACGGAAGTACTGGTATAGCAACCGTGTTTTCCTCCTTATCCAATACCAACATCGTTCAGCTAACGGCGTGAGGTGTGACATGAGTTTCGCAGTGTTTGGTATCACCTGGGATTACTACCTCAAAAAGGCTCAGCGCCAGGTGAAGGCCTACAGGATTGAAAACGGCCACCGGATAGCCAAGTCAGAGGCCGAATGGCAACTGGAAGTTGAGCAGGCCGCAGAGCAAGACTTCGACAGGTATGTCAGCGGCCGCGGAAAGCTGCCCAAGCTGTCGTCAGATATGGCCATGCCGGCATCGTGCAACAACTTTATTGAACTGGCGCTGGCCACAGGCAAAGCGGCAAGGCTTTCCATCTATCAGGTTCAACCTGTCAAAGGCCAGTTTCACCCAAAAACAAAGCAGCCGGTTATGCGTTACCAGCCGTGGGTTGGTGGGAGTTGAGCATGAGCTGGGAAACCGAATTCTGCGAGAAACAAGTTACAGAGCTTAAACAACTGCAGCGCGACTACCCACACGAGCAGCGCGCTATTGAAAAACTGATAGCAGGCTGGCGCAAGTGCGCCAAGAAGCTGGAGCAACAAAAGGAGTCGCAATGAATACTGTGTTTTTACTGATGGCTGAGCACAGCGCGGCCATTGTCCCGCTGGAGTCCATTTGCGAGAAGTATTTTGGCATGAGCCCCACCACGGCAGCCAAAAAGGCCAAGGCCGGGTTGCTGCCGGTGCCTGCGTTCCGCGGGGGCGAAAGCCAAAAAGCCACTTGGCTGGTAAACCTCACCGACCTGGCGGCATACCTCGATAAAAAGCGCGCAGCGGCAGCAGCGGATCAGATTGAAGCGGCGTAAGGAGAACGGCAATGAAACCAAAACTGCATTTTCAACGTAAATACCTGCCAGTGCTGGCAGTATTTGCCGCCAAAGATGATGTTCGCTATTACCTCAACGGCTTTCACATTAAGCCTCACCCTGACAAGGGCGTGATCCTTACCGCCACTGACGGCCACAGGATAGTTACCATTCACGACAGTGAAGGCGAGTGCAATGGAGAGTACATCTTTCCCATCAGCAAACAACTGCTGGCCGCTGCCAAGAAAACCGGGGGCCTCCGCTTTCCAAATAATAGGATTGAAATCGTTGAGCATGAGCTGAGGATCCACTGTCTCGAAGATTACATTGACGACACGCGGGCTGCTTCCAAGGCATTGGCTGTTGGATACGTGGAATACATCAACCCTATCAATGGCAAATTCCCCAACGCTGGCAACTTGTTCAAAAAGGTGAAGGTATTCCCCAGCGACAAACTCTGTTTCAACGCCAAGCTGATTGGCGACTTGTCAGTGATAGCCGCTAACCAACGGGTACCAGTTATCAAGATGGCCATACAAGGCAATGAGAAAGCACTGATAGCCATAGGCGGCTTTTTTAACGAGATAGTTGCCATGGTAATGCCCGCCCGCGACGACGATCCATTACAAGCCATCCCTGAGTTCTGTCAGTTTGCTGGTCACAACAAACAGCCAGACAACACGGAAGCAGACAAAAACAAGGAGGCCGCATGAGCCAACGTATCGAATGTAGCCGCCGCGCGTGCCGCTGGACTGGCGATTTTTCAACAGCATCAAAACGTAAAAACGGTGGAATGGTTACATACATTTGCCCACGTTGCAGCTGCGATAGCTTTTACGATTTGCCGGATCCTGTGATTACCGAGCGTGTTGAACACGCCAACGCACTGATAAAAGTGATTGCTGGCCATGGTCGCAAATTCTTCGAGCGCAAAGGGGTGATCGCAAGCCTTGAGCTTGATGCGAAAGGCAAGGTTTGGTTTGTGGACGATTATACCCGTCGCCGGATTTACACCCACTACAAAGGCTACTGGAGCGGCTTTAGTCACGGCGGAACGCTGAGGGATTTGGTTTGCGCCATGCGCGACTACATCACCAAGGGCAATAAGTTGCCAATATCTTGGATTGCGCCTATCCGCATTAATCCTGAATACGGTGACATTTGGGGCTACGGCAAAGAATCCAGAACTGCAGTACGTGAAGCCGCGGCTAAACTGCCAATTATCGACTCAGGAGAGAGAGTATGAAAGAACACCCAATAATCTTTAATGGTGAGATGGTGCGAGCAATCCTTGACGGACGGAAAACGCAGACTAGGCGCATCATGAAACCACAGCCAAAACCAACGCCTGACGATTATTATGGAAAAAAAGGTCATCAATGGCCTAGCAAAAAGCACCAGTCGATGCTGCATGTCGAAGGAGAACTACAGAACGGATATGGTAACTGGAATGGATTGGCTAGTGATGCATGTCCATTAGGCGCAGTTGGTGAACACCTTTGGGTGCGTGAAACATTTTGCATTGGAAAGTATGAAGCAGAAGATAAACTTCCAGGATACGGTGGTGAAGAGCTCTATATATCGCAGTGTCTTGGCGATGACGATGTTATCTACAAGCAACACGCTGTAGATATCGGCTGCAACATTTTAGAGGCGACTTGGAAACCTTCCATCCACATGCCCCGCAGCGCCTGCAGAATCATCCTTCAAATCACAAATATTCGCGTTGAACGGTTACAAGAAATCAATGAGCAAGATGCTAGTGCTGAGGGGATGACGTTCACAGATTTCGGGCTAAATCAGTTCGGAAATCAGCAACCAGGATGGCTATGGCGAAAATCATCTAGCCATGAAGAGTGTCTTTGTTCGGCTAAGTTCGCATTTGCCAACTTGTGGACGTCAATCTATGGCGGTAGAGCATGGTCTGATAATCCTTGGGTTTGGGTAATCGAGTTCAAGGTGTTGACAACCAACGGTGTCATTGGGGAGGAGTCAGCATGAATACCATCAAAACAGCACCAGTTATTCGCGATGACTGCGGCTATTGGACACATCCAGATTTACCTGTATGGGATGAAGGCACCACGAGAGAACAAATTGACGCTTGGGCTAAAGAGAACAACGGCACAATCGTTGTTGAACTGATGGATGGTGACGCCCCAGAAGAAGTGTCTGACCGTTACTTTGAATGTGACGTAGCTGATTGCAGTTATTGGTATCCGCACTGCTCCAAATCCGGAAACTTCTTGCTGAGCATTCACGACACCGAAGATGGCCCAATTGCCATGTTCTTTGTGCCTACTCCATCTCAAGCTGAACTTGATGCTATCGCTGAGCTCGATAGTAAGTTTAATGAGCTGGCAAAAGCCGCTTCTGATTTAGTAGTCGCCAGTTCCAAGCTTTCAAACGCTTCAAATGCAGAAGAAGCCGAAGTTGCCATCGAGGCTATGGCTGAATCGCAAGCGCGTATAGACGCCATAGTCAAAGCCAAGGAGGCAGCATGAAACACCTCATCCCCGGCATGGAAATCCAAGAGCGCTTTGAGCTGCTAATCAGCTTCACCGATATCACATCAGAGCCAATGATCAGCGCCTTGCAGGATCACTATGTGAAGGGTCACCCGGCCAGCGTGGCCGCCAAGATTAACGGCATAGACCCTGGCAACCTCAGCACTAACCAGAAATCAATGGAACAAGTTGCCGCCCGCATCGAGCGCGTGAAGGAGCTCGACTGGCAGCGCTTTGGCTACAAAGCAACGAATAGTTGTGGGTTAACCAACAAGGAGGCGGCTCGATGAGTTACCAAATTATCTATGCTGACCCGGCCTGGAAATTCAACGACAAGAACCAGAACGGCAACCGAGGCGCCAGCTGTAAGTATGACGTTATGAGCATTGAGCAAATGAAGGCCATGCCGGTTGCTGATATGGCGGCGGCTGATTGCACTCTGTTCATGTGGCACGTTCCTGCCATGCCATTGGAAGCACTGGAACTGGTAAAGGCTTGGGGGTTCACCCTTAAGACCATGAAGGCATTCACCTGGGTAAAGCTGAACAAACGCTTTTTCAACAACCTGCAGCGTGAATTTAGAGTCAACCAGATTGACCTGCAAACCATGCCGGAAGAACAACTGCTGCAGTTGTTGATGGCCGCTACCAAGATAGGGCTCGGGCACTGGACCCGAGGCAACACTGAGGATTGCCTGATTGCTGTTAGGGGTAAGCCCAAGCGCCAGGGCAAAGGTGTGCGGCAACTCATTATCGAACCGATACGCGAGCACTCACGGAAACCGGATTGCACCAGAGACCGCATTGTTGAACTCATGGGTGATCTGCCGCGGGTCGAGTTGTTCGCCCGTCAAAACCACCCAGGGTGGCATGCATGGGGTAACGAAGTTGAACACTCAATCCCATTACTCACTGCCGGCAACAAAGCCGCTTAAGTACAGCAGGCGAGCTGAAAAGAGGATTTTCAAAGTGACACACATAAACAGCCATAGCATATTCAGAGGGGCCACCCAGTTCTCTCTAAACATAAACGATGATGAGCTGGTAATAGACAACTTCGCCGGAGGTGGCGGAGCCAGCACAGGGATTGAGCAGGCTATTGGCCGCCAGGTTGATATTGCCATCAACCATGATCCTGATGCGATTGCGATGCACAAAACCAATCACCCGCTGACCAAACACTACTGCGAGAGTGTTTGGGATGTGGATCCTGTGGAGATTTGCGCTGGTAGGCCAGTAGGCCTGGCCTGGTTCTCACCTGACTGCAAACACTTTTCCAAAGCCAAAGGCGGCAAGCCGGTAGAAAAGAAGATCCGGGCCTTGCCTGGGTCGCTGTGCGTTACGCTGCCACGGTAAAGCCTCGCATCATCATGCTTGAGAATGTCGAGGAGTTTAAAACCTGGGGGCCTGTGGTTGATGGTGTTCCGTGTCCAAAGCGCAAAGGCAAAACCTTTGACAGTTTTGTCAATTCACTCAGACACCTTGGCTATCATGTGGAGTGGCGCGAGCTGCGCGCCTGTGACTATGGCGCCCCAACGATTCGCAAGCGCTTCTTTTTGATAGCCCGTTGTGACGGCCAGCCAATCGTGTGGCCAACACCTACCCATGGTAACCCTGACAACCCACAAACCAAAGAGCAAGGGCGTAAGCCATGGCGCGCTGCCGCCGACATCATCGACTGGTCAATCCCGTGCCCAAGTATATTTCTGGGCGAGGAAGAAGCCAAAGCACAAGGGCTCAATGTAAAGCGGCCACTGGCCGAGGCTACGATGCGCCGGATTGCCAAGGGGGTTGAGAGGTTCGTCATCGATGCAGCCGAGACATTCATAGTGAAGTGCAATCACACCAGCAACCGCACAGTCTACGATGCTTTCCGTGGTCAAGGGATCAATGAGCCTCTACAGACAGTCACCACCGCTCCAGGATTTGCTGTGGTGTCGGCATTTCTGGCCAAACACTATGGAGGTAACTACACCGGAGCTGGCGCCGAACTTTCCGACCCACTGCACACAGTGACCACGGTAGACCATCACGCCCTGGTGACGGCACAGCTGAGTAAGTTTCACGGTAAAGACACCGGTGCAGAAATCAGCGCTCCACTGCCAACCGTGCTCACCCGCGCCAAACAGGCGCTGGTTACCAGCTCACTGGTAAAGCTGCGCGGTACCTGTAAACACGGTCAGCCTGTTACAGAACCCATGCCGACCATCACCGCAGGCGGCACCCATGTGGGTGAGGTGCGAGCCTTCCTGCTTAAATACTACGGCACCAACATCGGCCACGCTGCCGATGAGCCATTGCAAACCATCACTACCAAGCACCGCTTCGGGCTGGTCATGGTACGCGGAGAGCCTTACCAGATTGTTGATATTGGTATGCGCATGCTGGAGCCGCACGAGCTATTTGCAGCTCAGGGGTTCCCTACCGATTACATCATTGATGTGGACTACACCGGCAAACGGTATCCCAAAGCCAAGCAAGTGGCGCGCTGTGGCAACTCAGTGCCACCGCCATTGGCTGAGGCTTTGGTATCAGCCAACTTTGTTGAAACATCCAGGTCAGCTGTAGCAGCCTAAGGAGCCAATATGGACCAGATAGCAGAACTCTACAAACAAGGCCTGAGCTTTGAACGAGTAGCCGCTGAACTGCAGTTGCCTGTTCATCGAGTAAAGCGCCACCTTCAAAGACTGGGGATCACCCGCTCACGTATTGAGGCGGTGGCCATCGCCAACAAGCAACGCCAGCAAGAGCAGCGGCCGAGTTACTTAGACGTGGCAGAACGAAAGGAGGCGGCCCCTTATGCCCGCTTCCTGCATCAAATGGATCAAGCCAAAAAGAGGGCGGCATGATGACCGACAACAAATCAAAAAACATGAGCCTACAACTCGCAGAAGCTCGTCGAGAAATCGAGTCGCTGAAGGCCGCTGTCAGGATTTCAAACAGGATAATGCACGATCAGGTTGTTGCTAACCAAGCGGCCTGGATTGAGTGGCGGCACGGTAAAGGCGCTGAAGCGGCTATGAACTGGATCCAGAATGGACTCTTTGGCCCTGGCCATATACCGGATGAAAACGCTCTGTGGGGGAAGGATTCGCAAGCATGGTTTGATGCCTACCAATATGAGCCATTCCCAGAGTGTGCCTGCGGCAGACCATCAAACATCCTGTGGATGGGTAAAGGCGCCTGCAGTTCAGAATGCTTAGCCGTTCTGGAAGAACAGGCAGAAAAGCAAGGCGGTGACAAATGAATCCTCGAATTCTAAAGAAACTCACCAAGAAAGCTGACGTGTTGATTCAGGCTCTTGGTGTTGGCGGTTATGGCAATCGCTGCGTTATTGGGGAACGTGAAGGATACGGTTTTGAAACCAGTGTCAAAGTAGAGCGCAAGCACCTTGAGCGCTGGGGCGGAAAACCAAATAGGTACGGCTACTTCGTTCAGCTCACTGGAACTGTTGGCTACGGCGAAATGACTGGTTACTACGAGCGCGAATGGTCTGACTTGGATGCATGGTCAATCATCAAGTCATACGTAGTCGATTCGTTTGACGACTGGAAAAACGCTCCTGATGGCGAATGGCCAATTAACACATGCCCACGGCGCGTAAAGGCAAACCCTGCCGGTATCCTGCGCTATGCCAGGGGCATGACCAATCAAGGGAGTGAGTGATGCGAATATGCAACAGCTGTGATTGGCAAGGTCGAGAGAATGATTGTGTTTCCGTGGGTAATGTTGGCCCACTATGTCCAGAATGCAACGAAACCACTCACGAAGGCCGCAGACACGACTGGGATGATGATGCAATTTGCAGAAAGTGCGGACTAGACGGGGCTGAAGCTGACTATTATAGCAAGCGCGGATACGCCCACGAATATCCAACACTGCATGATTGTCCAGAGACTAAGCGCTAACTGAAAAGCCCAGGCATTAGCTTGGGCTTTTCATTCATTCTTCATCTGAACTGGAGTGATCTCAGTTTGGAATCGAGCATGCTTTTCCAGCATAAATGACTCACCGCGATACTCAATACATGGGTATGCAACTGTGTACCACACTTCTTCCTTGCAGCTTGAACAAGCATGCTGCCACATTTTGGGATTTGAGTGGATGACTCTTGACCCTGGTATCACTCGCATATAGCCGTGCTTACAGTGCTCACACACCATTTCTACCAGGTCAGCTGATATTGGTTTTCGCCTCTGCATTATAAGTTCTTCAGTTCTTCTTTTAACGCCGATATCTGCCGGTCGATAGAAGTTACCCTGGAGTCAGCGGCCTGAGATATTGCAGCCATTTCCTGAGCCAGGCTTTGTTCCCAGTTGGCGCCGGCTAAATTATTGGCAGCATAGTTTCTGCTGTGCTGCAGCTGCTTGATGCGCCGATCCCTGTCCTTAAACACCTGGCGCCTGTCGTTCTCAAGCTGATCAATCTTCCGCTGTATGTCCTGCCCTTTAACATAGCTGTCGATATCATCACGCAGGCCAGAGAGGTTTTCAGATCCAGTTGATTCCTGCCGACTTACAACACTGCCGACATTGCTTAGGTCAAGTTCTTCTGATTCAGCAGCGCACGGATCCTGAGAGAAGATCACCTTCCCGTCAATCTCACATTTAAACACCGCAGCTTGAGAGTATGGCACCAATAATAGTGCCGATAGCAAGATGATTTTCCCGTCCATAGATCCACCTATTATCTGACCAATAGATAATAACACCAGCTTAACAAGCTGGGTACCCATGAGCAAAGACCATCAGCAGCCAGGTACCCAATAGGCACCCATGAAAAACACAACCCTTTATACAGACTGGCTTACAGCTTGATATCGCACCCATCGAGCATGGGGGCAATGGAAAAACGGCGGTTGGCATCGATAGGGCTTGGCATTAACAGATCCGGTACGCAAAAATGGGCCGCTATTTTACCCTCTGCGGCCATAAAACGACAGCCGTAGATAAATCCCGCTCATAAACCCGAATCAAAAGTCATTCTGTTGCTGCCGAAGACTTTGGATCCGAGTTACTCAAACTCTGTCTCTATCCCGGCATAAATCAACAACATTTCAGCCAGCGAGCTCACCTGCATGCCCTTCATCAGGTTGGATCTGTGGATCTCCACTGTGCGCATGGCGATGCAGAGTTCGTCGGCTATCTGCTGGTTCTTATAGCCCTTGGCGATGAGATGCAATATCTCTTTCTCTCTCGGAGTCAGCGCCTGATAGATACCTTGCAGCTTTCGTCGCTTGGCGATTTCGGCAGAGTGATTCAGCGCCTTGGTGACCGCCTCGGCCAGGCGGGCGCCATCGGCGGGTTTTTGAAAAAAGTCCACCGCGCCGGATTTAAGCGCATCCACCGCCAGCGGCACGTCGCCATGACCGGTGAGAAAGATCACCGCCAACGGGCTATTACGCTCGTTGAGCAGCTGCTGCAGCTGCGCCCCACTGAGCCCTGGCATACGCATATCGAGGATCAGGCAGCCGGGCTGCTCCAATAGCTGCGCCTTGAGAAAATGCTCGGCATCTTCAAAGGCCTGCACCTCAAAACCATAGCCTTCCAGCATAAAGCCCAACGAACGCCGCACCGAATCATCGTCATCCACCAGATAGACTGACTGACGCTTGTCATCGGTTGGTGAACTGTTTTGGGCCGCAAATTGTCCCGGCATTTTTCTTTCTCCTTGGCAAAACGGGTTTAAGCCAGCACCACAGTGACCAGACAACCGCCCTCAGGCGGCTGCAGCAGACTGATGCTGCCGCCATGGCTCTCGGCGATTTCGCGGCAGATCACCAGCCCCAGACCCAGGCCATCTGTCTTGGTACTGGTAAAGGCCTGCATCAGGCTCTTGCCATCCTGTTTAAGCCCTGGGCCATTGTCCTGCACTTCCAGCAAGAGCTTGCCGGGCTGAGATTGATAATCCAGCCGCAGCGCAATAATTCGCTCGGCTTTAGGCTCTTCAGCCAAGGCTTCGATGGCATTCTTAAGCAGATTCAACAAGAGTTGCTGCATGGCGACCGTATCCAGTTGCATGGGGCTTTCTTCGCCGACAATCTGCCAATCGACGCGGATCGCTTGTTTCTCCAGTTCATGCCCCAGCAGAATAAGCGTCTCGCTCAGCAAGGGGCTGAACGGCTGCAACTGCTTTTGCGGCGGGCGCTTTTTCAAAAGCCCCCTGAGCCTTTGAATGATACCGTGGGCGCGACCCACTTCCGCCTGTATCTGTTCCAGTGCCAGCGGCAACTTGTCCAGTTGCCCCTGTTGCAGCCTGACACTGGCGCCGTGGCAATAGTTGCCTATGGCCGCCAAAGGTTGGTTCAGCTCATGGGCCAGGCTGGCGCCCAGTTCACCGGCCACCGCCGCCCGCTGGGCATGTTCCAGCAGACTGAGGTTTTCACTCAGCTGCCGTTGGGCCTTGGCCAGTTCCCGGCCGCGGCGGCTGAAACTGTATTCGAGCCAGAAGTGATAACCGTTGAGCAGCACCAGCAGCGCCAGCAAGCTCCAGCCCCAATGACTGTGGGCCTTGAGCCACTGCAACGCCCTTTGCCACCAAGGCGCCTGCAATGGGTGCAGGTCCAGATCCTTGAGCAGCTTATCAATGGCCAGTTGACTGACCGCCGTAGTCCACCCCAGCGAGCCGGACATTTTGGCCGCCTCACTGTCTTCCGGCAGTGCCAACAGGGCCAAGGTCAACTGCTTGGCCAGCCCCTGACCGGCACGGCTGGTCTTGGCCATGGACCAGTTGGGATAGAGGCGGGTAGACACCTCGCAGGCAAACCCTGCCGGCGCCTGGTTGTCCAGCACCCGATAGTGCCCGGCATCAATAAGCCCCTCCGCCGCCATCTGCTCCAATTGACAGACAGGCACCACGGCGGCGTCTATGCTGCCATCGCGCAGGCGATAGAGCAGATTATCCAGCGGAAACCCCAAAGATTGGATCTCGGCCACATAGCTTGGCAGGTCTATCTGCTTGAGCCGCGCTTCATACACCAAGGTCAGGTAGCCGCCGAAGGCCTGGGTCGAGACTATCCCCAGGCGCTTGTGCCTGAGATCTTGCAGATGTTGCAGGCTGGACTCGCTTCTTACCACCAGCGCCGAACCCACCTGCATCGGCTCACCGGCGTTGAGGCGGCTCTTGAGGGTCGCCAGCCAGCTTAGGGAATACTGCCGCGCCAACAGTACAGATTGACCTGGGTTGGTGATCACAAAGTCCAGCTCCTGGGCGGCCACCGCCTGCGACAGTTGCTCCAGCGTCAAGGGGTGCAGGCGAAAGTAATATCCCGGGATCTGCTGCTCGAGCCAATTCATGGTGGGTTGCCAGCGGTTGATGCTGTCGCTGTAGCCCCGGGTAGCCAACACGCCTATATCCACCACCGCCTTATCGGTCAGCGCTCCTGTTGTCATGGCTGGGCCTGATAGCGGCAAAGGCTCAGTCGCTGCCGCAGCTGACGGCCAATGGCCGAGCAGTACAGCCGCAAACAGATAACACAGCAGATACAGGGTTCTCATCTCTTGGTTTTAGCTCCGGTTAGGAAATCTTGCGGCCACAAGCGGCTGGGTCAGCATCAGTCTGCCCGCCATTCTAGCCTCAATTTCTTGCGCTGGATCAATAGCGGCCCCGATATGTGGAAAACCACTATAGAGACCAGGGGCGCCAGTTGCCGAGAATACAGGCAACAGGAGCCCGGTGGGTTTCCAATCACCGCAAGACTCAGGAGTCTGTATGGACAAGAGTAAACGTCAACTACTGGGGCAAATCGCCGCCATCAGCGCCGGAGCTGCGTTTTTGCCCGTCGCCCAGGCATCGACCGCCAAGCCCCAGGCAACCAGTGGCAAACGCTATGGCATGCTGATCGATCTGCGCCGCTGCGTCGGTTGCCAGGCTTGTACTGTCGCCTGCACCATAGAAAACCAACCCCCATTGGGGCAGTTTCGTACCACAGTCAACCAGTATGAAGTGACCCAAGGGCAGGAAAGCGCCTTTATGATGCTGCCCAGGCTCTGCAACCACTGCGAAAATCCCCCCTGCATCCCGGTTTGCCCCACAGGCGCCACATTCCAGCGCCAGGACGGCATAGTGGTGGTCGACAGCCACTGGTGTGTTGGCTGCGGTTACTGTGTCCAGGCCTGCCCCTATGATGCGCGCTTTATCAACCATGACACCAACACCGCCGACAAGTGCACCTTCTGCGCCCATCGGCTGGAGGCGGGCTTGCTGCCCGCCTGCGTCGAAACCTGTGTCGGTGAAGCCAGGATCATCGGCGATCTCAACGATCCCGGCAGCCAAATCAGTCGCATGCTGGCCGAGCACAGAGACGAGATCAAGGTACTCAAGCCCTCGGCCGAAACCTCGCCCTGCGTATTCTATCTGGGGATGACAGCCGCATTTGAAGAAAGGATCCGCGGCGAAGCGCCAGTTCGCAGCCTGATGACCGCCACTGGAGAGGAGTTGCACCATGGACATTAAAGAGATCTTGACCCCGGATATCGCCATCACCTGGTTACCCTGGGCGGTGCAGTACTTCTTTATGATGGGACTGGCCTATTCCGCGGTGTGGATTGCGGCGCTGACCATTATCCGCCCCGGCGCCAAAGATAAGCGCCTGCTGACACTCTGCGGCAGCCTGATCCTCAGCACAGCCATAGTGGCACCTGTGGCACTCTTGGCCGATCTGCACCAACCCGCCCGCGCCTGGCACTTCTATATGCAGCTCAGGCTGGATTCCTGGATGTGGTATGGCGCCTGGTTACTGCCGCTATTTATGGCAGCGGCGCTGGCCTTTGCCTACCTCTTGCTGCGCCCTTCCCTTCCGACTCAGCCCAAAGATGGCTGGAGCCGCCTGGGATACTGGTTACGCCTGGGGAACTGGCAAGGCGAGCCCTGGCTCAAACCTCTGGCCTGGGTTGCCCTGCTCAGCGGCCTGAGTATCGCCCTCTACACCGGCATGGAAACCATGGCCATCAAGGCCAGGCCACTGTGGCACAGCTACTGGCTGCCGCCTCTGTTCGCCGCCAGCGCCCTGGCCGCCGGCAGCGGCATGCTGATTTGGCTCAACCGCCTGTTCAACGGCCATAAGCAGGAGACAGACAAACAGCTGCTGCTCTGGCTGCGTGGCTCCTTCGCCCTGTTTGCCCTGTTGCTTATCGGCTGGGCTCTCAGTGGCGGCAACAGCGCCAATGAGGCCAGATTACTGCTCGGCGACAGCCCCAGTTGGCAACTGGCCGCTATCTGGGTGCTGGCCACCCTGGCCTTGTTGGCGCTGCTGCTGGCCTTCAGACATCTGCCCCGCTGGGCCTTGCTGTTTGGCAGCTTTGCCGCCATCCACCTGGCTTGGGGTTTTCGCTGGCTGGTGCTTATCCAGGCGCAAACGGATCCCAAGTATGGCGCCGGCACCTACTTCTATGAACTGCCCTGGGGCCCACAGGGGCTGCTGGGGATCCTGGGTACCTTTGGCCTATGGCTGGCCCTGATCACCCTGATTTCCGAACTGATACGTCAGTCTGCCACCGGACTGAAAGGAGCCGCATAATGGACAAGAGTAAACGCCGTTTTATCAAAGGGGCTGCCATCACAGGTGGTACCGGACTATTTGTTGCAGGCTACAGCCACACCCTGACCCAGCTAGGCAAAGGCCTGGTCAATGGCAGCTCGGGCAAAAATACCCAAGAAGCGATTCATGGCAACTCGCTGGCACCTGAGCTCAAAGTCGACCTGAATAGCGGCCAGTTGAGCGCCAATGACAACCAGCGTCTGGCCAATACCATGTGTTTCGGCTGCTGGACCAAGTGCGGGGTACGGGCCCGTATCGATAATGAAACCGACAGCATTATCCGTATCAGTGGTAATCCTTATCATCCACTGTCGGCCCGTGAACACCTGGACTTTGACACCCCGGTGCGCGATGCCCTGGTGTCCACCAGCGCCTGGCAGGAGCAGGGGCTTGCCGGACGTTCCACCGCCTGCGCCCGCGGTAACGCCATGCTGGAGTTATTGGACAGCCCCTATCGGGTAACACGCTGCCTGAAACGGGTCGGGCCCAGAGGTTCGGGCCAGTGGCAGAGCATAGCCTTCGAGCAGTTGCTCAAGGAGGTTGTCGAAGGTGGCGATCTGTTTGGTGAAGGCCATGTGGATGGACTCAGGGCGATTCGCGATCTCAATACGCCTTTGGATCCCGCCAACCCTGAATACGGCCCCAAGGCCAATCAGCTGTTGGTCAGCAACGCCTCGGATGAGGGGCGGGACACGCTGATAAAACGCTTCACCTTCAACAGCTTCGGCACCCGTAACTTTGCCAACCACGGCTCTTACTGTGGTTTCAGCTATCGGGCCGGTGCCGGCGCCTTGCTGGACGATCTGAAAAAGTACGCCCACTTGAAACCGGACTGGGATCATGCCGAGTTCTTGTTGTTCATCGGCACTTCACCGCAGCAGTCCGGCAACCCCTTCAAGCGCCAGGCACGGCAACTGGCCAATGCCAGGGTCAACAACCGCAACTTCAGCTATGTTGTGGTTTCGCCCATGCTGCCCAACACCTCCAACCTGGCGTCGGCGCCGGACAATGTCTGGTTGCCGATCCGCCCGGCCACAGACGCCTCGCTGGCGATGGCCATGTTGCGCTGGATCATAGACAATCAGCGCTACAGCGCCGAGTTTCTCAGTGCTCCCAATGCCAAGGCCGCTAAAACCGCCGGTTTCCGCGGTTTCAGTAATGCCGGTTTCCTGGTGCATTCAGACCAGGCGCATCCGAGATACGGCCAATATCTGCACGCCAGCGAATTGGGTTTGGCCTTCAGCGGCAAGCCCTTCGGCGATGAAGACCCCTTGCTGGTGCTGGACGCCATCAGCGGTGAACCCATGGCCGCCGAAGCCTGCCACAAGGCGCAGCTCGAAGTAGACCGCAGACTCACAGGCCAAAATGGCCAGAGCCTGGCCTGCAAGAGCAGTTTCAGCCTGCTGGCCGAATCGGCCCGGCTCAAGACGTTGGCGCAATACAGCGCCGAATGCGATGTGCCGGTCGATGAGATTGAGGCCCTGGCCAACAAGTTCACCAGCCATGGCAGCAAGGCGGCGGTGATCAGCCACGGCGGCACCATGAGCAGTGATGGCTTCTATACCGCCTGGGCCATCATGATGCTCAACGCCATGATAGGCAATATCAACCAAAAGGGCGGCGCGCTGGCCAAGGGCGGCACTTTCCCGGCCTTCGGCAAAGGCCCACGCTACAATCTGGCTGAGTTTGACGGCATGGTGCAGCCCAAGGGAGTATTCCTGTCACGCTCCCGTTTTCCCTATGAAAAAAGCTCGGAATACAAGCGCAAGCAGCAGGCCGGCGAGTCCCCCTACCCGGCCAGGGAACCCTGGTTCCCGATCTCGGCGCCCATGCTGAGCGAGCATCTAACCGCGGCGGTCAACGGTTACCCCTATTCGCTCAAGGCCTGGATCAACCATATGGGCAACCCTGTCTATGGCCAGGCCGGGCTCGGCGCCGCCATAGGCGAAAAACTCAAAGACCCCAAGGTGCTGCCGCTGTTTATCAGTATCGACAGCTTTATCAACGAAACCACGGCACTGTCCGACTATATAGTGCCTGACACCCTCACCTATGAATCCTGGGGCTGGACCTCTGCCTGGCAGGGCACCATGACCAAGATAGCCACCGGCCGCTGGCCGATAGTCAAACCCAGGGTGGAACACACAGTGGATGGCGATCCCGTGTGTATGGAAAGCTTTCTTACCCGGGTTGCCATGGCGCTGGCCCTGCCCGGCTTCGGTGAAAACGCTGTGCTGGCCCATGATGGCTCGCGCCACCCGCTGACCCGCGCCGCCGACTTTTCTCTCTACGGCGCCGCTAACGTCGCCTGGTTGGGAGAGAAAGTCCCCGCCATCGGCAAGGAAGATCTCTATTGGTCCGGGGTTGCCAGGATCATTCCCGAACTCAAGGCCCGTCTCGGCGAAGAGGAAGCATCGAGCGTGGCTTATCTCTATGCCCGCGGTGGCCGGTTCGAATCAATGAACCAGGCCAGGGACGCCGAAGGCAACCCCACCAAAGTCTGGCCCAAACCGATGATGCTGTGGAACCCCCAAGTGGGCAGTCGCCGTCACTCCCAGAGCGGCGAGTTTCTCAGTGGCTGTCCGCGCAGCTATGGTCAACGCCTGGCCGATGGCACAGCGCTCAGGCAAGCCTTCGACCGCCAGTCCTGGCCCATGTTGCTGTCGAGCTACAAGTCGCACACCATGAGCTCCATGAGTATCGGCTCTGACAGGCTCAGGCAGGTGCACCCCAATAATCCGGTACGGATCAACAAAGACACGGCCCAAAGATTGGGGATAACCACGGGGGATACAGTGAAAATCAGCACCCCCAACGGCAGTGTGCTGGCACTGGTGGAATGTGTCGCCGGTGTGCATCCCGAGTGCATCGCCATAGAACACGGCTTTGGTCACAAGGAGCTCGGCGCGCGAGCATTCAGCATAGATGACAAGCAGGTTGCTGCCAATCCGCTGATCCGCGCCGGGGTTAACCTCAACGATCTCGCTGTGCTGGATCCCAGCCGTTCGGGTTCCTACCCTCTGGTGGATTGGGCCAGCGGCGCCTCGGCGCGCCAGGGGTTACCGGCAAAAATCGAAAAAGTCTCCTGAAGCTCGCTCTGTGCCCGGTTTTTATGCCGGGCACAGTTTTTCCGGGCAAGAAATCGCCACAGAGCCCAAGCCATTGTTCTAAGCTAATAAGAGTGTGATCCAGTGGGCGGGAGTCAAACCGCTTATGGATTAGCCTTGCACTATCCGCATCCCTTGGCAGCAAGAGGAACAAATCCGGCATGAATGTCACTTTTATCAATCCCTTTCTCCAGTCACTCCTCAACGTAGTTTCCACCATGGCCAATATGCAGTTGACCCCGGGCAAGCCCAGACTCAAGACAGACAACCTGGCCAAAGGTGATGTCTCCGGGCTTATCGGTATGGTGGGCCCTCAGACCAAAGGGTCGCTGTCAATCACCTTTGAACAAGGACTGATCCTGGAGATAATGCAAAATATGTTGGGAGAGAATCCCGGCAATATCAATGAAGAAGTGACAGATCTGGTGGGGGAAATCACCAACATGGTGACCGGCGGCGCCAAGAACCTGCTGGCGGACAAGGGCTATGAGTTTGAAATGGCCACCCCTGTGGTGGTTTCCGGCATAGGTCACAAGATTTCCCATCAGGCCCAGGGCAAGAAGATCATCATGCCTTTTGTCGCACCCAAGGGCTCGGCCTACATAGAGATCTGTTTCGAGGATCAGTAATGACAAAGGGCGCCAAGGCGCCCTTTATTGTTTGCCAACTCAATGGCATGACTCACTCAATCGAGGCAGACGGCCACTCTGGGAGTCAACTTGGTCACCAGTTCATAAGCCACGGTTTCGATATGAGCCGCCACCTCTTCTACCGGTAACGCCGGGCCCCATAAGAGGGCGTCATCACCGACCGCGTCCCGGGCATCCGGCCCCAGATCCACAGTCAGCATATCCATGGACACCCTGCCAACCACAGGCACCCGGCGACCATTTATCAACACAGGCGTGCCTTCGGGAGCATTGCGTGGATAACCGTCACCATAACCTATGGCCACCACGCCGAGGCGGGTATCTCTTGATGAGCGCCAAAAACTCCCGTAACCCACGCTCTCCCCGGCCTTGTGCTCACGCACGGCTATCAGCTGTGACACCAGACTCATGGCCGGTTGCAATTCGTGGTTGGCGCCTCTGTCACCGACCACAGGCGACACTCCATAGAGGGCGATACCCGGGCGGATCCAATTTTGCTGGCTGCTGGGCCAGTAGAGGGCACCGGCCGAGTTGGCCAGACTGCGGTCACCATCCAACCCGGCGGTGAGCTGGTTGAAATGCTCCAACTGTTTGCGGGTATAGTCATTGTCCGGCTCATCGGCACAGGCGAAATGGGTCATCAGATTGATG
>Ga0114983_1000404_pt1 | contig 18474 bp, 19 predicted proteins | sample Shrwel_input2_RT_FD_87182 | JGI IMG/M metagenome (GOLD analysis project Ga0114983, IMG submission 87182) | Subsurface microbial communities from deep shales in Ohio, USA - Utica-3 well 1 S input2 RT | ecosystem: Environmental > Aquatic > Deep subsurface > Shale gas/oil reservoir > Produced... | reverse complement strand
GGTATGACCATCATTGCCCATTCCCAGCACCACCACATCAAAAGGCCGCGGGAAGTTGGCCAACTGCTCTGTGGCCATACTCAAACCCGCTTCCGGGCTGGCAAACATATTCTTCAGGCCACGAAACTTGGCGCTGGCGGCGCGATTTTGCAGTAGATGCTCGCGCACCAGCCGCTCGTTGGAGTCCTTGTCTTCGGCATCCACCCAGCGCTCGTCGGCGAGCGTAATGTAAACATCACTCCAGTCGATCATCTTGTGGCTGAGCTCGGCAAACAGTTTCAGTGGCGTCGAACCACCGGAAACCACCAGGCTAGCCTTGCCGCGGCTATCTATCGCGTTTTGCAGCGCGCCGGCAATACGCTCGGCCAACTGAGCTTCCAACGCAGTTGGGTTATCGAACGATTTGAATACGGTTTCTTTAATCATGCTGTCTCCTTATTCATCCCAGGAGCGGCCGTCTTTGGTGATCAAGGCCACTGAGGCCACAGGCCCCCAGGTGCCGGCAGGATAAGGCTTGGGCTTTTCGTTGCTCATCTCCCAGGATTGAATAATGCCATCTACCCAGGTCCAAGCCTGCTCCACTTCGTCGCGGCGCACAAACAATGCCTGATTACCCAGCATAGCTTCGAGCAACAAACGTTCATAAGCATCGGCGATACGTTCGTTCTTGAAGGTGTCGGAGAAGCTCAAATCCAGCTTGGTGGTTTGCAATCGCTGTTTCTGCTCAAGCCCGGGCACCTTGTTCATCATCTGGATCTCGACCCCTTCATGTGGTTGCAGACGAATGGTCAGCTTATTGGGCGGCAGATTACGATGGCTTGAACGATACAGGTTATGGGGTGGATTCTTGAAATAGATGACAATTTCAGAACTCTTGAACGGCATACGTTTACCGCTGCGCAGATAGAAAGGCACCCCGGCCCAGCGCCAATTGTCGATATCGACACGCAAGGCGACAAAGGTTTCTGTGTTGGAATCCACGTTGGCGCCCTCTTCCTCCAGGTAACCGGGAACCGGCGATCCTTTGAGGAACCCGGCCGAATACTGGCCGCGCACAGTGTTTTCAAATACATTGTCCTGATTGATGGGACGCAGCGACTTGAGCACCTTCACCTTCTCATCACGAATGCTATCGGCATCCAGATTCACCGGAGGATCCATGGCAATCAAGGTCAGCACCTGCAATAAGTGGTTCTGGATCATGTCGCGCATCTGGCCGGCTTTGTCGAAATAACCCCAGCGTCCTTCAATACCCACCTCTTCGGCCACAGTGATCTGTACATGATCTATGGTGCGGTTATCCCACTTGGAGGCAAACAGTGAGTTGGCAAAACGCAAAGCAATCAAGTTCTGTACTGTTTCTTTACCCAGATAGTGGTCGATACGATAGACCTGACTCTCACTGAAGTAGGCAGAAACCTGGTCATTGATCACTCTGGATGACTGCAAATCTGAGCCTATGGGCTTTTCCAGCACCACCCGGGTATCGGGATGGATCAGTTGTTGTTCATGCAGGCAACGGCAGATATCACCGAAAATAGCCGGAGGCGTAGCAAAATAGTTGACCATCACCCGCTTGGCAGGTTCGAGCAGTTGGTGGAAGGCTTTGTATCCTTCAGATTCGGTAAAGTTGGTACCGACATAATGACAACGTTCGAGGAAGCGGGAAAGCGTGGTGTCGCACAGGGGTTCTTTAACAAAGGTGCTCAGAGCCGTTTTAACCAGTTCGCGAAAATCTTCGGCAGAGAATTCATCTTTGGCAACACCTATGACCTTGGTGTCCCGATTGAGCAGACCGGCCTTATCCAGCTGGTAGAGCGAAGGCAACAATTTGCGCCTTGCCAAGTCGCCCTTGGTACCAAAGAGTACAAAATCACAAGCTTTGGCCTCTGATGTTGTTTTGCCCATTGCTTAATGCTCTCCTTTTGTCGGTGGTGGTTCCACTATGCGATGAAGAATTCCACACTTTTGTTGTAATATAACAACAGTATTTATTAAATGCATCTATAATTTGCAAATAAAGCCTTGAGGCCAGTCTAGGCAGGTTTGGCAATAATCTGGTATGCTTTTCCTGCTTAAAACCTTCTTATCTCGGAAGTTAGCCTGTTTTCATTCCGGTATATACAGGACTTACGTCAAGATTGGTTTGCACCCTACTTTGTAGTGCTCAGGCCTCAAAGAAATAATAAAATTACATAATTTCAACCCAGCGGACGTACGCGTATGAATACCCTAGAAAAGGTTCAAAAAAACCTCCCCCATTTCAGCAAGTCAGAACGCAAAGTAGCCGAAGTTATCCTGGCATCACCCCAGACAGCTATTCATTCAAGCATAGCAACTCTGGCCAAGATGGCGGATGTCAGCGAGCCTACAGTCAACCGCTTCTGTCGTCGTTTGGATACCAAAGGTTTCCCGGATTTTAAATTACATCTGGCCCAAAGTCTCGCAAATGGTACCCCTTACGTCAGTCGTCACGTTGAGGAAGATGATACACCCGAGTCTTACACCACCAAGATCTTCGAATCTTCCATGGCTTCTCTGGATACTGCACGCCAGAGCATAGATACCACGGCCATCAACAAGGCGGTAGACATACTGACTCAAGCGAAAAAGATCTCTTTCTTCGGTCTTGGCGCCTCTGCCTCAGTGGCACACGATGCCCAGAACAAGTTCTTCCGCTTTAATGTACCGGTTTTATGTTTCGATGATGTGTTGATGCAACGCATGAGCTGTATCAATAGTGATGAAGGCGATGTAGTGGTGCTGATTTCCCACACAGGCCGCACCAAGTCTTTGATCGATATAGCAAGATTGGCCAGAGAAAACGGCGCTGCCGTGATAGGTATTACCGCGCGTCACTCGCCGCTGTCGCAGGAATGTACCCTGCCGGTTACCATGGAAGTGCCGGAGGACACAGATATGTACCTGCCTATGGCCTCTCGTTTGGCTCAGTTGGTGATTATTGATGTGCTGGCGACCGGGTTTACGCTGCGCCGGGGCCCACGCTTCAGGGAAAGTCTCAAGCGGGTCAAGGAAGTTTTGAAGGAATCCCGCATAGATAAGAGCGAACCACTGTAATCCCCTTTCCCGTAAGCACCTGGGCAGTTACCAAAATTGGCAACTGCCCAAGCCCCGCCTAAAATTAGCCGTAACTCACAAAAATAAAACTTTGAGTTAGATCATTTTGTCTGTAAGTTTCCTACATATCGAGCCGATGTCTGTTAATATAGCGTAAGATTTTTTAAAACTTAAACGGAGTATATTATGTTCCGCAGAACCAAGATCGTTACCACGCTGGGCCCAGCCACAGATCGTGATGATAACCTGCGTCGTATCATAGCAGCAGGTGCCAACGTTGTTCGCCTCAACTTCTCCCACGGTTCCCCAGAAGATCACCTAAAACGCGCCAGCCAAGCCCGCAGCATTGCGAAAGAGCTTGGTGTACACGTTGCCATCCTCGGCGATCTCCAGGGTCCGAAAATCCGTGTTTCCACCTTCAAGGACAATAAGAAAGTCCAACTCAAGCTTGGCCAGCCATTCATTCTGGATGCCGAGCTGGGTAAAGGCGAAGGCGACGAAACCCAGGTGGGTATCGATTACAAGGAACTGCCGGACGATGTGGTTGTCGGTGATATCCTGATGCTGGACGATGGCCGGGTACAACTGAAAGTCGAAAAGGTAGAAGGCCGTAAGGTACATACCAGCGTGACTGTTGCCGGTCCCCTGTCCAACAACAAGGGGATCAACAAGAAAGGCGGTGGTCTGTCTGCTGCTGCACTGACAGATAAAGACAAGCAGGACATCATCACTGCGGCACAAATTCAGGTGGACTACCTGGCCGTTTCCTTCCCCCGCAGCGGTGCCGATCTTAACTATGCCCGCGAACTGGCGCAAAAGGCCGGCAGCAACGCCCTGATAGTATCCAAGGTAGAGCGCGCCGAAGCCGTAGCTTCCGATGAAGCGATGGACGATGTAATCCTCGCCTCCGATGCCGTCATGGTTGCCCGCGGCGACCTGGGGGTAGAAATCGGCGATCCGGCTCTGGTGGCCGTGCAGAAAAAACTGATCAGCCGCTCGCGTCAGCTCAATAAGGTGGTGATCACCGCAACCCAGATGATGGAGTCTATGATCAGCAGCCCTATGCCGACCCGCGCCGAAGTCATGGACGTGGCCAACGCCGTACTCGACGGTACAGACGCCGTAATGCTTTCGGCCGAGACCGCCGCCGGGGATTATCCTGAAGAAACGGTTCAGGCCATGGCCAGGGTTTGTCTTGGCGCCGAAGCACATCCCAGTGTGCGGGTATCCAAGCACCGTCTGGATGAAAGCTTCAGCTCCATAGAAGAAACCATAGCGCTGTCTACCATGTATGCTGCCAACCATTTGCAGGGTGTCAAGGCGATTATCGCCCTGACAGAATCCGGCGCAACGCCCAAGTTAATGTCACGGATAAGCTCGGCGCTGCCTATCTTCGCCCTTGCCCGTCATCAACCCACTTTGGCCAAGATGGCGCTCTATCGGGGTGTCTATCCGGTTGAGTTTGACTCTACCGTTTATGCCGCCGATGAACTGGCGAAAAAGGCCCTTGAAAGCCTCAAGGCCAAGGGATACCTGGAGAGTGGTGACATGGTGCTCATGACCAAGGGTGATGCCATGGAAACCGTAGGTGGCACCAATACCTGCAAGGTGTTGATCGTCGCCTAATGGCTTGCCAATGACGCTAAGCTGATAACAAAACAGAAAAGGTACGCCGAGGCGTACCTTTTTTATTTCTGCTGCTTTTGTTCTGTTTCAGGCTTGGTGATTTTGTTTACATCAGAGCTAAGCCCGCCCGGGACAGGCTTACCAAACTGAAATTCAGATACCAATCAATCTCAATTACAGCGTTTCAAAATCATCGACATTGATTGCCGCCAACCTTAGCTTATCGGCCTCAAGCAACTGCTCATACTCGGCTTTACTGATAACCTCAGCATCCAATGCCGCCTGATACAGAGATAAAGGCGCCAGTTTGGCAGGCAAACGGCCATCTTTTTGTGCCTTTCTCAGTTTGCCGTGCAGTTCACGGCACTGATATTGAGCCTTGAATGCTGCTTCCACTTCGGCAATACCACTGGTGTCGCCGTCAAACTCAGGACAGAGGAAGGTCAGCCTGTCACGGGCCGGACCCGGTTTAAGCATGCTCTTGACCAGCTCAATGGACTGACTGTCTTTCGGGCCGTTGAAGTGGTTCCCCAGTGGGAATACCAGCACACGCATGACCCAGGCAACCGGACGATTGGGGAAGTTGGCTATCGCCTGCTCAAGCGCCTTGGCCGCCAGTTGCAATCGGGTATCCATCACATGTTTGACTATCGGCAGATCGTCAAACTGGCGGCCATTGTCTTCAAACAGTTTCAATGTGGCCGAGCCCAGATACAGCTGACTGAGCACATCACCGAGTCTGGCCGAAATCATCTCCTTGCGCTTGAGATCGCCACCCAAAATAAGCATCGATAAGTCGGTCACCAGCGCCAGCGCCTTGGACAGACGGGCCATCTGCTTGTAATAGTCGCGGGTATCGCCACTCACGGGTGAGCGCCCAAAATAGCTACGGCTGAGGGCGTTACCCAAAGAGCCGAAGGCGTTACGCAGCGCATAACCAATGTGGCCCATCAGCAAGGAGTCGAAACGCTCCAGCGCTTCACTGTTGTCTTCCATGCCGGCAGCTTCCATCTCGGCCAGTACATAAGGATGACAGCGGGTCGCGCCCTGACCGAAGATCATCAAACTACGGGTCAGGATGTTGGCCCCTTCCACTGTGATGGAGATTGGGTTGGCCATATAGCCATGAGCCAGATAATTTTTTGGCCCCATCTGAATACCCTTGCCGGACTGAATATCCATGGCATCGTTCATCACCTGACGGCCAAGCTCTGTCATGTGATATTTGGCAATCGCGGTCACCACAGATGGCTTAACCTTGAGATCTATGCCTGTGGTTGTCAGACGACGAGCCGCTTCCAGCTGATAGGTGTTGGCAATGATCCTTGCCAGCGCTTCCTGAACCCCTTCAAACTGACCTATGGCCATGCCGAACTGTTTACGCACATAGCTGTACGCGGTTGTAGTCTTGGTCGCCATATGCCCTGATGCCGTCGCCAGCGCCGGCAGTGAAATACCACGCCCGGCAGAGAGGCACTCCACCAGCATACGCCAGCCGCGGCCGGCGTATTGTGGGCCACCTATGATCCAATCCAGCGGAATAAACACCTCTTCCCCTTGAGTGGTACCATTCATAAAGGCCATATTGAGCGGGTTGTGACGACGACCAATTTTCACGCCGGGATGATCGGTTGGGATCAGGGCGCAGGTGATCCCCAAGTTAACCTTGTCACCCAACAGCCCGTCTGGGTCACGCATCTGAAATGCCAGCCCCAGCACAGTGGCCACTGGAGCCAGAGTGATGTAACGCTTGTTCCAGCTCAGCTTCAGCCCCAGAGTTTCCTCGCCTTCGAACTCACCGCGACAGACTATCCCTTCATCGGGAATGGCACCGGCATCCGAGCCGGCTTCGGGGCCGGTCAGGGCAAAACAAGGGATCTCTTCACCTTTGGCCAAGGCCGGCAACCAATGCTCTTTCTGCTCCTTGGTACCATAATGAGTCAGCAGCTCACCCGGACCGAGTGAGTTGGGTACCATCACAGTCACAGCGGCGCTGACACTGCGGCTCGCCAACTTACTGACTATGGTGGAGTTGGCATAGGCAGAAAACTCACGGCCACCGTATTTTTTCGGGATGATCAGCGCGAAGAAGCCTTCTTTCTTGAAGTACTCCCACAGCTCGGGCGGTAAGTCCTTGCGGTTGTTGACTATGTCATAGTCATCAATCATTTTTAGCGCCGTCATCACCTGATGGTCGATAAAATCTTTCTCATCGGCACTCAGCGCCGGTTTACCATAGGCATGCAGGCTTTCCCAGTTGGGTTTCCCACGAAACAGCTCGGCTTCCCACCACACATCACCGGCCTCCATCGCTTCGCGCTCTGTATCCGAAAGCGGTGGTAGCACCTTGCGAAAGAAGGCCAATACCGGCCGGGTCACAAACTGCAGGCGTATATTGCGCACAAAGAACAGCGCTATCAGGGCAACTATTATTAAGAGGATAATGCTCATAACCAGACCTTTATTCTGCTTGAGAAACCAACGGCACAGCCACACCGGCAGCCATGTAAGGGATCACCTTGCGGATCACTGCCTCTATATCATTATGTTCACCAAAGTCGGCTTCGGCTATCTCGTTGAGCGCATCGGCCGAGGCCATGGTGAAAACTATGGTTCCCAGGGTAAAGTGCAAGCGCCAGAACATTTCTGCCGGTGGAATGTGAGGTGCACTGCCAGACACAGCCTGAACAAACTGATCCAGATGCTTGCCATAATGAGTGGTAATAAACCAGCGCAAGTGCCCCTGACTTTCGATATAGCCACGACCAAGCAGTTGCAGAAAAATACTGGTTCCTTCGTTGCGAACTTTGTTAAGTTCCAGCAACGGCCCCACCAAAGAGGAGAAAATAGCATCCAAAGAGGCCTGTTTATCCCGGCCGATAAGCTCATTAATGGCGTTTGACGCCGACGGCATAAAAACATCCAGGTAACGTGCCAAAACCGCCCGGATGAGCTCTTTTTTTGAACCAAAATGGTAGTTTACAGATGCAAGATTCACTTCTGCTTTGCTGGTGATAAGCCTGAGGGAGGTTTCTGAAAACCCCCGCTCGGCAAACAGCTTCTCCGCGGCATCGAGAATTCTTGTCTTGGTATCAGATCGACTTGCCATTCCGTGACCTTAGTTAATTTAAAACACTCGTTTAAATTAAACATTGGTTACACTTATGTCAAACGAAATCTCGGCTACGGTCAAGGCAGATAATCTGCCGCCACAGACAGCTCAGCGAAAGCCCGCTCCTTTGTGGTTGGTCTCGCGGGATTCAAGCCGTTTGGCTGCTGATTTAGGCAACATCACATAGAGGGCGCCATAGCCGCCATGTTCGCGCTGAGCGCTGTGAAACGCTTGCACTTCATCTATCTGCGACAACCAGAAGTTGACACAGGACTTGATAAGCCCAGGAAACGGCTTACGATTCTGCCCTTTGCCATGTATCACCAGCACGCAGCGGTGGCCCAAAGCCACTTGAGCCTGAATGAAACCGAGCAGATAATCTCTGGCCTGTCGCACCGACATGGCATGAATATCCAGCTCGGCGGCTATCTTGTATTTGCCGAGACGTAAATTCTTGAATACCGCCTCCTGGATCCCCTGCTGCTTGTAACTGAGCATATCATCGGGTTTCACTCTGGGGATCAGCGCTAAATCCAAGGTCAGACGCTGCAGATACTCATGGGCTTCGGCGGCGGCTTTGCGTGCCTGTTTTGACTCACTGGAAAGAGGTTTCGCTCTGGTCACTGCCTGAGGTTGCTGTTTGAGCGGCACCACATCGGCCATTTCTTGCATAAAAAGTGTCAGATCATCTGCTTTCATGATGCGACTCCTCCAACTTATGACGTGGTTTACACACTTTGTAAAGAAATCAATCTTCTGTTACCAAAGGGCTTCTATTATAGTGAGGTCAGATGAGCCTGCTTAGATGATTTTAATGAAATTCTTAACCCTATTGCTCGTTTGCCTGATTTCTGTGCTTCAGCCCCTCAAGGCTACCGAATTACAGGATAAAGACCAAGCAGCCCTTAATCGTGTCTATGTCATGTTCAACCGGGCATTTAAAGAACTTAACTCCGCCCCTCTGGAAAACATATACGCCGAGGATGCCACTTATATTCCTGAACAGCAAAGCCTTGCCATAGTTCAGGGACGTGAAAACGTACTCAAACTGTATCAAAAGTTCTTTGACCGCATCCGCCATAAACAAGCCAGAATAGATGTAGATTTTCGGGTCGTTCAACGTCAGACGCACGGCAAGAGCGCCACCGACATAGGCTATTACCTGGTGCGTTTTCACCCGCCGAAAGACACAGAAGAACCCATGAGCGAGTTTGCCGGTAAAATCGTTATAGTCAGCCACAAAGATAAAAAAGGTAACTGGTTGGTGGATGTTGATACCAGCAACCGCGCCGAGCCTGAGCATTATTTCAACGCTAAACCCCAACCTAACCTGTATTATGGCGAGCAATTTGCCCCTGTGCCCCCTGCCAGCGATCTCCCATCCAATGTTGAAATTGAAATAGTTCATGCCAAGTAATTGGCAGTACTTGAGCGTGTGCCCTGTAGATACAAGGGCGCTATCGTTTTGGTTGCAATAACAAAGACGAGTTGCCTTGTTCACTTCTCTTGCTGAAGTTCACGACAAGTAAAAGGAATTATGAGTCAGATGACACCATCCAAATTATTGAACGATTACAAATGGTTCGATCGCACCTTTACCGGCAAATACGCTAATCTGGATTTAGGGAGCGAAATCACATTGCCCATCTCTTTGAGCTTTTTCGCTCTGCCCTGGAGAAAAGAGCTGCCGCTACTTTTGAGCCTAGTTCCCGTTATAATGCTGGCCACACTGCTGGCATCATTTATGGGAAAGGGTCATTTGCTGCTCCCTGCCTGCAGCGCCATCTGGTTTTTAATATATATCCAGGTACGTAAAAGCCGGATACTGACTCAGTTAGGCGTGAAAAGCAGTGCCAAAGACGAGCGGCAGATAAGGATAAACCAAACCCATATTTTCCTGCCTCAATATCTCACAGGAACAACAATCGCTATTGCCAAAGAGGATATCGCAAGTCTGGTGTTCCACTGGGTGGGCTATCATGACAGTCATCAGCTTGAGCGAAAACGAGCTCACGCCGCGACAGTTAAGCAGAAAAACGGCCGTGAGTACCATCTCTCGGGTATGGCATATCCTTTAAGAAGCCTACTTTACCTTGCTATCTTCTTTGGCTACCCAGTAACACTGCTCCAAGCTTCCCCTAAAGCAGAAGGCCTTATCCGTTTTGCCACCTTACTCGCAATCAGTGTGCTCACACTTAATGTTGTCATGCTTTTTGTCATCAGTTGAGTGAAATCCGGTACAGTTAACCAACGCCTTTTTAAAGCAATGACGCCCATAACGTACTCAAAGCAGATCTGATGCCAGGCTTTATCAAAATCATCAGCGATTGGAGCAGCAACAAATTATCGTCTGTGTCGACAACGAATCCAGCGTCTGCGTTGCTCTTGAGAAAAGAGTCACCTAAGAACTGAGTATCAAAGGTTTACAGCAATATAAGAATAGCGAAAGAGAAGGTGTCCCACAAAATTCATGCGGTTGACAATTCAGTGAAAGATATAACGGAAAATGTAAAGTTGAAGCGATTGCCTGCGGATATAAAAAAACCGCGCTTTCCTTACACTTCTTTTTGTAGTGTAGGCTCGCGCGGTTGATTACTATATCGCTCGGGTTACCCCGAAAAGCGATTAGCCGATAACAGAAACGTTTTCAGCTTGAGGACCTTTTTGGCCCTGAGTAACAGTGAAGGATACTTTCTGACCTTCGTCCAGAGTCTTGAAGCCGTCAGAGTTGATGGCGCGGAAGTGTACAAACACGTCTGGACCAGACTCTTGCTCGATGAAACCGAAACCTTTGTCAGAGTTGAACCACTTAACTACACCAGTTACTTGTGACATGATATAAATCCTGTAAATAAAACTATCTTTTAAGCCTTAACGGCGGTGGAGCTGAAAATGCCGGTATTACTTATGTTTACAGGACGAACTGGTCGTATTGAAGACATAAAAATAAGCCCAACTTTCAAGCTAAGAAGACTATAAATCATTCTGTAGATAAGTCAACAAACTTAATTGACCCTCTTGAGGTTTTTTTTACTTAAATTTCTAGGATTTGCCGTAACAAGTTGAAACCTATCTTATAGTTCTAGCTCTTATGTATTACGTTGGTAAATTTGAATGTGGAAATCCAGTTCACAACTCAAACCTTCTGCCTGCAATCTGTGCTTTTGTTCAGCGCTGAGCTTCCAGGCGTAGGGAGTCATTTCCAGAAAATCATTGCAAACCTGTCCGGCCGGCAGAACCAGCGGCCACTGCAGTCTCTCATCATGCAGCAAGCTAAAACCTGGTAGCTCTGCCTTGGTCAGCTCATGCTCTCTTGGCTCACTATAGATGATCTCTTTTAACTGAAAGTGATGTCTTGGGCCTGGGGATACACAAATGAAAATGCCGCCGGGCTTACACACCCGTGCCAATTCCTGATCTTTTGATGGTGCATAAATACGCAACATAAGATCAAAGGTTGCATCGGCAAAAGGCATGTCGTAGGCGCTGGCTACACAAAAGCGCATCTGTGGATGTGCCTTGGCGGCGTAGCGAATCGCAGTTCTGGAAATATCCAAACCATAGAGTTCACCACCAATGGCTTGTTGCAAACGTTGGCTGTAGTAGCCCTCACCGCAACCCAGATCCAAAATATCGGGTTGTGTCTTACCATATTCCAACGCCAGTTCGTTAACCCTGTTGCTGAGAGCCTGATAATAGCCGGCATTTAAAAAACTGCGCCTGGCCTGCATCATCTGCTTGTTGTCACCGGGATCACGAGAGTTTTTCTTCTGTACAGGCAACAAGTTGACATAACCTTCTTTGGCTTTATCAAAGCTGTGGTTTTGGCTACAACGCCATTGTTTTCCATCCTGTACCAACTCGCTGCGGCACAGGGGACAAATATAAGACATGTATTACTTCCATCAGAATTGGGTCTAAGTGCCCAGGTGATTTTACTCTTCGTCGGTCAACTGCCTGACCATGACATTGAGCTCAGGTGATGACAACTGCTCATAACACTCCAGCATACGCCTGAGCTTTTCTTCAGCAATATCTTGGTTAGCACTCAAACGGGAACTTGGACGTTCAAGTGACTGATTATAACATCGCAGCAGCCATTGGCGTTTCTGCGCCAGACCGGTAAGCAGATGCCATACTTCATTGAGCAGGCCTTCGGGTAACTCAGTTCCCAGCGCTTGCTGGTAAGCTTCCAGCCGGATCCTTGCCCTGGTGACTTCATTGAGCTGTAGCGCCAGTTTTTCACTGCTGGCCTGATAATCTTGAGGTTCAGCTAAAGCGGCCTTGGCGAGAATGATCTCTCTTGCCTCCTGGGACAAACGTAAATCTTGTTCCAAAGGCAGTAGTTCGAATCTACTGGTTTGCAACAAACAGAGAAATGTCTGTCCTGGCCAAAAATCGACACATATTCCTTGCCTCAGAGCAGCAATACAACTTGAAGTACTGGTCCCAACTTCACAGTAGAGTCTAAAGCCCTGACCTGCGGTGCGCGACACTCCACCCTTCCTGACGGATTCCAAAGGCAGCAATTGTTTGGTCAGAAAAGGTTGCAGCCTCAAAATAAACTGCCCCAGCGAAGCTTTGTCTTCTCCTTCAAGCATTACCCACTCAAGCAGTGGCGAACGCAAAGCCTCCGACAACACAAAATCACTGACACTCTCCGGCAAGCTGAGGCACAACCTGGTCGGCATAGAAAGATTGACTATGGTGGGCGAACTGAAAAACTGACTATGCATCTGCATCCCTTAGGGTCATCCGAACCTCTTTATCGTCCCTATCGGCAGGCACATATTGTACCCAGAGGCCATCGATTCACCAAGGGCGGCTTTTAACCGAAATACCAGCGATAATGCCGGCAAAATCCCATTCCCGGAAAAAAATGTTAAGATAAGCTTTTGTCTGAAGAGCAAAAGTCATCAGTATGAGTCAAGCCCAACCTCAGCCTTCCATATTTTGGCATGATTATGAAACATTCGGCGCCAATCCGGCGAAAGACAGGCCGGCGCAGTTTGCCGGGATACGTACCGACCTGGAGCTGAACATCATTGGTGAGCCCGAGACCTTTTACTGCCAGATAGCCAGCGATTACCTGCCCTCACCCGAGGCGATTCTCATCACAGGGATCACCCCACAACTGGCCAATGGCAAAGGGCTGCCGGAAACCGAATTTATGGGGCGGATCAATGCCCTGTTCAGCCAAGCCAATACCTGCGTCGCCGGCTACAACTCGCTGCGATTTGATGATGAGGTCAGCCGGTATGGTTTTTACCGAAACTTTATCGATCCCTATGCCAGAGAGTGGCAGCAAGGCAATTCCCGCTGGGATATTATCGATCTGGTTCGGGCCTGCTATGCCCTGCGCCCGGACGGGATCAACTGGCCAACCAAAGAGGATGGCTCTCCCAGTTTTAAGCTCGAACATCTGACCCAGGCCAACGGACTCGGCCATGAAAAGGCTCACGATGCCATGTCAGATGTATATGCCACCATAGCCTTGGCCAAACTGATCAAAGAGAAACAACCAAGACTGTTTGACTACTATTTCAAACTCAGACGCAAGCAGGCAGTCTCAGAGCAAATCGATGTACTCAATATGCAACCTTTGGTGCATATCAGCTCCAAAATCCCGGCGACTCAGGGCTGTGCCACTCTCATAGCCCCTGTGGCCCATCATCCGGAGAACAAGAATGCCATTGTCTGCGTTAACCTGCATATGGATATCAGTCCGCTGATTGAATTGGATGTAGACAGCATTCGCGAGCGGCTCTATACGCCAAGAAGCGAATTGGCAGAAGATGAATTACCCATACCTGTCAAACAGGTGCATATCAATAAGTGCCCCTTTATTGCCACCGCCAAGACACTGACCGATGAAGCCGCCAAGCGGATTGGATTTGACAAGGCCTTTGCCCGCGAGCAATACAAGCGCCTGCGCCAGCATCCGCAGATCCGCTCCAAGCTGGCAAGCCTGTTTGATACCCCAAGGGACAACCAAAGTACAGATCCGGATCTTATGCTCTACAGCGGAGGATTCTTCTCTCCCGCGGATAAGGCCAAGATGGAGATGATCCGCCATACCGCCCCCGATAACCTGGCGGCGCTGGATCTCAGCTTTGACGACCCCAGACTCAAGGAGATGCTGTTTCGTTATCGTGCCCGCAACTATCCTTCGACACTTACGGACAAAGAAACACTGCGCTGGCATGAATTCTGCCAGCAAAGGCTCAACGATCCGGATTATGTCATTCGCTTGGAAAATCTGTTGGAAGAAACTGCCGAAAATGAAAGTCACCAGCGACTTCTCAAGGCTCTGGTGCAATACTTACAGGCGCTTTAACGGAATTTTGCGAAGCCAGTCCCGTTTCCACTGTAACTTCCTGACTAAACTGGATAACCATTAGCTTAACATTTAACAAGGAATGGCCAATGCAAGACAGATTTGTAAACAGCCTGAACCAGTTGCCCAAAGCACTTGCCGAGCAATTGGTGCCACTGCTCAACGATGAGTTCGCCGGTCATCTGGATGCACAGCAGCTGAGTGAGTTGGCCAAGGCCAGCGGCCTTGGTGATGATGAGTTACTGCTGGCGCTCTTGCCTATTGCTGCGGCACTGGCCAATCCGCCAATCAGTGAGTTCTATGTCGGCGCCATCGCCAAAGGCAAGAGCGGTGATATCTATATGGGTGCCAATATCGAACTGCCGGGTGAAGCCTTGTGCCACTCGGTTCACGCCGAGCAAAGCGCCATCAGTCATGCCTGGCTGAGCGGTGAAAGCCAGGTAGTCGATATCATAGTCAACGAGAGTCCCTGCGGCCACTGCCGTCAGTTTATGAATGAGTTAGTGGCCGGGCAAGAGATCCGTATTCACCTGCCCAAACAGCCTACAGCGCCTTTGAGTCATTACCTGCCCTACGCCTTTGGCCCCAAAGATCTCAATGTCACTACGCCTTTGCTAAGTAAACAACAGGTAAACCTGGCGCTTGAGAGCTCCGATCCTATGGTGATTGAGGCGCTGGATCACGCCAGCCTCAGCTATGCCCCGTACAGCAAGAGTCATTGTGCGGTAGTACTGGAAACGGCTGATGGCGCCACCTTCTGTGGCCGTTACGCCGAAAACGCTGCCTTTAACCCCTCTATGATGCCGATGCAGATGGCACTGTCGACTCTGCTGCGCCATAACCGCAGCTTCAGCGAAATAAAACGGGCATTGCTGCTGGAATCGGCCGATGGCAAAATCTCACTGGTGGGAGCCAGCATGGACGCCCTGCACGCAGTGGCGCCTGTAGAGTTGGAACATATAGTGGTTAGCCCCGAGCCCAACTGATACTCGGCTCACAATCCCCCAAAAGAGCAGTGTTGACTGTTCTTTTGGCGGGGCTGAAAAAGAAACCGAGATTCAACAGGCACTGAATCAAGGAACTGATAACTATTTTTTATCGCTACGCCTTATGATCTCAGTTTTTATCTTCCCCCAAGATAAGCTTTAAATCCTCATCATCCCGACATTCTGAGTCCGAGCTTGAGTTTCGCTGCCACTGAGTTAAACTGCCTGCCGTTTCAAGCTTATATAGAGGATACTTATGTTTGTTATTCGTTGGATCCTGGGACGGATCATTTTGCTGCTCAATTTTGTTTTCTCCCCCAAGAGTATTAAACGTCAACCCGAACAGCAGGCGGATATCGATGAACAATGTCGTACCCTAAGCCTGTATCAATATCCGGCCTGCCCTTTTTGTGTCAAGGTAAGGCGCGCCATGAAGCGACACGGCTTGAATATTACGACTCTGGATGCCAAACAAGAGCCACACAGAAGTGAACTGCAAAACCGAGGCGGTACCATGAAAGTTCCTTGTTTGAAAATTGAGCAAGCCGGCGAAGTCACATGGATGTATGAGTCCAACGACATCATAGCTTATCTTAATCAGCGTTTCGGTTAACAAACCTCGACCTACCGGTACCAAAGGTAGGTCATGCTTGTTGCAGCTGTTATTCCTGTGTATTGTCCTCAAGTAGATAACTGCTAATCAGGGACTGAGAGAATGACAGCTGAACCCACCCCACGGAGTATCGAGCCAGATTTGGCTCATCACGAACAATCCCCTGACGCCAAAGCGCCGGCACAGACATCAATTCCAGAATCCAGCTATCCCATTTACGTCGGGTTTTGGGAGCGGCTTGCAGCAACCCTGCTGGACTCTCTCATGCTGATGTGCATCACAGTGCCACTGACCCTATATGTCTATGGTATCGACCCTATCATGACGGGCAATACCTTGATTAAAGGACCACTTGATCTGCTGATCAATTACCTATTGCCTGTAGTTCTGGTCATCTTATTTTGGCGTTATAAGTCGGCGACTCCGGGGAAAATGGCCTTAAGAGCCATCATAGTCGATGCCGACACTTTACAAAAACCATCAAGCGCCAGCCTGATAATACGTTACCTGGGTTATATTCCCTCAACTCTGCTATTTGGCCTGGGTTATATCTGGGTGGCCTTCGATCCCCGTAAACAAAGCTGGCATGACAAACTGGCGGGTACCCTAGTGATCCGCGCCCCCAAGGATTAGAAACGCTCAATAAGGGAAGAATGCAGGCTATCTTTGGCGCCAGAGATAGACCCGGTCCGAGTAATCGTAGAGCCACTCGGGCCGATAAACCACCAACAGCGTCACTGCCATGCCGTTAAGCAAGGCTTCAGGGAACCCCAGCAGCGGAATAAGCAGCAGATAATTATCCACCAGATAAGCTGCGCCGTAATCCATATCAAACCATAGATAAACGGCCCATGCCAGGATATGACTCACCACAGAAAGACCTGCATTAAAAAAACCTGCTACGAAAATAAAAACGAATAAATGCTTGGGTAATTTATGATAGCTCAAACTGTGTACTGTCAATGCCAACAGTAGTGGCAGACAAACACCAAACAACATCATGGGCCCCAACATCCAAGGCTGGTGACAGACAAACAGGCAAAAGAAACTCACCGGCAGCAGCATCAATACGGACGCCAAACGCCAGCCAAATATCAGCATCAGGGTCACTAAGGCCAGAAAATGTACATAAATACCTTCGGTTACACTGGCATTGAGCAGCCAAAGGCCATTAACAGCCAAGGTGCAAAACAACGCTCGCCATTGCAAGCTCTTGTCAGCCAGCAGTTGCTGCCAGTCCCATTGAGGCCAAATCCAGGCAAACCAACCTATGAGCACAAGCAAATAGAAGATATCAGCCAGATCCGGCTGCCACTGGATTTGATCCCAAAGAGGTTGAAGATACTCGAACATAATTGACCATCCAGTTATCAAACTAAAGGCGGTAAACGACGACGTTATGCTAACTTATCACGCAGTTAATGCAATTATGCTTATTCTGCAGTAAGTTAACGGTAGTTTGTATCTCAAAAAATAATAAGGATAACTGCCCCTGCTTATGCGCACGCTTTTTCTGTCATTACTGCCCCTACTGCTTTGTAGCTGCAGCTCAAAATCCAACATAGATCCGGCCGATTTTGCCGGTGCCATCAAAGACAGTTTCCAGACAGATATCAAAACTGATGGCTTGAAACTCTTCACCTATAAGGCGCGCTTGGTTGCGCCAGGAATAGACCGCAATGACAAGGACGGTGTCCCCGCTCCCCGTACGGCAAAGGAGATGCGCCAACAACTGGCTATCAGAGAAGCCCGGCTTGCCGTCTTTGAACAACAGCTGGTTCTTGGACTCAACAATACCCTCAAGATGAATCAGTACTGCCAAGAGGGCTTCTACGAACTCAGCCGCGTGCTTCATTCCAGTTGGGGAGAAATCCGCGGTGAATGCCACGATGGCGCCAGTGAAATGGACAGGATCCGCTTCAACAACAAGTAATTTTTTTTGAATATGAGCTTCAAATTTGCTAGTTTTGCCGCAGTTTACTGCTTTAGGTGTATTTGAGATGGAACCCACAGGAATTATTCAGGAGATAGAAGAGCCGATTAGCCGCAGCAGGGTAAATCGTCAGTTGTTGTTGGCCACCAGCCTATCGGCACTGGTTGCTATGGCGTTATTGCTGTTTGGCGATCAATATGCTCACCTTTGGCAGGATCAAAGTGCACTGCAACTCAGTCTGTTTCGCCCTGGTTTTTTATTATTGATAGTCTCGGGGTTAATAGTAATCCCCACTAGTGTGATAGAGCTTATCAAGGCCGCCAAAACGCCGGATAGGCCACTGATGTTGGATATGGCGCTACTCAGTATAGGAGTCGCGGTTTCCATGAGCTATATCGGTGTCTTTATGACCCTGTTCCTCTAAGAAAATCCCTTTCGCCACAGTATCAAAACCTGCGACGAAGCAGGTTGAGCTTGTTGCCCGGCCGCGGGCAGGCTAAAATGCCAGCCCTTTGCCTATCCCAAGTGGGAAGTACCAGGAAATTTTGCATGAATAAGCGACAAAAACTGACCAAAAAACTGGCCAAGCGTGCCAAAGCCCGGGAAAACAAGAAAGAGATCCCCAATTCAGGTCCCGCCAAACAGGGTTACATATCCAAGGCTGAGCGCGCCAAAATCGCTGCCGCCGAGCAGGCAGAAAACAATACAGTTGAGCAGCCAGGTAACGGCGCAGCTGAAAACGCTACTGCCGCGACTTGCCAATCTGACGCCCAATAAAGCGTAGCCAAG
>Ga0114983_1000403_pt1 | contig 18507 bp, 23 predicted proteins | sample Shrwel_input2_RT_FD_87182 | JGI IMG/M metagenome (GOLD analysis project Ga0114983, IMG submission 87182) | Subsurface microbial communities from deep shales in Ohio, USA - Utica-3 well 1 S input2 RT | ecosystem: Environmental > Aquatic > Deep subsurface > Shale gas/oil reservoir > Produced... | reverse complement strand
TCACCGTGACGTAGTGGAGCCTGGCGTTGTAGTGCTTGGCCATGTCGATGGCGGTGTTCAGTGCTTTGGCCAGTTTGTCCAGATGTGACAGGTCTACCGGGACCAGAATCTCGTGATACATGGCATTGCTCCTTTTGCTGTTTAAGTGAACTGTCCAATAATGACAGAGTGACACTGATTCGGCCGATCTGCCAACCCGATTTAGACCGGCCCGGTAAGCCCGTTGTTGTCGAGTCGGTGCAGGGTGAAGTCTTTCTCCAGCCGGTAGGTGTCGAAATCCCTGGCGAGAAAAAGCTGGCCTTTGTAGTGCCGCAGGGCTTCGGCAGCCAGCTGGTTAATGTTCGGCGTGCCCTCAGTCTCGGATTGATAGCGGGAGCTGAAGTGAGTCAGCACCAGGTTGGGCAGTTGCGCTTGCCGGGCAAAACGCGCCACCTGTTCCGCACTGCTGTGCTGAGGCCAGGGGCCGACGCGGTCGGCGACATCCTGGGTGTAGGTGGCTTCGTGCACCAGTACCTGGGCGCCCTGGCAGGCCTGGGCCAGTAACTCCGGCGTGTCGTTGTCGCCGGCCACAATCAGTTTGCGTGGTTCCCGGGGAATGCAGGTGTAGTCATCGGCTGCCAGTAAGCGGCCATCGGGCAGGCGTACGTCTTTGCCTTTTTGCAGTTCGCCCCACTCCGGGCCGGCTTCAATGCCGTCTGCCCTTAGTTTGTCCTGTTGCAGTTGGCGCTCCAGATTTCTTTCGGTGAACACGAACGCCCGGCAGGGTACCCGGTGCGAAAGCGGTACGGCGGTCACGCTGAAATACTCGTCCTGCCACTGGAAACCCTCGGCCTCGGAGTTGATCAGGTTCAGGGAAAAGCTCAGGCTGGAGTCGCTGTTTTCAATGGCGGCCTGAATAAACCGGCCCACCTGTGGCGGAGCGATGAGATCCAGCGGTTCTTCCCGGCCGAGCATGGAGGCGCTGGTGAGCAGGCCCGGGAGGCCGAAAATGTGGTCGCCGTGAATGTGGGTGATGAAGATCGCCTTCAGCTGCATGACCGAATAGCGGCTGCGCAAAAGCTGATGCTGGGTGGCCTCGCCGCAGTCCACCAGGTACCAGGGTTTGGGGCCGCGAGGGCCGAGTGCCAGTGCGGTCACGTTGCGTGAGCGGGTGGGGGTGCCGGCGGAGGAGCCCAGAAAGGTAAATTCCATCGTGCCTCGTTTCGCGGTAGTGTCGGTTGCGTGTCTAATGGTAAGCAAAGCATAAACGGTATTCAGAGAACAACGAAAAAGGAGCCGAGCCGTGGCCGAATTTGCCCAGTACGAATGTTTCCGGGTCGGGATTGACCAGAAAATTGCCCATGTGCAGTTGTGTCGCCCGGAGGCGATGAATTCCATGACCAAGGCCTTCTGGCTGGATCTGCCCGATTGCCTGCGCCGAATTGAGGCGGAATCCGACGCCCGGGTGGTTGTGATCTCCTCCACCGGCAAGCATTTTTCCGCCGGCATGGATCTGGGCGTGTTCAGCGACCCCAAGGCGGTGCCCATGTCCGGTGACCCCGGTCGCATCGCGGAAAACCTGCGAAGAATTGTTCTGCAGATTCAGGACACGGTCACCTCGCTGGAGAAAGTTCGCCTGCCAGTGCTGGCGGCGGTGCAGGGCGGCTGTATTGGCGGTGCGTTGGACATGGTGTGCGCGGCCGACAGCCGCTATTGCACGCAAGAGGCTTATTTCACCATCAAGGAAACCGAGCTGGGCATGACCGCGGATGTGGGCACCCTGCAGCGGTTACCCAAGCTGATGCCCGAGGGCGTGGTGCGGGAGCTTGCGTACACCGGGCGCAAGTTCGGCGCCGAGGAAGCTTACCGGCTTGGCTTTGTGAATGCCGTGTTCGACGATCAGGACGCCTTGCTGGCCGGAGTGATGGACATTGCCGCGAGCATTGCCGCCAACTCTCCGCTGGCGGTCACCGGCTGCAAGGAGATGCTGAATTTCAGCCGGGACCACAGCGTGGAAGACAGCCTGAAATACATGGCCACCTGGCAGGCGGGCATGTTCCGGCCCACGGACATGATGAAAACCTTCCAGGCCAGGGGCCAGAAACAGGCGCCGGAATACGACGATCTGTTTCCGGTCAAAGGGCTGTTCAGTGACTGATTCCCGGCGCGGTCTGGAGGGATATTGTTGATGGGCAGGTATTAATGGCAAAGCTGGGCAAATCTTCCATTTCCAGCCTGGCGGCGCTGGGGTTCCAGGCGGGCATCGGGCTGGTTGGCCTGGTGGCCGTCTGGTTGTTTGATATTCCCATGCAGTGGGGCGATATGGGGCTGGCCGGGGCAGTGTTTTTCGGAGCACTCGGGGCTTTGGCCACCTACTTTTCGATCCTGCTGGCTTCCCGCATCCCGGGCCTGTTTCCCGACAACCTCGACCAGCAAATGCGTGGGTTGTACAACTTTGCCCGCAGTTATTCCTGGCCGGTGCTGGTGAGTTTGTCAGTGCTGGCGGGTGTGGGGGAAGAGCTGTTGTTTCGGGGTGCGGTGCAGGGGTGGCTGTTGCAGCACACCGGGCCCTGGACGGCGGTTATTGCCGCCTCGGTGTTGTTCGGCCTGGTGCACTATGTGTCCTTCACTTACTTCCTGATGGCCACTGGCCTGGGGTTGATCCTGGGCACGGCGTACCAGTTGTCCGGCAGCCTGGAGCTGGTGATGGCCTGGCACGCCCTGTATGACATGGTGGCGATTTTCTGCCTGCTGCGTTTCCCGCACTGGTTTGGCGTGAAGCCGGCCCCGTAACCAATGTCTTATTGGTGAGGGTTGCTCTTGCGCCACTCGAAGTTTTCCAACTCCACGTTAATGGCATTGGTGGAGATCTGGATTTCCCACAGCGAATACACCAGTGAAAGCGACAGCAGCACCAGGCTGACCCCAAATGCCACAACGCCGGGCTGTTCCAGCTGCAGAAACAGCAAGAACATGGACACCGTGCACAGCAGAAAACTCAGCACGCCAAAGGCCTGCATGCGCTTGGTCAGAACAATGCGCTTGCGCAGGGCGGAAAGCTGGCGCTCGATCAGGGCGTGATCTTCCTCCGTGTCCATTTCCTTGAGCTTGCGAATCAGCTGGGCCAAAACCAGGAATCGGTTGGTGTAGGCCAGAAGCAAGAGCGAAATGGCGGGGAAGAGCAGGGCGGGTGTGGTGAGGTCCAATCTGGATTCCTTGATGTTTCAGTTGCTTGGTTAAATGGAGTATAGCGATCCGTCATGACAAGTATAATGCCGGGAAACTGCTATGGGTTTTCTTCGGAGAGATTGATCAGTGATTGAAAGTTATCTGACCGGGTTGGTGGTGTGTGGCGGCATTATCATTGCCATCGGAGCACAGAATGCCTATGTGCTGGGCCAGTCCATCCGCCGGGAGCATCACTGGTGGTCGGCCGGGCTGTGTATGACCTCCGATGTGATTCTTTTCACGCTGGGTATGTTTGGTGTCAGCGCGGCACTGATGGCGATGCCCCAGGCGCTGGAAGTTCTGCGCTGGCTGGGCGTGGTGTTTCTGGGCTGGCTGGCGGTGCAGGCATTGATACGTGCCGGCTGGGGCCGAAGTGCCCTGGAAACGGACACCGCCACGCAGCGGAGCGTCAAGGGTGTGGTGTTCACCACCCTGGCGGTGACTCTGCTGAATCCCCAGGTGTACCTGGATACCCTGCTGTTGATTCCCTCCATCGGTGCCCAGCAGGAAGATGCCGCCAGCTTTGTGGCCGGTGCCAGCAGTGCCTCGGTGCTCTGGTTCGGTGGCCTGGCGTGGTTTGGGTCTTCAATGGCACCGGTTCTGTCCAAACCCGCAGCCTGGCGGGTGATTGACGGGCTGATTGGCCTGATGATGGCAGCGATTGCCTTGCAGTTGGCTATTGGGGGATTGTAGTATTCAAACGGTCGTATGAATCCATTCTGCTACCGGAGCCCGATGCCATGACCCCTACCCTTCGCCGCTGGTTTGCGTCTGCCGGTGCCTTGCGCCGCATGCTGACGCTCTACCCACCCAATCTTGGCGCGGGCATCAAGGTGACGCATCTGGCCGAAGACTTCAGCACCGCCACCGTGCAAATGCGCCTGCGCTGGTGGAACCGCAACTACGTGGGCACTCATTACGGCGGCTCGCTCTACAGCATGGTGGACCCCATGTACATGCTGATGCTGGTACGCCGCCTGGGCCACGAGTATGTGGTCTGGGACAAGTCGGCCCACATTGATTTTGTGCGCCCGGGCCGGGGCACCGTCAGCGCCCACTTCGAGCTGACGGACGAGCGCCTGGAGGAAGTGCGCCAAGCGACCGCCGACGGCTCTAAATACCTGCCCACCTGGGATGTGGATGTGGTGGACGACAACGGCGAGCTGGTGGCCCGGGTTCACAAGGTTCTATACGTGCGCAAGAAGCGCTGATCAGCGCTCCGATGCTTACTTCTCGAGTAGCTTGAAGAATTGCGCGAGCCAGGCCGGGTGTGCCGGCCAGGCCGGCGCGGTGACCAGGTTGCCATCCGTCACGGCGTCGTCAACATTGATGTCGGCAAAACTGCCACCAGCCAGCTCCACTTCCGGCTGACAGGCGGGGTAGGCCGAGCATTTGCGTCCCTTGAGAACACCTGCCGCCGCCAGTAACTGCGCCCCATGGCAAATAGCTGCCACCGGTTTGTCATTATCGAAGAAGTGGCGAATGAGGTCCTGAACCTTGCTGTTCAGGCGCAGGTATTCCGGTGCGCGGCCGCCGGGAATCACGAGTGCGTCGTAATGCGCGGGGTCCAGTCCATCGAAGTCTGCATTCAGAGCGAAGCGATGGCCCGGCTTTTCACTGTAGGTCTGGTCGCCCTCAAAGTCGTGAATGGCGGTGGCTACCGTGTCGCCGGCCTTTTTGTCCGGGCACACCGCGTGAACCGTATGGCCTACCGCCTGTAGTGCCTGGAAGGGCACCATGGTTTCGTAGTCTTCGGTGAAATCACCGGTAATCATCAGGATCTTCCTGGCGCTCATAATTATCTCCTTGTGATGGCCCTGCCGATTTGAGTGTAGCTCTAGAAACATAGCAGCAAGGGCGAAAAACGGTAGTGCAGAAACAGGCGCGTTTGCTGGATTACCGGCGCTTCGCCTCTACGCTTTCAAGGAAATGCTGAATATCGTCGAATGCCTCCTCGGCTTCCGGTAATTGCTGGCGGAACATGTGCCACACGTGCACCAGGCCGGGCCAGATGTGCAGCTCCACCGGTGACCCGGCGTTGCGGGCGGCAGTGGCGTAGCGCCGGGCGTTGTCCAGAAGCATTTCCTGGTCGGTGGCGTGGATGAGGGTGGGCGGCAGGTTGGCAAGGTTGCCCCTCAGAGGGGAGGCCGCCGGGTTTGTGGGCGACACCCGGAAGGCGAGCAGCGTCAGCCACCAACTGAGCCAGCGGGGCGCTTTTCCCATGGGGCCGGCCATGGGGCCGAGCAGGGCATCGGTGGCCAGGTTGTTCCGGTTGCTGGGGGCTGTCAGTGTAAGGTCAGTGGACGGCGCCAGCGCTATGGCAGCGTCGGCCTGGCGCAGGCCCTGGTCACGCAGCCAGGCGATCAGCGCCAGGGTGTGACTGCCACCCGCTGAATCGCCGGCCACGACCATGAAGGACGCGGGTTCCGGGCCGTTGGGGCCGTTATCGAGCAGCCAGCGGTAGGCCTTGCGACAATCCTCCACGCCATCCATGAAGCGGTGCTCCGGCATTAGCCGGTAGTCCAGGGCAAACACGGCGGCGCCGGTCTTGTGTGATAACCTCTCAGTGATTGCGCGGTGGCTGCGGGGGCTGCCCACCAGCCAGCCGCCGCCGTGAATGTAGAGTAGTCGGCGGGAGGTATCCGCTCCATCGGCCAGCACCCATTCGCCGGGAGGCTCATTCTGGGGCCGAAGCTCGGAGGTTATGTCCAGGTCGTCGTTCAGATGGTCCATGAACTGGCGCAGTGCGTTTAGCTTGGCCTTGCCCTTCAGTGGCTTGACGGTCTGATGAAGCTCCCGGATCTGGGCCAGCACCTCATTCAGCCCCTCCGAAGGTGGCTGCTGGCGAACAGGATACGGGGTGCTATCCAGATGGGAGAGGTCACGAATGCCGAACAGAAAGCGAGGTGCAATGGCCAGAAAGGCCACCACCAAAACAATAAAACCGATGATTCCCACGCTGGACTCCCTGATTTCTCATCAAATTGGCCCGGTCCCGGCCTTGGTTTTACAGTGTATGCCCATAGGGTTGTTGTCATCCAGTCAACAAAACTGATTTCAAAGGAGAAGTCATGAGCACATCCAACGTTGTAGTGATTACCGGCGCCAACCGGGGGATCGGCCTGGAGTTGGCGAAACACTATGCCCGCGAAGGCCAGCAGGTGATCGGCGTGTGCCGGCAGTCGTCCGATGAACTGGCGGAAGTGGCGGCCGAAGTGGTGGATGGCGTTGATGTTGCCACCGACGCCGGCATCGAGAAGTTGAAATCCGCGCTGGCGGGCAAGCAGATCGGCTTGTTGATTAACAATGCCGGGCTGATGCAGAACGAAGAGCTGGGCCGGATCGATTTTGATTCCATTCGCACCCAGATGGAGATCAATGCCTACGCGCCGCTGCGGGTGATTGAGGCCCTGCTGCCGCAGATGGGCGAGGGCAGCAAGATCGGCAATATCACCAGCCGTATGGGTTCCATCGCCGACAACGACTCCGGTGGCAAGTACGGTTACCGGGCGTCAAAAGCCGCGCTGAATGCCTTCGGCAAGTCCCTGTCGGTGGACCTGAAGCCCAAAGGCATTGCCGTGGCCCAACTGCACCCGGGCTATGTACAGACCCGCATGGTGAACTTCGGCGGCTTTATTTCGCCGGAAGAGGCGGCCAAGGGCCTGGCCGAGCGTATTGCCAACCTGAACCTGGAGAACAGCGGTTCGTTCTGGCACAGCAATGGTGAAGAGCTGCCCTGGTAAACGGGCTAGCGGAAAGGAGGGCCCGGCATGCCCCGTGTCTTTTTCGGGCTGGAAATCCCCGACGCCGTCAAGAAGCGCCTTCTGGCGATTCAGGGGCCGGTGACAGGCGCAAAATGGCAGAATCGCAGCCAGTTGCACCTGACGCTGGCGTTCCTGGGCGAAGTGGACGATCAGTGCGTGCCGGACCTTTGCCAGGCAGCCTCCGGTGTTCAGGTGCCTGTGTTTGAACTGGAGGTCTTGGGCCTGGGCACCTTTGGCCGGGCGGAGAGTCCTCGCAACCTGTGGGCGGGAGTATCCGGGGAGGAAGCCCTGCGAGGCCTGCAGCACGCGCTGTCTGAAAAGCTTGCGGAGGCAGGCTGTGAACCGGGACCTTCGGCTTTTCAGCCCCACATCACCCTGGCCCGGTTCCGCAAACAGGCAGGTTCTGTGGCTCCGCTTCTGGATCAACATGGCAATGATCACTTCGGGCCCATGCCGGTGACCGAGTTCGTACTGTTCGAGAGCACGCCGGGCCATTCGGGATCGGTTTACACGGTGATCGAGCGCTTTCCCCTGGAGGCGTGACCACGACTGAGCGTTTTGTCTGGGTGACACCGGCCGTGACTCTCTGCCATATTGTCTGGCCAAGCCATCAGCCTCTAAAATAATAAGCTCAGGGATTCCATGGAAAAAGTTCGCACTACCATCGTTGCCGTTGCCGGCATTATTCTGTTCTTTCTTGCCAATTACCTGTTCCGCTTCCTGCTGGGGATAACCGGGCCATTGGTCTCCTTGATCCTGGCGGCACTGATCGCTCTGTATATGGCCTTTTCGTTGGCCAAGACACTGGAGCGTGTGCCCACCAAAGAGGAAAAAGCCCGCTTTTTGTGGATCTACGGTGGTTTTATCGGTGCCCTGTTTGTCGCCTTCGCCGGTTGGTTGTTTCTGGGGGAAGGTCTGGATGCCGTTACCCTGGCGACCCTGGTTCTGCATTACCTGCCGTATCCCGCGCTGGCCCATGTGTGCCTCTCTGAAGGCGTGATGGGGCGGTTTCTGAAAAACAAAGGTCAGTAACCCGTGCCAGACCTGCGTCTGGACACCGTGGCCATCGGTACTTTGGCCGATGTGTCCATGACGGTGCGTGCCGGTGAAGTGGTGTGCCTGTCGGGCGCGTCTGGCAGTGGCAAAAGCCGGTTGCTGCGCGCGGTGGCGGACCTGGAGCCCCACCAGGGGCGAGTTTATCTGGACAACGTCGAACAGGCCTCGGTGCCGGCCCACGACTGGCGCCGACAGGTCATGATGGTGCCCGCCGACAGCCAGTGGTGGTTTGACGAAGTAGGCGCCCATTTCCCGAAAGTCAGCCAGGCGCCGGTGCCGGAAGCGCTGGGCTTTTCTCCGGAGGTCATGAACTGGGCGGTCAGCAGGTTGTCGTCCGGTGAGCGCCAACGCCTGGCCCTTTGGCGGGCGCTGTCGTTGCAGCCACTCGCCTTGTTGCTGGACGAGCCCACCGCCAACCTGGACCATGACATGAGCCTGGCCGTGGAAAACTGGTTGTTGGGCGAAATCGAAAAACACCAGATGCCGGTACTCTGGGTGGCGCACGACCAGTCACAGATCCAACGGGTGGCTGATCGTCACCTGCACATTGTGGGCAATCAACTGGAGCCGGCTCATGGAAGTGATTGACCTGGCCTGGTGGAAGCTGGGTCTGGCGGCGTTGCTGATTCTGGCTCTGGCCGGTATCAGCCTCTACGCCCGTCTGGGAGTGACACGAAGTCTGTTGATTGCCTCGGTGCGCACCGGTATTCAGCTGGCCCTGATTGGCCTGGTGCTGGAAGCCCTGTTCGCCTCCGCGAGGTTTTACTGGATTGCGCTGTTATCCCTGGTGATGGTGCTGGTGGCCGGCCGCGAGGTGATGGCCCGGCAAAAACGCCGTCTTCACGGTTTCTGGGCGTTTGGCGTGGGCACCGGGGCAATGTTTGTTTCCTCGTTTGCCGTTACCATCCTGGCCCTGACGGTGATCATCGGCCCCAGCCCCTGGTACACCCCGCAATACGCCATCCCCTTGCTGGGCATGATGCTGGGTAACACCATGACCGGGGTGGCCCTTAGCCTGGACCGCCTTAACGATTCCGTCTGGAGTCAGCGGGCGGTGATCGAGAACCGGCTGATGCTGGGCCAGAGCTGGCGGCAGGCCATCGAGGGCATCCGCATGGAAGCCATGCGCAGTGGCATGATGCCGTCGATCAACGCCATGGCGGCGGCCGGCATTGTCAGCCTGCCGGGGATGATGACCGGCCAGATTCTGGCAGGCAGCCCGCCGGCGGTGGCGGTCAAATACCAGATTCTGGTGATGTTGCTGATCACCGTGGGCACTGGCTTTGGCACGGTGATGGCGGTCAGTTGGGGCAGCCGTCGCCTGTTCGATGACCGTGAGCGGTTGCGGCTGGACCGGCTGATAAACACAAGCCAATGAGTGGCGATGGTCTCCGCTACCGGTTTTTGTTATAGTATAACATTTTGGAGGCCCGGCCGATGACGGATCAGTTAAGCGCGATTCCTACCAACCTGATTCTCGGGTTTCTCGGCGTTGGTAAAACCACTGCCATCCTTGATCTGTTCAGGCAAAAGCCGGCGGGTGAGCGTTGGGCGGTATTGGTGAACGAGTTTGGCGAAGTGGGCATCGATGGTGCCATGCTGGAGGTGGAAGGCGCCTTCGTTCGGGAAGTCCCGGGCGGCTGTATGTGCTGCGTGGCGGGCTTGCCCATGCAGATCGGCCTGAACCAGCTGATTCACCGGGCCAGGCCGGACCGGCTGTTCATTGAGCCCACCGGGCTTGGCCACCCGTCCCGGATTCTGGACACACTGACCAGCGAGCATTACCAGAACGTACTGACGCTGGGGCCGGTTCTGACGCTGGTGGATCCTCGCAAGCTCGAAGATCCCAGAGTGTTGGAGAATGTGCAGTTCCGGGATCAGGTAGCCGCGGCGGACATTCTGGTGGCCAACAAGACCGATCTCTGCAGCGCACAGCAACTGGCGGCGTTTGACCGCTGGGCCAGTGAGTTGGAGCCGGCCAAACAGCATGTCTTTCATACCCGGCAGGGCCGGCTTGCGCCGGCGTGGCTGGATGGCCGCCCCGATGCCAGAGACGTGAGCACGCCCCATGCCCATCATCACCACACCGTCCGGAGTGAGCCGGCGCCGCCGGATATACAGGACCAGCCCTGGCAGTTGGTGACCAACGAGGGCCAGGGGCATTTCAGCTTTGGATGGCGTGTTCATCCTGATTACCGGTTTGATGAGAACCAGCTTATGGCGTTGGCCGGCGATGAGCGCATTGTCAGGTTCAAGGCGGTGGTGAACACGGACGATGGCTGGCGGGTCATCAATATGGCGGACGGTGCCCTATCCGCGTTTGACTCGCAAGCCAGGGAGATGAGCCGTATCGAGTTGATCAGTGCCGGCGTTCTGAAGGCCAGTGAGATGGATCAACCGGTGCGTGCGGCGGCGGGGCTGAGTTCATATGACGAATGATCTGGAGTATTGCCCGGTTTGCCGGGAGTCCCAGCCGGTGCCGTTCAGGCAAGTGGAGGGGAAGGACTATCTACGGTGTCTGAATTGTGAAGCCACCATCATGGCACCGCAGTCCAGGCTGACGGCCGAACAGGAAAAAGAGATATACGAACTGCACAACAACGATCCCGGCGATGCCGGTTATCGTCGTTTCCTGGCCAAACTGGCAGACCCGTTGATGGCTTGTCTGTCTGAAGGTGCCCGGGGACTTGATTTTGGTTGTGGCCCGGGCCCCGCGTTGGCGCAGATGTTTACCGAAGCGGGCTTTGACATGGCCCTGTATGACCCGTTTTTCCATCCTGACCCGTCAGCACTGGCGGGCCGTTACGATTTCATCACCTGCACCGAAGTGGCGGAGCACCTGTACCGGCCGGCAGAGGTTTTTGATCAGTTCGACGCGTTGCTCAAACCCGGTGGCTGGCTGGGCATCATGACCTGCTTCCAGACTGACGATGCCCGTTTCGACAGCTGGTACTATCGTCGTGACCCCACGCACGTAATGTTTTATCGTCCAGCCACTTTCCATTGGCTGGCAGCCCATTATGGCTGGCAGCTGGAGATTCCCCGCAAGGACGTGGTGCTACTCAACAAGCGGACAGCTGGGTAAAGCCGGGCAGTGGTCTGCGTTTGAGGAGTCGGTTGGCCGGGATTGGTCACCGAACCGCTCTGGCGCCAGGTTACCCGCGCAGGCCTTGGCCTGATGGGCAAAGGCGTTGCAGCCCTGGGCCTCAAGCGCGTAACCCAGATTGTTCCAGCCGGCGGCGAAACCGGGGAACCGTTGAACGGCCCTCAGGAAGTGGTCGGTCGCTTTTTCCACCCTGTGTTGGCTGAAGGCCAGATTTCCCTGGGCCATGATTGGTGTTGGATCGTCCGGCCACCGTTCTTCTGCGGTCCGGTAGGCGGTCAGGGCTGCCTCTGGGTGGTTGCTGGCCTCCAGATCGTGGGCTGCCCGCAGGTAGGGCAGCCGTTGGGCGGTTGCCGGTGTTTGAGTTGGTGGCAGGGTGACCACGGCCCAGTGATCGGCCCGGGCCCAGGTGGCCATGAATACGTCATGGGGCATGGAGTAGTGCTCCAGGGTCCCGGTGTTGAGAATCAGGGTTTCCTCGCCCCGGTCGTAGCCGGTAACCACGGCAAAGTGCCATTGGGGCCACCAGTCCAGTTGAAGGTTCTGCAGGATCAGCACCGGGTTGCCCGCCGCCACTTCCTCCAGCACGGCACCCAGTTTCGGCTCCAGGGGATACACCAGCAGGCCATGGGCCCTGGCGGTGGCGACCATCTCCACTTGAAGTGAGCCCTGCCGGCCGGGAATGAAAACCTTGTCTTTCAGACTTTCCGGATCGGTGTCCAGTCCCCGGTGATTCAGTACCGTGGCCAAAGCGGCGGGCCCACACTGGTATTTTTCCTGGGGGAAGAAGGGAACGTCGTCCACCATGACGGTTGCCGGTTCGATGGTTTCAGCCTGGGGGGCAGCGCCTGTCTCGGGCCAGGGCGGGGCAGAGGCACAGCCGGCCAGAAGGCCTAGCGCCAGAACGGCACCCAGCCCCCGGTCCAGATGGCAGCCAGTCATGTCAGAGTAAAGACTTAGCGTATGCAACGAACAAATGGGAACAGGTCGGTCGCACACAGCATGTCGGTAACAATGAATACCAGGAAGAAGAGCACGATGATACCGACCACACCTTCGCCGGCCGGCGCCTGGGCCAGCTGTTGCTCGAATTCAGCCAGTTCGGCCGGTGTGAGGTTCTGGATGCGTTCGGCCACGGTGTCCTTGCTGACGCCGAGTTCTGAGAGCTTGTCCTGAACGTCCTGTTTTTCCAGCATGTTCAGCAACTGCTGGCGGTCCAGTTGAGTCTGTTCCTGCTGGATCATGTCCCCGGTGCTGACCATGGTTGCGTTGGCAACGCTGGAAAAGGTGGTGGCCATGGCCAGCACCGCAATCATGACAAGCGAAATCTGTTTCAGACAACCACGTAGTTCAGACATGTCAGACCCTCCCCGGTTCTGTGTTGAATAAAGCGTAGGCAGAGTTGGTTGATGGTTCAAATTACTGAGAATCAATCCGGACTCTGCCGCAGCACGAGGAGCTGGGGTCTGTCAGGCGCTGGCGAACCGGTCTGTGACCAGTTCCGAAAAACGGGTCAAAACCCTGCTGGCCGCCGGTGCGGGCGTGACTTCGGCGAGGAGACGGGTGGCATCAAGACCTTCTTTGTTCAGGTCTGGCGTTTGTACCTCGAGGTAGGCCCTCATGATCTGGTCGGTGAACTCGGGGTGAAATTGCACGCCCCAGGCATTGCCGCCCACCCGGAACGCCTGGTGAGGTTCAAAACTGGAGTTTGCCAGTAACACTGCCCCGGGCGGGAGTTCCAGCACCGATTGCTTGTGGGTCAGTTGCGCCGGGAATTGCGCCGGCAGGTGCATGAACAGGGGATCGCTTTGGGCGGTTTCCAGCAGGGTGACCTGTTTGGTGCCGGTGTCACGACCGTCGGGATGGAACCCCACCTTGCCGCCCAGTGCATGGGCCAGAAGTTGATGGCCGTAGCAAACCCCCAGCACCGGCACGTGCGCGTCCACCGCCTGGCGTGTCCAGGCAGCCGTGGTCTCGCTCCACTCTGGCCGGTCACTGACCATCGCCGGAGAGCCGGTAATCACGATGCCATCCCAGTCCTTTGGCTGGCCGGGCGGTGGCTGTCGGGTGACATCCACCACGGTCAGGTCCAACTGGTCTGACAGCCCCCGCACAAACCAGTCGTCGAAATCACCGAACTGCGCCCTGATTTCCGGGTAGGTGGTACCGGTTTTGAGAATCAGTACCCTGGGTTGGTTTGTGGCTGTCATGACAAACTCCTGGTGGCGGTGAGCGGCGTTTTAATCCTGGGGCAATTCCGCGCTGTGGTAGACGTTCTGCACATCGTCCAGGTCGTTCAGCATGTCCATGAACTTCTCGAACAGCGGAATGTCGTCGCCTTCCACCGGGGTGGTGGTCTTGGGCAGGAACTGGATTTCGTCCACATCAAACTCGATGCCTTCAAATGCCTCTTCCAGCGCCTGCTTGGCCTTGGCGTACTCGGTGTTGGGGGTGAATACGGTGATTTTGCCGTCTTCGTGCTCGATGTCGGTGACGTCCACGTCGGCCTCCATCAGTGCTTCCAGCACCGCTTCTTCGTCGTCGCCGGCAAAGGCAAAAATGGCGCAGTGGTCAAACATGTGGGCCACGGCTCCGGGGGTGCCGATTTTGCACTTGGTCTTGGTGAATGCCAGGCGTACATCGCCGAAGGTACGGTTGGGGTTGTCGGTCAGGCAATCGACAATGACCATGCAGTTGCCCGGGCCATAGCCCTCGTAGCGGGCCGGTGAGTAGTCTTCGCCGCCGCCGCCATTGGCCTTGTCGATGGCTTTCTCGATAACGTGGGCCGGCACCTGGTCTTTCTTGGCGCGCTCAATCAGACCGCGAAGGGACAGGTTGGCCTGGGGATCGGTGCCGCCGGACTTGGCGCACACGTAAATCTCACGCCCGTATTTGCTGTAGACCTTGGTTTTTGCCGCAGCCGTTTTGGCCATGGACTCTTTGCGGTTCTGGAACGCTCTGCCCATCAGTGGTGCCTCTCGGTTTTCCGTCAAAAGACGGGATTTTACTCAACCACGGGGCAATGGAACAGGGTTATCTGGCCAGGGTTCTGTGGATGGTGTTTTTGGACAGGGAATCTGGAAAAGAGGGCTCCGCATCCTTGCAGAGCCAGGGGGGAAGAGTTCAGGCGTAATCCACCGGCTGGCGATAGTTATCCTGGGTTGCCAGATCAATGCCGCAATCCACGCTGGAGACCCAGTTCAGGAATTTGTCGACCATGGCCGGACCTTCAAAGCGCTTGCCATGTTGCGGCACAATGGCCTTCACATCCATTTTGCGAACCATGTTGGCCCACAGCTGGCACACCTGCTTGGAGGCAATGTACCGGCGGTGGAAGCCAATCATGTGTTTGATGTGTTCCTCGAAATTTTCCACCGGTTTATGGTCTTCCTCGGCACCGAGAGATGCCCCCAAATCGCCGGAGAACAGGATTTTCGAGACCGGATCGTAGAACTGCAGGTTGCCAACGGAGTGCATGAAGTGAGCGGGCAGGCACTGGATAAACGTGTCGCCGAAGTTCACGTTGATGCCGCCGTCCGGCACGCTGACAATCCGATCATACACACTACCGCTGAGTTGCGTGGATACATAGCTGGACACCAGATGCGGTAGGAAGCGGGACCACAGCTTGGAAGTGACGATTTTCGCGCGGGTGTGAATGATCCAGCGATCGATGGAGCCAATAATGTCGGGATCCTGGTGAGACGCGAACACGAAATCCATATCGCGAATATTCATGTACCGGGAAGCGGCGACAGACAAAGGGGTATAGGTAAGATCGCCACCCGGATCAATCAGGGCTTCGTGCTTGCCATCGACAATCAGAAACTGGTTGGACTGCACGCCCTCGCCAGTCACCAGGGAATCGAACATCAGGCATTTATGATGCCCGTCGTCATACAAAACAATCGGTTCGGCCGCCATTAAGCTCTCCTGCGGTGTGTTGCAACATAACAATCAGATTACAGAATCACCACAGGATTCTACTTGCCACAAGTCAAGTGCCAATAGCGCATGCGTATTTCTTTTCGTAGCGGCGGTCGGCCCAGCGCTCGTAGATGAACCTGGCCACCGGGTAGATACCTGGCCAGAGCAGGGGCCTGAACAGAAAACCAAAACGGGTGTGGGACCAGGCTCTCACATTGGCCGGCAGACCAACCACCCACTCGCCGGTCCACGTTTTCATATGCAGCCGGCGCAGCAGGGCCTCGTGAGAGGGGATGTCGGCATTGGCCGACCATTGCTGGTGAATATCGGCGAAGATCAGGTTGCCGCGCTGTAACGTACGCAGTGTCTCTACTTCTTTTGCGCACAGCGGGCAGCTGCCATCATAGAACAGGGTGTCGTAGCGAGGTGACATCACAAACTCCTGTGTGGTGATTACCGGCATTTACGCAGTTCGACCGTCTTTTGGTTCAGTGTATTCGGCGGATGTTTGCAGTTTGATAACAAATAGGCTCCAATCTTCACGGATTCCGGCGATTTCCGGGAATGTCATAAAACGAGGTAGGCTGGGTAGATGGACGAAAACAAGCCGGAACAGATACAAACCCGCGATGATAGCCTCAGGCGCCTGGTCAGGGAGCTTTCCACGCCGATTTATGGGCTGTTCGCTCTGGGCATTCTGTACACTCTTTATTTGGCTCACCAGATTGTGTTGCCCATTGTACTGGCGATCATGACCAGCCTGTTGCTGTCGCCCCTGGTAAAAAAAGCCCATCGTAAATGGCGTGTACCCCGGGTGGTGAGCGCTCTTGTGCTGATTCTCTGTGTGCTGGCCGGAATTGTCGGTTTGGGCGCGGCAGTGACGGCCCCGGCCCTGGAGTGGGCGGAAAAGGCGCCTCAGGGACTATCCCGTATGCTGGTGGGCGACAGCGAAATCATGCGTCAGCTCGACCGGGTCAGCCGTTCTGCCCAGGAAGTGGAAAAATCCGTGGAAGGGTTGTCAGAGAAAGGTCAGGGTGGTGCAACAACGGTGGTGTTGCAAACGGAATCCTGGCGCAGCCAGCTGATGTCCAAGGCTCGCAATGGCCTGGCCGGGCTGGCGTTGGCGTTGGCGCTCAGTTATTTTCTGCTGGTCAGTGGTGATCGGTTGATACGCAATTTCATTAAACAGTTACCCCGCCAGGAACGCAAAACCGTGTTGCGCATCACCCACGATTCCCAGCACCTGATTGCCCAGTTTCTGGCGGTTTTGACCCTCAATAACGTCTCGGTTGGCTTGTTAACCGGGCTGATTTGCTGGGCCATCGATTTGCCAGACCCGGCGGTTTGGGGGCTGGTGGCCGGCCTCGCGCGTTTTATTCCCTACCTGGGCAACATGCTGACTATCGGCCTGTTGGCGCTGGTTTCGGCCATCACCTTCGACAGTCTGTGGATGATGGCGATTGCGCCCTTGAGTTTTGTCGGACTGGTGATGCTGGTGGGATTGTTCCTGGAGCCCTGGATTCACGGCTTCCGCATGGCCATCAACCCGGTGGTGATCTTCGTCTCCATCTTTTTTTGGGGCTGGCTCTGGGGCCCGGTGGGGGTGCTGCTGGCGGTGCCTTTGATGACGGTGATTCAGGTAATCCTCAAACAGATTCCCAAATTACAGCCAGTCTATAAAGTGATTGCCCGCTGAATCTGGCAGATACCCGAAATACCCTCCTGACACCCCGTGCGAACTTACCTATGCTGTTGGAACCTCCGGCCGGGCTTCGTCCCGGCATGGATAGAGTTATGAACCAACATGAATCCTCAACCAACGTGAACCATCAATCAGCAGGAGGCATGTGCGCGGATGAAACCAGAAACCATGAAAGCCATGGTGCTCACGGGCCATGGTGGTATCGACAAGCTGGAATACCAGGATGTAGCGGTGCCCCAGCCAGGCCCGGGGCAAGTGCTGGTCCAGGTGACCGCCACCGCCAAGAACAACACCGACCGCAAGGCCCGCGAAGGCCTGTACCCCACCAAAAAAGGCGAGATGACCTCGTTCCAGATGGGCGGCAAGCCCACGCTCAACTTTCCGCGCATCCAGGGCGCTGACATTGTGGGCCGAGTCGTTGCGGTGGGCGAAGGTGTGAGCGACAGCCGCATTGGCGAACGCGGCCTGCTGGATTTCAACCTCTACGCCAGCGAACGCACCGATATCAACCTGACGCCAGATTATTATGGCCATGGTGCCGATGGCGGCTTTGCCGAATACGTCGCGCTGCCCTCCGACCAGTTTCATCACATTCCCAACCCGGATCTGGCCGATGCCGAGCTGGCGGCCATGGGCATGTGCTCCTACCAGACTGCCTACCACATGCTCACTTCGGCCAATGTGCTGGCCGGTGAGCACGTGCTGGTGACCGGCGCCAGCGGTGGCGTGGGTACGGCTTTAATCCAGCTGTGCCGCATTATCGGCGCCATTCCCTACGCGCTGAGCCAGCCGAGCAAGGCGGAGGCGTTGCTGGAGCTGGGCGCCGAAGCGGTGTTGGATCGCAGTGACATGGACACCTTTGTAGATCGGGTGAAAGCGGTCACCGGAGGCAAGCCACTGGATGCGGTGATGGACCTGGTCGGTGGCGAGATGACCGACCGCTTCATCGACGCCATGATCTTTGACATGAACGCCCGCAGCACTTACCCGCGCCTGAGCATCGCCGGGGCCAGTGGCGGCAACATCAGCGAAATCCTGTGGACGCGTATTTATCTCTACCAGGTACAGATCTTCGGCGTTTCCCACGGCACCCGGGATGAGGCCGCGCAACTGATGACCTGGATACGGGATGGTCACCTGAAACCTGTGTTGCACGGGGCGTTCCGTCTGTCCGAATTACACAAGGCGGAAGACTACTTCGTACACCGGGGTAGCAATTACCTGGGCAAAATCGTGATCGTACCCGACGCTCAATGGGCCGAACACGGCCAACCTTTCGCCCTGGAGGCCAATTGATGAAACCGGAACTGAGCATTCAACTGATGGACACCCACGCCGGCGGTGACGTCAGCCGCATTGTGACTGGCGGCATCGATCTGTTGCCGGGCGAGACCGTGCGCGAGCAGATGGAATACCTGCGGGATGACGCAGATGGCCTGCGCCGGCTGTTGCTGGAAGAGCCCTATGGCATCCCGGAAATGTCAGTGGACCTGCTGGTGCCGGCCACCGACCCGCGCGCGGCGGCCGGTTACATCATCATGGAAGTGATGGGCTACCCGATCTATTCTGGCTCCAACACGATTTGTACGGCCACAGCAGTGCTGGAAGCCGGCATCGTGCCCAAGCAGGAAGGCAAACAGCAGTTCATGCTGGAATCCCCGGCCGGGCTGGTGAACATCGAAGCCACCGTACACGACGGTGTGGTGGAAGCGATTACCTGCGAGGGACTGCCCAGTTACATTCACACC
>Ga0114983_1000401_pt1 | contig 18560 bp, 11 predicted proteins | sample Shrwel_input2_RT_FD_87182 | JGI IMG/M metagenome (GOLD analysis project Ga0114983, IMG submission 87182) | Subsurface microbial communities from deep shales in Ohio, USA - Utica-3 well 1 S input2 RT | ecosystem: Environmental > Aquatic > Deep subsurface > Shale gas/oil reservoir > Produced... | reverse complement strand
CGACCGGCAGGTCTTCCGCGCGGCCTTTCCGCTGCTGGCCGTGCTGCTGGTCGCCCTGTTCCTGACCACCCGCTGGGAAATCCCGTTTTCGGTGATCATGGGCACGGCGGCCCTGGTGCTGATGGCCATCGCCGGGCGCTGGTTCACGCCGGGCCACGTCCACGTCATCTCTCTCGCTCGGGTGCTGCGCAACGCCCCCTGGCAGATCGTGCTGTTCTCGCTGGGCATGTACCTGGTGGTCTATGGGCTGGGCAACGCCTGGCTCACCGCCGGCGCATCGCGGGTGCTGGTGTGGCTGAGCGGCCAGGGCGATCTCGTCGCCACCGTGGGCACCGGCTTTCTCTCGGCGCTGCTCGCCTCGCTGATGAACAACATGCCCTCGACCCTGGTGGGCGCGCTGGCCATCGATCAGGCGCAGGTCGCCAGCCAGACCCAGCAGCTGATGGTCTATGCCAACGTCATCGGCAACGACCTGGGCCCCAAGTTCACCCCCATCGGCAGCCTGGCCACCCTGCTGTGGCTGCACGTGCTGGCCGGCAAGGGCTATCGTATCGGCTGGGGGCAGTACATGAAGGTGGGGCTGCTCATCACCCCGCCGGTACTGCTGGCCGCCCTGCTCGCGCTGGCGTTCTGGCTGCCCGCCGTCACGGCGCCCTGAACCGCCGCACCGGGCCGGACGCCGCGTCCGGCCCGCCCTGTCATCGTTCTGTTACCTGTTTCTTACATACTCGGCGCCACCGTCCGGCGCCGGCTCGAGGCCGGCTTCCTTGAAACGGCCACCAGAGCCGCACCGACGCAGGGTAGGAACACCATGAAAACGATGACGTTGCGCACCGGCATGATCGGCATGCTGCTGCTCTTCACGCTGCTGCTCATGCTGGTCGGCGGCGCCGGCTACGTCGCGCTGAGCCGCGCCAAGACCTCCTTCGACACCCTCGACCGCCTGAACGTCCATCAGATCGGCGCCGCCGAGCGCGCCTACGGCGCCCTGATGAGCACGCGCCTGCAGCTCGACACCTTCCAGACCCTCTACAACCGCCTCAAGGTCAAGCAGTCGCAGCAGGCCTGGGACAAGGCCGAGGCGGAACTCGCCCGGGCGAAGGCGGCGCTGACGCGTTTCGACGCCACCGCGGCGAGCGGCGACGAGAAGGCGCTGCTCGAGACCACCCAGCAGGCCTTCCAGGCGCTGATCGCCGAGGGCATCGAGCCGAGCTTCACCGCCCTCGACGCCTGGGACATGTCGGCCTACACCCAGGCCAAGCTGACGGCCAACCGGCTGACCGGCCAGCTCGACGACGCCCTGCAGCAGCTCGTCGCCCATGCCGGAAGCCAGGGCACCCGGGCGGCGGCGGAGATGACCCGCAGCGTGACCTGGATGCGTCTGGGCATGCCCGCCACACTGGGCCTGGCCCTGATGCTGGTCGGACTCAGCTACCTGATCACGCAGCGCCGGCTGTTTCGCCGCCTGAACCAGGCCCGGCAGCACTTCGAGCGCATCGCCGACGGCGATCTGGCCACCCCGGTCGAGGCCGGGCGCGCCGACGAGATCGGCCGCCTGTTCGACGAGCTGGGCCGGATGCAGGCGGCGCTGCGCCAGATGGTCAACACGATGGCGACGAGCAGCGACGATGTCCGCGACAACGCCGGCGCCCTGGCCGAAACCAGCGACGCCCTCGCCATCCGGGCCGAGCGCCAGGCCGGCGCCGTTCATCAGACCACGGCCAGCATGCAGGCGCTGACCACCACGGTCACGAGCAACACCGACCATGCCGAGCAGGGGCTCGCGCTGTCCCGGCAGGCCGTGCAGGTGATCGACCAGGGCGGGCAGCAGACCCGCGAGGCGATCGCCGCGATGCACGAGGCCACGCAGCGCTCGGACCAGGCCTTCACGATCATCGCGATGATCGACGACATCGCCTTCCAGACCAACCTGCTGGCGCTCAACGCCTCGGTGGAAGCGGCGCGCGCCGGCGAGCGGGGCCGCGGCTTCGCGGTGGTGGCCGGCGAGGTACGCAACCTCGCCCAGCGCTGCGGCTCGGCGGCCGGCGACATCCGCCGCCTGATCGAGGATACCCACGCCTGCGTGGACCGGGGCACCCGACGCATCGAGACGGCGGGCACCACCATGGAGGAGGTCGAGAGCATGAGCCAGCGCATCACCTCGCGGCTCGAGGCGATCGCCCGCGGCTCGCGGGAGCAGAGCCACGGCATCAGCGAGATTCACCAGGCGATCACCGATATCGACGAGACCACGCGGAGCAACGCCGATCTCGCCCGGCACGCCGTCTCCGCCGCCCGCACGCTGTATCGGCAGTCCGAACGGCTCGACGACTACGTGTCGCGGTTCACCACGGTACAAGCCGCCGAGGACGGGGAAGACGCCTCGCCCGTGCCGGGGGATGACCGCTCCGCCGGCACGCTCGCCGTCACCGACGAGCGCGACACCGCCTGCGCGGCATAGGCGGCAACCACGCACGAAAAGGGGCCTGCGATTGCTCGCAGGCCCCTTTTGTATCTGGCCCGCCCTATAGGATTCGAACCACTTCTTCGCGGGACCATACACCTAGCCATGCTCCCTGATGTACTCGCGCAGCGCTTGGTCGATCCGGCGTTGCCAGCCCGGCCCCTGAGCCTTGAAATGATCCACCACATCAGGCGACAGCCGCATGGTCGTCTTCACCTTGGTCGGGGCCTGTTGTGGGCCACGCTGACCCTGTTGCCGGATGGTGCGCTGGAGATCGGCGGGCAGCACGTCAGACATGGGACGCATCTGCTTAACGTCCTGGTCGGTCAGCTCCCTGACTTCGCCTTCCTTATCCGTCAGTCGCTTGCTCATAGCGCCTTACCTCTCGTGCATTGGCTTTGCGAAAGCTGATGACCCGAATCCCGCCATCGACCGGCGTGAAGCACACCACATGGACGCGCTGGCCAATCAGCCCCAGGGCAACGAAGCGCCGCTCGGGGTAGTCATGCCGCGTGTCTTCCGTGTACAGCGCCCCTTCCCAATCTAAGCGCTCGACTGCCGTGAAGGGCAGCCCCCGCTCGCGTTCGTTGCGTGCGCTCTTGTCAGGATCGAAGTCTATTCGCATGGCTTTAATTGTATGGACAAAAAGAAGCCGGGGATAGTTCGTCGTTTGCCGTGTTGCTTTGGGTGGTCCTGAGATACCAGCACGAAATCGCCTTTCCTGACCTGCTGAAAGCCGCACTTCATCGTTCCTTCATATTCCTACGATACTGCACCTCAGGGGTGCCTTGGGTAACTCTGCCTTGATCCCGGCCGGCCGGATAAAGGCGGCGCACGGCTATCTGCACGGGCAGGCCGCGCTCTCAAGGCCGGTTAGCCAGCTTGCCGTTAAGCAGCCTTGGCCCTGTATCATGGCGTTATCGCAAGGCACCTGCATCGACACCGGGGAACAGTCAGTGAGCATCGAAAGCCATTCTCAGACGGCCGCCTTCATCTGGTCCGTCGCGGACCTGCTGCGCGGCGATTTCAAGCAGTCCCAGTATGGGCGGGTGATCCTGCCGTTTACCCTGCTGCGGCGCCTGGAGTGCGTGCTGGCGCCGACCAAGGCGGCCGTGCTGGGCGCCGCCCGGGAACACGCCAGCAAACCCGAGGCAGTGCGCGAGAAGCTGCTGCTGCGGGCGGCCGGGCAGCAGTTCTTCAACGCTTCGCCACTGTCGCTGGGCACCCTCTCGGATACCCAGACCGCCGACGACCTGATGAGCTACGTGCAGGCGTTCAGCCAGGATGCCCGCGAGATCTTCGATCACTTCCACTTCGAGGACTTCGTCCAGCAGCTGGCCGCCAACGACCTGCTCTACCAGGTGGTGCAGCGGGTCGCCAGCATCGACCTGAGCCCGGCGCGGATCAGCAACTACGGCATGGGGGTTATCTTCGAGGAGCTGATCCGCAAGTTCGCCGAGAGCTCCAACGAGACCGCCGGTGAGCACTTCACGCCCCGCGACATCGTGCACCTGACCACCTCGCTGGTGCTGACCGGCCAGGACGAGACCCTGCACCCGCACCGCATCGCCACCGTCTACGACCCCACGGCGGGCACCGGCGGCTTCCTCTCCGAAAGCGACGAGTACATCCAGCAGGTCAGCGATAGGGTCACGGTGTCGCTGCACGGCCAGGAGTTGAACCCGGAGTCTACGCCATCTGCAAGGCGGACATGCTGATCAAGGGCCAGGACGTGGCCCAGATCAAGCTCGGCAACACCCTCTCCGACGACCAGCTGCCCACCGAGCGCTTCGACTTCATGCTCGCCAATCCGCCGTTCGGGGTCGAGTGGAAGAAGGTCCAGAAGCAGGTCACCGACGAGCACAAGCAGAAGGGCTACGACGGCCGCTTCGGCCCGGGCCTGCCGCGCGTCTCCGATGGCTCGCTGCTGTTTTTGATGCACCTGGTCAGCAAGATGCGCCGCCCTAAGGACGGCGGCTCGCGGATCGGCATCATCCTCAACGGCTCGCCGCTGTTCACCGGCGGGGCCGGCAGCGGCGAGTCCGAGATCCGCCGCTACCTGCTGCAGCACGACCTGGTCGAGGCGATCGTCGCCCTGCCCACGGACCTGTTCTACAACACCGGCATCGCCACCTACGTATGGGTGCTCTCCAACCACAAGCCGGCCGAGCGGCGTGGCAAGGTGCAGCTGATCAACGCCACCGAGCGCTACACCAAGATGCGCAAGTCGCTGGGCAGCAAGCGCCAGTACGTGACCGATCGGGACATCGACGAGATCGTGCGCAGCTACGGCGCCTTCCAGGAAACCGAGGAGAGCAAGGTCTTCCCGGTGGAGGCCTTCGGCTACCGGCGCATCACCGTCGAGCGCCCGCTGCGCCTGAACTTCCAGGCGAGCCACGAGCGCCTCGCCAAACTTGATGACGAGAAGACCCTGCAGAAGCTCCCGGCGGCCGATAGGGAGGCGATCAGGGCCGCCTGTGCCACCCTGGATGCCGAGCGCCGCTACACCAATCGCGACGCCTTCACCAAGGACCTGAAGGCCGTGCTCAAGCCCACCGGGCTCAAAATCGGCGCCCCGGTCCTCAAGGTCATCCTCAACGCCCTGTCCGAGCGCGACAGTGAAGCCGACATCTGCACCGACAGGAAGGGCAACCCCGAGCCCGACACCGGCCTGCGCGACTTCGAGAACGTTCCGCTGGATGAGTCGGTGTTCGACTATTTAGCGCGGGAGGTAACGCCTCACGTGCCCGATGCCTGGATCGACGAGGACAAGCGCGACCCGCTGGACGGCCGCATCGGCATCGTCGGCTTCGAGATCCCCTTCAACCGGCACTTTTATAAGTTCACGCCGCCGCGTCCGCTGGAGGAAATCGACGCCGACCTCAAGGCCTGCACCGATCGGATCAAGCAGATGATCGAGGAGCTGTCGGCATGAGGAAGGGGGCCGGCCAGTCTTGTCTTGCACAGGCATTGACAGTGAAAGGGACATGCCACATCATGGCGACCAACATACCCGCCATGCCTCTCACCGAAGCACACTTTGGCGGGTTTTTTGTGTCTGGAGGTCGGGCATGAGCGACTTCCACAAGCCTGCACACAGTATTGACGAGCAGATCGCCACGCTAGGCAGCCGGGGCCTGGCGATACTCGACGAGGCTCGGGTGCGTCACTACCTGGCCAATATCAGCTATTTCCGTCTTTCAGCCTACACGCGGCCCTTCTACCAGCCAGGATTCCAGGAGCATCGTTTTCTGGAGGGCACCGCCTTCGAGGATGTGCTGAGGCTCTATGTGTTCGACCGTGAGCTCCGCCTGCTGCTGCTGGATGCCATCGAGCGACTCGAAGTCGCGCTGCGCGCCCAGTTGACCAACACCCTGGCCGAGCACCATGGCCCTCATGGCTACCTGGATCCCGGCATCTTCGACACCCGCTACAACCATGATTGGTTACTGGACAGGCTGGAAAACGCGGCCAAGGGGCGCGAGACCGAGACCTTTCTGGCGCACTACCGCAAGAAGTACCGATCGGCCCCCGATCAGCCGCCGATCTGGATGGCCGTGGAGCTTCTGACCTTCAAGGAGGTCTCGACCCTGTTGGCCAACTTGCGGCTCCCTAAGGACACCCAGCGTATCGAGTGCCATTTCGGCTGGAAGATGCGGGTGCTGAGATCCTGGTTCCGTAGTCTATCCGACCTGCGCAACGTCTGTGCTCACCATGGCCGAGTCTGGAACCGCGAATTCGGTAGCCGCCCCGAGATGCCGAGAAAGGTGCCGGCCGGCTGGCCGAGTATCCCCGGCACCATCGAGACAGGGTCTCATGAGCACCCCGAGCAGCGCCTCGACCCGCGAAGGCGCCTGTATCTCCAGCTCGTGGTGATCGAGTCGCTGATGCAGGTCGTGTCGCCTACCAGCCAGTGGGCCGAGCGGCTAGTGACACTGCTGGATCATTATCCGCAGGTTTCACGTCCGCACATGGGCTTCCCTGGGCACTGGGACACTGAGCCGTTCTGGCGAGAAGCAGTGATGAATGCAAGGGAGGGGGCAAAGGCATGACAAATTTGACGGGACCAAATTTGAACAGACGCGAAGCGGCTGGCCCGAAGGGCGAGGGCAAGGAAAGCCCGAGTACCTTTCCCGCGTACCCCGAATACAAGGACTCCGGCGTCGAGTGGCTGGGCGAGGTGCCGGCGCATTGGGAAGTTCTGCCATTGAAGGCACGGTTTCAGGTCGTCGGAGGCTCAACACCGAGCGCAGATGAAGAGCACTGGGGTGGTCAGATTACTTGGGTCACGCCAGCGGATCTAAGCTCATTGCCATCACTTAAAGTAGGCACTTCTGCTCGGCAGATCACCCAGAAAGGTCTTGACTCATGTGGCGCAACAATGGTCCCTCCAGGCAGTCTCGTTCTTTCAACACGCGCACCGATTGGTTCATTGGCGATTGCCTCCGTGCCGCTTTCTACCAACCAAGGGTGTAAATCGCTGGTTCCTGACAAAGAAAAAGATTCACGCTTCTTTGCGTACTTGCTAAAGAATAGCACCGAGGCGCTGAATGTTCGAGGAAAAGGAACGACGTTTCTTGAGCTATCCGGTGATGAGCTTTCCTCATTCAAGGTAACTGTCCCACCACAGGACGAACAATCGAACGTGGCGCACTTCCTCGACCACGAAACCGCCCGCATCGACGCCCTGGTGGAAGAGCAGCAACGCCTGATCGAGCTGCTCAAGGAGAAACGCCAGGCGGTGATCTCTCATGCCGTGACCAAGGGCCTCGACCCCGACGTGCCGATGAAAGACTCCGGCGTCGAGTGGCTGGGCAAGGTGCCCGCGCATTGGGAAGTTTTTCCCATCAAGCGCGACTTGGAGTTTCTCACAAGTGGGTCTCGGGGATGGGCATCACATTACTCAGATAATGGGGCAGCATTCATCCGCATTGGGAATTTGACACGCGACCATATTAATCTCGATTTGACGGACCTTCAGCGCGTCAGTGTCCCCAAGGGATCGGAAGGTGAGCGCACAAAAGTTAAAGAGAACGATGTGCTATTTTCGATCACTGCTTACCTCGGCTCAGTTGCTGTGGTCCCGGAAGAGCTCGAGACAGCCTATGTCAGCCAGCATGTAGCCTTGGTGCGACTCTTCAAGAAAAAACTTTTACCGAGTTGGGTTGCTTATGTGACGCTCTCCGATGTCGGAAAGAACTACTTGTCTTCCCAGGGTTATGGCGGGACTAAGATTCAGCTTTCTCTTGAGGATGTAGCTGAGCTACTGGTGACAGCGCCTCCACTCGATGAGCAAGCTGCCATCATTTCCTTTCTCGACCACGAAACCGCCCGCATTGACGCCTTGGCGGAGGAGGGGGACTCCGTTATCACGCTGCTCCAAGAACGCCGCTCGGCCCTGATCTCAGCCGCCGTCACCGGCAAGATCGACGTGCGGGGCTGGACGCCGCCGGCCGACACGGCGCCAGCTGATCGAGAAACTCGCATGGAGACGGTATGACCCAGGGACGCAGCATCCGATTGTTTCTGGTGGACGGCACACCCAACGGCCTGCTGACCGCTGAGATCATGAACTGGACGGGACATGTGCTGACCGGACCGCGCAGCAAGCTCAGCGAGCTGGTGCAGCGCCCGGAGTGCGGCCGCACCGGCATCTACTTCCTGGTCGGGCCAGACCCCGAGAACAGCCTGCGCCCGCTGGTCTACATCGGCGAGAGCGACGACGTAGCCACGCGCCTGAAGCAGCACAACCGCCCCGAAGACAAGGGCGGCAAGGACTTCTGGGAGAAGGTCTGCCTGGTCACCAGCAAGGACCAGAACCTGACCAAGGCCCACGTGAAGTACCTTGAGAGCTTGCTGATCCAGAATGCCGGAGAGGTCGGTCGCAGCCGGCTGATCAACGGCACCGCTCACGAGTACATCGGCCTGCCCGAGTCCGACCGCGCCGACATGGCGTTCTTCATGGAGCAGGTGCGCACCGTGCTGCCGGTGCTGGGGTTCGACTTCCTACGCGACCGCCCGATGCCCTCCAGCTCCGCATCCAAACCAGCCGAGCCTGAGCGCCAGCCCTCACCCCGCTTCGTGGCCGAGGTTCCCCGTTTCGGTATCAAGGCCTTTGGCCAGGAGATCGACGGCGAGTTCTACGTACTGAAAGACTCCCTGGCCCGTGGCAGCTGGACCGGTGCCGATGGCGGCTACCAGGGCCTCTACCGGCAACTCTGCGACGACGGGGTGCTGGTGGAGGCCGAAGAAGACTTGAGGCGCTTCGCCAGCGACTACGCATTCTCGAGCCCCAGTGCCGCGGCCGCCGTGGTCTCCGGCCGCAGTGCCAACGGTCGCGAGCACTGGAAGGTCGAAGGTACCGGCCAGACCTACGCCGCCTGGCAGGATCAGCAGGTCAGCTTCGCCGCCAGCGATCAGGGTACGATGATTGATAAATCCGCAGGGGGGCTTGGCGAGAGCCGCTCGTCTCCCTATACTGCGTCGTAACAACACCCCCCACGCCTCTCCCTGAAGCGCACCTTGGGGGGTTACTTTTTTCTGGAGCCTGGCCTTGCGGTTCAACAAGCCTCCGCTGACCCACGACGCCCAGCTCGACCTGCTGATCCAGCGCGGCCTGACGGTCCCGGATCGCCAGCGAGCCCTCCATTACCTGCGGCACCTCAACTACTATCGCCTCGGCGCCTACTGGCTGCCCTTCGAGGCCGACCACCAGACGCATCTCTTCCGGCCCGGCACCGCCCTGGACGACGTCCTGAACCTTTACATCTTCGACCGGGAGTTCCGGCTGCTGGTCATGGATGCCATCGAGCGGATCGAGGTGTCGATCAGGACCGACTGGGCCTATCACATGGCCCATACCCATGGCCCGCACTGCCACCTCGACCGTTCACTGTTCAAGCCGGCCTGGCGCTACGAGGAGCGCCGCCACTCGCTGGAGAAAGAGGTCCAGCGCAGCCAGGAGACCTTCATTCGCCACCTGCGCGAGAAGTATGACGAGCCCCTGCCGCCGATCTGGGCACTGGTGGAGGTGATGACCTTCGGCCAACTTTCACAGTGGCTTGCCAACACACGCCAGCGCCGGGATCGCAATGCCGTAGCGCGTGAGTATGACTTCGATGAAAGCGTCCTCTGCTCGGTACTGCACCACCTGAGCACAGTGCGCAACCTGTGCGCCCACCATGCCCGACTGTGGAACCGGGAGTTCACCCTGTTACCCAAGCTGCCCAGCAAACGCCCCCAGCCCCTGGTTGGCAGCCTGCACAACGGCGATAACAGGAAAATCTACAACACTCTGACTCTGATGGCGTACCTGATGGACGCGGTCAACCCCCGACATCACTGGCGCGAACGGCTGATTCAATTGATCGACCAACACGGGGTAGATACCTCGGCGATGGGGTTTCCCGATGACTGGCGAGCTCGACAGCTGTGGATGGCACGTCCTCACTGACCTTCTGGTTTTGCACCCGCCACGGTAGGCTGAGGCAAAACATCGCCAACAGCAGGAAAAAACATGGCGGACAGCAGGGAACTCCAGTTTCAGCAGGACATCATCGACGCCATGGCCGCCAACGGCTGGCGCGTGGGCCAGGCCAGCGGCTATGACCGGGTCAATGCCGTCTATCCCGAGGACCTGATCGGGTACTTTCAGGAGGCCTACCCGGAGCGCTGGGACAAGTTCGCCAAGGCGCACCTCAAGGCCCCCGAGACGGCGCTGATCAAGGCGGTGGTGCGCCAGCTGGAGCGCGTCGGCACCCTCGAGGTACTTCGCCACGGCTTCAAGGTGCCGGGCAACCGGATCGAGCTGTGCAGCTTTCAGCCCGATCATGGCATGAATCCGGATGCCCAGGCGCGCTATCGGGCGAACCGACTGCGGGTGGTGCCCGAGGTCTCCTATTCGCCCCACGCCCGCGAGCACGGCTCCGAGGCGGCTCAGGATACGGGCAAGAGCTATAACCCGCGCCTCGACCTGGTTCTGTTCGTCAACGGCCTGCCGGTGGCCACGCTGGAGCTCAAGAGCGCCTTCAAGCAGTCTGTCGAGAACGCCAAGCGCCAGTATTGCTACGACCGCCCGGTGAAGGATCCGGTGACCCGCAAGCCCGAGCCGCTGCTGACCTTCAAGCGCGGCGCCCTGGTGCATTTCGCGGTCAGCCAGGACGAGGTGGCGATGACCACCAAGCTCGCCGGCAAGGACACCGTCTTTCTACCCTTCAACCAGGGCACCAAAGACGGCGGCGCCGGTAATCCGCCCGCCCCGGACGAGAATACTTATGCCACCTCCTACCTGTGGGATCGGGTGTTCCAGCCCGATGCCTGGCTGAAGATCCTGGGCCGCTTCCTGCACCTGGAGCAGGTGACCAAGGAAGACTTCGACGGCCGCCGCCAGACCCAGGAGACGCTGATCTTCCCCCGCTTCCATCAGTGGGACGTGGTCAACCGGCTGGTCGAGACCACTCGCGACGAGGGGCCGGGGCGCCGTTATCTGGTGCAGCACAGCGCCGGCTCGGGCAAGTCGAACTCGATCGCCTGGACGGCCCACCAGCTGGCGAACCTCTACGACGGAAACGGCCACAAGCAGTTCAACTCGGTGATCGTGGTCACCGACCGCACGGTGCTCGACAGCCAGCTGCAGGACACCATCTACCAGTTCGAGCATGCCCATGGTGTGGTCTGCCCTATCACCCGCGACATCGGCAACCAGAGCAAGTCCGAGCAGCTCGCAGCGGCGCTCGAGACCAACACCCGCATCATTATCGTCACCATCCAGACCTTCCCGGCGCTGTTCGATGCCCTCGACAAGCGCCCGCAGCTGGCCGAGGGCAGTTACGCGGTGATCGCCGACGAGGCGCATTCCTCCCAGACCGGTTCCTCGGCCAGCAAGCTCAAGGCCCTGTTGACCGCCGCTGGGGAGGCCGATGACGAGGAGGAAGTGAGTGCCGAGGCGCTGATGGATGCCGCCGTGAGTGCGCGCAAGCCAAGCGAGCGAATCAGCTACTACGCCTTCACCGCCACCCCCAAGGCCAAGACCCTGGAGCTGTTCGGCCGAGCGCCCGACCCCGAGCTGCCGCCCGGCAGCGACAACAAACCCGAGCCCTTCCACCTGTACTCGATGCGCCAGGCCATCGAGGAGGGCTTCATCCTCGATGTGCTCACGAACTACGTCACCTACAGCACCGCCTGGCGCCTCGCTCACCCGGACGGCGACGATCAGGAAGTGGATTCCAAGAAGGCCTCGAGAACCCTGGCCAAGTGGGTACGACTGCATCCCCACAACATCGGCCAGAAGGTGGAGGTAATCGTCGAGCACTACCGGGCCAACGTGAAGCACCTGCTGGACGGTCAGGCCAAGGCCATGGTGGTCACCGCCAGCCGTCAGGAAGCCGTGCGCTATGCGCTCGCCATGCGCCACTACGTGAAGGAGAAGGGCTACCAGGACGTGCACCCGCTGGTGGCCTTTTCGGGCAGCGTGCTGCCGGATGAGGTGATCGAGGAGGAGGTCACCGAGACCAACGCCAAGCTCAACCCGGGCCTCAAGGGGCGCGATCTGGCCGAGGCTTTCGATACCGACGACTACAACGTTATGATCGCGGCCAACAAATTCCAGACCGGCTTCGATCAGCCCAAGCTGTGCGCCATGTACGTGGACAAGAAGCTGCAGGGCGTGGACTGCGTGCAGACCCTGTCACGGCTCAACCGCATCTTCCCGGGCAAGGAAACCTTCATCCTCGACTTCTTCAACGACCCCGAGGAAGTCCTTGGCGCCTTCACTCCCTACTACCGCAAGGCCGAGCTGGCCGATGTCTCCGACGTCAACGTGGTCTACGACCTGCAGCAGACCCTGGATGCCAGCGGGATCTATCACTGGGAGGAGGTCGAGGCTTTCGCCAAGGCCTTCTTCGATCCCAAGGCGCCCGCGACCCAACTGAGCTACTACTGCAAGCCGGCCAAGGAGCGCTTCACCACGCGCTACAAGGCAATCGTCGATCAGATCCAGACCTGGCAGGCGGCGCGACAGCAGGCCGAGCAACAAGGCGATCAGGCGGGCATGCACCGCGCCGATCAGGAGCTCAAGGACGCCGGCACCACCCGTGACGAGTTGGACCTGTTCCGCAAGAACCTCGCCAGCTTCGTGCGCACCTATGAGTTCCTGTCGCAGATCGTGCACTTCGACGACCGCGAGCTGGAGCAGCTCTGCGTGTTTGCCAAGCACCTCCAGCCGCTGCTGCGTACCGATCGGAGCGAGGAAGACACCATCGACGTCAGTGAACTTGAGCTAACCCACTACCGGCTGACCAAACGCGCCGAGCACCAGCTTCGCCTGGAAGAGGAGCAGGGTGACTACGGCCTTCAGCCGATCAGCGAGGTCGGCTCCGGCAAGCCCCATGACCCCGAGAAGAAGCGCCTCGACGAGATCATCGACAAGTTGAACGACCTCTATGGGGCCGAAGTCAGCGACGACGACAAGCTGCACTTCGCCAATGGCATTGCCGATCGCATCGAGCGGGACGAAGCGGTGATGGCCCAGATCCGGCACCACGACGAGGATCAGGTCATGCACGGCCTCTTCCCCAAGCGGGTCACCGACGCCGTGCTGGACGCCATGAGCGATCACGAGAAACTGTCGATGCCGCTGCTGGAGGACGAGAAGACCGGTCGCGAGTTCGCGTTGCTGATCCTCAAGCTGCTGGCGGGGCGTGAGCGGTCGCAGCAGCAAGGAGGCGATGATCGTCGATGAGACTGCCTTCCCAAGATAATACCCTTTGAATTTCAGAGACGTGGCCCACGCAGGGAGCGCGCAACATGCATAACTCTTCACTTCAGCAGAAGCTCGAGCTCGCCCGGCATGAGCTCCTCGACATGGGGCTGCGTGGCAATCCGCTGCTGCATGTGCCCAACAACAAGCGCTTCCTCGACATCGTGGACGAGCGATCGACCGAGGTCGCCAACATTCTGGTCGAGGAAAAGAAGGCCATGCGCTTTCTGCCGCTGCCGGAGGCTTACGAGAAGGACGAATCCGACTCGGATGACGAGCTGGCTGCGGAGCAGGACGAGGAGCAGGAGCCTCTTCCTCCCCTGGAGGCGTATCTCGAGCAGGAGCAGGGCGAGGAGCGGTTCAGCGACCTCTATCTGCAGACGCGCCTGCCGGCTCGCGAGCTGGATACGCGACTGATCAAGCTGGAAAACGAAGCTCATACCCTGCTTCAGGAGCAGGGCATCGAGGTGCTGTATCTGGCGCTGGGGTTCCTGGAGTGGTACGAGGATGAGAACGCCCATACACCGCGTCATGCGCCACTGATCCTGCTGCCGGTGGAGCTTCAGCGGGAGTCGGCTCGCGCCGGCTTTACGCTGTCGTTCACCAATGCCGAGATGGGCGGCAACCTGGCTTTGGCCGCCAGGCTGAAACAGGACTTCCGTCTGACGCTTCCCGAGTTCGACGAAGAGACATCGCTGGTGGATTACTTCGGCCAGGTCCAGCAGATGATCGCCGATCGCCCTCGCTGGAAGGTGCATGTCGATCAGATACGGCTGGGGCTCTTCTCGTTCGGCAAGTTCCAGATGTATACCGATCTGGATCCGAACAACTGGCCAGACTCTCATCCACTGCTGGAACACCCTCAGCTCGAGAAACTGTTCGAGACCGGATACCGCGAGGATGCCGAGCGTCTCGAGGCGTCTTCCGGCCATGACCTGCTCAAGACCCCCGAGTCCCTTCACCTGGTCAAGGACGCCGACTCCAGCCAGCTCGAGGCCATTCTCGCGGTGATGGAAGGCGCCAGCCTGGTGGTCCAGGGGCCGCCGGGAACCGGCAAGTCGCAGACGATCAGCAACCTCATCGGAGAGGCGCTGGCGCGCGGCAAGAAGGTCCTGTTCGTCGCCCAGAAGATGGCGGCCCTGGACGTCGTGAAGTCACGCCTGGATGAGTGTCATCTCGGCGATGCCGTGCTGGAACTGCACAGCCACAAGAGCAACAAGAAGGCGGTCCTCGATTCGCTGCGCCGCGTGTTCGATAACGGGCGCCCCAGGGTACCGGATCGCTCAAGCGCGTATCAGCGTCTCGGCGAGGTGCGCGAGTCACTGGATAGCTATGTGGAAGAGCTCCGGGCACCCATCCTGGCCTCGCAGACCGACTACGTGACGGCACTGGGGAAGATGCTGCAGCTCCAGCGTGATGAACGCTTGCAGGCATTGCAGCGGATCGACTTCGAGCGTCTCCGCCACTGGGGCCCCCAGGAGCTGGCGCGAGGGCAGCGTGCCATGGATGCCATGGGTGATTATCTGGCCGAGTACGGGCCGCCCTCCGAGAATCCTTACCGTGACTCGCGGCGCCATGACCTGTCGCCCGGCGAAGAACAAGAGCTTCGCAAGCGGGTTCAGCAGGCCGCCGACCAGCTGACGGAACTGAACGACAATGCCGTCAGCCTCGCCCAGGCCATGCAGCTGCCGATTCCGCAGGACTTCGATGACATTGCCATCCTTCAGCGGGCCGGCAAGCGAGCGCTCAATGCCCCGCACCTGGCCGGGGTAAAGGTAAATACCGAGCAGTGGCAGGCCCGTCGTGACGAGGTGCATCAGGCCATCGCTGCCGGTCAGGCGCTGTCGCGTACCCGTGACGCCATGCAGCCACACTTCATCGAGGCGGTGTATGACGCCGACCTGCTGCCGATTCGCACCGGGCTCGCCGGACGGGCCGACAAGTGGTGGCGCATCTTTTCCGGCGAGTATCGGCGTGCCGCTTCCACCTTGAAAGGCTATGCCCGCGGGCAGCTGACGGGCACGCCGGTAGACTGGCTGGGCTGGGTGGATGAGCTGCTGGAAGCCCAGCAACACCGCAAGACGCTGGAGCGCCTGTCTCCCACCTGCCAGACCCTGTTCGGGGCGCAGTGGCAGGGCGAGGAAAGTGACTGGTCGGTGCTGGCGCAGCTCGGCGAGTGGATCATCGATCTGTACGAGGCGATCGGCAAGGGAGAACTGCCGGCGGGGCTGGCGGCCTTCCTGGATGGCAACCCGGACCTGCGTGAATACACAAACCAGGTCGAGGCGCTGCAATCCCAGTCGGAGCGCGTCCGGGGAATGCTTCAGGATTTGTGCCGGCAGATTGAATGGGACGAGGAAGTCTCGGCGTTGACGCTGGACACCTGGCATCAGCGGCTTGCCGGCTGGCGGGACACCGCTCAACTGTATGCCGTGGTCCGCTTCAATCAGCTGAGCGAAGATATCGAGAAAGCCGAGCTGGGGCACCTGACGGCAACCCTGGCCAGCTGGTCTCATGCGCCGCGTGCCCTGAGCGCATGGCTGGAACTGAGCTATTTCGGCGGCCTGGTGGATCATGCCTATGTCGAGCGTCCGCGCCTGGCGCGTTTCGACCGGCTGACTCACGAGCGCCTCATTCAGGAATTCAATCAGCTGGATGGGGCCAGCTTCCAGTACGCCCAGGAATCGCTGGTCGAGCGGCTGCATGCCAACCTCCCGTCCAGGTATGCGCCGGGGGAAATGGATATCCTGCGCCGGGAGTTCACCAAGAAGCGCCGCCACCTGCCCATTCGCAAATTGCTGCGTGAAGCCGGGGCCGTCATCCAGCAGGCCAAGCCGGTATTCATGATGAGTCCGATGTCGGTGGCGGGTTATCTCGCTCAAGGGAATCTGGACTTCGACCTGGTGATCTTCGACGAGGCGAGTCAGATCCCGGCCCCCGAGGCCCTGGGCGCCATCCTGCGTGGCCGTCAGGTCGTCGTGGTCGGCGACAGCAAGCAGATGCCTCCTACCAACTTCTTCGGGCAGTCTGTCGAGCTCAGTGACGAGGAGGCCGAAGAGAGCGCCACGGCCGACGTGGAGAGCATCCTTGGCATGATGAAGGCGCAAGGCATGCCGGAACGCATGCTGCGCTGGCACTACCGCAGTCGCCACCACTCCCTGATTGCCGTCTCGAACGATCAGTTCTACGACAATCAGTTACTGATCTTCCCCAGTCCGGGCGTCCACCCGGAGGCCAGGGGCCTGCATTTTCGCCACCTGCCGGAAACCCATTACGACCGGGGCGGTTCACGGACCAACGCCGGTGAAGCCCGAGCCATTGCCGAGGCAGTGATCCAGCACGCCCGACAGTCGCCCCAGCTGTCGCTCGGGGTGGTGGCTTTCAGTACCGCGCAACGCGAAGCCATTCTGCTGGAGGTGGAGCGCCTGCGCCGCGAGCACGAGGAGCTCGAACACTTCTTCCGCCACCACGATGGTGGTGACGAATTTTTCATCAAGAACCTGGAAAACGTCCAGGGTGATGAGCGTGATGTGATCTTCATCAGTGTGGGGTACGGCCGGACGTCGGCGGGTCGCCTGGGGCAAAACTTCGGCCCGATCAACAAGACGGGCGGCGAGCGACGCCTGAACGTGCTGATTTCTCGCGCACGGCTGGCCATGGACGTCTTTGCCAACTTCCAGGCCGATGAGTTGAAGGTCACCGAGTCATCGCCATTCGGGGTCCGTGCCTTGCACGCCTTCCTCAAGTACGCCGAGACGGGAGAGTTGCCGACCCACGAGATGACGGACAGGGAACCGGATTCGCCCTTTGAGTGGGAGGTGATGCGAGCCATCCAGGACCTGGGTTACGAGGTCCAGCCGCAGGTGGGGAGTCAGGGCTTCTTCATCGATCTGGCGGTACGGGATCCCGAGGCACCGGGACGCTTCCTGCTGGCCGTGGAATGTGATGGAGCCAGCTATCACAGCAGCGCCGTGGCCAGGGATCGGGACCGGTTACGGCAGTCGGTGCTGGAGGGTCTGGGCTGGCGATTCCACCGCATCTGGAGCACCGAGTGGTTCCGTAATGCCGCGACCGAGACCCAGCGCCTGAAGGAGGCCATCGAGGCCGCTCAGCGCCATCAGAGAGCGCTTGAAGCAACGAGCTCCGGCGCCGAGGAGGCCATCTCTGGCGAAAATTCTCAAGACACCCCGGGCCTCCCCGTGGATACCGACGACGAAGCGGCTGAGCCACCGGTGATTTCGGCCAGCATCGAGCGAGAGACTGCCTCCCAGGCGGCGCCCCGTATCCCGGCCTACGCGCCTGTGAACACGGACACCCTGGGGCTTTCGCCCGCTGATAGCCAGTTCGAGGAAATCCCCCGTGACCGACTTCAACAGGCCATTCATCGGGTGGTGGCACACGAAGGCCCCATGCACATCAAGATGCTGCTCTCGAGGCTGACCGACGCGACAGGCCTGCAGCGGGCCGGGGCGCGGATCCAGCGTCGGGTCGAGGCCGAGAGTCAGTCGCTGGAGCGTCAGGGACGTTTACAGCGTCAGGGGGACTTCCTGAATACGCCGGAACGGGCGGTACCGCCTCGGCGCGACTGGAGCAGCCTGCCTGCCAGCGAGCGCAAGTTTGAGCTCGTGCCGCCCAGTGAACTGGAGCAGGCGCTCATGCTCACCCTGAAGAACAGTGTCTCGATCGAGCCAGTGGATGCGATGGGAGCGGCCATCAACCTGCTTGGCTTCAAGCGCCTGACCAAGCCGATCCGCCAGCGTGTCGAAACCGTGCTTCATGAGCTACATGACCGGGGTGAGGTGCAGGAGCGCAATGGGCGTTTGCAGCTGGCCGACCCCACGGTTCACGGGCACGTCTAGCCGCTTTTCGCCTGTACCGAAGGAATGGCTTGGGCAGGGCCTGCAGGAGTGAGCGAGTCGCCGAAGCCAGCTGTCTTCCTTCGGTGGCAGCCGATGAGCAGATGGATGGGCGGCCGGCTTCCTGTTTCGTCTTGTGACGGTGAGGCGCCGATCTCGATCAGGCGCCCTCCAGGCAGCCGAATTGGCGACCCCGGGCGCCGCCGTGGTTATCAGGACACGGCCCCGTACACGCATGGCTTGCGGGGCTTGCCTGATCGGCCCGCCCGGACGCGTGTCACCTATATGTCACCCAGCGCACCCACCAACGAAAAACCGCCACCCGGACTCGTCCGTAAGTGGCGGTTTTTGCAGTAACTTTTGGCCCGCCCTATAGGATTCGAACCTATGACCTTTGCCTCCGGAGGGCAACGCTCTATCCAGCTGAGCTAAGGGCGGATGGCCGACACGTTCGACGTATCGACGCGCCGTATCCTAACCGCTG
>Ga0114983_1000400_pt1 | contig 18582 bp, 19 predicted proteins | sample Shrwel_input2_RT_FD_87182 | JGI IMG/M metagenome (GOLD analysis project Ga0114983, IMG submission 87182) | Subsurface microbial communities from deep shales in Ohio, USA - Utica-3 well 1 S input2 RT | ecosystem: Environmental > Aquatic > Deep subsurface > Shale gas/oil reservoir > Produced... | reverse complement strand
ACTTTGGTGTTGTGAACAAATGCAATTGCAAGAACAGCAAATTAGAACAAAAGCATCAAAATTGCAATTAAAAGCAAGAGGTGTAAGCATTGCGTGGCAAGAAAAACAAAAAAATCACGCTCAAAAAATGCAAGGTAGGGTTAGGCCAGATCATTCTGCTACGATGAAACAAAAATATAAAGATGGTTTACAACCATTAGTTACATGGGTAAAAGCAAACCGTCAAATTATCTCAAATGCTCGCAAAGAATGGTATCAGCATAACCCACATCCAAAAGGCGCAACTGGCATGAAACACACGGCAGAAACTAAAAAAGTTATGTCGGAAAAATCAAAGCAAATGTGGGCAAATATGACTGAGGAACAATTAGATGCTTATTCAAAACGAGCTTCAATCAATGGTCATAAACAAACAATGAACAGGGCTAACGCATCATGGAAATCAGGGTGGCGTGACATTGGCGGGTATAAAAAATATTACAGATCAAGGTGGGAGGCGAATTACGCTCGATATTTAGAGTGGATGAGAACTCAAGATTTGATAGCTGGATGGTTACATGAACCTGAAACGTTTTGGTTTGATGGTATCAAACGAGGGTGCATGAGTTATTTGCCAGATTTTAAGATTAAAGAAAAAGACGGGACAGAAAGTTACCATGAAGTAAAAGGTTGGATGGATGACCGCAGTAAAACAAAAATTAGGCGTATGGCAAAATATCATCCTAAAGTAAAGTTAATTGTTATTGACAGTAAACAATACAAATTACTTGAAAACAAATGTAAAACGACCATCCCAGAATGGGAATAGATTAAATCAGGCGGCGGTTGTACAATTGTGATAGCTATCTTGTGAGGTCACTATGGACTATCCTGCCGTTTTCGTTGCAACCTTGTTCCACAGCGGGACAAATGCACACTTTATGCACTTGCAGACAGACAGCTACGCTAAACACGTTGCGCTGAACGAATACTATGACACGATCATCGAGTTGGGCGATAAGTGGGCAGAAGCGTATCAAGGCGCTTACTCTATCATTAAAAGTTACCCAAAAGATTTTCACTTAGCTACCGATCCAGTCAAGTACATTACGAGCGTCAAGGCGTTTGTAAAGGATATTCGCACCGAGCTGCCGCAAGATTCGGAATTACAGAATATTTGTGACGAAATTGCCGATCTGATCGACAGCACGTTATACAAGCTTAAGGCGTTTAAATAATGCCGAGCAGATCAAAAGCGCAAGAACGCACAATGGCTGCTGCGGCGCACAATCCCGAGTTTGCAAAGAAGATGGGCATACCGATGGGCGTGGCTCAAGACTTCAATCAAGCAGACAAAGCAAAGAAAACAGCGGTATTGTTAAGCAAAATGAAGAAGTAAGCTAAACTATTCATACTTAAACTACCACAATTGGGTAAGTAATGAAGATAGAACAAGTTGCAGTCACGGCGCTAATACCTTACGCTAAAAACAGCAGAACGCACGATGACGCACAAATTGCCCAGATAGCGGCAAGCATTAAAGAGTTTGGCTGGACTAACCCAATCCTAGTAGATGGGGATAAAGGCATCATTGCAGGCCACGGCAGGCTTATGGCGGCTCGAAAGCTAGGCATGACAGAAGTACCAGTCATTGAGCTTAAAGACCTAACACCCACGCAAAAGAAAGCCTACATCATTGCCGACAACCGATTAGCGTTGAACGCAGGGTGGGATGACCAATTGCTAATCATTGAACTTAACGAATTACTTGCAGACAAGTTTAGCTTAGACTTGCTAGGATTTAATGCGGATGAGTTAAATGCTCTATTAAATCCTGTTGAAGTAACTGAAGGGCTGACAGACGAAGATGAAGTACCTGAACCGCCGCCAGAGCCGATTACTAAGCTAGGTGACGTTTGGATATTGGGCAACCACAGGCTTATGTGCGGAGATAGCACTAGCATTGATGCTGTAGATAAGTTGATGGATGGGAAAAGACCAGATATGGTATTTACTGACCCTCCTTACAACATAGACTATCAAGGCGTTAAAGATAAAAGAGAAAAAATTAAGAATGACAAAATGTCCGACGAGGCTTTTAAAGACTTTTTAATGCAATCTCTATATAGCTGCGAAACGATGTATGTGTGTTGTTCTTGGCAATATGCACACATATTTAAAGACGCAATGGAATCTATAGGTCGCAAACCAAAAGCTATGATTGTGTGGGATAAGGTTAATCCGGCGCAGCACTTAGATAAATACTTTAAACAACATGAACTTATTTTTTATTATGGCGATTTTGGCGGTCATAAAACGGTTCGTGGTGATGTATGGACTTTAAAGCGTCAAAAAAATACAGTTCACCTTACTATGAAGCCTGTAGAGTTAATTGAATTAGCTCTTAACGATCAGGCTGGTAAAAACATAGTCTTAGATTGTTTTGGCGGCTCTGGATCAACGCTTATAGCTTGTGAAAAGACTGGCAAAACGGCTAGATTAATGGAGTTAGACCCCAAGTATTGCGACGTAATAGTTAAGCGTTGGGAAAACTTTACAGGCAAGAAAGCAGTTCTTTCGGAGTTATAAAATGGCTCAAGGCGTAAAACACAAGCCAACTCAAGCAGATAGGGACACGGCAAAGCGTTTATCGGCGCTAGGTTGCCCACATGAGGATATTGCCATTCGCTTGAAAATCTCAGCCGATACCCTGACAAAGTATTACCAGACTGAGCTCGACGAGGGCAGAATTGACGCTAACTCAGCCATTGCGGGTACGTTGTTTCAACAGGCTAAGAACGGAAACACAGCCGCGGCTATCTTTTGGCTAAAGACTCGGGCTAGATGGAAAGAAACAGACCGCCATGAGATTGCTGGCGCTGATGGTCGTGACCTGGTGGTTAAATGGGCAGAGAACTAATATTGCCGTACTCACCCAGACGGGTATTCAAATCATTTCATAACCGCAGCGAACGTTGGGCGTGCCTAGTGGCCCATCGTCGTGCCGGCAAGACGGTAGCAGCTATAAACGACATTATCAGGGCAGGCTTGATGTGCAAAAGCCAGCAACCGTTGTTTGCCTACATTGCACCATACCGTAGCCAGGCTAAGTCTGTGGCTTGGGACTACCTGAAACACTTTGCAGCGCCGGTACTTGCGTCATCAAACGAGGCAGAGCTTACCGTTGAGCTAATAACTGGCGGCAAGATACGCTTGTTTGGCGCTGACAACGCAGATGCCATGCGGGGATTAGGCTTTGATGGCGTGTTTATGGACGAATATGGTGACTTTAGACCTAGCGTTTGGGGTAACGTCATTCGACCAACATTGTCAGACAAGCAGGGTTGGGCTGTGTTCGCTGGCACACCAAAGGGTAAGAATCAGTTTTGGCAAATATTTGAAACAGCCAAGAAAACGCCTGACGAGTGGTTTCACCTTGTTTTAAAGGCTAGTGAATCTGGGCTGTTACCTGACACAGAGCTACGAGCAGCTGCCGCACAGATCAGCGATGACCAGTTCTTACAAGAGTATGAGTGTAGCTTTGAGGCGGCAATTCTTGGCGCTTTCTATGGCGAAGATATACGCAAGATTACAGATGCCGGTCAAGTTAGGCGTGTTGACTACGATCCGCACTTACCGACTTACACGGCTTGGGACTTAGGTTATCGAGATGACACGGCGATTTGGTGGTATCAAGTCGTGCGTAACGAAATCCACATCATTGATTATTTTGCAATAAGTGGTGCAAACATTGCAGAAATAGCTAAAATAGTCGTAGAAAAGCCGTATAAATACGCAAAACATTACCTACCGCACGATGCAAGGGCAAAAACTCTAGCAGCAGCGGGTAAGTCAGTTATTGAGCAGTTGAGTGAGTATCTAGGCATCAACAATATGGCGATCGTGCCTGACTTGTCGGTGCAAGATGGGATTCAAGCGGTGCGTCAGATGTTGCCGCAATGTTGGTTTGACAGCGAACGAACGCATGATGGGCTAGAGGCACTTAGGCAATATCAGCGGGAATATGACGAGGACAAAAAGGCATTTAGGCAAACGCCCAGACATGATTGGACAAGCCACCCAGCAGATGCGTTCCGAATGTTGGCGATTGCTTGGAGGTTAGAGCCAAAGGTTAAGCAGCCAGATACGGTCAAGCCGTTGATTGTCGGGCCTGAGAACACAGTAACTTTGAATGATATGTGGGCAACCCACACAACAAACCGGAGTAGAAGATTATGAGTGGTGTACAAAATCCTTATGAGTATCAATACGAAACCGTTGCAGCAAGCCAAACAGCACAAGTATTAGGCGGCACAGGTGCAGTCGGTGACTATGTACATAAGTTGATTGTAAACGTGGCAACGCCTGCGACTGGAACAGTTACGCTTATTGATGGGTCTACTTCAATTGCAATTGTTCCTGCAACAACAGCAGCAGGCGCATATTCTATTGCGATTGAGGCAATCTCAGCGTCTGGCTCTTGGAAGGTTACAACTGGCGCTGGTGCTAGTGTGATGGCGGTTGGCATTTTTAGCGCATGATCGTAGCAAGCGTATTGCGCTCTGGCGGTGATTTCAAGCCTGAACACGTTTATGCCTTGCAAAAGATGTGCGCTAAGTATTTGCCACCGCATGAGTTTGTGTGTTTGTCAGACGTTGAGCTAGAGTGCAAAACCATCCCTTTGATGCATGATTGGGTTGGTTGGTGGGCAAAGATGGAGTTGTTTCGGCTACCAAGTGCGCTGTATTTTGACCTAGATACTGTGCTGACTGGTGACTGTACGGCGATGATTGAGGCGGCAAAGCAGCATGATTTTGTGATTATGCGTGACGTTTACAGGGGTCAGTACAACCCGAAAGCTATGCAAAGTAGCATGATGTATTGGTCGAAACCTGTTGATTTGTACGATAAATTTGCAGCATTACAGATGTATACGGCGGGTGGTGACCAGGCTTACATTGAACACTTTATGCGGGACAAAGTGACGTATTGGCAGGACATTTGTGATGGGATTGTGAGCTTTAAAGCTGATGTGCTGCCCAAAGGGTTAGACGATGCCAAGGTTGTGATATTCCACGGCAAACCTAGACCGTGGGAACAAACGAGGATACCGTATGAAATTGGTTGAAGGCTGGCAAGTTCCCGATATTGACGAGTGCTGCATTAACGCACTCTTGGTCGAGTTGCCAGACTTAAATGTGAGCTATACCCACATGAATCAGTTTCGCACAGTCATTCAGGCAGGCGGCAATATCGGTGTTTATCCTGCAACAATGGCAGGACAATTTGAGCGTGTCATTACAGTTGAGCCTGATTTAGTCAATTATCAGGCTTTGCTGCTAAACGTTGCAGGCCACGACAACATTGAGCATCATCGAGCTGCATTTGGTGACAAGCACGGCACAGCGGCAGTCGATCATCCGTATCCTGAGAACATTGGGGCGCATCAGTTAAAAGCAGGCAAAGATGTGCAAGTTATACCAATTGATGCTTTAGAGGTAAATGATTGCGATTTTATCCAATTAGACATTGAAGGCTACGAACATCTAGCCATATTGGGCGCTGAACAAACAATAAAGAGAACGTATCCAGTTATCACGCTAGAGCTTAAAGGCTTGGGCAGTCGATACGGGTACACCGACGAGGACACAATCAACTTACTCCAAGATTGGGGATACGAGATTGTCGGGCGGGTTAACCGTGACGTAATTTTTGCGAGATACTAAGATGGAAGCATTGACTGGCGTTCAAAAGTGGCTAAATACGATTAGCCAATATGACAATGAATTCAAAAAGTGGGAAGGTCGCACCACTAAGATTGTTAAGCGTTACCGTGATGACAACCGCAATCAAAACACGAACGAAACCGCTAAATTCAACATTTTGTGGTCTAACGTACAGACGCTGATTCCTGCCGTATATGCTCGATTGCCAAAGGCAGACGTTGCTAGGCGCTTTGGCGATAACGACCCAGTTGCCCGTGTTGCCTCACAATTGATTGAACGTGCCTTGGACTTTGAGATCGAGCATTACACCGATTTCAGATCGACCATGAAACACGCAGTTGAGGACAGGTTTTTAGGTGGTCGAGGCGTGGCATGGGTACGGTACGAGCCGCACGTTCGGGCGCAAGACATTCCCGAAGATGGGCTGCAAGTAACCGAAGATGTGGACGAGGTTGACAGCGAAGGTCAACAAGTCAAGACAGCAATGCCTGGCGTTGATGGCGCAATGGGTCAAGAAGTCGAGCCACAAGAGGAAATTGAGTACGAGTGTGCGCCTACCGATTATGTGCATTGGAAGGATTTTGGTCATTCAGTTGCACGAACATGGGAAGAGGTCACAAGCGTTTGGCGCTGGGTGTACATGACCAAAGAAAGCCTTGCTGAACGATTTGGCGAGGAAATGGCTAAAAAAATACCTTTGGATGCAGGGCCTGAAACAAACAAACAGTATTCAACCCAATCCAAAGATTTCACAAGAGCCAAGATTTGCGAGATTTGGGACAAAGAAAGCGGAAAAGTTTATTGGATTAGCAAGAGTTGTCCACAGGTATTGGACGAGCGTGACGATCCGCTAAGATTAGAGAATTTCTTTCCGTGTGCCAAACCTTTGTACGCCACGATGACGAGCGACACGCTTGTGCCTGTGCCAGACTTCGTGCTGTACCAAGATCAAGCCACAGAGCTAGACATTTTGACTGACCGCATTGACGGGTTGGTTAAAGCATTGCGTGTGCGTGGGGTCTATGACGCATCACAACCTACCTTGCAGCGTCTTTTAACTGAAGGCGATAACAACACACTTATTCCTGTTGATAAGTGGATGGCGTTCTCTGAGAAAGGCGGCTTAAAAGGGTCTATTGACTTGCTGCCGTTGGATACTTTGTCAAATGCTCTATTGCAATGCTATCGGGCAAGAGATGAAATCAAAAACCAAATCTATGAAATTACAGGTATTAGTGACATTGTTCGGGGACAGACAGCAGCTAGTGAAACCGCTACGGCACAACAGATTAAGGGTCAGTATGCAGGACTGCGCTTGCGCTCGATGCAAGAAGATGTTGCCTTGTTTGCGAGTGAGCTATTCCAGTTAAAAGCACAGGTGATTTGCACTAAGTTTCAGCCAAGCACGATCCTCCAGTACGCAGCGGCTCAAGCCATGCAGCCGGCAGATCAAGCGTTGATTCCACAGGCTTTACAGTTAATTCAAGACAAGCCGCTACGCTCATTCCGCATCCAAGTCGATTCAGATAGCCTGGTGCAAATTGACGAGCAACAAAACAAACGTGATCGAGTTGAGTTCTTGCAAGCAATGGGCGGGTTCTTGACGCAAGCGTTACCAATGGGTCAACAAGCGCCAGAGTTAGTGCCGATGCTCATTGAATTGGTTAAGTTTGGCGTTGGCGCATATAAGAAAGCCGCACCGATTGAGGGTACGATTGACCAAGCGATGCAAGAATTGCAAATGAAACAGCAGCAAATGGCGGCAAATCCCACGCCACCGCCACCAGACCCTGAGATAATGAAATTGCAAGGCCAGCAGCAGATTGAGCAGATGAAAATGCAAGCCACAGCGCAGGCCGATCAAATGCGGGTGCAGGCTGACGCACAAAACGCACAGACGCAGGCTCAGTTTGATATGCAAGTCGAGCAGATGAAGCTACAAGCTGAGTCGCAATTAGAAAGTCAGAAGCAACAATTTGAAATGGCACTGGCTAACCAAGAATTGCAAGCAAAAGAACGCCAAGAGCGGTATAAGAGCGAACTGGATGCTGCAACAAAGATTACAATTGCTTTGCTTTCTGCCGATCCTAACAAATCAGTTGAAGAAGCAAACGCCCAGGCTACGCAATTAACCAGTCAAATTAGCGAGAATATCAACGCTGCAATGGCACAAATGGCTCAATCTAGCGAAAACATGGCAGCTATGCACGGTCAGACTTTGGCTCAATTAGGCAATGTCGTACAGTCTTTGGGTGCGCCAAAACGAATCATTAGGGGCGCTGACGGGCGAGTTGCGGGTGTTGAGGCGGCTATTTAATGGCAACCATTGACGTAACAGCCTCACAAAACCTCACAGCGGTGGGGGTCTAATGGCATTTTCTTTAGGCACATCAGCGGGCGCAGGAACAATCTCCATCGTAGCAGGTGGCTCAATTGTCACGGGCGTAGGTACTAACTTCCAAGCTGCAAACGTAGGCGCAATTCTCGTTGTAGGCGCACAATGGGGCGTTATCGCTTCAAGAGCAAGCACGACTAGCGTTACCCTTGACCGACCCTTTGCAACGGCTGTAACGGGTTCTGCTTACACGATTAGCGCCAACATCCCCGTCATTACTCAGACGGGTACGGATACTTCGTTGGCTGGTTTGACGGGTGTGCCAGGGGTTACAGCAAGTCCGGCAACTCCAACCCTTTGGACGCTTACTAGCGCAGTCTTGCAGATTAACGGCACTTTAAACATTAATCGAATGACAAACCGATTAAGGTTTGTGAACCCCGCAAACATTACCCCTACGCTTTCAACTACAGTTTCGGCTATGACTGTGGGTGCGACAGGTGTGTTTAACAACTCTGTTACGCAAACTTTAAACGGGTATTCATTCAAGTCCCCAAGTTACGCTATTTTGTTTGATGTTGTTATACCTAACTACGGAACGCCTCACTCAACAGCCAGTTTAATTTATGGGGTTTTAGGTAGCACAATTACGCTTGAAGGTGACATAGAGTTTACCAACACAGCGGGTAGTGCAATCACAATGGTTGGTTCTGCGGGAACAATGACCTTGCAAAACGGGTCGATGATTAACAGCAGTACAGTAGGTATTAATTACAACTTCTTTTCAATTGGTGCTTCAGCAGTTATAAGCCTTGTCAACTACGCTGGCTATGGTATTTCTCTGCGTGTAGGTGAGAACACAACAAATATTAACAACTACGCTGGTATTGCTGGCCCATATGTAATCAACATCAACACAGGCACAACAATCAACAATGCGCAGTATGCGGGTTTGCAAGATTTAGGTAATACTGTATCTTTTAGATTTATTGCTGGGCGAAAGTATATCCAGTTTGTAAACCTTTCATCTTCTAGATTAGTTCCCACTTTAAGTAACGCTAACACTTTAGGTGGGTCACAGTATCTAATTGTAAATCAGCTAAGCCTAACTGCTACTGGTGCTATTGGAAATATTCCAGATGTTAAGTTTTGGGCGAGGGATTCTAATAATGGCGCTCGCTACACACAGAACTATGGTGCAGGTACGGCTTACGAAATAGCGACTACGGGCGATTTAACTTATACAGCTACGACTAACGCAAGCGGTGTTGCACCAACACAAAACATTATTAGCGCTGTTTACTACGAACCAACAGGCACAACATACGCAATTGATTATCGTGGCAACAATGGGGCGCAAGACCTGAACATTTATCAGTGCGCTTACAACTACGTCCTGAGCAATTCGCTTACGAACCTTTGGCCTCTGAATAACAGCGTTTATGGCGGTGTAGCAGTACGAAACCAAGGCTTTGTTTTACTACAAGACACTTCTGTTACCCAAACCACAATGGCAACGGTTGCGGCGTACACGGCATTAAACACAGCACAGCAGTTGTACGACTACGCTAAGTATTACCTCTACACCAACTTTGCTGGTGAAACAGCAACTTACGTCACTCGTTCTGGTGATGTAATTAACGCTGGTTCGTATAACGTCATCATTGATGCAACCGCTGCCACGCCGTTTGTTTTTGCTGGCTCGACAATTACAGCTAAGTCCTCGACCTTTACAGGAAGCCTGACAACATCGGGCGCGGTTACACTGGCTAACGGTGCGGTGTTTTCAAGCAACACGGTGACAGCCAACGTATCTCAGGCAACGCCTACAAACCTCACGGGCGTAACAATCAATGGCAATCTGACCTACAACACAAACACGCCAATCACCATCACACTGACTAACTGCGCTATCTCAGGCACAGTCAGCAACAGCGGCTCAGGCTTGGTCACAATCAGTTTGACCAACAGCACGATTGGCACGGTAGGCTCTAACGTCACTTCACGCATTACCACCTCGCTGACACTCAACGGCCTAACTGCGGGTTCACAGGTTTACGTTGCCAACGGTGCAGGCGCACAAGTTGCGTATGTCGCATCCAGCGGCACAAGCTACACACTAGACACCACTGGTCAAACAGGCGCTTGGGTTTGGAAGGTAGCTCGCTATGGATTTACATCACAATATGGCGGACACAGCCCGGCTGTGGCAAGTACAACGGTTACGGTTGTGTTATCGGCTGACGCATTTATTACTCAGCCTGTGAAGGCTACGGTGGCAGCGTATGAGTTCCTGCCGAACATGGATACCCTGTACGATTACTCAGCCTACTACGAAACACTAGAGGTCGGCATACCCTACTCACGAATTATTACCAAGGCGGGTACAAACGCTTCTGCCGGATCGTATCCTGTAACACTTAACGACACAGGCGACGTATGGATTTTTGACGGTTCGTCGCTATCAATTTGGTGCGGCGATAGGCTGAGTCCAGGAACTACAATCACAGGCGCATTGTTTAGCTCAAGCCCTGTAACAATACTGCCGTCTAACTTTGTCAATACAGCTATCACCGCTAATGTGATACAGCCTATTCCGTTTGACTTGTCTGGTATGACTATTACGGGCAACTTAACTTATGACGATAGCGCACCACTCGCCTATACCGTAACGATTACTGATAGCACGATTAGCGGCACGATTAGTAACGCTGGAACAGCGGAAGTTAAAGTCATTAAAGCGGGTACTAGCCCATTCTTTACCGCTGGTGCAAGGGTAACTGTTGTAGCTATCGTGGCTATTACAACCCCTAATAACTTAGCCCTATCTACCTACATCATTAAAAATGGTGGCACAGACCTTGGTTGGGTTGTGCAAAATACGGCTAGAAGTTTAGAGATTCAAGCGGGCGATACCTTTGCGGTCTATGCCGTAGCCTACGGTTATCAGCGCACATTGTTCTACCCCACAGCCTCAAACTTCAACTCGTTTAGCGTGTCGTTACTGCCTGAAACCAACGTAGATACATCGCTTAACACGACAACTAGAAATTTCATTGCAACACAGATCAGCACCGCTCTCGTTGGCCCAGCGCTTGCGGTATCGGTTTTATCAGACTTGCGGGCTTATTCGCCAGCAGACGTTTTGAACGGGTTGCAGTATTACAGCGTGGTTTACGGTGAATTGCCAGCGTATATTTCGGTTCTAACGGGAACAACGGAAGGGTTTACCATCATCTCAGGTGGCGTTTATATATCAAGCCCTGCGTTCTACGCACAGGTCAATAACTCAGTTACGACTACGACAAATCTAGGTATTTTGATTCCGTTGTATTTTGACGTAGACCCAGCGGTGTATATTGCAGACCCGACCTACACCCCGACTAAAAAGAACACTAGCGGCATTGTGCTACAGACTGCGCCGTGGACACAGCAAACTGCGACGATTAGCCAAACAGACAAGGCAGACATTGCAGACGAAAGCGCAACTGCTACGTTAATCGCAATGAACGCAACACCGCCAGATGTAAACATTGCCAAAATAAACGGGTATATCGTTGATGGTGTTGGCTCAGACACAAATCCGTGGGGGCCTGCGTAAATGGCTTCGGCTTGGGGTCTATCGTTTGGCAACGCCTGGGGGTTTTCATTTGGTAAAACCGTCATTTTTGACGTTGATACCCACGATGGCGGCGATAAAAAACGCAAATTTGTTAATGAGGCAAACAAAAAACGCAAACAACGGGCAGAAATAGTACGTTTGTTTGAGCAGCTGGTCGAAGGCAAACCGGACGTTGCAAGGCAAATTGTTAAGCCAATTGTACAAAATGCGTCAATTGTTGAATTAAAATCAATTAACTTTGACCAATTGCTTGCTGATTTGTCACGAATTGATCAGATTTATGCGGCATGGGTTGAAATGGATGATGAGGAAGTTTTAAGCCTGTTATGAAGAAAACATATATATATGTAAATGGCGAACTGGTCGAAAAAGGCTCAAAAGAGCATTACGAGAGCCTTGGCCCAATGGTTATGCCCGACATTCAACCTTATAAATCCATGATTGACGGGTCGATGATTACAAGCCGGTCTGTCCATCGTGACCATCTACGACAGCATGGGTGCATTGAGGTGGGCAACGAAAAGATGGAAACCAAGTTGCCACCACCAAAAGACACGCGCAAGGAAGTTATGCGGCAACAGCTGGCAAACATGACGCATAAGCAAGCAAACCAAATTCTTTCACAACTACGTCGTAAATTTACCTAAGGGGTATGCAATTGGAAAATCCTGAATTAGACCGTCGAGAGTTACTGTCACAGCAGTTCGACGAAGTTCAGAATGAAACACCCGTCGAGGCAGTAAAGACTCAGCCTGAACCCGAACTTGAGCCACCGGCAGAACCGCCAGTTTGGGAACGCCCACCGGCATCGTGGAAAAAGGATTATCACGAAGCCTGGACAACCGCTGATCCAAAGCTGAAAGAATACGCTTGGAAACGTGAAGAAGAAATGAAAGCAGGGGTTCAGCCTTTGCTTTCAAAAGCCCAATTTGCCGACCAAATGCAGCAGGCCATTGAGCCGTACATGAATAATATTCGTGGGCTTGGTATCGAAGCACCGCAAGCGGTGAAGGCGTTGATGGAGGCTGATAACGTTTTACGACATGGTTCAGCGCAACAAAAACAAGCATATTTTGCCCAATTAGCGCAACAGTACGGTATTAACATGGGCGAGGTGCAAGCGCAGCCTGTTGATCCTAACTTTTACGCCATTCAAAATGAGCTTGCACAAGTTCGTGGCGAAGTGTTAAATTGGAAGCAACAGCAAGAAAATGCACAAAATGAAGCGCTTTTGAACGAAATCAACCAATTTCAAACAAAAGCAGAGTATTTTGAGGAAGCTCGACCAACAATGATCCAACTGCTTAACAGCGGTGTGGCGAAGGACTTGGAAGATGCGTACCAAAAGGCAATACGCCTAGATAACGACTTGTTTACAAAGCATCAGCAAGCCTCACAGGGTGCAGCAGATGCAGCGAAACGGGAAGCATCGAACAGGGCAGCGAAAGCGGCTCGGGCGGCAGCGGTCAGCGTTAAAAGTTCCACACCAGGGGCAGCGACGAGTACCAAAGCGCAAGATAGGCGCTCTTTACTCATGCAACAGTTTGACAACATGAACGAGCGTTTTTGATAACCTAATCGGAGATTACTATGGCATTTGCCAATAGCTCGATCAGCGACATCATTGCGACTAACATTCAATCTCGCACTGGTGAACTGGCTGACAACGTAACAAACAACAACGCTTTACTGCGCCGTTTGAAAGAACGTGGCAACGTAAAGACTTTCTCTGGCGGTAACGTGATTTTGCAAGAAATCATGTATAACGACAGCGCAACCAACAACACTAACAGCTATTCAGGCTACGAAGTGTTAAACGTGTCGCAAAACAGCCCCATCTCGGCGGCTCAGTTTTCGATTACCCAGTACGCATCAGCAGTGTCGATCAGCGGCTTGGAAATGATCCAAAACAGCGGCAAAGAAGCAATTATCGACTTGCTAGATGGTCGTATGTCTGTTGCTGAAGCTCAGTTAGCTAACCGTATTTCGGGCGATATTTACCTTGACGGTACTGGTAATTCAGGTAAGAACATTACCGGCCTTGGCGCTGCAATTCCTGACGCACCATCAAGCGGTACATACGGCGGCATCAACCGTGCAACTTTCACGTTTTGGCAATCTGTTGCCTATTCAGGCGTGACTAACGGCGGCTCTGCTACATCAGCATCAAACATCCAAGCATATATGGACGCTTTGGCTGTTCAGTTGATTCGCGGTACAGACAAGCCTGATCTGATTGTTTGCGACAACAATTATTACAAACTGTATTTGCAATCGTTGCAGTCAATCCAGCGTATTACTGACGGTGGTAATTCGTCAGCAGGCGCCGGTTTTGCATCATTGAAATACTACGGCGCTGGTATGGCATCTGATGTGGTTCTTGACGGTGGTATTGGTAACGCAGCAACTGCTAACCATATGTACTTCCTGAACACCAAATACTTGATGTTCCGTCCACACGCTGATCGCAACTTTGTGCCAATCGGTGGCGAACGCCAAGCTGTTAACCAAGACGCTATCGTCAAGCTCATCGGCTTTGCAGGCAACCTCACATCTTCAGGCCCGCAATTCTGCGGCGTTCTGATCGCCTAAAGGAAACCATCATGGCTTATACATTTGACGAACCACGTTTGGGACTTCAGCAAATTGCTCAAGTCAACGACACAGTAGTAACAGCTGGCGGCACAACTATCGTTGCGCCACCGGCAGTTTTAGGCAGCATTGTTCGTGCATTTGATCCAGTTTACGGCGAGGGTGAGTTCATCCTGCTGTTAGGCGTGGCATCAACTGTTGTTGGCTCGGTTGTGCGTTACAACGCAACGACCTATCAAACAACTTTGGTTGTTAACACCGCCGTTCAAGACGTGCCGGTTGCCGTTGCAATGTCTGCTTGTGTTGCCGGTCAGTATGGCTGGTATCAAATCTCTGGTAATGCAGTCATCAAGAAAACAGCCGTTACCGTTGCACCTAACGTTACTCTGTTCTTGTCGGCTACAGCTGGTCGCGTTAAAGTCTTGGCATCTGCCGGTTTGCAAGTTGTTGCTGCACGTTCGGCAAACTTGACCACCGTCACTTCAACGACTTCAACGATTACCGTTACCATCAACCGTCCACATCTCCAGTCACAGATCACCTAAATGATTGAAGCTGTACTTGATGTTGTAGGAAACACAGAGCCTAACGTTTTGTTGGGCAATGTGCAGCGATCCGTAGAAAGGTCGCTGCTTTGGTTTGATTTTGACGAGTCATCCCAAGGCAGCGTATGCCTTGTTGGTGGTGGGCCAAGTCTGGTTGACACGATTGACCAGTTGCGGCTACGCCACCAAAACGGCGCAAAAGTATGGGCAATGAACGGCTCTTACGACTATCTAGTGGGGCAAGGCATTATCCCTGACGCAATGGTGATGCTTGACGCTCGACCAGAAAACGTAAGGTTTGTGCAAAAGCCATATGCAAAAACTACGTTTTACATTAGCAGTCAATGCGACGATTCAGTTTTTGAAGCGTTAAAAAATTACAAAGTGGTGTTGGTTCACGCAAACACGCCTGGCGTTTATGAGTTGCTTGAGCATGAAAAGGCTCGACCAGTTCACTTAATGGGTGGGTTTACGACTGTTGGTATTTTGGCGTTGATATTGGCTAAGTTGCAAGGTTTTAAGCGTATCTTTATGTTTGGTATGGATTCAAGTTATCGTAATGGCGAACACCATGCGTACAAACAAACGAGCAACGATGGCGAACGCATTATTGACGCTATGGTGAACGATGTAACGTATAAATGTGCGCCGTGGATGGCACAACAAGTAACAGATTTTCAAAATGTCGTGGCAGAGTTTGACGATGTTACGATTGAAGTATGTGGCGATGGGCTTTTGCACGAAATGGCAAAGGCAATGAGTAATTAACCTAAAGGATTATCATGGCATTTCCCTCACGTATTATGGGCGCAGGCAATTCACCGTTAACTGCTCAAGTAATTTGTGGCGAAGGCGCTGTCGGCCTAGTCGCTACTGGCACAACCGCAGCAGATGCTTTGCAGCTCAATGTGTCAAACAACACGATCACGACTTCAGCAGCATCGACTGGCGTTAAGTTGCCACCTTGCGAAACTGGCGCTGAAATGATTATTCGTAATGATTCGGGTCAGACAATTACCGTCTATCCTTTCAATACGTCGACTACAATGAACGCAGCTGCTGCAAGCGTTACTCTTGCAACGGCTAAAACAATGCTTGTAAAAGCAACTTCCGCAACTACTTGGGTCACATTAACAGGGGCATAAATTGGGCTTAGACAGCGACATTCATAACGCAGATTCGCACCTACACGTCGAGTTCTACGTATACGATAAAGAGCCGTATAAAGATAAGCCGTTTGTCAGAATCATAGTGCCAGGCGATAAAACAACGATTATTGACCAGCCCGTTCGGGAAGATCATAAACAGCGTTTTGCCCGTCAATGGTTGTATTTCCAAATGCAGAACAACAATGCAGAAGTTATTGGTGTTCCGCTAGCACAATGGGTAAAAGACGATCCTGAAAACTTTAACGATATGCAGATGGCAGAATTGCAAATCTTCAAGTTTCAGACCGTTGAGCAAGTTGCTACCGCTACCGACAACCAATTGCAGCGTATTGGCATGGGTGCGGTGGGTTTGCGAGAGCAGGCGAGGCGTTATTTAGCAGTTAAAAACCAATCTTCTAGTCAGACTGAGATTGAACACACTAAGTCGGAACTTGCTGAAGTAAAAGAGCAATTGGCGGCTTTGATGGCTCAGTTGTCGGAAAAGAAGGTTGGGAGGCCGAAAAAAGAGGAATAAATGTCATCAACGATGCTACAGCTAGTCACCCAAGTAACCAATGAATTGGGTGTATCCACGCCAACTACTGTGGCATCGAATACGAACCAAGATGTAATTCAAATCTTGGCTCTTATGAACGCTGCCGGTTATGAGTTCTTGCGAAAGCATGACTGGCGGGAATTAACTAAACGGCACACATTTGTAAGTGAATACACCCAAACAACGGGTAATGTAACTTTAAACACTTACACAATCACTAACATCCCTTCAACTGCTGGGCTTGATACAACGTATCAAGTCGTTGGCAACGGCATCTCAAACGCTTGTTACATTGAGTCGGTTGATTCAGCTACGCAAGTGACGGTTAATTTGCCATCTACGGGAACGTATACAGGGGCTACGATCACCTTTCAAAAGGTCAAGTACGATCTACCCTCGGATTACGAATCAACCGTTCCTCGTACTCATTGGGATCTCAGCAAGCATTGGGAGATGCTAGGGCCTGAAAGTCCACAGCAATGGGAATGGCTACTTTCGGGCTTTATCTCAACCGGCCCACGTATTCGCTGGCGCTTGTTGGGTAAATACTTTCAGATTTGGCCTGGCGTTTCCACTAACGAGCTTTTGGGTTACGAATATCGGTCAAAAGGTTGGGCATTATCGTCAACTGATGTTGTCAAAAATTCATTTACTGCCGATACCGACACTTGCATTTACCCAGATCGACTGATGGTATTGGCTACAAAGCTCAAGTATTTCGAGGCTAAAGGCTTTGATACTACGGCAATGTATCGCAACTATATCGAGGAATTTGAGATTGTTCGGGCGCAAGATATGTCGGCGGCTAACTTGTCGTTTGCACCACGCCCAGGCACAGTCTTGATTGGCTACGACAACATTCCTGACACCGGCTACGGGACAAACTAATGGCAAGCCGACTTGTACAAGGCACGGCAGCTCGCGTTCAATCGTTGCCTGCGCCTATCGGTGGTTGGAACGTGCGGGATTCCATTGCAAACATGGATACGCTTGATGCTGTCCAACTAACCAATTTGTTCCCCACGGTCAATAACGTGGTGTTGCGTGGTGGATACACCAAATACTCTACCGGCATACCTGGTCAAGTCCAGACGCTTATGGGTTATTCAAGCGGTGCAACTGACAAATTGTTTGCCATTGCGGGTACGTCAATTTATGACTGTACGCTTGGCGGTGCGGTGGGTGCGGCGGTAAAAACGGGTTTAAGTAATGCAAAGTGGGAATACACCAACGTTACAACGCCTGCTGGTGGTTACTTGTATTTGGTCAATGGCGTGGATGCGCCGTTACTGTATGACGGGTCAGTATGGACAAATCCAACTATTACTGGAGTTGGTGCAAGCAGTTTGAGCAACATTGCCATCTTTAAAAACCAAGTGTGGTTTACGCAAAACAATTCGCTTAAAGCGTATTATTTGCCAACTTTAAGCATTGCTGGCGCAGCTAATGCAATTGACATGAGTTCGGTTGCCCAACTTGGTGGATTCTTGGTTGCCGTAGGAACATGGACAATTGATGCAGGCTATGGCGTAGACGATAACCTAGTGTTTATTACGTCCAATGACGAGGTTATTGTTTGGGCGGGTACTGATCCCTCAAATGCAGATAAATGGGCGCTAGTGGGCGTTTGGCGGGTCGGGAAGCCTGTTGGCAAGCGATGCCTGCTCAAGTACGGCGGCGATATGTTGATGCTAACTTACAACGGTTTATATCCCCTTGCCGCAAGCCTGCAATCATCCAGACTTGATCCCCGTGTTGCGCTGTCGGACAAGATTCAAGGCGCATTTACCGCTGCAACGCAACAATACGGCGGTAATTTTGGGTGGGACATTATGTTTGACCCACAACATAACGCATTAACCGTAAATGTGCCGGTTGCTGAAGGTCAACAACAGCAATATGTGATGAATAACATCACGAAAGCCTGGTGCAACTTTACAGGCCAAGCTGCTAATTGTTGGGCAATCTTTGACAACGAGCCGTACTGGGGCGGTAATGGGTTTGTTGCCCATGCGTGGGATGACAATTATGCTGATGACGTTAGCGACATTAATGGTTATGCGTTGCAAGCGTTTAATT
>Ga0114983_1000399_pt1 | contig 18608 bp, 24 predicted proteins | sample Shrwel_input2_RT_FD_87182 | JGI IMG/M metagenome (GOLD analysis project Ga0114983, IMG submission 87182) | Subsurface microbial communities from deep shales in Ohio, USA - Utica-3 well 1 S input2 RT | ecosystem: Environmental > Aquatic > Deep subsurface > Shale gas/oil reservoir > Produced... | reverse complement strand
GTATTACAATTTTGAAAGAATATAGGTGGTCGGCATGGCGCAATCGTTTCGGTGGTCCCGCGGCAGCGAAGTATCGCCAGATCAGTGGCGAGCTTTCTGCCTGGCTGTTTCGGTGATGCTCTCCCGAAGTGTTTCCATTCCCCTCGGTGATGAGCATGGCCACTTGGTCGAGGCTGACGCTGCCTTTCTGCGTCTGCCCCCTCTAGGGGCCGGCGCCGATGCGTTTGACGCCCTCCCCGTCGCCGTTCGGATCAACGGTGTCGATTCCGAATCGGACACCCCGTTCGCGCTGCAGCGGGATAGTCATGAAGGAGCATTTTCAACCGAACATGCTCATGGTCACCTGGTGTATGGGGCATTGCTGCTAGCCGCGAGTACCCTGAATGGCTTCAAGCTGCAGGTTGAATGCACGGAGCAAGAGGGCGGTTACGGGATGGCTCTCGCCCAGGCGGCACTGGTGGAAGTGTTCCCGAACCTGCCGCCGGCGAGCGTCGAGAGTTTCTTCGCCTCTTTCCCCGGTGCCGAAGAAGCTCAGGCGATGGCCGGGCGAGCCGCTGGGTATGGAAAGCTGATCAATCGTGTTGACGAGTTGATTGCCTCCACCGATGGAAAGGAGCCCGCTGGCCGATTTGAAGTGGTGACGCTGCGCACTGCGCGTGCTGTCCGCCATCGGCTGCAGATCGGCGTTGATCACAAGTTCGATGCCGAATACTCGTTGCACAGCCTGGAAGGCTTCTTCAACCAATCGAAATTTCTCGAACCCGCGCCCCTGTGGGCCGAACTGAATCCGTAATGTCGAGGGCGGCCCGATGAGAGCTATCAAGGTTTTTGAGCTGTACCACCTGGATGTATCCCTGTGGCGCGACGTGCCTCTCTCCAGCGCTACGGCTCAGGAGTTTCTGGCCTTCTATCAGGCGGCGAAAGATGCTGGGAAGCTGACGCATGTCGCCTCAATCCGCGCGGCCGGCCTGTCTGACGTTTTCCGCCTGAGCAATACGGTCGAGATGCCCTGGTACGAAGCGGCTGACATCGCGATGCACGTCGCAGGTGGAGCTCGCTCCACGTCTGTTGGCGACCTGGTTGTTACCGGCGGCGTGGCTCACCGTGTCGCCAGTCTCGGGTTCGAGCCGGTGGAAGGCCTTGTCATCGGTGAGCCGAGCCCGCGCAGAGGCTTTGCGCTTGTGCATGCTACCGATGGTGTGTTCCTGGGCACGGCAATGGGGTTGGCCTTCTGGAGCAACCTCGATCCTGTCGGGCAGGAGGCGGCCGTGTTGTTCCCGTCCGAACAAGAGGCAGCAGAGTTTGTGTCGACCTGGACGCTGGGCGGCATGACCGAGCAGCAAAAAGCCTCCTTTCTGGGTGCGCTGCGCGTGTATGAAGTCGAGGCAGATGCCTTCAATGGTACGGCCGCGTCGATCGCTGCTTGTGCCAAGGCAGGGCTACCGGCCTGGGATCCGGCTGTCGAGGAAGATCTCGCGCCGACGTTGCACTGATAAGCATTGACCGAGTAGGCACAAGTGCCTATCTTGTTTCGAAAGCGATGAGGAGACGAGCATGAGATCACCAGAGCAGTCGCGCCGGCGTGAGGTTCGCGTGACTTTCGAGGGCGGCAAGACGCTGGAGACCGCGATCAACGGCACCGAGGAAGAGATCGTCCGTTACTACAAGGACAACTCCTTCAATGTCGGTGTGGCTGACAACGACGACATGCAGGCGGTCACCTCCGTCGAGTTTATTGATGCGCAGCCGGGCATGAGTTGATACTCATGCCTGACTTCTACTATCAGATCAAAGGCCGTAGGCCCCCTGAGTTCGAAGGGGATTCTCCCTGGGCCTGGCCCCCGGTGTTCAGTGGGCTCGTTTCGGCAGCTGATCGCAAGGCTGCTAAAGCGATGATTGATGAGGAGTACGGCCGGACGTTCCCGCTTCGAGTTCTTCGGGCTGACGTTGAGCAGCATGAGTACCTTCTCCACATTCAGGAAGTGGACCCCAGCAACGACTACATCCTGCGGCGGTTTCGCGATTCGGTATGCAAGGAGTGCGGTAGCACCTTCAGGCTGATCGACAAGTACAACGACCACCACGCCGATCACAAGGGTCCTGATTACTGCTCGCAGCGGTGTGCTGTGGATGGAAAGGCCCGTGAGGTTCAGGAGTTCCGGCTGACCCACGAAGGGAAGTTGCCTGCGGTGATCTACCAGATCCGGCAGCGGTCGACCGGGCGAGTGTACGTGGGGCAAACGACCCAGCCCTTCACGCTGCGTTGGTGGCAGCACATGACGAATCAGACAGGCTGCAAATTCCATGAGGCGATGCGGTCGTCTCCGGTGACCGACTGGGAGTATTCGGTGCTTGAGGTGATCGAGTTTCCGAAGGGTTGCTCGACGGCCGATTACCTCACGGACCGCGAGAGCTACTGGATAGCGAAGCTGAACTCCATTGAAGCCGGCTTCAATACTGCCCGGCCCAGCGCCGTAGATCGCTACTCGGTGCAGGGCGATGCCTGTATCGAGGCTGTGGCTTGAGTACAATCCGGGCCTGAAACCCCCAAGGAACTGAATATGCCAACCCTCAAATCAACCCTGATCACCGGTTCCAAGCCTGAGGCCGGGACTTTGCTGCGCGTCCAGGAGCAGATGGGCCTGCGCCCCGGGCAGTCCATGCAGTTCATGGTCTATCAGGTCGAGTTCGATCGGAAGAAATACTACTGCTGCTGGTCTGGCGGTGAGATGAAGGGCGGTGAGCCGCACATGACGGTGGTCGGCCAGGCCGCGATGGAGGCGCTCGCCAACCTGCCGCTCGGCAGCAACGACGCACTGATCATCCAGGAACTGAAGCTGGGACCCACGCCGCTGCGGAACAAGATCAAGGCCGCGCTCAAGCGTGCGCCGGCGAACTCGAAGATCTGCTTCCTGGGTGATATGCAGGGTGAGTTGGATGGGCACATGCATGTCGCCTTCAATATCCAGCCCGGGACGCTCGATGTCGCACACTAGCCCTCTGCAGCTGACCCTTGCCTACGTGGTGGCCGCTGCCGGCCTGCAGGAGGTGGTCTTTGCCATTTCCTCTGGTCAGGCGCGGGAACTGTTCTCGGAGGCGGCCGGCGTTGGATTGGAGGCTGTCACCAGCTGTGCGCGCGCCCCATGGGCTGACCAGTACGCAGCGGATCGGAGAGTCCCGGCGAGAGTTCGTGTTGCGCACGGTCTCTCGGTGGCCTGCGCCTGCTGCGGCGCCGCGGCGAATGATGGCCCCGGCGCGTGCTTCGATGAGTACCAGGCTTACTGCTCCCAGGAATGCCTGATCAAGCACGATGAACAGATCCAGGAGCGTGAGGTGGCCCTGCTGGAGGCGCGCGAGGTGGCCCTGGCCCTTTGGCCGGAGGCGAGGGTGGTCAAGGTCGAGGAGTTGGGTGGCCGATACAGGGTGCACTTCATGTTTGGTAGCCCTGAACGCCATGCATTTTGGTTCGCCGACGACGATCAGGTTCAGGTGGCCCCCGTCGACATCGAGGCATGGGCGGACTTCAATCGGCGCATGAGGTTGTCCCGCCAGATCTGACTGGGGTGGCCCTGTTCACGTATATTTTTTGTGTTATGTCTAGTTGCCTGGCTGCGCCAGGCCATGGAGCGCGCCGCTACGCGGCAAGCAGGGATTGCCCCATCCCATGGCCAAGGTCGCCTCACCCCAAGGGGACTGCGTTGTTCCCCACCTGCTGATCAAGTTCCGCTGGATCAAAGCCCGGGTTTACCCCCACCTCAGCCAGGTTTTCCAATGCCCGATCGCATTGCTGACAGACCAGCTGACGGACGAGTTTCACCTTGTCCCATTCGCCCTCGGCCATCCAGGCTTTCTCCATGGATTCGCGCAATTCATCGCTGTCGGCCAACTCGCGTAACTGCTGGGCCAGGCCGGCGAGCATGCGCAGCGCCCGGGATGGGCTTACCCCCATGTCTGTGGCCAGCGTTTCCCAGTCTGCCGGGGTGATCTTCTCCGGTTCGTGGTTGCCGGCAACGGCGAAGGCGAGGTGACGATCATGGGTGAAGGGTAGGGTGCACATGAGGTCATAGGCCGGGGCGAGCGCCCAGTTGCCGCCGGCGTCCTGGATTACCGAGAGGTTCTTGGCGTGGCCATCGCAGTTGCCGGTGAGGACGTTGAACATTTGCCACTGGAGCAGCTGCTCGACCTGCTGATCCGGATGATGGGTGATCCCGCGCAGGAGCGCCGCGCACGCGGCGAGGGAGGGGCCGGAGTTGGCCTCGCGCTTCTGGGCGGATGACAGGCCCAGCGCCTGGCAGAGGTCCTCCTGATGCAGGCGCTGCAGGTTGCCGGCCTCGTCGTACTGGCGGTCATAGCGGCGCACCAAGAGGTACAGACCCTGATCGGTGCGCCCGACCTGCGTCCGTGCTGCGGGGACGCTGGCGGCGCGCGCCAGGTGCGTCAGGTAGAGCTCGTTGATGATCAGCGAACTCCAGGGGGCGAACTTCAGCAGGTGCGATGAGGCCTGGCTGCCGGTGGGCAGGTAGAGTTTGCCGTTCTGCGCGAGCGCGGGGATCTTGTCCTGGTTGCCGGGGAGCGTCAGGCGAGTGTCGCTGAGGTTGCCTGCGCCGTAGAGCGCGTAGCGCTCTTTTCCACTCGCCCATAGCCCGAGGGCTTCGAGGTCGATCAGCCGGCGGCCTGCAGGTTCTTCTGGGGCGATCCCGTCCGGTATGAGGCGCACGGCACCCGGGCAATCCCCGGCCAGGGTGGCGAGAAGGTCGAAGTCGGTGTCGGGGAGCCCCAGACGTGTGGCCAGGGCCTGGCGGGCGCCTTCCTCAGGCAGCAGGTTGGCAAACCAGTTGTGGGCGCGCAGATCCCAGTGGTCGAACGATTTCGTGGCCAGCGGCAGGCTGTTCGAGATGGCCAGCCCAGGAACGGGATCGGCGTAGGTGAAGGCCATGGTTCGCTTGTCACTGGTCAGCAGCAGTTGGCCTACTCGATGCGCGCCGCGCCAGACCTGCAGATGTTCGGCCATGATGATCCCGCTCCTTTCAATTTGATCCATGAAGAGTAGGTGAGACAATCCCGAAGATGAAGAGTTGGCATTTGATGCGATCTGCGCCGCCGACGGGGTGCCAGCCAATTGGTGGACGAATCCTCGGTGATGTCCACGTATGGGCTATTCCCTCTGGCTGGGCTACTTGACAGATAGGCACAAGTGCCTAATCATGGGAGACATAAAACGGGCTACGTGAAGGAAAAGCAGCGATGCGTCCCGAGTACGAAGACGGGTTTTACTGGACGCACTCGACGTTTGGTCCCTCGGTTAAAGCTGCTTGGCGGAAGATTGAAATCAAGAATGGCTTTGTCCGTGTCATCGAGCCCGAACGCTCACCGCATGAATTCGATCAGCCTTTCTTTTTCGAAGTGAACACCATGGTTGGCAAGGCCGACTGATCGAGGAGAGCACCTATGGCCACCCAGGCACAATTCGACGCTGCCGCGCAGCGCCTTCTCGGCGAAGAGAAGTATGCCAATCTGCTGCGGTCAGGGTTCTCCCGTCCGGATTTCTGCCGGGAGATCGCGCAAGACGAGTTCATCGATGTGTTGTTCAGCTCGGCCACCAAACAGGATGACCTCGAACTGATTCGTCAGGTCGCTAATCGCCTCTGGAAGGGTGATGGCGTGACCGGACTGGATGAGTAGGTAGTTCACTATGAAGAGCCAGCAGCACGCGGATGCCTTCGCTCGCTCCTTGACCAGGGTCCTCTTGCAGCTCCGCGAAAGCGCTGAGGCTGGGGAGAGGGAGGCGGCCAATTTGGCCTATGCCACGGCGATGGGGTTAATTGCGGGGGCGACCCTTTGTGGTGGGCTCAGCAAGGAGAAGGGGCAGGCTTTACAAGCCACTCTAGATGAAACCAGGTCGACCCTGATGAATGCATTCGGTGCGGCTCCTGTTGCCCCTGTCGACTTCCGCATCAACTGAGGAGTTTCCGATGGCCAATCCCTACAGAGATGAGCAGCAGTGTAAGCGCGATGAAGCGCTGGATTTGAGCAGGGATATCAGCACCATGACGTTTTCCGATGAGTTGCAGCCTGTTCCTGCAACCACAGCTGGATGGCTCTACGTTCTCACCAATCCAGCCATGCCTGGCCTGGTGAAAATCGGATATTCGCAGGAGGCCGATCCAAAGATCAGGTTTAGGCAATTATCTGCAGCGACAGGCGTTCCTGAACGTTTCGTCGCTCATGGTTTCGAGTATTCCACTGACTGTTTGGCAGCCGAGGTAGCTGTACACCTCAAGCTTGAAAGGCGCCGACCCAATCCCAAACGAGAGTTTTTCCGCATGGACGCCGCTGAGGCGCTTGAGGCAATCCGGGAAATCATTCGGTCTCAAAATGATCCGAATTCGCTTGGAGCTGAAAGCCTCAGTTGTGCGCTAGTTCGGGGCATCGCCTTAGGCGAAGAGGCCATTGCGTTAAAACTTATCGAAGGCGGTGCGGACGTAAACACGGTCTTTGATGATGTGCACTCGTGTTATGACGCGGCCCTCGTCAGAGGGTTGGCGCAGGTGGCACGGGCGATGGAAGAGAGGGAAGTTACCCAAACGTCATTTGCTTTACTTTGGGCTCTCGACAATAAGGATCAGGATGCCATCAATTATTGCCTCCGCCCAGGTGTACTTGAGCAGATTGACTTGCGCTTTGGGCAGCGCCTCTTGTCGAAACTTTTGCTTCTTGGATTAAGTCGTATCACGGAGTTGCGCTTTTTATTGGCGCGTGGAGTTAATGTTAATTTCTACGACGAGGAATTTGGGTCGCCGCTATCTGTTGGTATATACAATTTAGAGGTCGCCTCTGCTTTACTGGAGGCAGGTGCGGATCCAAATATGGTCATTAAAAGGCGAGACTTTCCGCTGATTATTGTCCTTGAAAGAGACCTTCTCGGAAGGCAATCTCCTGAAATGATTCGGCTTCTTCTGGAGGCCGGGGCAAACCCTAATGTGTTCAGTTTGTACTCCAGTAAGACGCCGTTGATGTTGGCTTGTGAGCGTGGAGATTTTGAGTCAGCAGGGTTGTTGCTTGACGCGGGTGCCGATGCTGCTTTACAGGATAAAGAGGGGGTGGATGCCTTAGGGTATTTAGTCTGCCATCTTTATTTCTTGCTGCGTTATAAGGATCGCGAGGGCAGCATTAAACCTTCCGAGTCCTTACGCAGACGACGCGCCATAAGCGCGCAAGCAGGAATAGTATCGGCAGAAGCCTTTGCATTACGGCTCATAGAGCATGGAGCTGACGTGAATAGTGCTGCGCCGGAAGTTGGTTCACTTATTTATTGGGCAGTTACCCAAGAAAAAGTAGAACTCTTCCAGACGTGTCTGGTCAATGGCGGAAATGTGTTCATCAGGGATTGCTATGGAAATACGGTTCTGCACCATGCGACGGGTTATGAGAATGTCGAAATGGTAGCGATGCTTCTTAGTCATCCATCATTATCAGCCAGGGATAAGCGAACACTTCTTTGCTCGCGTAATAATGATGGTGATACACCGCTTCATTGTATGTCAGCCGAGGCGATAGAATTGGCAAATATTCTGCTCAATCATGCGGTAGCACCCGCATTGTTATTGAGAATACCAGATGCCCGGGGAGCCCCCCCTGCTGTCTCTGAGAAGGTGGGCGGCTGATGCCGGACTCTCCGGTGCAGTATCCGGATCTGCCATGGGAGCTGCGGTGGCAGCTCATCAAGGCGGCGGTAACTGGCCTTGGTGAGAGCATGACCAGCATTGGCGAGCGTCATGCTGTTACCGGAGTGGCGACAGTCAAAGGCAAGCGTTACCCGGCCGCCGAGGAAGCGCTGGCCAGCACCCTTGGGGTGTCTGCTGCAGCGCTGTTTCCTGAGCGGTATGCAGTCACCTGGTCTGATCAGTATCAGCGCGAGGTCGAGAAGGTGCTTCCTGGCCTCGCACAGCACACCGGCGCCGAGCTGCCCGGCGTGACCAAGGTGAAGGAGTTGCACGCCCACTGGAGAAGCATTCCGGTGGAACTTGATCAGCTTCCTGATACAGCTAAAAGCCGGCTGGCCTGGATCAGAAACCAGCTGAAGGCGAGAGGATTCAGCATCACCGAGGTGGCCCGTCACCTCGGTGTGAGCCGGACAGCGATCAACAACTTGGTGGTTGTCGCATATGCCGACGTGCAGGCGTTCATCGCTGAGTGTCTGGGGGTGAAACCTCAGCAGCTGTGGCCTGACCGATATGATGCCGATGGATCGCCGTTGCCGACTGGTCGAGCGGTGAAGTCCGCGCCGTACCGTGATGCGCCGTCCTCTGCGCTGGATCTGCGAGAAGGCCTTTGGCTGCCGGTCGAATCGATCGTTGGGCTGCCCGGGCTCTCCGCCTCGGCTGACGGTATCACGGGGGCCGCGAAGCGGCACGGGTGGCAAATCCGCGATCGCTCGGGTGTGCTGGAGATCGCATTCGTTTCTCTGCCGGTAGAGGCGCGCCATCACCTGGTTGGCAAAGTTGATGCCGGCGGCCGTGCGCCAGTTGGCCGGCGCGTGCGCAAGCGGTTCAAGCGAGCCTCTTTCGAACTCGACCGGCTCACTGATGGCGCGCGGAAGGTCCTGGGCGTCGAGGCTGGTGACGGAGTGTCGACTATCACCATCACCAGCGTGGGCGTAGACAGCGGCAAAATTGAGGCCTGGCAGCAGGCTGTACTCGGCCCGGATGAGTTGCGCCAGGTCGCGGCCGCTTTCCTTGAGGCTGCCCAAGTCTGTGAGATTGGAGGGTGATGGAGATGAAGCCTGCAGACACGCAGCTGCATGGATTGGTCAACGCCGTCCGGGAGTTCACCGGGGAAGGCATGATGTCTGTCAAAAAGGCGCTCGCCGCTACCGGTAATGACCCTCTTCTCGCCTGCGGCTATCTGAAGTACAGCGGCTGCCTGATCAACCTGAATGGCGGCGACATTGAGGCGTGGACGCTGAGAAATGCTGAGGGGTATGCGAAGCTGCTGGCTCTTGCTGAGGGTGGCCGGATCGTATGGCGGGCAGCGCCTGAGTCCGTTCCGGCCGACGCCTCAGTCAACCAAACTGATTTAGAAGGACCTGGCCAATGATGACTCAACTGGAAACCGCCATCGTGAATGCCGCCCAAGGCCTTCTGGCCGAGGAGGCGTTGTTCTGCCTCCTGGTGAAGGACAAGGCTGCCACGGATGAAGATCAGCGCGACTACGACCGGGCCCGCGGCGGGCTGATGACACTGCTTGCCTTGGCCCATCAGGCCGACAGCGGCCTTTCGGCAGAGGCCGTGGAGGCGTTGCGCGAGATCGAGGCGAAGGAGGCCGCCACAACGAATGAAGCGCGCGAGGCGCTGGGTTCTAGCCCGCTGCGCGTTGGGGTTTGAACGTGTCGCATTTTTAATGCTGCAGGTGCTACCGGGCCGGGTGAGTTGCAGCATGTCACCAGCATGAGGTCCCTCGGCCTGTGACGACCTCGAAGGTGCGTTGGTATTGCGCCTTATAGGCACATGTGCCTAATATGGTCGTGCCGCTCTCCTTGCGCTTTCCGTCGTTCCTATGCAGAGGTCAACATGGGTGATACAAAAAGTCGGCTCTATTTACCATTGACTGAAGAACAAGCCGATGCCTCTGTGAAGTCGAGGAGCTTAGAAGGATTAAGAAATTCTAGCGTTGCTGAACTGGCTGCCTGTTCATTGATTCAGAACGTCCGCTCCTTTACGGGGAAGGCTTCCGCTGTAAGTCTTGCTGAGAAAGCCTTGGCAGAATTGATCAAAATTGGCACATCGCTAGATGCGGATGCCCCTGGCAGTTTTTATGCGGCCATCGCATCTCGTTTTGATGCTCGCGCTTTCAAGGAAGGGATATCGTTACTTGATGATCTTGGAATCTGTTATTTGCAGCGAGAGGAAATTGAGGCTGGAGCCTTCCTTATTGCTGATGGTCTTTGGGACTTCGGATTTAGCGAAAGGCACTACCACGACTTGGACCCCTTCAAGGAAGAGATAAAAGGAGCGGGCGGCAACATTCGTGTTACTCAGCAACAATATCGTGCGCTTCAGGTATTCAAAACGGAACTCGATGAAGACCTAGACGTACAAGCTTTGGCTGGAACCGGTAAAACATTCATGATCGAGCAGATGGTTGATACGCTCAACCGCTTCAATCCGATCGTACTCGCTATGACATGGGTTCAGCTTGAGGCTCTCAAGAAACGTATTAAATCTATCAAGGGAATGACATTTGGCGCTTTCGCAGAGGACTGTCTTTCCAGAGACCTAAGCATTCCCTACCGTAAATCTGCGCAGCGCCGCAATATGCGCGATCAGGTAGACGAAGCTGAGATTGTCAAGAGATTGGACCTGCGTCGGGTGCCTGGATTTACTGATCGTCAATTAGGGCAGGTTTGTCGTCAAACTGTTATGCGCTTTTGTATGGGGCCTGATGCAAGCTTTCAGGAGGTGCACCTTCCTAATTTAGGGCCAAACGTAACCCGGATTGTTAAAGAAATCATTCTCGAAAATGCCTGCCGTCTCTGGCAGGAAACAATTGCTAGTCCAGATTCTTCTGGCTTTCAACTTCCAATTAGGGGCTACCACCGTATAAAGCAAATGTCTCTTTCTTGCGGTGCTCGCATAGCGTCTGAAGTAACACATGTGATCATTGATGAGGCGCACGACATGCCTGCGCCGCTCGTTCAGTTTTTGGATCGCTGTAATGTTCCGGTTATAACGCTTGGCGATGTGTGCCAGAGACTTGATGGCCACCTCATCAGAAGATCAATGAATATCCGTAAACGTGAGGTCTTCCATTCCGTGCGCTCGGGGCGAGAGGTTGAGCATGCTATCAATGCGTTGATTGACCGCAATCCTGTTGTAGATGTTCATCCTTTGGAGGGGAGCCGTCAGCGACGTACTAAAACGGTATTTTACGACAAGGCCACAATCCCGAGTGAGCCAACTGTTATTCTCGTAGGTTCTGAGTGGGGTATGTTTGAGTGGTTTCAAAGGCTGAGTAGCTCTGGCGCTAAATTTTCACTTTTAGATGGTTCAAAGTTAGGCTTCCGTCAATTTGTTACAGATGCCATAACTTTGTTTAAAGAGCGTATCCGTCCGACCCATAATGCCTTATTTAGATTTCACAATTGGGAGGAGCTTTTCCATGCCTTCCATGAAAAGGATCTCGCATTTGATCGTGTTTGCCGAATGCTTGAGCAGGGTTACACAACGAATGATTTCGAGCGGGCCTACTCTGCAGTTTCGGAAGGGTCGGCTCCCTACATGCTTGGTAAAGTTGAACACGCCAAGAACTATGAGTTTGAGTCTGTAATGCTTTCTCCCGACCTTCTTCGCCAACAAAAGGCCGGAGACCGCATAGGCGCGGCGAGTGCATTTGCTGCGCTTTATCTTGGTGGCACACGCGCCAAACACAGGTTGTATGTTCCTGGTCAGCTCAGTGAATGGGCCTCCGAGCAGTCGGCTAAGGCGAGAATCAACGATGCAGAGGCGTGAGATGGCATTGATCGAGATCGCCCTGGAGCGCTCGCCGTCGGCTTATCGCGGCAAGCGCGACAAGGCTGGTCAGGCGTATGTGCTCCATCCTCTGCGCCTCATGGCGAAGATGCACGACGAGATCTCCCAGGTCGTATCGCTCCTTCACGATGTCATTGAGGACTCGGATGTGACGGCCGAGGATCTGCGGGAAGACGGCTTTCCAGAGGTTGTGATCGAGGCGGTCGTGGCCTTGACGCGTCAGGCCGGCGAATCCTACATGGCGTTCATCGAGCGGCTGAAGCCGAACGAGCTCGCGCGGAAGGTGAAGCTTGCCGACATCGAGGACAACCTCAACGTGCTCCGCCTGGTCGAGCTGAACGAACAGGATCTGCGGCGCGTCCAGAAATACCACAAGGCCTGGCACTACCTGCAGGCTGCGTGAACCCCGGTGGCCGCGCCTGGTTGCGCGGCTAGTTCCAGAAGGCCCTGGTGTCCCAGCCAGGGACCAACCCGAGAATGGCTGGGGTCATCCCGGCCTTCGCCATCGTTGCCGTGGGCAACGTGGCCATCAGCCCCTTGAACTTATCCTTCCAGTCCGCCGTCGGGTCAACGACCCGCAGCAGGGCCTGAACGGCTACTGCCCGGGCGAACACGCGCCCCCGGTCGGCGTGAGCCGGAAACTCCTGCTTGATCGCCTTCGCGAAGACCGGCGTGTCCGAGGTAATCGAGGTGTTCCACAGCCGGCCGTGGTGGGCGCTTAGGTTGCGCAGCAGCGTCAGGCTCTTCAGCCAGGAGCAGACGACCGATTCATCGTAGCCAAAGCAGGCGGCGATGCTCTTGCGATGATCCAGGTGAAGCCCGGCCAGTAGCCGAGACAACTGGCCAATGCTCATGGCCTCCAGCACGGCCCAGATCGGAGGGAAGGGCGGGCTGTTGTAGGTGTCGTAGTAGTGACGGATTGGAGCGTTCTTGATGCGGAGCCCGAGGACGTTCTTGGTGAAGTCGCGGTGCTCCTCCAGATCCTTGAAGTGGATTGCATCGAGATAGAAGTGCGGGCCGCAGCTGCGGTCATTGGCCAGGGTGTTGGCGATCGCCGCGCGGAAGCCGACTTCAATACGGTCGATCGCGTCGAGGCAGACGTGTCGCAGGCGGCGGTCGAAGTCGTAGAGGGCCAGGATGTCGTCGAATCGCACGCCTGGTTGAAACTGCTTGGCAGCGTCCTGAAGAGGGCGCATGTAGATCAGCAGGCGGAAATAGCCGATGAACTCCAGGGCCTTGATGGCCTTGTCGCGTTGGCCGCGAGTGTTGAGGCCTTTCGTTCGGAGATGACGCAGCAGGGCGTGAGGAGTTTTCGCAGGCTTGGAGTAAAGCGTGGGGGCATGCGGCATGCCGAAGCTTCCTGCTGGCAATAGAAAAAACTAACCCCCTGGTGCGCAGTACGGGACAGGTCCCGCCCGAGGCGTGGGGGTTATTCTTGAGACCGAGTATTGCTCAAATTTGAGCATGACGCAAGGTGAAGTGCGGTTATCTGGCGTGAAGTGGCGTGAGCTGCGTCAGTGGGCCTGTTGCGGTGCATAGCGCCATATCAGACCAGCGATGGGCACGTAGAGGCCAATCAGCGCGAAGAAAGCAGCCTCGTGCACTGCGGCTGACGGCACATAGGGCGTGATCACGGTAACGGCTGTGAAAGCCAGGCCGAGCCAGCTGAACAGCTTGAAGGCGGCGCGCTTGGACATGATAGACCTTTCGGTTGTGGTGATGCGCCGAATATAGCGGCCTGCGCGGATGGTTCAATGGCTACGAAAGATCTCGTAGCCGGCGCCAATTCCGGCGCCGCGCGGCGCCGTCTACTGCGGCGCAGGCTTGACCGTTCGTCGGCGTGCATTGTTGAGACTGTCGGCGCCGGCGCGCGGCGCCGCGGATCAGGCCGGCGCCGGAGGGTTTTGCGATCACCAGAAACGAAAAAACCGGCTTTCGCCGGCTTTTTCCCCCTCCAACCAGATGGTCGAGCCACGCCGGTCATGAGGGTTAGTTGTTGTTGGTCATTATGTTGCAGTTGCCCTTTGCGTACAAGGCCGGTATCAGAGCTCGCCGCTGAAAAGCGTGGCGCTGGCGGGTGCCGGCTCGGCACCCTCCACCACATCCAGCGCCTGCAGGTCGACCAGCAGCGCTCGGCGCGGGGTGTTCGGGTTGTCGGGGTTGGTGTTGTCCTGGGTGGCGGTGATTAGGCCGTAGAGCCATATGCCATGGTCGTTGGCCAGGAAAGCATCCTGCAGGCGGCGGGCAGTAGCTTCGTCTTCGACCTTCAGGAAATTGGCCGTCGGGCCGTTTTCAAAGCCGAGGCTGTAGACCCGGTTGTCCGAGAAGGTGATATAGGCCTTCTCGGGCGGCATTTTGCTGTACGCGTCCCAGCCAACGGTTGCCTTGCGCTTGGCGTTCTCAAGCTCCGGGCGGAACAGGCGGTTCTGGATCTCGAAGCCTTTGCGTTCGAAGTCATAGGGTTGGAATTCCATTTCCTGTGCGGTGAAGAACATCTTCACGTAGCGGTCCTCGGGCGCGGCGAGGATCTGCTGCTGGATGAATGGCTGGATGGCCTCCACGGCATCGCTCTTGGTGAATGGATTGCCGGCGTTTTCGGCCTCTTCCAGCTGCTTGAGCAGTGGCTTGAGGCCGGGTTCGGCCTGCTCGATGTTGATCGACTTGGCGATGAACTCGATGCTGTCCATCTGCTCGGCCTGCTTGTTGTACATGAAGGCCAGCTGGTTGCCGGTGGTGATCTCCAGGTACTGGTCGAAGCTCGGCGCCGGCCCGGGCGCGCCCAGGCGGAATTTCGAGTCGGCATTCACTTCGCGCGGGTTCTCCGCGACGGCCGGCTCGGCAACCTTGGTTGCTGCCGGCGCTGCCGGCGCTGCCGGTTGAGCCTTGGCCTGCGGTGCTGGCGACTTGTCGTCGCCGCATGCAGAGAGGAGCAGGGCAGTGCAGAGCAGTGCGCCGATCGCGCGGCGCGGGTGGTGGTGGATCATCTGGGAGTCCTGTTGTTGGTCAAAAGGGGTGTTTTTGGTCAGAGCCAGCCGTATTGCGGCTCGATCTCGATGCCTTCGTGGTCGGTGAGCGATATGCCTGTGAGCAGGCCTTCGCCGCCGGCGATGTGCTGGCAAGCCTGAGCAATCGCGGCGTCGTTGTCCGCGGCTGCGATTTCCACCTCGCGTTCGACGTGATCTTCCGTGAGGAAACTCAGGAGATAGGGGCGATCAGCCTGGGAGGTGCTGGCCAGCGGCAAAGGTTTCGCAACGCTGCGTTCTGGGTGAGGGTGTCGAATCATCGGTGTAGGGACTTTTTCAAGACGAGCTCCATGTTTTCGGGTTTAGTCTCAATAATATAACGCGAAAGGTGCTCGCGCTTCTATTCAACTCGCTGCGCTTTCTGTTCTGTCTTGGGCTTCCCTTGCCTTGAGCTCGTCCGAATATTTATCGCGCCATTCAATGGCGTCGTCAGGGCTGCCAAGCGCGCCTGTGACACTCCGGCGTCGAACCATCGCTGCAACCTGGTACACACTGATTTCCTGTGCGCCGCACTTCACTGCAAGGGCGCGCTTGCTCATGGCGATGTCGAAGTGCGATTTGTATGTGCCCTGGTATTGGTGATACCTCAGCTGCACGCCAATTGCCGCGGCCATGGCTCGAAGCTCGTCTTCACTGTCTCCAATCATGTGGCACATAACGTAGGTCCGATTGCCTACCTCCAGCGGGGCCCGCATATCGTCGACGTAAACGGTCACTGTTAAACCTCCTGGCATCACAGGGCGGCGCCACAAAGCTGCCCTTCTGTGTTTATTTGTTAGTCTCAGTAATATAGCATTGCTTGCATATGAAGACGATTTGCTAAGGGCGCAGCCTTTAGGAAGGACAGCATGCAATTCCAAACCACTGAACACTTCAGCCAGGTGGCAGCTGAGCTACTGCGGCATCACTACCTCGCTCAACTGGCCGGCACCTACCTGGCCAACCCTGACGCCCAACTGGCGTGCATTCATCAGGGCATTCAGCCATTCGAAGCGGTCAACGCCGTGGCCCGTGAGTACGGGCTGCCGCGTATGGAGATCGGGCTTTTTGGTCTGTCGCTGGCTTCTCCCGATCGCCCTCTGGTCGAGGACGACCAGCTGAACGCCTGCGAGCGGCTCGGCCTGTTCGAGTTGCTGCAGGATGTCACCCCTTATGCAGAGCGCGCTTCGGCGTAGGAGGTAAGGCATGCTGCTGGATGGAGCGGTGTCGGAACTGGTTGGTCGAGGTAGTTCTCCGGCGGGGTCCGCCGGCGGCGCCGGGAATGATGCAGTCGTCGCGGTGGCGAACACCTGGGCTGATCACTTCAACGTCAATCCGGATGAGCGCGATGAGTTCATCGCGCGCTACGTTCGCCGGGTGCGTGAGCGCCGTTTCTGGGTTTGCTCCGGGGATATTGGTGGTCAGCGCTATACGGCTTGCCGTCTGGGGGAAGTTCTCTTCCTCTACGATGGAGTGATCGTTCAATCTCGCCGATTGACTGGCACCAGGTTCTCATCCAAAAGTGACCCCGGTTACTGGGGAGGTCCTACCAATACCAAGGTTAAGGCTCCTACGGTGACGCCAGTCGGGAGTCAGGCAGGCCAGTTGCTTCGCCGGCTCAAGCCGGTCTTCGCAAAGAAGATTGCCTGCGCCGCGGTCTTCGACAGCATGACCACCTTCAGCAAGGATTTCCGCAAGCTCGCTTACGCCGAGGCCGCGGGCGATATCGACTACTGGCCGAACGACGAGAAGAGTCGTGATTGTCGCTATTCGCGCCCGCGTGCGGCTTTCTACACCCGCCTGGGTGCCTGGACGCTCAAGCGCTTTCTTGCCGAGCTCGATCCCGAGATAGTTCGAACTGTGCGGAGTATCGGGTGCCCGAGCTTCACGCTTTACAACTGGATCGCCGCCGGCGATGTCCAGCGTCGAATCCAGGCTGTTCGCGCGTATCCGCTCCTTCTGCCTTTCGTTATCCTGCGGTGCGAGCATCGCGACAAAGGCTACGATCGGGCTCCGGTGACTGCGCCCTTCGGCATGGCTCCGCTTTCGATGCGTGCCGGAGATCTGGTTGACCGAGGCGAGCGGATCCAGGCGCTGTTGGCAGAGTTTTACGAATGGCCGGAGCGGTCAATCAAGGCGGTGGGCTCCTTCGCGCTTCACCAAACTGGCGCTGTCCTGAACTTTATCGGGCGCCAGGGTTGGGACTGCATGCTGTCGCCGGTGTTGCATGCGACGCTCTTGGGCAACAAGCGGCCCAAGAGCAAAGCTGAGTGGGCAGTCTGGTATCGCTTCTATAACTACCTCCCTGACGTACTGCTGCGCTCGGTTAACGCAGATCGCTGGCCGGCTTTCCTTGCGGGATGTCCTGATTGGAATTCGCCCCAGTGGGAAGATCTGGTGTCGAGGGTATACGACCTGCGCGACCTCGGCCTGCACGATCAGTATGACTATGACGACCCTGATGAACAGTGGCTCTACGATCCGGAAAGACGCCCGAAGTTCACGATTCCGGATTGGCCTCTTCGGCGCTTCCTGAATCTCAGCGCGCAGTGGCACGAGGCGCGGGATCAGCTCGTGCGCGAGCTGGCCAAGGCTGATGAAGAGGCTGCAGCCAAGGGCGATCGCGCGTGGGCTTCGATGCTGCCTGCTGGCCTGATGCACGAGGCGACAGGTGTGGAAGTCGTCGAGTTGACCCTCCCCGAGGAGCTGTTCCTGGAGGGGCGTGCGCTGCGCCATTGTGTGGATGGCTACAGCGACGCCTGCTACTCGGGTCGGAGCCGTATCGTTTCATTCCGCAAGGACGGGCGATCGCTTGCTACCGCCGAATTCCGCCTCAAGCCTTGGAAGAACAAGCCTTCCATCAGCCACCTGTACTGCGCTCAGCTGCGCGGTAACCGCAATGCGCCCATTCCTGAGTCCAGTGATGCCGGCCGAGCCTACGCCTGGCTGATGAGGCAGATTCGCGGTCGGAAGATCCAGGCAAACCCCGTGTGGCCGGATGTGCCGTACAGCCTGCGGCCGGTGAGGATGCGCGATCGGGATGCGCAGGTTTGGAGGGAGATGAGGGAGTGGCTGGAAATGCGATTGAAGGTCCAACCATGAATGCATTTTCCTCAATCACAGGGGTGTCTCGTAGCTTGTGGGCCAAGAGCGGCGGTGGCTGCGGCCACGGTCTGCTTGCCCATTTGTTAGATGTGGCGGCGGTGGCCGAGACCTTGTTAGTCATTGAGCCTGAATCCACCCGCAGATGGGCTGCCAGCCAACTAGGTCTCGAAGCCGCGCAGGTGGGCCGCTGGGTGGCGGCCGTTGCCGGACTGCATGACTTTGGCAAGGCCATTCCCGGCTTCCAGGCCAAGTGGCCCGAGGGTATGCATGCCGATCAGACACAGGGGCTGGGCTTTCCGATCAGTGCCTGTAGTCGTGATCGACACGATCTGGCCACTGCCGCTCTGCTAGGCAAGGCCCTGCATGGACTGGCACCTGCCGATGCTGGCTGGCTGCGCCATGTGGTGCTGCCAACAAGAAAGTTCGGTAGAGTTTGCGTTGTCGAATTTTCTTTTTGGGGCTGCCCGGTTACGTTTGGTGTGTTCCCCGCGTAAGCGGGGATGAACCGGCCGGAGTCCGGTTCCAGCACCCTGCAGAGCCGTGTTCCCCGCGTAAGCGGGGATGAACCGTACATCATCACTGATGATGAGTTTGATACCGCGTGTTCCCCGCGTAAGCGGGGATGAACCGTCTGACCAATAGCCATACCAACGGCTGTAGCAGTGTTCCCCGCGTAAGCGGGGATGAACCGTTCGTTGTCTTCATTGCCCTGTACTGGGTCGTGTGTTCCCCGCGTAAGCGGGGATGAACCGCAGCGTTTCGAGACGGTTTACGGCGGAGAGGTGTGTTCCCCGCGTAAGCGGGGATGAACCGTGCCGGTGATCGGGGTCAGATCGACAGCGGCGGTGTTCCCCGCGTAAGCGGGGATGAACCGCGCCGGTGATCGGGGTCAGATCGACAGCGGCGGTGTTCCCCGCGTAAGCGGGGATGAACCGCTCAGAACGCCGTAGATACTCAGCGCGCCGCCGTGTTC